>Ga0196981_1000507_pt1 | contig 11817 bp, 9 predicted proteins | sample S3_2013CmetaG_FD_155462 | JGI IMG/M metagenome (GOLD analysis project Ga0196981, IMG submission 155462) | Soil microbial communities from Anza Borrego desert, Southern California, United States - S3_20-13C | ecosystem: Environmental > Terrestrial > Soil > Desert | place: USA: California...
AAAAAAACAATGGCTCAGGAAAATATTTCTATAAATTTCACATTTGAGCCGAAGGGAACATCATTTACTCTCGAACAGATGTTTGATAATAGAAAGGCAAGCCCTGAAATGAGAACCAGGATGGCTTGCGAGATTGAAAAAATGGTAGAAAGTTATTCTATAAAAGATGAAGAGGGGCTTCACATATTAGCAAAGAAAGATGATAAATATTTCCTCAGGAAGGCAACAGACGAAGAAGTCAGGGAAAACAATCAAAAAATTTCTTATGATGAAAGAATTAGCAACATGAATATTATAGAATTCAAAGTGCATCACATGTGGAGAATGCTTCAAAACTATTGGAGAGCTGGAGCAAAAATAAGGAAAAAATATCAAGAAAATGGCGCAAAATATCAAAAATAAAATTTCTTTTTTCGAAACAGAAGACAACGAGAAAATATATCTCAGCAAAAGTCTTAAGAATTATGACGCTAAATTTTTCAAGGAAAAGCTTTCCGAGAAAAGTATCCCTAAAATAAAAGACACGGAAATTCTCGTCGTTTTCATTTATTCTAAAGTCACAAAGGAAATAATCGACCAGTTGCCGAAATTAAAATGCATATGCACAAGAAGCACAGGATTTGATCATATTGACGTAAAATATGCAAATTCCAAAAATATTCCAGTATGCACTGTTCCTTTTTACGGAGATAACACAGTCGCAGAGCATGCTTTTGCATTAGCTCTTGCATTAAGCAGGAAAATAATCCCTTCAGTTGAAAGAACAAAAAAATTAAATTTCCACTATGAAGGGCTAGTTGGTTTCGACCTTAAAGGAAAAAACATAGGATTAGTCGGAACAGGAAGGATAAGCGCTTACGCGGCAAAAATTGCCCAAGGATTCGGGATGAACATTCTAGGATATGACGTCTTTCAAAACCCGGATCTAGTAAAAGATTATAATCTAAAATATGTTGAACTTGATTATCTTTTGAGAAATTCCGATGTAGTATCTCTTCACGTTCCATTGAATGCACATACAAAACACATAATCAACAGCAAAAACATTGTACTGATGAAATCAAATGCAATAATAATCAACACAGCAAGAGGCGGCCTTATAGAAACAGAATGTCTCTACAACGCTCTAAAAAACAAAAAGATTGCAGGAGCAGGCCTTGACGTTCTCGAGGAAGAAAAAGAAATCTCAGACAAAAACAACAAAGTATCGCAGTTCAACAAAAAACTTCTTGCCATGGAAAATGTCTTAGTTACTCCTCACAACGCCTTCAACAGTACTGAAGCACTTCAAAGGATCATGGATACAACCATTGAAAACATCAAAGCATATCTAGCAGGCAAACCTCAGAATCCGGCTCCTGTGATGAAATAATTCTAATAGAATTTTAGCGCGCTCACATTCCATGTATTATCGATTCCCGCAAACGAGTCTAGACGCAGTAGTTTAAAATGCTTTAGGGTTCGCTTGGCGCTAAAAAATTCTAAGTCGATGTATCCAACAACAACATTTATATATCACAAATTCGCAAATAGAGTAAAAGAGAGGTGTGTATGCGTAATATTATCAAGAATTATAGCGTTGAATATCTTCAAGTTCTAAATCAAGAAGGGCAAGCTGATAATAGCCAGATGCCAGACCTTTCTGAATCTAAGATTAAAGAGATGTATCATTTAATGGTTCTAGTCAGGGTAATGGACGAAAAACTTTTCAAATTGCAGCGTTCTGGAAAAATAGGAACGTACGCAGAGGTTCGTGGCCAGGAAGCGTCCGAAGTAGGATCTGCTTTCGCTCTTGAAAAAAATGATTGGATGTGCCCAAGCTTTAGGGAAACTGGAGTATTCATAACACGCGGAGCGCCTAGAGACAAAATCGTGCAAGCATGGCGCGGCGATGTTCGCGCATTCAAAAGCGATTCTAGAAATCTTCCTGTTGCTATCCCAGTTGGCTCGCAGACATTATATGCTGCAGGAATCGCGTGGGCCTCAAAATTAAGAGGAGAAAAAGACGTCACCATAGTATACTTTGGAGACGGAGCAACTTCTGAGGGAGATTTCCATGAAGCATTGAATTTTGCAGGCATACACAAGCTTCCAATAATTTTCTTCTGTCAAAATAATCAATGGTCAATTAGCACTCCAAAAAAGCTTCAATTGGCTTCAGACACAGTTGCTCAGCGGGCTATTGCGTATGATATAGCTGGAATACAAGTTGATGGAAATGATGCTCTTGGAGTCTACAAGGCTACAAAGGAAGCAATCGATCGCGCAAGAAATGGCGGCGGCCCGACTTTAATTGAATCAGTAACATACAGGATGGGAGACCATACAACTTCAGACGATGCTTCAAGATACAGAAGCGAGGCTGATGTCAATTTATGGAAGGCAAAGGATCCTGTTGTCAGGCTTGAAAAATATTTCAGAAATATAGGAACATGGAATGATGATTACGGAAGATGGGTGAGAGAGACTTGCGAGAAAGAAGTTGATGAAGCAATCGCAAAAGCGTTAGCTGTCGAAAAGCCTGGTCCTGATGAATTGTTCGATTATGTTTACGCTGTTCCTCCTAAAGATTTGATTGAACAGAAAAAAATACTGCAAGAAGAAGTCAAGCAAAGAGGATTATAACTAAAATAAATTCAATATTGGAGAATCACAAATGGCAAAAATAAATATGGTCCAAGCAATCAACGAAGCAATCAAATCAGAAATGGCTCGAGACAAGAAAGTCCTCATAATGGGAGAAGACGTCGGTGTTGATGGCGGAGTATTCAGGGTAACAGACGGGCTTAGCACGCAATTCGGCCCTAATAGAGTAATTGATACTCCGCTTGCTGAAGCAGGAATAATCGGAACAGCTGTCGGCCTTGCAATCAATGGAATGAAGCCAATTGTTGAAATGCAATTCATCGGGTTTTCGTACGAGGGATTTCATCATATCAATCATCATGTAGGAAGAATGAGACAGAGAAGTGAAGGCAGCGTTAGTTGCCCAATAGTTCTAAGAGGCCCAAGCGGCGGCGGAATTAAGGCTTTAGAATTACACTCAGAAAGCCCAGAGACTTTTTTTATACACAGCCAGGGAATCAAAGTAATCTGTCCTAGCAATCCATACGACGCCAAGGGACTTATGATCAGCGCAATAAGAGATCCTGATCCAGTAATTTTCCTTGAGCCAGAAAAATTATACAGATCATTCAAAGATGAAGTTCCAGAGGAATCATTCACAGTCCCAATCGGCGAGGCAAAAGTTGTAAGAACTGGAAAAGATGTCACAATAGTTTCATGGGGAGCCATGGTCAGGTTATGTTTGGATGTTGCAGAGCAGCTCAAAGACAAAGTGGATATTGAAATAATTGACCTTAGAACATTATGGCCTCTTGATGAAGATAAGATAATCGAATCAGTCAAAAAAACTGGACGCGCAGTAATTGTCCACGAAGCTCCTAGAACTGGAGGCTATGGTGGAGAAATAGCATCAAGGATACAGGAAAAAGGAATATTATATCTGCAGTCGCCAGTAATCCGCGTTACAGGATTTGATGTTCCTTACCCTCAGTTTGCGCTTGAAGAATACTATCTGCCAAACGCTGAGCGTGTAATCAAGGGAATAAATTCTGTAATGAATTTTTAATTATTATTTTTACATATAAACATTTAACAATTTATTTTAGTTCAAAAAAGTAGCTGAGGTATTTATGGATTTCAAGTTCCCTGACGTCGGAGAAGGTATAACAGAAGGAAAGCTCGTTGCGTGGAAAGTCAATGTCGGTGATTCTATAAAGTCAGAGCAAACTGTTGCAAGCATCGAGACAGACAAGGCAATTGTTGACATCCCAAGTCCAGTCAGAGGAATTGTTGAAAGTCTTCCATATAAAGTCGGCGATGTAATCTTTGTCGGAAAGACTTTGATGACAATTAATGAAGGCGGATCTTCAGGCGTAAATTCTAATAATATTCCGAGGCAAGAAAAAATTGAAGAATCGAGAATTGAAAAAAAGATCGAGTCAAGAATATATGCTGCAGAACCTTCAAGACAGGCAATACAGCAGTCAAACAATTTCAGCTACAATAGTGCAAATGATGGAAAAATTCTTGCAATGCCTGCCGTTAGAAAAGCTGCAAGAATAAAAGGAATAAATCTTTCTACAGTTCGAGGTTCCGGATCTCACGGCCAGATTGTTCTAAGCGATATTGGCGTGAAGCTTTCAGATATAACAGGAGTTCAGACTGCTGAATACAGATACACTCCTGCTCAGCAAATTAAACAATCTGCCCCGGCAGCATCTCCTGCTGTTTCAAGCACGTTCAACAATAAAAGCTACTCCGATATTCTTGCAACACTTGCAACAAAACAATTATCAAGAGAATTAGGAGTAGACTTGACGCAAGTTCGAGGAACAGGAAACAATGGCATGATAACTGCTGATGATGTTAGGAATGCTGCTAAAGCAGTTCAGCCTTCGGCAGGCAGTTCTGCAATAAAACCAGAAGTTATAACAGCTGCTTCTATCCAAATAGCAAGACCAGTTAGCTACGGAGATGGAACTTCAACAAACGTCCCATTCAATAGCATCAGAAATGCAATCTATAAGCATATGACAGAAACTCATAGCATTGTACCTCATTTCACAATAACTGATGAAGTTGATGTTACAGAGTTATATTCATTCAGGGAAAAATACAAGGAGCATTATGAAAAACAAGGTGTCAAGCTAACTTATCTTCCATTTATTATAAGAGCAGTTGTAGATGCATTAATCAAGCATCCTTACATTAATTCAAGTGTCAACGACACTGCAAAGGAAATGATCCTGAAAAAATATTACAATATTGGAATTGCAACTGACACTCCAGAAGGCTTAGTTGTTCCTGTAGTAAAAGATGCAGACAAGAAAAACATCCTGCAAACCGCAGGAGAAATTGCAGCTCTTTCAGGTAAAGCAAGAGAAAGAAAACTTTCGCTTGATGATATGAGAAATGGAACATTTACAATAACAAGCCTTGGAAATAGTTTCGGCCAGGCATTCACTCCAATAATAAATCATCCAGAAACCGCAATACTTGGAGTCGGGAGAATTGTTGAAAAGCCAGTAATATTAAACGGCAATATCGTACCAAGAAGACTCATGACATTATCATTAAGCTGCGATCACAGGATAATTGATGGCGCAGAAGCTTCAAGATTCATGAATGATGTAAAATGGAATATAGAAAATTTTGAGACATTACTCTTAAACTAGGTGGAAAAAAATGGTTGTTGGCGCATTAGACATAAGTACTGACGTTCTAGTCATAGGCTCAGGCCCTGGAGGATATGTTGCAGCAATCAGGGCAGCTCAATTAGGATTTGAAGTTCTTGTTGTTGAAAAAGAAAAGAGAATTGGAGGAGTCTGCCTTCATACTGGATGCATCCCGACAAAAGCATTGATACATGCAAGCGATTATTCGGAAGTCATAAATTGCTATAAGACAATGGGCATTACATTCAAAGATGTTAATGTAGATTTAAATAAAATAAATTCATGGAAGAACGGAGTCATAGATGAACTTGAAAGAGGCATAAAATCATTGTTCAAAAATTACGGGATCGAAGTGATTGAAGGAACTGCTGTATTCAAAAGCAATAACGAAGTTCATATTGAAGGAAAAACAGACATCAGCAACATCAAATTCAAGCATTGCATAATTGCAACAGGCTCAAGTCCGATAAATGTCCCGGGATTTAATTTCGACGGCAAATACGTCATCAGCAGTACAGAAGCTCTCAATCTAGATAGTACAGGAGTCCCGCAGCATCTTATAATAATTGGCGGCGGATATATCGGGACAGAACTGGGGACAGTTTATTCAAAGCTAGGATCTAAAATAACAATTGTTGAATTCACAGATAGGCTTATTCCTTCAATAAATTCTGAAATAGTCAGCTTAGTATCAAACAAGCTTGACAAGTTCGGAGTCACGAAATTATTCAACAGTAAAGCCCTTGGATGCGAGATCCGGAATGATAAAGTCTACGTTAAAATAAGTCGCGAAGGAAAAGAAGAGACAATTGAAGGAAGCAAGGTTCTTGTCGTTGTAGGAAGAAGCCCTAATACAAAAGGTATCGGCCTTGAAAATACATCAGTAAAACTTGATTCTAAAGGATTCATAATTGTTGACAAGCAGCAGAGAACTTCTGTAAATAATATTTTTGCAATCGGAGACGTTGTTGGACAACCTATGCTTGCCCATAAGGCAACGCGTGAGGGAAAGATAGCAGCAGAAGTAATCGCTGGAATGCCATCAGCATTTGACAACAAAGTAATTCCTTTTGTAGTATTCAATGATCCAGAACTGGCTTCAGTTGGAATGACAGAGCCTGACGCAAAAGCAAAAGGTATAGATTATATTGCTGTTAAATTCCCATTCTCAGCTCTTGGAAGATCAAAGACATTAAATGAAGGAGAAGGATTCCTAAAATATGTTGCAGAAAAAAATACTAGGCAAATTCTTGGAGTTCATATTGTAGGCCCTCATGCTTCAGATATAATCGGCGAAGCAACTCTTGCAATCGAGATGGGCGCAACTCTTGATGATATAGCTCTTACAATACACGCTCATCCTTCATATCCTGAAAGCCTGATGGAAGGCGCTGAGATGCTTCTAAAGAAAGGCATACATATATACAATCCTGAATTCAAGAAGAAATAGTGAAATTAATTCTAGACTATCTTAATTCTTCCGGCTTTGCACATAAATTCACTTTCGTGTTAGCGCCTGCTCGCATTCTGCTAGTTAATTCTAGTACGAGAAATATCATTTGCAATTTCTTTCTCGTATATGGCCATAAATCCCATAGTGCTCACAGAATTGGCGCTAAACATTTATGTGCAAAGCCAATTCTTCCGAAACATATATAAAGACTTATTCGTAAGATAGTGCATAGTTATAATTTAACCGAAATATAGCTATATATGTTATAATCTATTTGATCGGAGGGGATTAAATGAAAGGTGAAGGTTTAATTGGTAAAAAAATAATGCAATATGAAGATTACTTCTATGTAGTTTTCAGAGTATTAGTAGGTTTGTTTTTCTTCATACATGGAAGTATGAAGGCACTAGGCTGGTTTGGCGGTACGCAAATGACTGGCTTGATGATGGCAGTCGGAATCGGCGAGCTTCTCGCAGGCGTCTTAATATTACTCGGATTCTGGACTAGGCTAGGCGCATTAATTGGCGCAGTTATCATGCTTGCCGCATATTTCAAGGCGCATGCTCCTGGTGGTTTGAACCCAGTAGCTAATGGCGGAGAACTAGCATTATTGTTCTTCTTGTCATTCCTTGTAATATTGGTTCATGGTTCCGGAAAGTTCGGTCTCGAACACTGGTTCCACAAGAAGGAAAGAATCTAAGTGGATTTTTATCCATAATTTTTTATTTTTTTATTAATTTTTCTTGAACATTTTCAAAATATCTAGAATTTTCTAACAATTTTTCCAGTCTGCCAATCCTTGAGAATCATTCTTGCCGCGCGCTGAACGTCAGGAATTCCTCCCTTAGCGACAAGCTTTCTTTTCTCTGCTATTGATTCAATAGTATCATGAGGATTTCTTCTTTTCTTGACGCCATAATGAGTCTCTATGATTGAAGGGAATTCTTTTATCAAGTGCGCAACAACCATGTCAGGTTCTTTCTCTTTTGCATAATCGATTGTTCCAATTATTGCATGCTTGAGATCATTCTTTTCAAGATAGGGGATAACTCCAGGAGTATCTAAAAGCAATATTTTTGCTGTCGCGCGAACATGTTTCAATCCCCTTGTAAAGCCGCTGATGCTGCTAACTGGAGCTGCGCTTCTTCCTGATAATGCATTGATTATTGAAGACTTTCCAACATTCGGATATCCCAAAACTCCAACTTTGACTTCTCCTTTGTGTCCTGCTCGCGCTGCGTAAATCTGTATCTTCTCGCGCAAGAACGAAGTTCCCTGGTGGTTCTTTGCAGAAATAAATACCGAATGCGGGATCTGTTTTGCGTAGGCATTTGCCGTCGTCTTATCTATCAGATCAGATTTATTTATTACATAGATGTAAGGCTTTCCAGTATCCTGGACTTTCTGTTCTATCTCAATATTTCTAGTGTGAGATATCATTCTTGCATCAAGAACTATAAGAAGAATATCTGCATCCCTGAGTACTCGGTGAATGATAGTCCAAAAATTAGTCATACATTAAAGAAACATCTATAGGCTATAAATATATTGATTTAGAAATAAAGAAAATTAAATAATGATAAAACAGTTATCTACTTTCTCCAAGTAGACTGTATGACTGTTATTGCTGCAAGCTCTACAACTTCTTCAACAGATGACCCGTGTGATAAATCGTTTATCGGTTTGTTGAGGCCCTGCATTATTGGACCAACTGCTCTAAATCCTGCAAATCTTTCAACCAGCTTATAGCCGATATTTCCTGCATTCAAGTCCGGGAAAATAAGTGTGTTTGCTTTTCCATGTATTACTGAATCTCGGCATTTTCTTTCTGCAACTGCTGGAACTATTGCTGCGTCAAGCTGTATTTCACCATCAATTAATAGATCAGGAGATTTATTTTTAATTATCTCTGTTGCATTTCTTACCTTGTCAACAAGTTCATGCTTTGAACTTCCATGTGTTGAAAATGAGAGCATTGCAACTTTTGGTTCGACTCCCAAGTTCAATGCTGTTTCAGCCGTAGTCAATGCGATTCCTGCAAGTTCTTCAGATGTTGGATTTTGGTTTAATGCAATATCTGCAAAGAAGAATAATTCTTCCTCGCGCTGCATGATCATAAGGCCTGAAGCTCTTGGGATTCCTTTTCTTGTCTTGATTATCTGGAAAGCCGGATAGTAAGGTTTTGTCTGGCCGTGTATTCCTGAAATCATCCCGTCAGCAACACCTTTGTGAACAAGCATTGCTCCATAATAGTGAGGCTTTGTCATCAAATCTCTTGCTTCATCAAGAGTCATATCCTTGCCGTCTGCTTTTCTCATATCGAAGAACTCTTTTGCGTATGTCTCAAGCTGGAATTTATTCTTGTCTTCCAAGTGATCTAGGATATGCTGGTCTTTCAAATTGTGAATTCCCATTTTATGCAATAATGCTGTAACTTCTGCTCGCTCTCCAATTATTAGCGGGATTGCAATTCCTTCCCTCAATATTTGTGAGCATGCCTTAAGTATGACTGAATCTATTTCAGGAAAGACTATTACTTTTCGCGAAGAAGCATTTAACTGTATTGCCTTTTCAACAAATCTATCAATATGAGTCTTCTTTGAGATCTTCTTTTTTAACGTCCTGAAATGCTCGTGTATTAATGACATATGACACCTCTTGAAATGTAATTATCTAATTTATCTAGATAATAAATATGAATAAAAAAAATTACTTTCTCTTTCTTGCCTTTGATTTTCTAGTAGGCTTATCTTCCTTGCCGCTAATTTTTCTGTATCCAATCCACATTATGAGCAGCAGTTCAGCAAGTATAATAAGTGCCCGTCCAAGCTTGCTTAATTCTGAAAAATATCTCAGCGTTGCATAAAACATTGTTATCAGGCCAGCAAACATCAAACCTGCTCCGATATAGTCAATTGTTAGATATATTCCAATCAATACAATCACAAGTCCTACTGGAAGTATTATGAAAAATACATTCCTATTATATTTTGATGTTGCCTCATTATGCTCTTTACCACAATAATTGCATGAATCAAATCCTAGCTGGCATCCATCTTCATCATATTTGAATTCTGCAAATCCGCCATCCCTATAGCATTGATCAACTCTCGCGTCATATGCCATGGCAGTGCAGTTTACTCCGACTTTTTCCGGATAATAGTATCGTGATGAATTACAGAAATCTTCATATTTCGGCTCAGCATATATTGCGTCAACGAATAATACTACAAATACAGGCAGTAAAGCAAGAATTGCCAAGACCATTGCAAGTTTTTTTGCATCCATGAAAACACCTCAAAATAATTTTTGAATAATATACTGGATATTGGTTATCTTATTTATAACTTTTTCCTATTTTCTAAGCTAAATCTAGCATAATTATTGCGTATCTCTAAGGTAAATTTATAAATTATTCTTCAATACAAGTCAATATGGCTCGAATCGCTGTAATCGATAAGCACAAATGTCATCCAGACAAGTGCGGTAACTATCTTTGCATTAGAGTGTGCCCTGTAAACAGAACTGGCGACGAATGCATCAAGCCGGGTTCAGACAGCAAGGCACATATCGAAGAAAAACTCTGCACAGGATGCGGCATTTGTCCAAAGAAGTGCCCGTTCGGAGCAATCAGCATAATCAATCTTCCTGAAGAATTAGACAGAGATCCAATCCACAGATACGGATCAAACGGCTTTGCGCTATACAGTCTTCCAACTCCAATATTCGGAAAAGTTGTCGGAATAATTGGCAGGAACGGAATCGGTAAGAGTACAGCTGTCAAGATTTTATCAAGAAATATAGTCCCTAATTTTGGAAAATTTAATCCTGAGAATGTTTCTATAAACAAAAATAGCACAGCTACAAATACAATCACATCAGCAGATTACAAGGAAGTAATTGATTATTTCAAGGGCAGCGAAGCACAGGCATATTTTGAAAAACTAAGAGATGGAAAAATCAAGATAAGCTACAAGCCCCAGCAAGTCGACCAGATTCCAAAACAATTCAATGGACTTGTAAGCGAACTTCTAAAGAAAGTTGATGAGAAAAAAATATTCGACCAAGTCGTAGATCTTTTAGATCTAAGAAACATCTTGAATAATAATGTATCAAATTTATCAGGTGGAGAACTCCAAAGGCTTGCAATAGCTGCAACAGTAATGAAGGATGCAAACGTGTATTTCTTCGACGAGCCAACATCATACTTAGATATCAAGCAAAGGATGAATGTCGCTAAATTCATCAAGAGTCTTGCAAATGAAGAAACGGCAGTCATGGTAATTGAGCATGACATGATAATTCTCGACTATATGACAGACATGGTTCATCTCATGTACGGACATGAAGGAGTCTACGGTGTTGTTTCCGGAGTCAAGACTACAAAGAATGGAATAAATGTATATTTAGAAGGATTCCTCAAAGAAGAAAATGTAAGATTCAGGGACTATGCAATAAAATTCAATCCCGCAGCGGTTCTGGCGCAGAAAAAAGATCATCTTTTGACAGAATGGAATGCAACTGAGCATAATCAGGGAAAATTCAATCTTAAAATTGACAATGGAAGCATTTTCAGATCCGACGTTATAGGGATTCTTGGACAGAATGGAATCGGAAAGACTACTTTTGTAAAAATCCTTGCAGGAGTCATAAAGACAAAGGAAGAAGAACAATTGAAATTAAAAGTTGCATATAAGCCTCAATATCTTGAGACTAGCGACGAACTAGTAATGAGCGTATTATATAGGGCTATCTCGAATTTTGATATTCAGATAATCAGGCCGCTTAACTTGAAGGATCTTTTCCAAAGAAAACTAAATGAATTGTCAGGCGGAGAACTCCAGCGTGTTGCAATTGCGCATTGCCTGTCTCAGGATGCAGATATTTTCCTGATGGATGAGCCTTCAGCATATCTTGACGTCGAGCAAAGACTTACAGTTTCCAAAGTAATCAAGGACGTAATGTTCACTACAGGAAAAAGTGCAATGATTGTTGATCACGATCTGTTGTTCATAGACTACCTATCCGACAAGCTTATTGTTTTCGACGGCCAGCCTGCAGTAAGAGGTGTCGCAAACAGCCCAATGACAATGGCCCAGGGAATGAATAAATTCTTGTCAGAAT
>Ga0196981_1000508_pt1 | contig 11809 bp, 11 predicted proteins | sample S3_2013CmetaG_FD_155462 | JGI IMG/M metagenome (GOLD analysis project Ga0196981, IMG submission 155462) | Soil microbial communities from Anza Borrego desert, Southern California, United States - S3_20-13C | ecosystem: Environmental > Terrestrial > Soil > Desert | place: USA: California...
GCTGGCCGCCGGGACGGTTGAAATCGGGCCCTATGCCTGGCGGGCGGTCCGGTTCTGATCCCTCGCTGGAGCGGGCTCCACCAACGTGGCCCGGCCCGGAAGGGCCGGGTTGCGGCGATTGATTCCAGCTCCTTCCGGAGCGGGCCACCCGGAGGCCGACCCCTCGCTGGTGCTCGGAGCCCATCCGAGCTCTCGCGCTACAATAAAAAAGCGCGTCCGGTTGGACGCGCCTGGGCTATGGCGGATGCCGCGCTCAGTTGTTGCGCGACTTGCCGGGGTCGCCGGCGTCGGCCTTCTTCTCCGGCGCGGCGGGCTCGTCCTTCGATGCGTTCTTGAACTCCTTGATCGACTGGCCGAGGCCCTTGGCGAGGCCGGGCAGCTTCGAGCCGCCGAAAAGGAGCAGCAGGATCAGGAAGATGACGATCAGCTCGGTCGGACCGAGGGTCCAAGCGAGGACTGGTGCAGCGAAAGAGGCCATGGTGGGGGAGGCTATTCCGGCGAAAAAGTGAGTAAAGGCCGAAAGCGGCGTCAGAGCGGCGGGAACATGAACGGCAGCCGCGAGGGCATCTGCGGGGCGGACGGCGGATTCCCGCCGGGGCCGCCCTGCTTGATGAACTGCGGCGGGATGGCCGGCGGCTTCTTGAGCAGGTTCTGCGGGTTGTCGATCTGCTCGGCGTCGAAGAAGCCGTGCAGCTGCCGGATGCGCGTCGGGTGGCGCATCTTGCGCAGGGCCTTCGCCTCGATCTGCCGGATGCGCTCGCGGGTGACCTTGAACTGTTTGCCGACCTCCTCGAGCGTGCGGCTGTAGCCGTCGACGAGGCCGAAGCGCAGCGTCAGCACGCGGCGCTCGCGCTCGGTGAGGGAGTCGAGGACGTCCATGATCTTCTCCCGCAGGAGCGAGAAGGCGGTCATGTCGTACGGGTTCTCGGCCGACTTGTCCTCGATGAAGTCGCCGAACGACGTGTCGTCGCCGTCGCCGACGGGCGACTGCAGCGAGATGGGCTGCTGCGCCATCTTCATGATCTGCTGCACGCGCTCGACGGGGAGGTTCATCTCCTCGGCCACCTCGTCCGGCGTCGGCTCGTGGCCGAATTCCTGGAGGAGCTGCTTCTGCACCTGCATCACCTTGTTCAGCGTCTCGATCATGTGGACCGGGATGCGGATGGTGCGGGCCTGGTCGGCGATGGAGCGGGTGATGGCCTGGCGGATCCACCACGTGGCGTAGGTGGAGAACTTGTAGCCGCGGCGGTACTCGAACTTCTCGACGGCCTTCATGAGGCCCATGTTGCCCTCCTGGATGAGGTCGAGGAACGAGAGGCCGCGGTTCGTGTACTTCTTCGCGATGGAGATGACGAGGCGGAGGTTGGCCTCGACCATCTCGGTCTTGGCCTGGTGGGCCTCGCGGATGTGCTTCCGCGCGGTGGAGATGGTGTCGAGGAGCGCCTGCGGCGCGAGGCGCATGGCGCCCTCGGCCTGCTTGAGGCGCGTCTGCACGGCGCGGGGGTCGATCGCGGCGTCCTTCTTGGACTTCGGGTGCTTGGCGCGCTGGAGCTGGTCGAGGCCCTTGTCGACGTCCTCGATCACCGGCCGCACCTGCTCGAGGAAGTCCTCGAAGACCTTCAGCTTGAAGTAGAACTTGACGTAGTTCTGGCGGAGGACGTTGTCGCGCTTCTTGAAGCGGACGAGGGCGTTCTTCCGGGACTTCTCGTCGCGCGCCTTCTGCGCGTCGCCCCAGGCCTCGGTCGCGGCCGCGTCGTTCTCGCGGGTCGACTGGACGAGCTTCTCGAGGTTCTTGAAGTAGGCCTCGCGGCTCTCGATCTTCTTGTCGATGACGAGCCGGTCGAAGCGCTCGCTGCGGAGCTGGAGCTTCTCGCCGAGGTCGGCGAGGTACTTGCCGAGCGGCCCGAGCGGGAAGAGCGCGGCCTGCGCGTTCATCTCGGCGGTCTCGATGCGCTTGGAGATCTCGACCTCCTGCTCGCGGGTGAGCAGCGGGACCTGGCCCATCTGCTTGAGGTACATCCGGACGGGGTCGTCCAGGATGTCGTTGTTCGAGGTGCGCGATTCCTCCTCCTCCGCCTCCTCCTGGCGGGCCTTGTAGCCCTCGACCTCCTCGGGATCGAGGATGTCGATCTCGAGGTTCTGCAGGATCGAGATGACGTTCTCGATGTCCTCGGGATTGTCGACCGACTCCGGCAGCGCCTCGTTGATGTCGGCGTACGTGAGGTAGCCCTGTTCCTTGGAGAGGCGGATCAGGTAGCGGATCTTCTCGTTCAGGTCGCCGGAGAGGTTCTCGAGCGCCTTTTCCTTGAACTCCTTCGTCGCGGCGGCGGCCGCGTCGAGCGTGGCGGGCACGGCCGGCTTGGCGGCCCCCGGGGCGGGATGCTTGGTCGGCGGCGCGTGATTCGCAGGTTTCGCGTCGGCTTTGGGTTCGGAGGGGTGGGCCTTGTGGTTGCCGTGGTTCGCCTTCTTGGCGGGCTCGGCAGGCTTGGCTTTGCTACTTGCCATGGTGAATGAAACGGTGCTCCCGGTGTGCGGTTTCGAAGGGGCGGAATCAGCGGCGGCAGCAACTTACGAAATCAACGTAAGTGTTGGAGGATGAAGGAGCTGCCGGGTCATTTCTGCGCGCTGTTTCAGGAGAGAAAGTAGGTCAGGGTCACCATCCGGCGCTTTGGCGGCTATTTCAAGTTCTATTTGCCTCAGGCGCGGCTCGAGGAAACGGCGCTGCATCGCGCGCATCCCCTCGTTCACGATCTTGCCGATATTCTCGAGGTCCGGCTGGTCGAACAGCAGCGAGGCAACGAGGGATTTTTCCTCCTGATTCTCAAGCAGTTGATCGAGCTGTTCGCGGCCGGCCCAGCCGTTGTGCTGGGCCTCGTTGAGGAAGCGGTCGAGCAGCCGGCCGGCGAGCGTGCTGGTGTCCACCCAGTCGTGCGGCAGCTGCGCGGCCAGCTGCAGCAGCAGCGGGTCGTGGTGGAGGCACAGGAAAAGCAGGTGATGCTCCGTGGTGCGCGCCCCGTCGTCGGCCGGCGTGACCGGGGCCGGCGCCGGCGCGGCCGGCGGCGCGGCATGGAAGCGGGAGCCGCTCTGCCGGGCCAGGAACACGCGGAGGTCGCGCTGCAGCGCGCCGGGCGGCACCCGCAGATGCGCGGCGATCTCGTCGGCGAAGGCGCTGCGCGCGACGTCGGACTCCGCGTGCGCGACGATCTCGAAGAGGGCCTGCGCCGCGCGCGCCTTCTGCTCGGCGCCGGCGGCGGCGGGGTTCGGCAGGATCGAGCGGACGGCGAACGCCATGGCCCCGAGCGAGCCCGCCCGCAGCTCGTCGTACGCGGCCAGGCCGCGCTCGAGGAACAGCAGGTCGGGATCGAGCTTCTCCGCGCCGGCCAGCATGAGGAAGCGGACCTCGAGGTTCGCCCGGAGGGCGAGGGGGAGGAACCGCAGCGCGGCCTTCTGCCCCGCGGCGTCGCTGTCGAAGAAGCACTCGACCTGCGAATGGTAGCGGCGGAGGAGCGCCAGCTGGCCGTCGGTGATGGAGGTGCCCTGCGGCGCGATGGCGGTCTTGAGGCCCACGCTCCAGCACCGCAGGGCGTCGAGCTGCCCTTCGACGAGCACGAACGGCCGGCCGTCGCCGACATGCGCGCGGGCGCGGTCGAGGTTGAAGAGGAGGTTGCTCTTGGTGAAGATCGGCGTCTCGGGCGAGTTCGTGTATTTCGCCTCGCGTGCCGGGTCGTCCGCCGGCGTGAGCTCGAGCTGGCGCGCCGTGAACGCGACCACGCGGCCCTGGTGGTCGCGGATGGGGATCATCAGCCGGCCCCGGAAGCGCGGCCGGAGCGCGCCCAGGGTGAGCATGGCCCCCTCGCGGATGAAGAAGAGCCCGCACTGGCGCAGCGCGTTCTCGGAGAACTTCTTCTTCATCAGCGCGGCCGCCAGCGCGCTGTCCTCGACCGGCGCGAAGCCGATCTTGAAGTCCTCGGCGACGTCGGCGCCGAAGCGGCGGTTCCGCTCCCAATAGTCGCGGATGAACTGGCCGTGCGCGTTCGGGGCGAGGAACGCCTGGCGGTAGAAGTCGGCCGCGAGATCGTGGATGTCGAAGATCTCCTGCCGCAGGGAGCGCTCCTCCCGCGTCGGGCCGCCCGACCCCTCCTCGTACTCGAGCGGGACGCTGAAGCGCTTCGACAGCGCCTCGGCCGCCTCGGTGAACGACAGGTGCTCCGTCTCCATCACGAAGCTGAGGATGTCGCCCGCCTTGCCGCAGCCGAAGCACTTGTAGAAGCCGCGGTCCGCCGAGACGTGGAACGACGGCGTCTTTTCCTGGTGGAAGGGGCAGAGCCCCTTGAACCGGGCGCCGCCCGCCTTCTTCAGCGAAACCGTGCGCGACACCACGTCGGCAATGTTCACCCGGTGCTTCAGGTCCTGGATGCTGCGTTCCTTGATGATCGGCATCGGTGCGGGAAGAAGCTGTAAGGCCGCGCCGCGCCCGCCGCCGAGACAATTCTCGGCGCGCCGGAGGGCGCGCGCCGCCGAGAATAAACTTTTCCGGCCTGGCCGGGTCTGACACGGTTCGCGGCCCGTCGCCCGGGCCCTTCGTCCCCGCCCCGCATGCCTCCGCACCCGGCCTCCGCCCTCCGCCTCCCGTGCCGCCTCGCCCTGGCCGCGCTGGCCGCCGGCGCCCTGGCCGCCCAGCCCGCGGCGGCGCCGCGCCCGGCCGGGCCGCCCCGCGTGTGGGAGTTCCGGCTGAATGATTTCAGCGACGCCGCCTACCGGTACGCGGTCGAGCAGATGTTTCAGGACTACGAGTTGAAGAGCGGCCGCCCGCTTACGCCGGGGCGGAAGAACAAGGTCGGGCTCAAGGTCTACACCGATTCCGGCCCGGGGCTCGCCACGCCGTTCGCGCTGACCCGCGCCGTCATCGCCTCGCTCGAGCGCCGGGGGTTCGCGCGGGAGAACATCTTCCTGGTCGGGCTGAACCCGCTGCGGCTGCGGCTCACCGGCTACCTGCCGTCGCTCGCGACCGGCCAGTCGCCGTTCCCCGGGCACCCGGTGTACGTGCTCGAATCCGGGCGGTACTACGACCCGGTCTGGTTCTACGACAGCCCGCTGCCGGCGCGCTTCGACCCGGTCACGAACGAGCGCGCCGCCGAGGTCGCGGCGGGCGGCAAGGCGTCCACCACGCTCGAGGAGGACCGCAAGAGCTTCCTCGCGACGCCGCTGTTCCTCGAGGCCGACTTCTGGATCAACCTGCCGGTGTACTCCGACCACCCCGTGCTCGGAGTGAACGGCGCCCTGGTGAACGCGACCCTCTGGAACGCGAGCAACACGTTCCGATTCTTCCGCAGCCCCGCCACCGCGCCGGCGGCGGTGGCGGAGATGGCCGCGATCCCCGAGCTGCGCGAGGGCTGGGTGCTGAACCTGGCGAGCCTGCACCTTTATCAGTTCATCGGCGGGCCCTACTTCAACTCGCTCTACACCGTCTCCGAGCCCGTGCTCTGGATGAGCTCGGATCCGGTCGTGCTGGATGCCCTCATGCTCGAGCGGCTCAACGACGCGCGCAAGCGCGCGGGCTTCGAGCCGGTGGGGGAGGACGAGTCGCGCCTCCTCGAGTTCGCGGCCCAGCTCGGCGTGGGCTCGCGGGACACTGCCGCCGTGCAATGGGTCCGTTCCGGCGGCACGCCCTGAGCGGCGCGCGGGTCACGGTGCAAGATTCCGCTTGAAGGCGGGCGGGGGGCGCGGGCATTTTTACGAAAATGTCCGCCGAGTACCTGCCCATCCTGGTCCAGATCGCGCTCGCCGCCGGCATCACCATCACGGTGATCGCGGCCAGCCAGCTGCTCGGGCAGAAATTCCGGAAGAACCCGATCAAGGACACGCCCTACGAGTGCGGCGTGCCGAGCGACAGCACGGCCCACACGCGGTTTTCGGTGAAGTTCTACGTGACCGCGATGCTGTTCATCCTCTTCGACATCGAGGTCGTGTTCCTCATTCCGTGGGCCTTCGTCTACCGCGATTTCCTGGCCAACAACATCGCGATCCTCACCCCGATGCTGTTCTTCCTCTTCGTGCTCGTGCTCGGCCTCGTCTACGAGGTGAAGAAGGGCGCGCTCGAGTGGGAGAAATAACCGCGCCCCCTGGCGCGGCCGCAGCCCAACGCCCACCGGCCCGTTTCCCCGTTCCGTGACCGCCCTTTCCCTGTCGCCTGCCCGGCATCGGCGCCCGGGGCCCCGCCGCTGAGATTTCCCCGCCGTGCGCCTCGACAAGTACATCTCCCGCAGCCGCGTCGTGGACCTCGCCAGCGCCGACATGGAGGGCGCGCTGGAGGAGTTGCTCAACCTCACCGTCGAGCGGTTTCCCGACCTGGACCGCAACGCGCTGCTCAAGGCGCTGCTGCGCCGCGAGAGCACGATGACCACCTACCTGGGCAACGGCGTCGCGCTCCCGCACGCGCGCGTGAGGATGGACCGCCGCTACATCCTCGCCGTCGGCCGCAGCCATTACGGCGTCCGGTACGACGGCGCGATGGAGAACGAGCCCGCGCGGCTGGTCGTGCTGCTCATCGCGGAGGAGAAGACGCGCGATTACCTGCAGGTGCTCGCGGCCATCGCCCGGCTGATGAAGGAGCAGGACTTCGTCGACAGCCTCGTGCAGGCGCCGGATCTCGACACGCTGTACGAGCGTCTCTTCGCCGGCTTCGGCGGCATCGCCGCGCGCCGCGTGCCGGCGGCGCAGAGCCGCGTCAACCGGACCGTGCTGAAGGAGGCGGAAAAAATCGCGCGGGGCGCGGGCTGCAACGCCGTGCTGGTGTTCGGCGACACCTTCACCGGCGCGTTCGAGCCGCCCAAGCGGCTCTTCGACCTCAAGGCGATCTTCGTCACCCGCAATCTGGCGGAGGCGGGCGAGCACCTCGGCCGCTTCGCGGACACGATCCAGGTCCGGTCGTTCTCGCCGCAGCGGATGGCCCAGCTCCGCAGCGCGGTGCTCGTCGGCCTCACGCGCGGGCTGATCTCGTTTTCCGACCGCGTGTGCTGCGTCGGAGGGATCGCCGGCAGCAATCAGTTCGACACGATCGTGGTGGTCGACGTCGAGCGGGAGTTCCAGACCCTCCTCACCGGACATCAGGACCTGCTGCCGGCCGACGTGAAGCCCGAGGTCCTTGAGCGGGTCATCGGCGTCGCGACCGAACTCGCCGTCGAGGGCCGCGAGGGCCGGCCGGTCGGCTGCCTCTTCGTCGTCGGCGACAGCGAGAAGGTCGAGCGCATGTCCAAGCCGCTCGTCCTGAACCCGTTCTTCGGCTACAAGGAGGAGGACCGCAACATCCTGAATCCGTTCATGGACGAGACGATCAAGGAGTTCTCGTCGATCGACGGCGCCTTCGTCATCCGCGGCGATGGGGTGGTGGAGGCGGCCGGGGCGCTGCTCCAGGCGGCCGACTACAACCACGCGCTGCCGAGCGGGCTCGGCTCCCGGCACGCGGCGGCGGCGGCGATCTCGGTTGCGGCCGATTGCATCGCCCTGGTCGTGTCCTCCAGCACCGGCCAGGTGACGCTCTTCCGGCGCGGCGTGATGATGCCGCTGACCGAGAAGAAGGTAAGCGCTTGATGCCGGGCGGCTTGCCTTGGGCGGGCCGCGTCCGCCGGGCGCGGGAAGATTAGGATTGCGCGGGTCCGACCCGGGGATTTGCTCTCAGCCCCTTAACCCTTTTCCCAACATGCAAGAAGTCGTCACCCTGGAATGCACCGAGGCCCGCAAGGAGGGCAAACCCGTTTCGCGCTACCTCACCCGGCGCAACAAGAAGACCGTCACGGAGCGCATCGAGAAGAAGAAGTACAACCCCTTCCTCAAGCGCCACACGCTCCACAAGGAGATCAAGTAACGTCCCGCCCCGCGCGGCTTCTCCCAAGAATCAAGGCCGGTCGCTCGACCGGCCTTTTCGTTTCCGCGGCCGGCTGCTCAGCCGGCCTTTTTCGTCTGTTCGGGCGGGGGAGGGCCGCCCGACAGCTGCGCCCGCCGGGCGGCACGCCACCCGTCGCGGTGCTTGCGGATCCAGTCGAGGAGGGCCCGCTCGAAGCCGATGTCGTAGCCCAGCCGCTCCGACTCGATCCACTTGTGCTTCAGGATCTCCTCCCGCTCGGCCAGGAACTCCTGGTAGAGGCTCGACTGCTTTACGAAGTCGCGGCTGCCCGGCGGATCGAGGGGAGGATTGGTCATACCGATCATGCGCGCGCTCATCGGCCGCTCGTCGCCCCATCCGCGCGACGAGCGGTGGTCTGCGGGAATTGCCGGTGTGTCATGCGGAAAAAACCGTAGAGGGTTGGCCGCGGCGCTGTCAACAAGCGGTCGGGCCCGGAATCGGGCGAACCCTGTCAGGAGCTTGCGCGGCGCCGCGCCTAGAGCTTCAACCGCCGCAGCAGCGTCTCTGCGATGCCACGGAAGACCACCGCGGGTCCGCTCTGCGGCCGCGCCACGACGACGGGCTCCCCCGTGTCGCCGCCGGCGCGGATCGCCGGGTCGAGCGGGACCTGCCCGAGCAAGGCGGTGCCGAGCGCCTGCGCCGTCGCCGCGCCACCGCCTTCGCCGAAAAGGGCCTGGCGCCCGCCCGCCGCGTCCTCGAACCAGCTCATGTTCTCGGCCACGCCGAGGAGGGGCACGTTGACCTTCTGGAACATCAGCCCGCCCTTGCGCGCCACATTGGTCGCCGCCGGCTGCGGGGTCGTCACGAGCACCGCGCCGTCGAGCGGCAGGGTCTGCACGAGCGAAAGCTGGGCGTCGCCCGTTCCGGGCGGCAGGTCGACCAGGAGCACGTCGAGCTCGCCCCAGCTGACGTTCTGCACGAACTGCTGGACCGTCTTCATCACCATCGGGCCACGCCAGAGGACCGGCGTGTTGTCGTCCACGAGGAAGCCCATCGACATCACCTTCACCCCGTGCCGCTCGAGGGGCACCAGCGCCTCGCCGCGGATCTCGGGCCTCCCCTCCAGGCCCATCATGAGCGGCACCGACGGGCCGTAAACATCGCAGTCCATCAGGCCCACGCGGCCCGGCCGGCCGCGGGCGGAGAGGACCTGCGCCAGCGCGCACGCCAGGTTGACGGCGAAGGTGCTCTTGCCGACGCCGCCCTTGCCCGAAGCGATCGCCACCGCGTGCCTGAGGCCGGCGGGCGTCGTGCCCGCGCCCGGCGCCGACGTTCCCGGCGCCGGCGGCGCCTTCGCGGCCGAGACCGCCAGCTCGATGATCACGTCCTTCACCCCGGGCTGCGCGCGGAGGCACTTCTCGACCTCGGCGCGGAGCATCGTCGGGACCTTCGGGTCGGAGGTCGTGATCGCGAGCGAGACCTTCGCCGTGCCCTCCGCAAACGTCGCGGACCGCACCAGCCCGAAGGAGACGATGTCGCGGCTGAAGCCGGGATATTTCACCTGGGCAAGGGCGGTCTTGAGGGCTTCGGACGTCACGCGCGCGGGAGGAAAATGGCTTGGAAAAAAGGGTGGTTTGACCTTGTGAAGTGCCTGCCGCGAGTAAACCCCCAAATCCATCCGCACCTTCGCCATTAAGCCGGGTCCCACGCTCATGCAGAAAGCCTTTTTCCTCCTCGTCTCGCTCGCGCTCGCGTCGGTCTTCGCGCCCGCCGCCCGCGCCCAGAACATCGACGCCGGCGTCATCGACATCGCGGCGAACGCCGCGCCGACCACGGCGGTGAGCGTGTCGGGCTCGACGCCCGAGCTCGAGAGCCTGGCGCGCACCGCGTTCAACGCGCACGGCGCGTTCCGCGTCGCGACCGCCGGCGCCTATGCGATTGAATTCGCGGCGGCGGGGCCGAGCCAGGTCACCGTGACCGTGCGCCGCGGCTCGGGCACGCCCGTGCTGACGCAGACGGTGTCCGGCGCCAGCGCGCGCAACGCGCTGCTCCGCGCGGCCGACGCGGCGGTGGAGAAGATCACCGGCCTGCGCGGCTGGTTCGCGGGCCGCATCGTCTTCACGAGCGAGAAGGACGGCCAGAAGCTCCTCGTCACGGGCGACCTGTTCTTCGGCGAATTGCAGAGCCACCCGGTGGGCAAGCAGCAGGTGATCGGGCCGCGGTGGTCGCCCGACGGCTCGCGGATCGTCTTCACGAGCTACCGGACCGGCTTCCCCGACATCTACGTGCTGGACCTCCAGAGCCGGCAGCTCGCGCACCTCGTCAGCCTGAAGGGCACGAACAGCGGCGGGCGGTTCAGCCCCGACGGCGCGCAGCTCGCGATGGTGCTGAGCGGCACGGGCAACCCCGAGGTCTGGATCGGGACGGCCGAGGGCAAGCAGCTGCGCCGCCTCACGCGGACCCCGGGGGTGGAGGCGTCGCCGGCCTGGTCGCCCGACGGCGGCCGGCTGGTGTTCACCTCCGAGCAGGGCGGCCGGCCGCAACTCTACGTCATGGGCGCCGCGGGCGGCGCGATGACCCGCGTGCCGACCGACATCTCGCGGTACTGCGCCGAGCCCGACTGGAGCGCGGCCGATCCGCAGAAGATCGCGTTCACCGCCGCGCAGGGCCGCGGGTACCAGATCGCCGTCTTCGACTTCCGCACCGGCAAGAGCGAATGGGCCACGAGCGCGCCGACCGACGCGATCGAGGCCGTGTGGCTGCCCGACGCCCGCCACCTGCTCTGCACCTTCCGCGGCGCGAACACGCGGCGCCTGCACATCGTCGACACGCTCTCGAAGCGCGCCGTGCCGGTCGGCCCGGCCAGCTTCGGGCAGTCGGGCAACGCGAGCTACCTGCCCGCGCGGCGATGAGGCTGCTCTTCATCGGCGACATCGTCGGCCGGCCGGGACGCGACGCGGTCGCCGCCCTGGTGCCGAGGCTGCGCCGGGAGCGCGAGATCGATTTCATCATCGCCGACGGCGAGAACGCGGCCGCCGGCGCCGGCATCACGGGCGCGATCGCACGGTCGCTGCACGAGGCCGGAGTCGACGCGGTCACGCTCGGGGACCATGTCTGGGACCAGAAGGGCTGGGAGCAGGAGATCGCCGGCTTCGAGCGCGTGTGCCGGCCGGCGAACCTGCCCGCGGCCTGCCCGGGCCGCGACCACGTCATCCTCGAGCGGCCGGGCTGCCGGCTGCTGGTCTTCACCCTCCTCGGCCGCAACTTCATGGGCGCGAAGGCCGACTGCCCCTTCGCGGCGGCGGACGCGCTGCTCGAGCGCCTCGCGGGGCGGTTCGACGCCGCCCTGGTCGAGGTCCACGCCGAGGCCACGTCGGAGAAGCAGGCGCTCGGCTGGCACCTCGACGGCCGCGTCACCGCCGTCCTGGGCACGCACACGCATGTCGCCACCGCCGACGCCTCGCTGCTGCGGCGGCGCACGGCGTTCATGTGCGACGTGGGCATGACCGGGCCGCACGAGTCGGTGCTCGGGCGCGAGATCGAGCCTGTCGTCGGCCGGTTCCGCGACGGCATGCCGCGGCGCTTCGAGGTCGCGTCCGGCGACGTCCGCCTCTCGGCCGCGCTCGTGGAGTTCGAGGCCTCCGGCCGCGCCGCGCGCGTGGAGTGGCTGTCGGTCCGGCACGCCGGATGAAATTCTCGCGCCAGGACGCCGAAGTCTTCGTGCCCGACGGCGCGCCGGCCGCCGCCGCGCTCGCCCGGACGACGCACCTCTGCATCGGCGCGCACCAGGACGACATCGAGATCATGGCCTGGCCCGGGATCGCGGAGTGCCGGGGCCGTCCCGACGCCGCGTTCACCGGCGTGGTGGTGAACGACGGCGCGGGCAGCCCGCGCACCGGCGCGTTCGCCGGCCACTCGGACGAGCAGATGAAGGCCGTGCGGCGCGAGGAGCAGCGCGCCGCGGCC
>Ga0196981_1000509_pt1 | contig 11797 bp, 12 predicted proteins | sample S3_2013CmetaG_FD_155462 | JGI IMG/M metagenome (GOLD analysis project Ga0196981, IMG submission 155462) | Soil microbial communities from Anza Borrego desert, Southern California, United States - S3_20-13C | ecosystem: Environmental > Terrestrial > Soil > Desert | place: USA: California...
GGTCGAGTTCACGCTCGTGTTCACGCTTCGCATATGCGAGTCCGATCTCAAGCTCGTAATCCTGTACTGGTACATAGGCAATTTCTCCCGTTTCGAGAACGGGTCTGTTTGCCATTGGAGTTTCCCCTTGGACACAGTGGAAGGCTTTGAACGCAACTCAAAATACTTTACAACGAAAACCTGAATTCTTCAAGAAGTGAACAGTTTCTGTACAACCTCTTTCACGTCGCCTCCGTCGGCGTTACCGCCCAGTTCTTTCATCACAATTCCCATGAGCTTGCCCATCTCTTTCGGGTCAGACACGCCCAAGGCCTCCTTTTTGGCACGCGCCACTTTCTCGATCTCTTCCTTGCTCGCCATCTGCGGCAAATATTCCGTGATAATTTTGAGCTCTGTTTCTTCTTTTTGCGCGAGCTCGGGGCGTCCTCCTTTTGTAAATTGCTCGATGGAATCCCTGCGCTGTTTCGCAAGACGCTTCAAGACGCTCAAAACGATATCGTCGGTGACTTCGTCCGTCGGTTTTTTGCCCTTTGCGACGAGCTCATTGGTAAAAGCCGCGATCGCGCCGCGAAGAGTATCTACTCGCAGAGAATCTTTTGTCTTCATCGCGGCTGTCATATCAGCGCGCACCTTCTGGATTAGCATGCCTGCAGTATACAATACCCTGCATGCTAAGTGCGCCTTTCTTCTATTTTATGGCTGTCGCGGTGGTCGCCTATGGCATTCAAGGCTCACTGCAGAGTATCTATGCGAGGAAGCACGATGCGTTCGTCGTTGTCCTGTATCGAAATCTTTCTTTGGCGATAACAATGCTTCCTATTCTCTTTTTTGTCCCGCTCGAAGAGGTGCTTGAGGTGCGAAATCATTGGGTAGATGTCATTCTTGCAAGCTCGACGGGTGCCTTGAGCCTTTTGTGCGCGATGAACGCCACTCGTTATTTGCCGATAGGCGTCGGCTCGGCGATCCGCCAAATAATCCAAATCGTTTTTTCTATTGTGATCGGCATGCTTTTCCTTGCGGAATACCTCACGCTCGCACAATTTCTCTTTCTTTCGATCATCGTGCTTGTCGGAGTTGCACTTGCCACGATCAAAGTGGAACACACGCACCTAGATCCCAAAAAAACAGGGAAGGGCATCGCGCTCTCTTTTCTTGCGGGAAGTGTACTTGCGGTTTCGTTTTACCACTTCAGCGTACTATCGCGAGAAATCCATCCGCTCGTCGCAGGCTACGCATGGGAAACGGGCGTCGGGATCTTCGCGCTTCTATATTTTTTCTTCTTCGTCGCAGCAGGGCGGCATTCAGGACGGCTTTCAATACCGCTCCGTGATGCAGCGAAAATAATTGGTGTGGCACTTTTTACGATCGTTGGCACTGGATGCTACGCATTCGCCGTAAACTACGGGCCGTTTCCACTCGCAGCTGGCCTTTTGGCTGCGACTACACTCGTAGCTTCCGTTATCGGCTGGCTCGTTCACAAGGAAAAGCTAACGAAATTGCAGTTGGGTCTGATCGTGGTCGCGGTGATATCTATGGTGTCGCTGCGAATCTATTCCTAAAAAATTTACCGTCGGTTGCCCTCCACAACCGACGGTCTTTGCTTAATGGCACTCGTGTCGACGGCATTTATGCGAAATCCAACGACTGAAGCGAGCAAAAGTATTACTATGATTGCTCCGATGAATGCCACTTTTCCGGGCGATAAGATCGACTTCATACTCAACTCCAACTAGAGCCCTCTTCTACAACCGTACCAATTTCTGATGCGATGTCTCTGTAGAAATTCATGATTATTGTGGAGGGATTGGGGATATCAGGCGTGATAAAATGACGGTATGGAAGGTCTGATTATCGTTCTCCTTATCGCAATCATTGGCTTTCTTGCCTACGGGATATGGCAACGTCGTACCCCGGAAGACAATCAATCCATGCTTCTTCTTCAGCAGCGCATCCAAGAGCTCGAGCGAAGCTTGGAGCATAAACTTGGCGAGGGAACCAACAGGATGTTCGAGAACATGCGCGCACAATTCGGGGAATCGCAAAAACTTGCCTCGGACATACGCGATCTCGTGGCAAAGCAGCTTACGGAAGTGAAAGTGGAACAGACGAAAACTAACGAGGCGACCACGCGCTTCATGGGCATTGCAGAGCAACTGGCCAACCTGGAGAAGGTCTTGAAGCACCAAAAGCAACGCGGCAACCTCGGCGAGGCATCACTCGAACTTATCTTGGGCAACATTTTGCCCCCGGGCTCTTACAAAATGCAGTACGAGTTTCCTGGCGGGGAGACGGTTGATGCGGTAGTCGTCACCAAAGAAGGCGTGATACCAATAGATGCAAAATTCTCACTCGACAATTATCAGCGGCTAGTAAACGCCATAGACGATGCACAGAGGGAAGACCTGGAAAAACAATTCAAGAACGATCTCAAAATGCGCATCGATGAGTGCGCGAAATACGTACGCCCAAAGGATGGCACATTGCCTTTCGCCTTTATGTACATTCCGGCAGAGGCGATTTATTACGACCTCCTCATCAATGAAGTGGGTTCGGTGAAGGTGAATACGAGAAACCTCATTGACTATGCGTACAACGAGAAGAAAGTGATTATCGTCTCGCCCACCACTTTTGCCGCATACCTCCAATCAGTCTTGTATGGTTTCAAGGCATTCAAGATTGAGGAAAATGCCTTGGAAATTCGTAAAAACGTCGATTCACTTTCTCGTCATCTCAACGCCTATCAGGAGTACTACAAAAAACTTGGCAATTCGCTCTCGACCACGGTGAACCACTTCAACGCGGGCTCTAAGGAGCTCGGCAAGATCGACAAGGACGTGCTGCGTATCACGGGTGAATCGGCGAAGCTCGAATCGCCACTTCTCGAGAAACCCACTCTTGCCTTCGACGATTAGTAAAGGTATAGTACCGACTTCATGGCAAAAATGGCAATCATAGAGACAGGCGGGAAGCAGTACGTCGTAGAAAACGGCACTGTTTTGACTATTGAAAAATTGGACAGCGTTTCGGAGAAAGGGGACAAGATAACTTTCGAAAATGTCCTTCTTACCGACGACGGCTCTGAGACGAAGGTTGGCGCCCCTTACTTGAGCGGTGCAAAGGTCTCCGCAGAACTCATCACACAGGGACGCGCTCCTAAAGTAACTGTGCTCCGCTACCGCCAAAAAAGCCGCTATTTCAAGAAGAAAGGACACCGCCAACCATTCACAAAGGTGAAGATCATCGCGCTTCCATAATCCAAGACCGCCAAAGGGCGGTCTTTTGGTATTATTGAAGATAATGAAAAATCTTGAACGCTCAAAAACGAGGAGTGAGCTCGATGCTGAAAAACCGATTATCACTTTGGAGGATTTTGCGAAACGGCTCGGAATAGACACCAAGGAGATACACGACGTTACGTTGGACGGAAAACACTATGGCGTACCGTCTTCACATGCGGTAGAAAGCAAGTTACTCGATCTATTTGCGCGTATGGGCGAAAAAGATACTCCCGAAGAGCGACAGCAATTCCTTACCGATGTTACCGAAATCACGACAGCACTTAAGGAAGCGGAATTACGTCTCGCGCAACGCGACCAGAGAACTTTTGGATCAGTGACTGAGCAAAAGGCCTACGTCGTGGATGCGGAAAGACTTGCACTTGGCGCAATACGACACGCAGAAAATATACTTAGGAAGCAATCTCTCTTGAGTCGCGAAGATCTCCGCAAGATACGTGATATTAGGCGTGAACACACCGATAAATACATTGCCCAGCCGGACGAGCTACTTTCGTGAGTCTAAGGCACTTTTTATAGTTTCGGGATCTGCGTATTCGAGCTCACTGCCCGTCGAGAGGCCCCGGCCGAGCGCAGTAATTGTGATCCCGGGGCTTGCGGAGACAATTTCCTCGCGCACACGAGTAGCCGTGGCATCGCCCTCCGGGTTTGCCGGAAATGCCAAGATGACCTCCTTCAAAGCGTCCTTGGCGCGTGAAGTGATTGTGCTAAGAAGTTTCTCTAAACGTAGTCCACTGGTCTTTTCCGAGGCAAGAGAGATCGTGCCGCCGAGGACAAAGTAGCGGCCATTGTAGGTGCCACTCCGCTCAAGTGCGGCAAGATCAGCGTCGGAAGCCACGACCGCCAGATATGAGGCATCGCGTTTTTCGCTCGTGCAAATAGAGCAAACTTTTCCTTTGCCGGAGTGATATCGCATGCACTCTGTGCATTGCGCCACCGAGCGACCGAGGCTCTCTACAAGTTCAGTGAGCTCGCGGCGGATCGATGGCGAGGAGCGCAAGAGATATTGCACAAAGCGCTGCGCTTGCCGCGGCCCGATACCGGGAAATTTTTCAAAGAGGGAAGTGAGCCGTTCGATAGTGTCCATTCGATAAATTATATCTTAGATATACTTGATATTGTCAAAAAGTTTGAAGGCCGGTCCGCGTAAAACGGACCGGCCCTACTTGTTTGAACGTCCAGGATCTTAAGGGACGCATGCGTCAAAATCGCAGGCAAGCATGACGATTGACCAAACGATCACTCCGAGGACGAACCCCGCGACAGTCGCCCACTTGAGTAACTCGAACATGTCCCAGTGTGAAGAGTTATCGCTTCTTGTGCTCGACATCACAGCCTCCTTGTTCTGGCAATGTCGTACTGCCAACTATAACGATGTTCGATTTTGCGTCAAAAGGGTGTTTCTTCCTTTTCCACTTCGGTCTCCTGCGAGAAATCCCCAAAGTCGCTTTTGTCGATGGAGCGGAAGGTAGTCTTTTCCTCGTCAAACATGAGCTCAATTTTACCGACCGGTCCGTTTCTGTGCTTTTCAATGAGAATTTCTGCAACACCAGGCCTGTCCGAATTCTCATTCATTTTATCGTCGCGGTGGATAAACATCACAACGTCGGCGTCTTGTTCGAGTGAGCCGGAATCGCGAAGGTCTGCGAGGCGAGGCTTGCCGCGTCTTTGTTCCACCGCACGTGAGAGCTGCGAGAGCGCCAAAACAGGAACGTTCAACTCACGCGCCATCGCCTTCAGCGCGCGCGAAATTTCCGTGACCTGCTGCACCATAGAATCCGATGCTCTCGTGTGTGTCGGCGTAATGAGCTGCAAGTAGTCGATGATGACGAGCCCGAGATCCTTTTCCATTTTCAATCGGCGAGCCACGGAGCGCATCTGCAAAACAGTCGAGGAAGGTTTGTCGTCAATATAGATAGGAGCCTCTGCAAGACTGCCCATGCCTTCCTGGAGCCGAGCGAATTCGTCTTCTCCCTTGATGCGACCGGTGCGCAGACGCCATGCATTCACTCCCGAGTGCGCAGCAAGCATACGATCCACCAACTGCTGCGAGCTCATTTCGAGAGAGAAGAGCCCGACGGAAGTGCCGTGCTTGGTCGCGGTCTGGCGCGCGATGTCGAGCGCAAGCGCGGTCTTACCCATACTCGGCCGAGCGGCAAGAAGAATAAGGTCTGATTTTTGGAAGCCTGCGAGCATGTTGTCGAGCTCGCGAAAACCAGTTGGCGTGCCGCGCAATACATTCTCATGTTTCTGCAAATGTTCCAGACGCTCCCATGCTTCCGTGAGCTCCTCTTTGATCGCGGTAAATGAGCGCAACATCGGCGCTTGCGAGACATTAAAGATAGTAGACTGCGCTTCATCGAGTGTCACTGCAATGTCTTTGTCTTCCGAAAAACCGAGTTCGTTTATTTTCGCCGCAGCATCTATGAGACTTCGCAAAAGAAATTTGGTCTGCACCGTTTCCGCGTAGTGGCGGGCGCTTCCAGGGGAGGCGGCGGATGCCACGAGGTCGGAAAGGTATGCATTGCCACCGATTTCTGAGAGTTGTTTGCGTTCTTTAAGCTTGCCGCCCACCGTCACAATGTCGATCGGCTCTGATTTTGCGTACAGAGAGAGCATCGCGTCGTACACGAGACGATGTTTGCCGGAGTAAAAAGAATCCACCGATACGACATCGGCGACTTCATACATCGCGCTTTGGTTCAACATCAATGCGCCCAAAAGTGCGCGCTCTGCATCGAGATCTTGCGGTGGAACACGGAGAGCCTGCGCTGCCATGCTTCGCATCGTAGCACGGCCGTTTTTCAGCGATTTGCGCGAGGATGCCCCGGGAAGTGTGCCTTTCGTGTGGACAGTGCCCTGGGAACCTTGACGTGGTATGGTCTATTTGATACAACGTATGCCACGCACGAGCGAATAGTCAAATAGCCTCAAAACAAGCCAAAAAATAACCAATCCCTATGATTTCATTTTCTCCAAAAACCGTCACCAAAGAACTCCTCGCAGGCCTCCCAGACCGTTCCCGAAAGGTCCTCACGGATCGCTACGGTCTTTCGCCCAAAGGTGAAAGCCGCACACTAGATGCGATCGGCAAGGAATACGGCATTACACGCGAACGTGTTCGTCAGATCGAGAACCACGCACTCGTTGTTGTGCGCGAATCAGAGGCATACGCCAATCACGCCACGTCTCTTGAGGATCTGAAGCGCGCGCTGCACACACTCGGTGGCGTCGTTGCCGAAGAGACAGTGGTGCAGAAGGTTCCGAAGAGCGACACGGATAGGAACCACATCGTGTTCATCCTCACGGTCGGTCATCATTTCAACGACCGCCGCGAAGACACGAATTTCAAAACACGCTGGCACGTGGACGAAACGCTCGCAGAAGCGATCGAACGCGCGCTCATCAATTTGTACGAATCGCTCGAGCCTTCGCAGCTCACACCAGAGGAAGAGTTCATCGAAGCATTTTCGAAACACTTGAAGCAAGAAGGTGTCAAAAATCGTGAGCCGCACGTTGTCATGCACTGGCTTTCGATCTCAAAGCGCATCGGGAAAAATCCGCTCGGTGAGTGGGGAAGGGTGGAATCTCCGCACGTCCGCATCAAGAACACGCGCGACTTTGCATACCTCACACTGAAGCGCCACGGTTCGCCTATGCACTTCACCGAAGTCGCTAAAGGCATCGAGAAGCTTTTCGGACGCGAAGCGCACCCAGCGACCACGCACAACGAGCTCATCAAAGATGGCCGTTTTGTTTTGGTTGGCCGCGGCCTCTATGCTCTCAAGGAGTGGGGGTACGAGCCGGGAGTTGTGCGGGACGTCATCAAGGAGATCATTGCACGCGATGGCGCGCTTTCCCGCGACGAGATCGTGGAGCGCGTGAAGCGCGAGCGCTACGTGAAGGACGCCACTATCGTCGTCAACCTGCAAAATCCGATGTTCATCCGCTTGCCCGACGGCAAGTACGGCATTTCGTCCTAATATCCTTCGCTTCCGCGCCATATAAACAGCCGGCATTGAATGTTCGGCTATTTTGTGTCGAAAAGTGCTAAAATATCGCCATGGGATTTGCGATTCCGGGAGTAGGAAAGGAAAAGGAACTCCATGTTGTTACCTCCGGTGACCTGCGGGGTTTTGTAAACGAAGTATTCCATCTCGATTTCCACACCTTTATAGAAGGTACCGTGGGCAACTTCTTCGGCATCTCCCGCGGTGCCGTTCTTTCCTGTATGTTCGTCGGCCTTTTTGGGGCGCTATGGCATCTGATCCCCAACCTGCCGCTTTTTGCCTTTGCGTGGATCGTGGGCACCATGCCTTTGTGGCTTCCAGTATTTGCGATAATCGGAGGCTGGAAAGCATGGGTGTGGTACATACACGCGCAATTCCTTACGAGCAAGAAACCACTGCTTCTTGAAATGAAGATGGCTCGAAATACGGTGAAATCGCCGCGCGGCATGGAGGCGGTACTTTCACAGCTGTGGATCGATGCATCGGAGACCACGTTCATGGACCGTAAATGGATGGGTGCGGTACGACCTGTTTTTTCTCTCGAGATCGCTTCCTTTGGCGGAGAAGTGCATTTTTATATTTGGACGTGGGAGGCGTATCGCTCGATCGTCGAGGCCTCCTTTTACGCGCAATACCCAGAAGTCGAGCTCATTCCAGCGGAAGATTACGCTTCTAAATTTCACTACGACCCAGCGGAGACCATGTGTTACGTAACAGATTACCGCCTTGAGCCGAAGAGCGACGCATACCCGATAAAAACGTACATTGAATTTGAGCTCGATAAGGATCCTAAGGAGGAATACAAAGTAGACCCGCTCGCCGAAATCACAGACTTGATGAGCAACCTGAAACCGCAAGAGCAGGTATGGATTCAGATCGTGTTTACGTGCGATAAGGATAATCGTCGTGTGCCTGGCGGCCATTGGTGGGAATACGAAGCGCGGTATCCAGGAATGGTGCATGATGAAATTGAAAAAATACGCCGAGAACTGGTTGGAAATCCAGATTCCCCGGATGAAAAATGGAAATCCTATTCTCGTGTACAACTGTATCGCGTCAACGAGCAGATCCGTTTGATGGAGCGCAACATGGGTAAGCACAGCTTCAACGTCGGCGTACGCGCGGCATACATGGGACATCCGAGTGTCTTCAGCGGTGCACAGCAGGGAAAGTTCAAATGGCTCTTCATGCCTTTTGCCAACAAGTATTACCTAAACCAACTGCGTCCACGCCGCTGGCACACGCCTTTCGACTACCCGTGGCAAGATCTGTGGGGTAAACGGTGGAGCCTGATGGCGGAGCGATTCTTCGACTGTTATCGCCGCAGACAGCACTTCTATCCTCCGTACCAGCTTCCGCACAACACGGTCACGACAGAGACTCTGGCGACCATATGGCACCCACTCTCAAGCGGTGTACAATCGCCGGGCATTCAGCGCATCACGGCCAAGAAGGCGGAGGCGCCGCCAAACTTGCCGAAGTAGAGTTTACTCTCATTACAAATGGAATCTTTTCAAGAAAAGCTAGAGCGATTGTTCGACCGTGGGAGCGACAAGCTCACTGAACTCTCCGAGCATTGGAGGCGTCATACCAATCGCCGAACAATACTCACAGCCATATTTGCGGGCGTCCTCACGACCGTGCTTTATATCGCGGCAATCGAGCCACCTGAGAATTTTCCGGTCAACAAGCTCATCACGATTCCCGAGGGCGCCTCGCTTTCGGACACGGCGCAATCGTTCGAAGAGCAGGGTGTTATCAAATCGAGTGTAGCTTTGAAGGTGCTTATGACTATCACGGCGCGAGACCGCGATGTGCACGCCGGAGACTACTTGTTCCGCGAACCCAAAAGTCTTTTCTCAGTTGCGCGCGCAATCGCACTCGGCGCCTACGGCTTGGAGCCCATACGTATACGTGTACCAGAAGGAGCAACGACCCGCGACATGGCGAAAATATTTGGGGCACAGCTAGAGCGCTTCGACGAGGAGCGGTTCGTAGAAATTGCACAGCCTATGGAAGGTTATTTGTTCCCCGATACGTATTTCTTTTTGCCCAACGCGACTGACACTTTGGTACTTTCGACACTGCGGCAGAACTTCGACGCACAGATCGTAAAGATCCAAAAGGAAATCGTTGCTTCAGGAAAACCATTGGACGAAGTTGTCATTTTTGCCTCCCTCTTGGAGCGCGAGGCAACCAATATGGAGGATAGAAGAAAAATCGCCGGAGTACTCTGGAACCGTTTGAATCGTGGCATGCTCCTTCAGGTAGATGCTGCATTCTTATATTCGCTCGGAAGAACGACTTTCGATCTCACTGTTGCTGATCTCACCAACAAAGACGATGAGTACAACACCTATGTGCACAAAGGTTTGCCCCCAGGCCCCATCGGCTCCCCGTCGCTTGATTCAATGCTCGCAGCAGTTACACCGATCAAGAGCGACTATCTGTATTACCTAGCGGACGATAATTATGTGACGCACTACTCGAAAACGTATGAGGAGCACCTGCGAAAGAAACGACTATATATAGGAACGTAGGGCGGTTTTATTCGCTTCGCTCATTTAGCCAGCGCTCATTCGGAAGAGAGAACAAGCTCTCGCTTCTCTCACTTCGCTCGGCTATAGTGCCGAAATGGTGCAAAAGGTATTCATAGGCCTATCAGGCGGGGTGGACTCCGCCGTATCGGCCACTCTCCTCAAACAAAGTGGCTACGAGGTCGTCGGCTGCTTCATCAAGGTCTGGCAGCCTGAATTCACCGAGTGCACTTGGCGCGAAGACAGGCTCGACGCGATGCGCGTGGCGTCTGCTCTCAAGATCCCATTCAAAGAGATCGATTTATCGCTCGAATACAAGAAGGAGGTTGTCGACGCGATGGTCGCAGATTACGCGCGAGGAATCACACCGAATCCGGACGTTTTGTGCAACCGCTCGATAAAGTTCGGACATTTTTTCAACTGGGCAATCAAAGCGGGTGCCGACTATGTGGCGACCGGGCACTACGCGCAGGTCTTACGAGAAGGCGACAGAGCCTATCTTCTACGGGGCATAGATTCTTCCAAAGACCAATCTTATTTTTTATGGCAGATCCACGAAGAAGAGCTCGCGCGAACAGTGTTTCCGATAGGCAACATGACGAAAAAGCAGGTGCGCTCACTCGCCAAAAAATTCCGGCTTCCAAACGCCGATAAGCCCGACAGTCAGGGCCTGTGCTTTGTCGGCGACGTATCGATGGATGAATTTTTGAGCCGCTACATCACTCTTCGCCCTGGGCCAGTTCTTGAAGGTGAGCGCGCGATCGGCACGCACACGGGTGCCGCGCGCTACACGCTCGGTCAGCGGCACGGATTTACGATGGAAGACGCAGCGGACAGAGGCGCGCATTATGTTGTCGCAATCGACGTCGTCGCGAACACGATTACGGTGTCTCCCGATAAGACGCTCGCAATGCGCAAAGAGATTACGCTTCGAAATGTTCACTGGATCAACGAAACTCCTGCATTCCCGTTTGAGTCTGACGCCGAAGCGAGGTATCGCGAGAGTCCTGTGAAGGCGCGATTTGAGAACGGCGAGAAAATCCGTGTCACGTTTCCGGAGCTCCACCTTGTTTCGCCGGGACAATCGCTCGTTGTCTACCAGGGAGAGCGATGCCTCGGCGGCGGAGTGATAGAATAAGCGAATGTCAGAGTTGAGAACGCTCCACGTGCGAAGCGCTGCACGCACGCCGGGCGCGCATGATATTTTTATAACGAAAGCCGATGGCACGCAGGAACCGTATGATGCGTCAAAACTAGAAGCTTCGCTTTTGCGCGCTGGGGCCCCACCCGAAGCGCGTGAGCGAATCGGGCGCCGTATAATCGAAGAGCTCCGACCCGGGATTACAACAGAAGAAATATATGGCCACGCTTTTGCGATGCTCAGACGCGATGAAGATACTTCGATCGCGGCCCGCTACTCTGTAAAGCGCGCGGTTTTTGCACTAGGGCCCTCTGGATTTCCGTTCGAGCAATTTCTCGCGGAAGTCTTGCGCGCGCACGGCTGGACGACACGGACGGGTATCACTTTGACCGGTCGCTGCGCGACGCATGAAGTGGATGTTCTTGCAGAAAAGGACGGCAAACGGATCGGCATTGAGGCAAAATTTCACAACCAGCCAGGTGGCAAAACCGATGTCAAAGACGCACTCTACGTGAAGGCGCGATACGACGACCTTAGAAACGCGCCGGACCCTTCCTCGCACGTCGACGAAGGCTGGCTTGTGACGAACACCAGCTTCACGAAGAACGCTATCAATTATGCGCAGTGTTCGAATCTCACACTTTTGGCGTGGGACTATCCCGAGAAACACAATCTTTTGAACATGATCGAAGAAGCGCGCGTCCATCCTCTTACTTGTCTCACGACGCTCTCTGAAGGGGAGAAGCGCCGTCTTCTTGAGAGTCGTGTCGTTCTATGCAAGCACGTATCCGCCCCGCATGTATTGAAAGAGTA
>Ga0196981_1000510_pt1 | contig 11787 bp, 7 predicted proteins | sample S3_2013CmetaG_FD_155462 | JGI IMG/M metagenome (GOLD analysis project Ga0196981, IMG submission 155462) | Soil microbial communities from Anza Borrego desert, Southern California, United States - S3_20-13C | ecosystem: Environmental > Terrestrial > Soil > Desert | place: USA: California...
CCGTGTTGCCGGTGATGACGTCATCATCGTTCGTGCCGGTGATGTTGATGTTCCCCGTGCCGGTTGCGATCACGTTCTCGAGGTTGCTGCCGGTCAGCGTGTAGTTGACGGAGGTGAAGAGCGTATCGTCGCCTTCGCCCAGCAGCTCGGTCACGACGTCGCCCGCGTTGTCGACATAGTAGGTGTCGTCGCCGTCGCCGCCGGTCATGCTGTCCGCGCCGGTGCCGCCGTCGAGCGTATCGTTGCCGAGGCCGGATTCCAGCGTGTCGTTGCCGCCAAGGCCGTTCAGGACGTTGTCGCCGTCGGTGCCCGTGATCGAGTTGTCGGAGGCGTTGCCGGTGCCATCGATCGCGCCGACGACCAGGGTGTCGAGAATGAGGTTCTCGACGCCCGCGCCGAGCGTCAGGGAAACGCTGGAGAACGCGGTGTCGTTGCCGCCGCCGAGGTCGGTGACCACGTCGCCGACGTTATCGACGATGAAGTAGTCGTTGCCCGCGCCGCCTTCCATCGAGTCCGCGCCGGCGAGGCCGTCGAGCGTGTTGTTGCCCGAGTTGCCGACCAAGGTGTTGACCGAGGCATTGCCGGTTGCGTTGAAGTCGCCGGTGCCCGACAGGGTCACATTCTCGAACTCAGCTGCCGCGGTGTAGGAGTAGCCGGCGACGACGGTATCGTTGCCTTGACCCGCCACTTCCGAGAGCACATCGCCGGGGTTGTCGGTGACGTAGGTATCGTCGCCCGTGCCGCCGATGAGCGTATCGACGCCCGCGCCGCCATCGAGCGTGTTGTTGCCCGAGTTGCCGGTGATGGTGTTGGCGGCCGCGTTGCCGGTGCCGTTGATGTTGGCGGTGCCGGTGAGGTTGAGGATTTCAACTTCGCTGGTGCCGCTCAGGGTGTAGCTGACCGAGGCGTTGACGGTATCGGTGCCTTCGCCCGCGTTTTCGAATACCTGGTCGCCGGCGTTATCGACGAAGTAGAGGTCGTTGCCTGCGCCGCCGGACATCGCGTCCGCGCCGCCCATGCCGTCGATCGTGTTGGCGTTACCGTTGCCGGTGATGACGTTCGCGCCGGCATCGCCGATGGCGGTGACAGCCGCACCGGTGATGGTCAGGTTCTCGATGTTGCCGGACAGGGTGTAGTCGACCGAGGAAATCACGGTATCGGTGCCCTGGCCTGCCAGTTCGGAAACGACGTCGAGGGAGCTGTCAACGACGTAGGCATCGTTGCCGAGACCGCCGATCATGGTGTCGTCGCCCGTGCCGCCGTCGAGGCTGTCATTGCCGTCGCCGCCCGACAGGATGTCGATATCCGCGCCGCCCGACAGCGTATCCTGGCCGTCGCCGCCCGACAGGACGTCGTTGCCGGCGAGGCCGGTGAGGGTGTTGTTCGACGCGTTGCCGGTGATGATGTTGGCGTCGCCATTGCCCGTGCCGATGAGAGCGGTGCCGGTCAGGGTCAGGTTATCGACATCGGTCGTGCCAGCCGCGCCCAGGTCCCAGTTGATGCTGGAGCGGACTTCGTCGCCGGCAAGGTTGCCGTCAACGGTATCAAGCGCGTTGTCGACGACGAACACGGTGCGAATGTAAGCGCTGGTGCTGCTCATCGTGTCCGCGCCTGTGCCGCCATCGAGCGTTTCGGTGCCGCTGACGCCGTACTTGGTGCTCGGCGTTCCATTAACGTTGTTGACCAGCGTGTCGTTGCCATCGCCGCCCAGCAGGATGTTGTTCACCGAGGGTTCGCCGAAAAAGGCGCCGTTGAAGGTGGAGTTGTCGGTGATGACGTTCGCGCCGGTGTTGCCCGTCGCGGTCATCGCGAGCGCGCCGTATTTCTGTGCATCGCCTTCCAGCGTCAGGTTTTCGAGGTTACCGGACAGGGTATAGGAGGTGTTGTTGCGCAGAATAACCGTATCTGTGCCGGCCGCAGCGTCTTCCGAGACGATGTCGCCATTGTTGTAGATGATGTAAACATCGTTGCCTGCGCCGCCAATGAGCGTATCGGTGCCGCCCGCGCCGCCGCCATCAAGCGTATTGGCGAGCGCGTTGCCGGTCAGGACGTTGGAGCCGGTCGTGCCAACCGCGGTCGAGCCTGCAATGGCTGACGCGGTGAGCGTGAGGTTTTCGACGTTGGAAACGGTGGCGCCCTGGAGGCTCAGCGTCACATCGGAGAGGATAGTGTCGGTGCCGTCGCCGCCGTCAACGACTTCCGCGCCGCTGTGGACGAGGAGCGTGTCATTGCCGTCGCCGCCATTCAGCGTGTCGTTGCCCGAGACGCCATCGAGCGTGTTGTTGCCGGAGTTGCCGGTGATGATGTTCACGGACGCGTTGCCGGTGCCGTTGAAGTTGCCGGTGCCGGTCAGGGTAAGGTTTTCGAAGTTCGCGCTGAGGGTTGTCGTGAAGCCCGCGTTCACGGTGTCGGTGCCTTCCGCCGCCGCTTCGGTGATGCTGTCGGACGCGTTGTCGAGGAAGTAGGTGTCGTCGCCGAGACCGCCCGCCATGCTGTCGTTGCCCGCGCCGCCTTCCAGCGTGTCGTTGCCGTCGCCGCCAACGAGCGTGTCGTTCGCGCCGCCGCCGTCTAGCGTGTTGCCGAGGTCGTTCGCCGTAATCACGTTCGCGCCGGTGCTGCCGGTCGCGGTTGCGCCCGCGCCTGCGGCTGCGGAGAGCGTGAGGTTCTCGACGCCCGCGCTCTGGGTAGCAAGGCTCCAGCTGACATCCGAAACGATAAGGTCGGATGCGCCGTTCGCGCCGGTCACGGTGTCGCCCGTGCTGCCAACCAGGAAGGTGGTGTTGCCGCCGCCGGTGCCCGACATGATGTCGGAGCCCGCGCCGCCATCCAGCGTGTTGCTGCCGGCGGATGCGTTGATGAGCGTGTTGGCAAGGCCGTTGCCCGTCAGCGTGAGGCCGGTACCGGAGGTGATAGTGCCGTTCTCGATGAAATCGCCGAGGGTGTAGGTGACGGATGCGCGCACCGAATCAATGCCGCCGCCATCCGTGGTGGCGTCGGTTTCATCCGCGACGTCGAGGATGCTGTCGACGACATAGGTATCGTTGCCGTCGCCGCCGTACATGTAGTCGTCGCCGGTGCCGCCATCGAGGGAGTCGTTGCCGTCGCCGCCCAGCAGCGTGTCGTCATTCGCGTCGCCGTTCAGGGTGTCGTTGCCATTGCCGCCGTCAACGATGTCGTTTCCTGCGCCGCCATTGGCCGTGTCATTGCCTTTGTCGAGAAGGATAACGTCTGCACCCGCGGTGCCGTTAAGAGAGTCGCTGCCGGTAGTGCCTTTGACGGTTGCCATGTTTGTGAAGTCCTCTGGGTTGTGAATTTATGACTGTGTGGACGGTGTCCTGTTGAATCCTAGACGGCAAATATACGCAGATTCCCTCGGCTTGAAAATGGAATTATCCTCGTCGCCGCGCGGGTGGCCTGCGATTGCAAGACTTCACCCATGCGCCGTCAGTTATGGGCAATCCTTCCCGGCCGCATGAATTTGCCTTGGCAATGCGCGGGTGCTAATGGTGATTTTGTCGTCTGGTTCCCCGCATCGCGATATAAAGTTCTTATGGATAACTCTACCGCCCTTATCGAACAATATGGCATCTGCGCGCAGCTCGGCGCCTATCGCCTGCTGCCGGTATTCCAGAATACGACAGAGGAGGTGCGCCGCCTCATCACCGACATGTGGGAGCGCAACCGCGCCCTGCCCGCCGGCGCCAATGCGGAGGCCAGAGCGAGGCAGGTGGTGGTGATGGCGCTGGGGCCGGAGGGCAAGCCGGTCGGCGTCAGCACCGTTTACAAGGACAGCTTCGCGCATACCGGCATGAAGGCGGCACCCGAGGGCCTGTACTATTTCTTTCGCACCTTCGTGCAGCCGAGCGACCGCGTGCATCACCTGTCACGGTTGCTGACCGCCTGCACCTACGATCATCTCAGGGACTTGAGCGACAGCGCGCGGCCGAAGGGCGTCGTCATCGTCGCGGAAAACCCGAAGCTGACAAAGCCGGTGCTGGAGCGGCTGGTGGGCACGCTGGGCTGGGATTACATCGGCGAAGATTCGCGCGGCAAGCTTGTCTTCCGCCGCGATTTCTAAAGGCCGGCGAGGATTTTCTGGTCAAGCGGGGGATGGCTGAGGAAGCCCTTGATGTCGTTATCCGCGAAGCCGAGCGACATCGGGCATTTCAGGCCGGGCACAACGGCGACGTCATACACTTCGGTCATCGCGCCCTCGGCATGGAACCACTCGACGCATTTGCCGGTCGCGAGGTCAATCACCTCGATGCCGCAGACGGGTTCGCGCCCAGCATCGGAGAGCTTGCCATCAAGTGCGAGACCTTCGAAATGCTTGTCGCGCGGCTTCGACAGCCCGACGAAGGCGTAATTGCCGTGGAACGACAATCCGCGCAGGAATCCCGGGCAAAAAGCCCGCGGCTGGAATTTGCGGGCTGCAGTATCCACAGTACCAAGTTCGCCGGTGCCGGAGTTGAGCACCCAGAGTTCGCCATTATGCAGCCGCGGCGAATGCGGCATCGACATGCCCTCGCAGACGATCTCGTTGCTGCGCACATCGATCACCACGCCGCCGCCGCCGCGATGCGGCCGCCAGCCCTGGTCGGTGTCGCTGACGCCGCAGGCGGTGACATAGCGCGGGGCGCCGTTTTCCACGGCAAGGCCGTTGAGGTGGCAGCGGTCCTCGCCCACGATGGCCGAGATGAAGGCAGGCTTCCATACCGGGATGAAACTATCCTTGGGGCTTGTCGTGGCGAGGCAGTTGAACAGCGTGTTGACGAAGATGATCCGGCCATCCGAAAGCTGCCCGACGTCATGCGCGTCGAGCACGCCGGTGTTATGCGTCGTGCGCGGCACGTAGCAGGCGTCGTAGGTGTCCTGGATCAGTTTTCCTTTCGGCAGGCCGTTTTCGAAGCGCTGCATCTGGAAGTGCGTCGCAAGCAGCAGCGTGTTGCCGGCGACATGCAGCCCCATCGCCTTTTCAAAAATGCGCGCATGCACCATCAGCGCGCCCTGCGGATTGCGTCCGAGCAGATAGAACTTCCCCGACTGATAGGATGTCAGCGCCAGCGAAATATTCAGCCGCGCGAGGCACGCGATAAAGCCGTCCGACATTGCGAAGGTGACAGGCGGGGCTTTGTTTTCGGCAACCGGGGCCGGCGTCGCGTCGCTCACGTCATTTCACCCGGTTTTTGCGCGCTTCGTGAAAGCCGTGCAGGCCGATATGCCATTGCAGCGCGACGACCGCGCCCTTGACGGGCTGGAGCAGCAGCCAGGACAGGCCGACCGCGACGATGGGCCAGGCGATGACATGGAAGATGTAAGGCGGCTCGAAATGCTTCTCCGCAAACATTACGAGCGGCACGAGGATGTGGCCGATGATGAGGATGACGATATAGGCAGGGAAGTCATCGGCGCGGTGGTGATGAAAATCCTCGCTGCAGCGGCTGCAGCGGTCGGCGACCTTTAAATGCGCGCGGAAAATATCGCCCTCGCCGCAGGCCGGGCATTTGCCGCGCAACCCGCGGCAGAGCACGCCGGTCAGCGATAACGGCGCGGCGGGGGTGTCGGGTTCGGTCTGGGTCATGGCTTTTCTCCTGCGGCTAACATAGCGCAGCAGCGCCGAAAATGAAGCATTTCGACGCTGGGATACCATGTTAAGAGGTACAAAAAGCCGGCCGGGGTTTGCGCGTTACGGCAATTACAGGTTGACCTTGGCGTTTTCGCCCAGCTTTGGCGCGTTGCCGGTGACGGCGGAGACGAGCATCGCGCCCGAGGTCATAAGGTTATTGAGGCCGTCCCACAACTCGCCCGATTCGGGGCGGAAGGTGATGACGCGGATCTCGGGATCGTCCTCGCTGTCCCACCAGGCTTTGTAGAAGCTGTTCCAAAGATCCTTGATCAGCGCGCGGTCATTGGTGACTTCGGCTGTGCCGCGGATGGAGATGAACTTGTTCGCGTCGTTATCGACGAAGGCGAGCATGACGGAGGGGTTTTCGGCGATCTGGATTTCCTTCGGCGAGCCGGTTTTGTCGAGGAAATAGATCGCGTGGTCTTCGCGCTTCACATGCGCCGACATCGGCCGCGCGTTCAGCTGCGTTTGCGCGGCGGTAATGAGCATGCAGGTGCGCATCTTTGCCGCCAGTTCCCAGATGCGGTCAATCGCCTCATGGGCGGGCTTGGTGTCGTAATCGTTGTTCATGGGATCCTCCAGATGAAAGCATGCCGGAGGACAACTGCGCGAGGCAGGTCCTTGTTCCGATTAAATATTTATGGAGGAAAAATGGAGCGGATGAAGGGATTTGAACCCTCGACCCCGACCTTGGCAAGGTCGTGCTCTACCCCTGAGCTACATCCGCGTCATGCGCCGGAGAATCCCCCGGCGCGGGTACCCATGAGAAATATGGGATTTGCGGGTCTTTGTCAAGAAATCCTGCGCGGGGGTTTATCCAGTTATTTCAACAAATTAAAAGCCCGCCCCATCGAAACGGGGCGGGCTTGTTTTCCTGTGTGTGCAGGAGAAGCGGGTTATTGCGGCTTTTTGGGCGGCGTCACGTTCGGCCAGTTGACCTTGGCCTTGGTATCGCGCTCGAGGGCCGCGGTGTTGTCGTTGACCGCCTTGTGCGTGAACTTGTTGAACACGCCCTTGATCGGCTGGGTGATCGCGCGGGCGATGAAGGAGGGGCGATCCGCCTCTTCCCGCAGTTTTTGCGCGGTCGTGCCTTTCAGCGGCGGTTCGCGCAGCGGCTTGCCGGTTTTGAGCATGGTTTCGACGCGGGCCATGGTGCGCTTGTCGTGGATGAGCTCCATGAAATGCTTGCGCTCGAGCTCGCGCAGGTAGTCCTGCGTGACCACGACGCCGGGGCCCGCCTTGTCGCCGCCTGTCAGGACTTTGCCGACCTTGTCGGACACAATGACGTCATAAGACGTCGCAGCGCCTTTCAGGAAGAAGCCGTCGACCGCCATCGCAAGCGCGGCAGAGCCCGAAGGTCCCGGCAGCGTCATGTTGAACGGCACTTCCGGCTTGAAGTCGACGCTGAGCTCCAGCGCTTTCTTCTTGGCATCCGCGAGCAGGCGCGATTTGTTCATCGTCACGCCGTCCGTGTCGCGGAAGTAACCGAGGTCTTTCGCTTCAAAAGCCGAGAGGCCGACTTTCGCGGTCGAGATGGTTTCGAACACTGTCGCAACCGCCGGCATCGGGCCGCCGGGCAGGCGCTTGTTCTGCTTCGCGCGAGTCATCAGCTCGGTCGAGCCGCCCCAGGCGGGGAGCAGGCCGACGCCGACTTCGACGAGGCCGGGATATGTTTCGGCATGCGCCTGGACGTGGTGGCTGTGCAGCAGGATCTCGCAGCCGCCGCCGAGCGCCTTGCCGGCCGGGGCCGAGACGACGGGGAAGTTGGCGTATTTGAGGCGCTTGTAGGTGTCCTGCCCCATCTTGACCATCTTCTCGACCAGCCAGAACTGCTTGGCCTTCGCGGCATAGAGCGCGACGCCGATATTCGCGCCGACGGAGAAATCATCCGCTTCGTTGTGGATGACGAGCGCCTTGTATTTGCCGCCCGGCTTGCCGCCGTTTTCGATGATGTCGGCCGCCTTGTTCATCATGCCGAGCGACATGAAATCGAGCGAGTTCATCTTCGAATGGAATTCGAGGCAGATCACGCCGTCGCCGATATCCCAGAGCGAGGCCGACATGTTTTTCGCGACGAGGTTTTTCTTGTCGCGCTTGACGTCGGAGAGCAGCAGCACGCCTTCGGGGCGTTTGACTTCCACATACTCGCCATCCTTGTTGAGCATGTTGAGCTTGTTGTCGATGTTTTTGTAGAAGGTCTTGCCGGCTGCTTTTTTCAGCAGTTCGGGAACTTCGTCGCCGTCTTTTTCAAGACGCTTGATGAAGTAATCGACGCCCAGTTTATCGAGCATCTCGAAGGGGCCGTATTTCCAGTTGTAGCCGAGCTTCATGCCCTGATCGACGTCATAGATCGATCCGGCGACCGTATGCGCGTGCTGCAGGGAATAGACGAGGGTCTGCTTGACGACCGACCAGGCATATTCGCCATATTTGTCGTCGTGTTCGACCAGCGCGCGCAAGCCGCCTTTTTTCGAGGCATTCAGGATCTCGAGCTCAATCGGCTTTTGTTTGCCCGAGGAATCTTTTTTCTTCGCGAACAGCTTCAGCGGCGCGGAGAGCACGCGGGCGATCGCGGTGGAGGCCTTCGCAAAGCCGGATTTCGCAGGCACTACTTTGGTTTTCGGGTGCAGCGCGCCGGTTTCGAGATCGACCGCGAAGTCGTTCTTGTTTTCGTCGCGGCGATAGAAACCGCCCTTGCCTTTGCGGCCCGTATAGCCTTCCTTGATCATGTTGTCGATCACGGGATGGGTGCGGTTCGCCTTCACATAGCCGTCTTCCGCCGGCAGGGAGCCGACAAGCGATTTCGAGATATGCGGCATGAGGTCGAGGCCGACGAGGTCGACGAGGCCGAAGATGCCGGTTTTCGGCACGCCCATTGGCTTGCCGACGATCGCGTCTGCTTCCTCGACCGTGATCTTGCGCGCAATCGCTTCGTTGATCGCGGATTGAATCCAGAAGGTGCCGATGCGGTTGGCAATGAAGCCAGGCGTGTCGTTGCAATGCACGACGCCCTTGCCGAGTTTTTCATCGAGGAAGCGCGTCAGGTCGGCGACCATCGCGGGGTCGTTGTGTTCCGACGTCACCAGCTCCAGCAGCGGCATGTAGCGCGGCGGGTTGAAGAAGTGGGTGATGACGAAATCTTTTTTGAGCTGTTCCGACTGGTCGGCGATCAGGTCTTTCAGCGGAATTGTCGAGGTGTTGGACGCGACGATGGAGCCGGGTTTGCGGTTGGCGTCGATCTTCTTGAAGATGTCGGATTTCACCTTGGGATCTTCGAAGACGGCTTCGATGATGATATCGACGTCCTTCAGGCGCTCCATATGGTCTTCGGTATTGCCGGGACGGATCTTGCGCGCGTTTTTCTTGTGCATCAGCGGCGCGGGATTCGTTTTCAGCAGTTTTTCGACAGCGCCTTCCGCGATTGCGGTGCGGTTGGCCGGGTTTTTCGGATCGACGCGGTCGAGCAGTTCGACCTCGTAGCCGGCATTGGCGAGGTGCGCGGCAATGCCCGCCCCCATGACGCCCGCGCCGATAACGGCTGCTTTTTTGATAGCCATGTCAGTTTCCTTTCAAGGAAAGATAAGGATCAGGGTTTGGGAGCGGCGGGCGTGTATTTTTTCAACACGGTCGTGATGCCCTGCCCCGCGCCGATGCACTGGGTCGAGATCGCGTAGTCGCCGTCCTTGCCTTCGTCATGCAGCAGCTGCGCGGCCTTGCCGGTGATGCGGGCACCGGTCGCGCCGAGCGGGTGGCCGAGCGCTATCGCGCCGCCATGGACGTTCAGTTTTTCGTCGGGAATGCCCAGTTCGCGCTGGCTTGCGACCGACTGGCTGGCGAAGGCTTCGTTCATCTCGACGAATTTGACCTGGCTCATATCGATGCCGGCCTTTGCCATCGCCTTTTGCGTGGCCGGCACGGGGCCGAGGCCCATGACTTCCGGGTCAAGGCCGACGACCGCGAAGGATTTCACTTCCGCCAGGATTTCGAGGCCGTGCTTCAGCGCGAATTCTTCGGAGCAGACGAGCACTGCCGCCGCCCCATCGGTGACGGGCGAGGAGGTCGCGGCCGTGACCGTGCCTTCCTTCATGAAAGCAGGCTTCAGTTTCGCGAGGCCTTCTGCCGTCGAGTCGGGACGGGGGCAGCCGTCTTCCGACACGATCACGCCCTTCGGCGTCTTGATCTTGACGATTTCGGCTTCGGTCAGGCCGGCTTTTTTCGCAGCGGCCGCCTTGAACTGCGATTTCAGGGAGAATTCTTCCTGTTCCTGGCGGGTCACGCCTTTGCGCGCGGCGACATTCTCTGCCGTTTCGCCCATGCCCATATAGGCGCCGGGGACGTTTTTATAAAGCTCGGGGTTCGGCGCGGGGTTGAAGCCGCCCATCGGCACGCGGGACATGCTTTCCACGCCTGCCGCGATCACCGCATCCGCCATGCCCATCGCAATGGCGCCAGCTGCGTCGTGAATCGCCTGCATCGAGGAGCCGCAGAAGCGGTTGATGGTCACGCCGCCGATTTCGGTAGGAAGGCCCGCCTGCAGCACGACGAGGCGCGCCATGTTGAGACCCTGCTCGCCTTCCGGCATCGCGCAGCCGAGCTTCAGGTCGTCGACCAGCTTGGGATCGACGCCGGTCTTCTGCACGAGGCCAGCGACAGTCTGCGCCATCAGATCGTCGGGGCGCACGCCCGCAAGCTCGCCCTTGCCCGCAGGCGTGAAGGGGGAACGGACGTAACCAGCAATCACTACTTTTTTAGACTCGGTCATTTCATGGCCTCGTTTGTTAAAACGCGTTGAATTCGGCCACACCCCTTTGAAAACGGCTTTGCGCCCCAAAGAATCCCCAGATGGGCGGCGCCGCTTTTTTTATTTCAAAGGAGTATGAAACAACGACCCCTTGACGTAAAGCCGCAAAAGGCAAAAAGCCGGAAAGAATCTTTACGCGTGTAAACAAAAGAAATTCGGCGGATATGTTTTCATATCCGCCGAATAATCTTTCAAGCCTTATGTCTAAAGCTTATTTCTTCTTGGCTGCCTTTTTCTCCGCACGCGCGGCGGCTTCCGTCTTGATGAAGGAAAACACGCCGCCCGCGATCAGCGTGCCCACGGTCAGGAGCAGCGATACCCAAGGGGGCATATGGAAGGCATAGCCGCCGATGGTCGCAGCCAGGTCAGGGTTATGCGGCGAAATCCATGCTGCGATTTCTTCGGGCCCTTTGCCGATCAGCACCTTGAGGCCGATGAACACCAGAACCAGCGACAGCGCGTATTTCAGGTACTGGAAGCGATCCAGCATCGCCGAAAGCGCGAAGTAGAGCGCGCGCAGGCCCATGATTGCGAACAGGTTGGAGGTATAAACGAGGAACGGATCCTGCGTGATGGCAAGGATGGCCGGGATGCTGTCGACCGCGAAGATCACGTCCACAACTTCGATCACGCAGAGCGCAAGGAACAAGGGCGTCGCGAACAGCACCATCTTTCCTGTCTTCGGCGATTTTTCACGCACGAGGAAGTGGTGACCATGAAAATCCTCGGTCAGCCGCAGGTGCTTACGGAAGAACTTGACCACTTTGTTGTTCGAAAGATCCTGCTCTTCGTCGCCGTCGTCCATGAATAGCATCTTGGCGCCGGTATAGACGAGAAACAGTGCGAAAATGAGCAGCACCCATTCAAAGCGCTGCACGATCGCGGAACCCGCGCCGATCATAATGCCGCGCATGACGATCACGCCCATGATGCCCCAGAACAGTACGCGGTGCTGGAACTGCTTGGGCACGGCGAAGTAGCTGAGGACCAGCGAGATGACGAAGATATTGTCCATGGAGAGGGACAGTTCCACGAGGTAGCCCGTAATGAAGAGGCCGGCCTTTTCCGGCCCGCCGCTGTCGAGCATGAAGATCCAGCCGCCAAAGGCGAGCGCGATCAGCCCGTAGATGGCCGAGAGACGCAAGGATTCCTTGGCGCCGAACACATGGTCCTTTTTATTGATGACGTTGAGGTCGAAGACGAGGACGCCCAGGAACACGGCGAAGAACACGCCCCAGACCCAGAGCGGCTGTCCCCCCAGAGCGGCAAGGTTGTCGACCAAGGCAGATGTGTCCATTGTAACCTCGATAATAATGTTAGCCGGTACTAACCGGAAATGATGTTGAGCACCTCGGCCAGC
>Ga0196981_1000511_pt1 | contig 11775 bp, 9 predicted proteins | sample S3_2013CmetaG_FD_155462 | JGI IMG/M metagenome (GOLD analysis project Ga0196981, IMG submission 155462) | Soil microbial communities from Anza Borrego desert, Southern California, United States - S3_20-13C | ecosystem: Environmental > Terrestrial > Soil > Desert | place: USA: California...
CTAGAGTCGATGGAAGAATCGCTGGTCGACACGTCGGCGGTGCTCGCGGCGTTCGTGGAGAACGAGGTCGTCGAGGAGCAGGTCGACGCATCGGCGCTGCGCCGCGCGGTGCGGGCGGCGCAGGGCCGCGAGTTCGAGGCGCGCATCTTCACGCTGCGGAAGACCGGCGTGGACCTGCGCATCTACGTCACGGACGCCGCCGGCCGCGTGGTCTTCGACTCGCTCGGCCGCGACGAGGGCCGCGATTACTCCCGGTGGAACGACGTCGTGCGCACCCTGCGGGGCGAGTACGGGGCCCGCTCGACGCGCGACGTCCCGGGCGACGACGACACGCAGGTGATCTACGTCGCGGCGCCGATCCGGAAGGACGGGCGGATCGTTGGCGCGCTCACGGTCGGCAAGCCCACCCGCGGGGTCAACGCGCTCGTCGCCGCCGCGCGGCGGAAGCTTCTCTTCGGCGCCGCGGTCGGCGGCGTGGCCGTGCTGATCGTCATGATGCTGGTCGCCTCGTGGGTCGTCGCCCCGCTCGAGCGGCTCACGGGCTACGCGCGCGCGGTGCGCGACGGCGGGCGGCCGGCGCGGCCGCGGCTGCCGGGGCGCACGCTCCAGGACCTCGGCGCCGCGTTCGAGGAAATGCGCGATGCGCTCGAGGGGCGGAAGCACGCGGAGCGCTACACCCAGGCCCTGGCGCACGAGGTCAAGGCCCCGCTCGCCGCGATCCGCGGCGCGGCCGAGCTGCTGGGCGAGGAGATGCCCGTCGAGCAGCGGCGGAAGTTCCTCGAGAACATCCGGAGCGAGTCGGCGCGGATCCAGGCGATCGTGGACCGGCTGCTGGAGCTCTCCTCGCTGGAGGCGCGCAAGGCCCTGGCGCAGGTCGAAGTCATCGAGGCGGAGGCGCTGGCGGAGGAGGCCGCCGGCGGCGTGCGCCCGGCCGCGGAGGCGGCGGGCGTGAGGTTGCGCGTGGAGGCCGTCGCCGCCGGGACGATCCGCGGCGAGCGCGTGCTGCTGCGCGAGGCGCTGGCCAACCTGCTGCAGAACGCCGTGGAATTCTCGCCGCGCGGCGCCGAGGTGGCGTTGCGGATTTCGCGCCGGGATGGACGCATGGAGTTCAGCGTCGAGGACGCCGGGCCCGGCGTGCCGGACTACGCGCTGCCGCGGGTCTTCGACCGATTCTATTCCCTGCCGCGCCCGGCCTCCGGCAAGAAGAGCACCGGGCTCGGCCTGGCGCTCGTGCGGGAAATCGCCCAGCTGCACGCGGGCGAGGCGGCGCTGTCCAATCGGCCGGAAGGCGGCGCGCGGGCGGTGCTGGCGATTCCGCTGGTGGACTGATCGGCGCGCGGGGCGGTCGTGGGAGGGGCGATCCGCCGCGGTCATCGGCCGGCGCGCCGGGCCGGCGCGCACCACCATCGCGTGCCACCGCGGTGCCTGCCACGCCGCTCCCCTCGGCACCGACGGATTTCATGGACGCTTCATCAAGGTTTCATGGCCGACGGGCAGGATCGACGCATGGAAGTGAGCCAACCTCCCCTGATTCCCAGCTCCGGCGCGCGGCGGCTCTCGGTGTTCCTCAAGATCGCCGGAATCCTTCTCCTGACCGCCCTGCTGCACGTGCCACTGAAAATGACGCGTGGGGTTCTGCGGGAGCGCCAGGGTTACCAGGAGCAGGCGACCCGCGAAATCGCCGAGACCTGGGGGCAGTCCCAGCTCATCGTCGGGCCGGTTCTGGTCGTGCCGTGGGTCCAGACGACGAAGCGGACGAGCGAATGGAAGGACGCGACGGGAAAGGTGTTCGCGAAGGAGGAGACCCAGACGAACGGAGGACATCTCTACTTCCTCCCGGAGGAGCTGCGCATCACCGCCCGACTCGACCCTGAAGTGCGGTATCGCGGGATTTTCGAGGCGGTCGTCTATGGCGCAAAGATCGAGATCACCGGGTCGTTCCGGGTGGCGGTTCCGGGCGACGAGCTGCCGGACACGGTGTACCACTGGGAGAAGGCGCGCCTGTGCTTCGGCACATCCGACCTGCGACGCCTGCGGGCCTCGCCGGTCGTGCGGTGGGGCGGCGAGGCCGTCGCGGTCGAGGCCAACGGTTCGAGCGAAGCCCCCGGGCTCGGGCTGGCTGCGGCCGTCGGCGGCGCCGGCCCGGGCAAGCGAGTCGACTATTCCATCGCGATGGGCCTGCAGGGCAGCGGCCGGCTCGAGTTCGCCCCGGTCGGACGGCAGACGGAGGTCACGGTCTCCTCGGCGTGGCGGGATCCGTCGTTCACGGGCGCCCACCTTCCGGCGATGCGCGAGATCACGGAGAGCGGATTCACCGCGCAGTGGGCGATGGGCCCGTTCGGGCGCGAGTATCCCTTTGCCTGGAGCAGCCGGGAGGGGAACGCGCGCGAGCACATCGGGAGGTTCGGCACCTCGGCTCTGGGCGTCGCCTTCGACAAGCCCGTCGACGGGTACCGGCTCGCCGAGCGGGCGCAGAAGTACGGGGTGCTGTTCTTCGTCCTGGTGTTCGCCGTGTTCTTCCTGTTCGAGGTCACGGCCGCGTTGCGGATCCACCCGCTGCAGTACGCGATGGTGGGCGCGGCGCTGTGCCTCTTCTTCCTCGGGTTCCTGGCGCTGTCGGAATTCCTGGCGACGGGGCTCGCCTACGGGCTCGCCGCGGGCGCGTGCACGCTGCTGGTCTCGCTCTACGCCTGGAGCTTCCTCCGGACCGGACGCCGCACGCTCGTGATCGGCGGAGGGCTCGGCGCGACGTACGGATATCTGTACTTCGTGCTCCAGTCGCAGGACTACGCCTTGCTCGCGGGCACGGGCGCGCTCTTTGCGGCCCTTGCGCTCATCATGTGGGCCACCCGGCGGATCAACTGGTACTCACTGGAAATGAGTGCCGACGCGCCCGTCGCGCCCCGCACGGAGGCCCGGTCGTGAAGGCCCTGCTCGCGTCGCCGGAATTCCGGGCGGAGCTGCCGGGCTGGACCCTGCGGGGGATGCTGTGCGCGGCGACGAGCGCATTCTGGGCGGCGCTGATGGGCTTCCAGTCGCCGGCGGAAATCGCGGGCATGGCCGCCGGGGTGGCCTGCTGGGTGGTGGCGTTCGCCGCGGCCAGCGCGGCGGCGCGGGCGGGGGGTCGTGCCGTCTGGGCGGACGCGGCGGCGGCGCTGCGTGACGCAACCTGGATCAAGGTCGCCCTGACCGGCATGGCCTGGCTCGTGTATTGCGCGGCGGCGGCCGTGGGATTCTCCGACCTGCTGCAGATCGCCCTGCTCGGGATGACCGATGTCCTGCTCGGGCTCGCGGCCTTGTACCTGGTCGCGTTCCTCGCCGGCGCCGGGGCGCCCGACCGCTTGGCGGGCCTGGATTCGTTCGGCTGGACGTGGGCCGCCACCGTGACCGAAGGCGCCCTGATGGCCGCGGTGATCCTCGCGCTCGCGCTCCTTGTCTTCGCCTGCCGCCGCGGGTGGGCGGCGCTTGCCGGCCATGTGTTCCTTTCTCCAGCCCGCCAGTCGGACTAGGAGGTGTGTGCCTCGCCCGTCGGGGCCTGGGCCGCTGCCGCTCTCGAAAAGCGCCGGCGGTCCGGCCTCGGCGGGCTTGGCGAGACGGAGGCCGCCGGGAATGGGCGGAGAGGAAACGACAGGATGAAGCCGGGGCTGACGCGCCGCAGATTCATCCTCGGCACGCTGGCCGCCGGTGCGGCGATGGGCGGGTACACGTGGCGGGCCGAGCCGACCTGGCTGGAGCTCGTGCGACGGGAAATGCCAGTCCCGGGGCTGCCAAAGGGATGGGCCGGCCGTGTGCTCGTGCAAATCAGCGACGTCCACGCGGGGCCGCAGGTGGACGACGAGTTTCTCCGGCGCGCGTTCGCCCAGGTGCAGGCGCTGCAGCCCGACGTCGTCGCGTACACGGGCGATTTCATCACCTACGCCGGCCGCGCGACGCTGGAGCAGTTTCGCCGGCTTGCGCCGGCGTTGCCGCGCGGGACGGCGGCGACGGTCGCCGCCCTGGGCAACCACGACTACGGCGAGGGGTGCCGGCAGTCGGAAGTGGCGGTCGAGGTCGCGGGCATTCTTGCGGCCGAGGGGATAGCCGTCCTGCGCAACGAGTCGGTCGATTGCGCCGGACTGCGCCTGGCGGGGCTCGACGATCTGTGGGCGAACCGGCTGGAGCTCGATGTGGTGCGGGCGCCGGCCGCGCCTTATATCGTTCTCTGCCACAATCCCGACGCCTGTGACCTCGCGGGCTGGGGCGATTTCTCGGGCTGGGTGCTGGCCGGCCACACCCACGGCGGCCAGTGCAAGCCGCCGTTCCTGCCGCCGCCGCTGCTGCCAGTGAAGAACCGGCGCTACACCGCCGGGGAATTCGTGCTGTCGGGCGGGCGGCGCTTGTACATCAACCGCGGGCTCGGGCACCTGCTGCGCGTGCGTTTCAACGTCCGGCCGGAGATCACGGTGTTCCGGCTGGTTGGATGAGACCGGACGAAGGCGCCCCCGGGGGCCGGCGGCTGTTGGTGGAACGCGACCTCCGGGCGCGTTGGCCGGTTCCCCGGTCAGCGATCGGTGGGCGCGCCGGGACGGCGCGCGCCACCAAATCTCCAGCGCCACCAAACCTCCAGGGCCACCGACTCTCCCGGCGCAGGCCGGAAGAACCATGGCGCTCACAGCAGGGTCGGCTGTGAGTCGGTCGCCGGCTTGAGCCCGATCGCGTGGTAGCCCTTGGGCGTGAGGACGCGCCCTTGGGCGGTGCGGGCCAGGTAGCCTTCCTGGATAAGGAACGGCTCGTGGACCTCCTCGAGCGTGTCGGCCTCCTCGCCGACGGCGATCGCGATCGTCCCGAGCCCGACCGGCCCGCCGGCGTGGTGCTCGGCTATGAGCCGGAGGACGCGCTTGTCCATCTCGTCCAGCCCGGCGGCGTCGATCTCGAGCAGCTCGAGCGCCGCGGCCGCGACCGGCCGGGTGATCTTCCCCTCCGCCTTCTCCGAGGCGTAGTCGCGGACGAAATTCACGAGGTTGTTCGCGATGCGGGGCGTGCCGCGGGCGCGCCCGGCGATCTCCTTCGCTCCGCCCTCGTCGAGGTCGACCTTGAGCAGCTGGCAGCTCCGGCGGACGATGCTCTCGAGGGTGGGGCGGTCATAGTAGTCGAGCCGCGTGTTCAGGGTGAACCGCGAGCGGAGGGGCGCCGTCAGGAGCCCGGCGCGGGTGGTGGCGCCGACGAGCGTGAACCGCGGGATCGAGAGGCGCACGCTGCGCGCGTTCGGCCCCTGGTCGATCATGATGTCGAGACGGAAGTCCTCCATCGCCGAGTAAAGGTACTCCTCGACCGTCTTCGGGATGCGGTGGATCTCGTCGATGAACAACAGGTCGCCCTCCTCGAGGTTGGTGAGCAGCCCGGCGAGGTCGCCGGCCTTCTCGACCACGGGGCCGGAGGTGACGCGCACGTTCCGGCCGAGCTCCTGCCCGAGGATGAACGCGAGGGTCGTCTTGCCGAGGCCCGGCGGACCCGAGAGCAGGATGTGGTTGAGCGGCTCCCCGCGGCGGCGGGCGGCGCCGACCATCACCTTGAGCCGCTCGACCGTCTTCGGCTGCCCGGCGAAATCCGCGAAGGACAGCGGCCGGAGCGCGGCCTCCGTCGGGGAGGCGGGGGCGGAAAGGGCCTGGGTGATGAAGCCGAGTCCCGTGGCCCCGGCCGCGCCGGGCGCAATTTTCGATTTTCGATTCTCGATTTTCGGTTGGGTCACGGGGGCGCGGGGGGGACGGGGGATCGCTGCGCGGGAGGAATCGAAAACCGAAAGTCCGAAGTCGAAAATCCTATTTCCACTCCACCTCCGCGCCGAGGGAGCGGAGGTTCTCCACGAAGCGCGGGTGGGCGCGCTTGATGGTGTCGGCGTTCTTCACCACGGAGCGCCCCTTGACGCTGGCGGCGACCATGTAGAGGGCGACCGCGGCGCGGATGATGTACGGGGCCTCGACCGTCGTGGGCCGCAGCGGCTTGTGGCCGAAGACGGTGATGCGGTGGGGATCGCTCACGACGACGTGGGCGCCGAACTTCGAGAGCTCCGACATCCAGGTGAAGCCGCCCTCGTAGACCTTGTTCCAGAACATGACCGCGCCCTCGGCGCGGACGGCGAGCGCGATCATGCAGGGCAGGAGGTCGACCGGAAAATAAGGCCACGGCGCGGCCTCGATCTTGGGCAGCAAGTTCGTCGTGAACGGCTGCTCGACGACCAGCTTCTGGTTCCGGCGCACGAAGGCGGTGTCGCCGCGGTGGCCGACCTCGACGCCGAGCTTGGCGAACGAGCGCGCGATGAGGTCGAAATGCTGCGGGAGCGAGTGCTTCACCCGCACCTCGCCCCCGGTGATCGCGCCCAAGGCGAGGAAGGTGACGACTTCGTGGTGGTCGGTGTTGATCCGGAACGTGCCGCCGCGCAGGGCCTTCACGCCGCGCACGGTGAGCATGCTCGTGCCGATCCCGCCGAGGTCGGCGCCCATGCCGGCGAGCACGGCGCAGAGGTCCTGCACGTGCGGCTCGCTGGCGGCGTTGATGAGCACGGACTCGCCGTCGGCCAGCGCCGCGGCCATGACGAAATTCTCCGTCGCGGTCACGGACATGTAGTCCGGCCAGTGCCGCGTGCCCCGGAAGCGCCTGGAGAGCGCGAGCTTCAGGTCGCCGCGCGCGGAGGAGACCTTCGCGCCGAGGTGACCGAGGATCTCCAGGTGGGGGTCGAGCTCGCGGATGCCGAGCGAGCAGCCCTTCGCGTTCGACGGCAGGGTGAATTTCTTCAGCCGGTGCAGCAGCGGCGCGAAGAGCAGCACCGACGAGCGCATGCCGGCCGGCAGCTCACCGTTGAGGCGCCGCGCGTCGAAGGACGAGTGGTCGACCTCAAGCCGCCCCGCGTCGCGGTCCCACGCGATGCGCGAGCCCTGCTCGCCGAAGAAGTTCACGAGCTTCTCGACGTCGGTGATGTTCGGGACGTTGAGAAGCGTGACGGGCTCGTCGGTCAGCAGGGTCGCGCAGAGGATCGGGAGCGCGGAGTTCTTGTTGCCGGAGGGCGTGATGGTGCCGCTGAGGGGCTTGCCGCCCTGGACGATGAGGTCTGCCATCGCGGAAGATTGTCGGTTGGAAGTTCAGGAATCCGGGGCGTGCCCCGTTGCCCCGCGCCGGAGAAGAAAAAAGGCGCCCGCCGGAGCGGACGCCTCGATAATGCGCGGTGGCCGCGCGGCGCTGGCAAGCATCAAGTGGCCGAGCCGGGGCTCCGGTCGCCGCGAGGCGCGCCCGGCCCGCCGCGACCGCGACCGCCGCGGCGGCGACGGCCGCCGCCGCGATGCGGGCGCTGGCCGCCTTCGCTGGCATCGTGGCGGGCACGGTGGCCGCGGTGATCGCCGGCCTGGCCGGCGGTGGCCGTCTCGGCGTCGCCGCCGCCGAAGAGCGACTTGATCCAGCCGAAGAGCCCGCCCGACTTGCGCGGGGCCTCGTCGCGGGCTGCGGCCGGCGCCGCCGATGCGTGGGCGGCCTCGCGCGGGGCGAAGCCTTCCGGCTTGCGCTCCGGCGCCGGGTCGCGCCGGCCCGGGCCCCACTTCCGCGGATCGGTCGGAACGAACGTCACGCCGGGGCGGACGTAGAGGAACTTCTCGGGGATCGACGCGGCGTCGAGCGGTTCGCTCGATTCGGCGCGCTCCTCGCGGCGGGGACGCTCGGGGCGGGCGTCGCTGGCGGTGAAGCCGTCGCTTTCCCAGGTCTGCGCGGCCACGATTTTCGGGCGCTCGGGCGGGAGGATGTTGAGCTCGGCGCGCGCGATCGGGTCGGCTTCGGGCGCGGCGATGTCCTCGGTCGGAGTGACGTCGGCCTTCGGGGCCACGGAAGCCTTCGGGGCGGACACCTCGGGGACGCTCGGGAGGGAAGTCCCGGCGACGGGAGCGGCGCTCGGGGCGGCCGGCTCCGGGTTCACGTCCGTCGCCGCAGGGGCCGGGGCGAACGGATTCTGGTACTCGCGGGGGGCGTTGACGATCTCGATGGCGGTCGGCCGGTAGTCGGACGGGGCGGCGGATGCGGACGCGCTGGCGGGCCCTTGGGACGGGCGCTTGCCGCGGGCGAGTCCCGAGCCGCGGGTGGAGCCGAAGGAGGCGGGCGCGGCAGGGGAAGCGGGCGCCGAGGGGGTCGCGGTGCCTTCGGCAGGGGCACCAGACGGTTCATTGGATGACATGTCTATCTTGTTGGTTTAAAGCGCCTGCCGAAAAGACGGCGGCGCGGTGGTTGGGCCGGCCGGAGCGCGGGGTTCGCGCTCTGCGACGCGGAAAATCGCGTCGGGGACGGCGGCAATAGGAGCCGCAAAGTCGTGCAGAGGGCCTTGGCGCGCAACGACAAAAAAGGTCCGGCCCGGGGCTTGCCAGAGGGGAAGCCGACTCCAAGGCTCCGCCGCATGGACAAACTCGAGGAGATCTTCCGTATGCAAGATGCGCTGAATAAGCGCATTGGGGTGAATCTGCCGCCGGCCACCGACGAGGAGAAGGCCAAGTGGATCCTCAATTATACGCGGGCGATGCAGCAGGAGACCGCCGAGCTGATCGATAGCGTCCCGTGGAAGTGGTGGGCGAAATACCAGAAATTCGACGAACAGAACGCGAAGGTCGAGGTGGTCGACCTATTTCATTTCCTCGTTTCGCTCGCCCAAACCCTCGGCATGACGGCCGACGACGTTTATCAGGCCTACCTGAAAAAGAACCAGGTGAACCACCAGCGGCAGGAGACCGGCTACGCGAAGAAGGACGAGGCCGACTCGCGGCACATCTGACGCGCGGCAAGCGGCCGTGCCGCGAAGAGCAAGGTGGCGGTGGGAACGCGGGAAAAAGGTACCCGGGCGATCGCCGCGCTTGAGCCTTGGCCGGGTCACCGGCGCGGTGCCGGCGCTACACCACCGCGACAAACCTGCCCGCGAACTCGACCGCGGGTTTGCCGTCGGCGCCCGGCACGGTCGCCGCGAGGTCCATGCGGGCCTTCTTGTGCCGCCGGAGATCGGAAAGGAACTCGGCCACGCGGGCCGCGGCCGGCCGTTCGCAGATGGCGCGGATCGTGCCGGTCACGGGCTGGCGGTAATGCACCTCGCTGCGCTTGATGACGACGTGGCCGTCGATGCCGCCCTCCCGCAGGAGGGTCCAGAGGGCCGCGTAGCAGGCCAGCGTCGGCACCGCGTGGAGCGAGCCGCCGAAGGCGGTGCCGAGGTGGTTGCGGTTCGGCTCGAGCGGCGCCTCGAGCACCAGGCGGCGCGCGCTGCTCTCGGCCACCGTCAGGCCCATGGCGCGCGCGAGCGGGATCTGCCGGCGCAGGAACATCTCGAGGTCGCGCTCGGCGAGGCTGGCAGGAACGAGGTCGCTCATCGGCGCGGAATCCAAGCGTCTCCCCGCGAAAGGCCAAAAGAATTCACTCGCCGATGATCTTCACCAGCACCCGCTTTCTCCTCCGTCCGTCGAACTCGCCGTAGAAGATCTGTTCCCAGGGGCCGAAGTCGAGCCGCCCGGCCGTGATCGCGACCACGACCTCCCGGCCCATGACCTGGCGCTTCAGGTGCGCGTCGGCGTTGTCCTCGCCGGTGCGGTTGTGGTCGTACTGGGCGTGGGGCTTCTCGGGCGCGAGCTTCTCGAGCCAGCGCTCGTAATCGGCGTGCAGCCCCGACTCGTCGTCGTTGATGAAGACCGAGGCCGAGATGTGCATCGCGTTCACCAGGCACAGGCCCTCGTGCACGCCGCTCGTCCGGACCGCGGCTTCCACCTCGGCCGTGATGTTGATGAACGCGCGCCGGGTCGTCGTCTCGAACCAGAGCTCCTGCCGGTGGGATTTCATCCGGGCCAAGGAAGACCACTTCGGATGCGGTTTGCACGGAGGAATGTCCTCGGCGACGCGGGCGACGCGGAGCGGCCCGGAGGCGGTCACCCGGCGCCGTTTCGCTTTGACCCGTTTTTGTGCCCGGCCGGGTTGCCACGGGTGGCGAAACACCCACACTGCCGCCCGCATGGGCTATCTCCGGCGTAAGAAGCACCCTGGGCGCAACGGCTTGCTGATTGCGGCCGCCGCGGCGCCGCTGGTCTACGCGCTGGTCGGATTCCTCATCCTGCCGCCGATCACGAAATCCCGGGCCGAGGCCCGGCTGGCGGCGACGCTGCAGCGCCCGGTGCAGATCGCGCGGGTGCGGATCAACCCCTTCACGCTGGCGGTCACCGTCGAGGGCCTCGACGTCCGCGAGCGCGATGGGAGGGCGTCGTTCGCCGGCTGGGAGCGGCTGTTCGTGAACTTCGAGAGCGCCTCCCTATGGAGCGACGAATGGAGCTTCGCGGCCATCGAGCTCGACGCGCCCCACGGCCGGGTCGTGGCCGGCCGGGACGGCACGCTCAATTTTTCCGACCTGCTTGGGGACGGCGCGCCCGCGGATGCAGCCGGAGCGGCCGCCTCGGCGCCGGCGGACGCGCCGCCCGTCAAGCCGCTGCACATCGCGCGGCTCGCGCTCAGCCGCGCGCGGCTGGAGTTCCGTGACGAGGGCCGAGCGCAGCCCTTCACCACGACGCTCGGGCCGGTGAGCCTGCTGGTGCGGGATTTCCGGACCGTGAGCGAGGCGAACGCGCCCTACACGTTCGAGGCCGTGACGGAATCGGGGGAGAAGCTCGCCTGGCGCGGCGGCATCCGGTCCGCGCCCTTCCGCTCGCGCGGCGAGCTCACGCTTTCGGACCTGGTGCTGAAGAAGTACGCGCCGTACTACGCCGAGCGCACCGGCCTCGACATCGCGGGCGGCCGGCTGACCGTGCACGGGCGCTACGACTTCAACTTCGACGCCCAGCATCGCGTGATCCGGCTCCTCGACGGCGCCCTCGACATCCGGGACCTGCAGCTCGTCGAGCGCGCGACCGGCGCCACCGTGCTCGACCTGCCGCGCGCGGAGATCAAGGGCGCAACGGCCGACGGCATCGCGCTCACGGCCGACGTCCGGGAGATCGCCGTCACGGGCGGCCGCGTCCGCGCGCGCCGCGACAAGGACGGAACGATCAACCTGCTCAGCCTCCTGCAGCCGTCCGCGGACACCGCGACGCCGGCCGATCCAGCCGATAGCTCGGCCGGCGGCGACAACTCGGCCGCGCCACCGGCGGGGAACCCCGGGGCCGCCGCCCGCCCGGCGCTCGGGCTCACCGTGGGCGAGCTCGCCATCCGCGAGTTCGCCGTCGAGTTCGAGGACCTCGGACCGGAGACGCCCGCGCGCCTTGGGGCCGAGCGCGTGCACCTCTCCCTGAAGGAGTTCACCCTCGCCGAGGGCGCGAAGATGCCGCTCCAGCTCACGCTCGACTGGCTGCCGGCCGGCGCGTTGCGCGCGGACGGCACCGTCTCGCTGCGGCCGCTCGAGGCCGACCTGAAGCTCGAGGTCGACGGACTCGCGCTGCCGCCGCTCAGCCCCTACCTCGAGGAACGCGTGAACGCGAAGCTCGCCACCGGGCTGGTGTCACTGGGCGGCCGCGCGACGCTGGCCTCGCGGGAAGCGGGTCCGCCGGGCGCCACCTTTACGGGCCAGTCCTGGCTCGAGCGCTTCTCGTTCGTCGAAGGCGCCGAGGCCCGCGAGATTGGCGGTTTCTCCGACCTGGTGATGAGCGGCGTCGAGGTCGCCACGGGACCCCGCCTGACCGCGCGCGTCGCGGACGTTAACCTCACGGCGCCGCACGCGGCCATCGTGGTGGATCCCGATCGCAGAATGAATCTTGCGAGCCTCCGCAAGCGCGTGCCGTCGCCCGCCGCGGACCAAGCCGCCGTTGC
>Ga0196981_1000512_pt1 | contig 11766 bp, 16 predicted proteins | sample S3_2013CmetaG_FD_155462 | JGI IMG/M metagenome (GOLD analysis project Ga0196981, IMG submission 155462) | Soil microbial communities from Anza Borrego desert, Southern California, United States - S3_20-13C | ecosystem: Environmental > Terrestrial > Soil > Desert | place: USA: California...
CGCGCGTCGTCACCGCCAAGGTGCCGCTCTCTGAGCTTTTCGGATTCACTACACAGCTTCGCTCTCTCACGGAAGGCCGCGGTGTCCCCAACGTAGAGTTCTCCCACTACGCGATCGTGCCTAAGAACGCCGCAGACGAAGTTATCGCCTCAAGGAAGTAAAAAGAGAGTAAAATCTATCCCCAAAGGGGAGAAAAACGCTCTCGACAAAAGACAAAAACGTGCCAAGATAGACAAGTTATCAACGCTTCTTTGGGTCAGGTGAGCACCTGGTAGCCCGAAGGGGCTTTTTTGTTGCCGACGTAGTGCGAGCGAAGTGAAAACAAGATTTTCACTTCCGAGCCGAGGAGGCAAAAAGATTAATCTTTATTTACGTATGAAAAATACATCAGACAGTAAGAAGGGTGGAATGTTTGCGTTCAGCCTTAAGAGAATTGAGATTACGTCGCTTGTGGTGTTGCTGCTCGTCTTGGGCTCGGTCAACGCCACCTCCGCACTTTCTTCCTCCTCTACCGCAAGCTCCACGTCCGATGTAATGGCAATACGCAGCGAGATCGCTGCTCTCCTTGATAAGGTCGAACAGCTCAAACAACAACTTAAAGGACTCCAGCAGGATGGGACGGCTACCACGACCTCGATGGGTGAGAAGCCCAAGAGGGTATGCCCCTTGATCGCGCGAGCGCTTCTTGCCGGAGCACAGGGTGATGACGTCAAAGATCTGCAGAATTTCCTCGTCGACGAAGGCTACTTGGACGGCAAAAACGTATCTGCATACTTTGGCCCCCTCACAAAATCCGCGCTCCAGAAGTGGCAGGCAGCACAGGGAATTATCTCCGCCGGCGACGCCAGCTCGACCGGCTCGGGAGTAGTCGGGCCGCGTACACGAGAATTCATCCTAAAAAGGTGCGGTGGTTTGAACGAGGGTAGAATGATTCTTCCTTTTGGAACTTCCACGCGCCCCAACATCGACAAGAAAGGCCCGGGTATGCCTGAGTGGAGCGGATGCCCCATCCTCACGATGCCTGCCTTGGGTTCTTGCGATGGCAAATTGAGACTCGAATGGAAGTCAGAGACGGGAAGCAGCAAAAAGTGCCTCGCGTGGAAGTGCCACGACGACGATGACGACGAGGATGATGACAGTGCAACAACTACCGACTCAAATTAATTAGTAACCAATCTACTATGACATTCACCCACGATGAATACGTACAGGCGATACTGGAATTAAGCGCACAATTTTCTTTATTCAGCACAGCACACTATCTCGATGCGATGCACGCACTCGAAGAAGAATTCGCATTCGTTGCTGTGTCCCCATGTGTAGAAAATGCGAGTCGACAAACGCTCGCCTTGTGTCAGGATTATTGATACACGTATGGGCACAAGAAAAGTTATTCTCGGAGTTGCCCTAATAGCATTTCTTCCCTTTGTCTCTTCTGCCCAGGGTCTCGCGGAACTCAACGCGCAAATCGAAGCTTTGATACAACAGGTCTCCACGATCGAAGCACAGATCGGTTTTCCAGCACCGGCACCGCTTCCGCCCACTGCTCCTGTAGTTACATTCTCATCATCCGGTTCTTCCTCCGGCTGCACCGTCATCTATCGCACCATTTCACTTGGTGCTTCAGGGAGTGATGTATCGGCACTTCAGAGCTTTCTTGCATCGCAAGGATTACTTTCTGCAAGTCCGACGGGTTATTTTGGCGCGCTTACAAAAACTGCCCTCCAACGTTTTCAAGCCAAGAATAATATCGTTTCTTCAGGAGAAGCTTGGAGCACCGGATACGGCGCGACAGGTCCTCGCACACGCGCCCTCATTCAATCACTCTCATGCGGATCGGGAAGTTCGTACGCACCAACACCGACGCCAAGCTACTCCGGTGCGGCAGGCATCCCCTGTATTGTAGGAAATACAGGCATCCCTTCAGGCGCATCCGTGACGCTTTATGATCAGCCGACCAGCGGCGGCTTATGCCGCGCACAAGCGCGACAGTGCATCAACGGAGTCTTGACTGGCGATCAGCAATTTCGCTTTAGTAGCTGCACCCCGGCCACAACTCAATCAGACCGGTGCCGCCTGGATGGCGAGACGCTCTACAACGGTGAGTCCGCGACATTTTATTCCGACGATGAAGTGGAATTCGGTGAAAGCTGCAGCTCAATCGCGCAGACACGCACATGCCGTAATGGCGTTCTCTCTGGCACTTCGCGTTATCGCCATGCTTCGTGCGACTCCGGAAGCGCTGACAAATGTGAGATCGACGGCATCACACTTTCACACGGAAGCTCGCGCACCTTTTACAACAAAAAGACCGTGGCCTTTGGCACGACCTGCACGTCGAATAGCGAAACACGCACGTGCGACGACGGCGAACTTTCTGGCTCTTCTGATTACAAATACGCATCCTGCGCCTCGGCGCTTTCCAACAACTGCACGCTTGATGGTGCGACGGTCGTAAACGGCGCATCGAGGAATTTCTACTCTTCGCGCACCGTGGCGTACGGGAGCACTTGCGCCTCGATCGCACAATCACGTCTGTGTTCAAAAGGTGTATTCAATGGCAGTGACGAATATCAATACAGCGCATGTACCGTAGGTGCAGCTGGCTCGTGCTCTCTGGATGGTGCAACTGTCGCACACAACCAATCCCGTATCTTCTACTCGGCGACAAGCGTTCCCTTTGGTTCAAGCTGCAGCTCGGTCGCGCTTTCGCGCAAGTGCAACAACGGGACGCTTGAAGGGAATACCGCATTCAACAAAGCTGGTTGCACTGTCGCCTCTGCCGGCTCGTGCACCTTGGACGGAAAAACTGTTGCGCATAATGAATCTTGGACATTTTACAAAAATTCCAATGTAAACTTCGGCACCACATGCACCGCGGCCTCCAACTCTCTAAGCCGCAAGTGCACCAATGGCGTGCTTTCGGGCTCTTCCGACTACAGCAAATCATCCTGCGCTATTGGCGGCCAGCCCGCAGCGAGCTGCACACTCACCGCGACTCCATCGGTAACAATTCCGAACCAAAACATTAAATATAGTTGGACGACCAAAGATGCGACGAGCGGTACACTTCTGGGCACTGCGATATCGTCTGTACCGAGCGGCTCCCGCACCGTCGGAGGCTTGAGCGCGGTAGGCGAGCGAATTATTGATCTCAATGTTTCCGGTCCAGGAGGAAGCGGCAAGTGCAGCACTACGATAAAAGTGCAAAACAGTTATCCTCCGACGTGTACGCTACGAATCACAAAAATTGGCACGGCTGTTGCGAATACAACTGCTGCGACAAATGTGGCAAAAAGCGCATCCAGCATTACCGTAGCTGCAACCGCAACTGACGCGAACGAGCTTACCGTGTCGTTTGATCCAAGCGGACCTTCAACGCCGCTCCAAACCATCACTTCTCCTTTTGAAACAACAGCGACTCATACCCTTACTAAATCGGGCACGATTACATACACGTTTAACGGTCCGGCTGGCACGTGCTCAAAGAGCGTCTCCGTTGCTTTCAAAGCGCCCACCTGCTCCATTACGGGTCCTGCAAGCGTGAAGTACGCTGATCCAGTAACGCTCCAGTGGTCAACGAGCGCGGATGCGGACTATGTAACGTTTGGCTCGACCGACCAAAAACCGACTACCGGATCAATAACACTTCCGAATCAGACAGAAACAAAGACGCACGTTTTCACTGTTGTTGGCCCCGGCGGCCAGGCCACGTGTTCTAAGGAGGTGAGAGTGGATCAAAATCTTAAAGTCCTTACGCCAAGCTCTGGAAGCTACTCGAAAGGCGACTTCGTGGATATCGAGTGGCAGTACACGGGGACGCCACCTACAAACTCTGGTGTATACCTCGTACTTATGAATTCTGCAGGCACACAGGTAAGCAGCGCTCCTATTATTGGGCTGCAGTCGCTCACGAGCGGATATGCGTGGAAACTCCCCGACACACTCGGCGGTACCTCGATCTCGAACGGCGAATACAAAATTCGGGCAATTGTGTACTCACCGAAGACGGCATGCACCACAACGAGCTGCGGTACGCACACTGTGCACGCTCGTGCAGACAGCGGGACCATTACCTTAAACACAGGAATTGCTGGTACGGTGGTACAAAACCTCGCTAACGCTCTCTCGGCGATAGAAACAGCGCTCGTTTCCATCATCAACTTCCTGACGCCGTAAAAGGCCGAGGGTTGACGCGAAAAGGTCTCATCTGCTAGTATGCCTTCCACGCACGCTCTGTGCGTATTCTTTTGCCTCAATTTTGGCTTCGTGCGGCGTAGCGACCCGCGTATGAGCGGAACCAAAATACAAAAGAACTACCGGAGCACTCAAACGCGTTGGCAAATTAACAATCCGTTGGCTCGTCACCTACGGAAATTTATAAAGTTATTATTTATATGGCAGGAGAATTCAATCGCACGAAGCCTCACGTCAACGTCGGCACAATCGGCCACGTCGACCACGGCAAAACGACATTGACCGCCGCGATCTTGAACGTTCTCGCGAAGGCGGGTAACGGCTACTCGGCGACTACGAAAGGCGTCGAGGAAATCGACAAAGCACCGGAAGAGAAAGCACGTGGTATCACCATTTCGCTCTCGCACTCCGAGTACGAGACGCCGAAGCGCCACTACGCGCACGTCGACGCGCCTGGTCACGCAGACTACATCAAGAACATGATCACGGGTGCCGCCCAAATGGACGGCGCAATCCTCGTGGTTGCGGCAAGTGACGGTGTGATGCCCCAGACACGTGAACACATCCTCTTGGCTCGCCAAGTAGGTGTGCCGAAGATCGTCGTGTTCCTCAACAAGGTAGACCAGGTGGACGACAAAGACCTCGTAGACCTCGTTGAAGAGGAAGTACGTGATCTTCTCACAAAGTACGAATTCGATGGTAAGAACGCGCCAGTCATCCGCGGCTCTGGTCTCAAGGCTCTTGAGAACCCAGCAGTCGGCAACGAGTGGAGTGACAAGATCATCGAGCTCATGAAAGCGCTCGACGAGTTCATCCCCGACCCAGTTCGCGACCTCGACAAGCCGTTTCTTATGGCTATCGAAGACGTGTTCTCGATCGAAGGACGCGGCACCGTGGTAACGGGCCGTATCGACCGTGGGGTTGTGAAGGTAGGTGAGGAAGTCGAAATCGTCGGTATCAAAGACACCGTGAAAACGACCGTCACCGGAGTGGAAATGTTCAACAAGTCCCTCCAGCAGGGTCAGGCAGGCGACAACGCAGGTATTCTTCTTCGTGGTACGAAGAAAGAAGACGTGCACCGCGGCCAGATCTTGACCAAGCCGGGAAGCGTGAAGCCTCACACAGAATTTGAGGCGGAAGTCTACATTCTGACCAAAGAGGAAGGAGGCCGTCACACGCCTTTCTTCACCGGATACAAGCCTCAGTTCTACATCCGTACGACTGACGTGACCGGAGAAGTGTCCCTCAAGGAAGGAGTGGAAATGGTTATGCCGGGCGACACCGTCACCTTCAAGGTGAAGTTGGTCGCTCCGATCGCCATGGAAGAGCAGATGCGTTTCGCTATCCGCGAGGGTGGTAAAACGGTCGGCGCAGGCGTCGTGACGAAGATTGTTGCCTAACTTTTGAGCAAAGGCTCAAAACAGAAAGCCCCGGCTGTAATAGGTCGGGGTTTTCTCGTTTATAGACACGAATATACCGCGCGTGGTAGAACTGGCTCGGTGAATTATCGGAGGGACTTCGATGACCGCAGCCGCTAGAGAGCAAGACAAACCAAGAATTGGCCAAAGAGTTCGGGCGTTCGACTCCAAGACCGGAACGAATCTTGGATTCGGTACTTATCTGCGCGAAATTCCCATCGAGACCAACTACACGATACCGGATGTTGTTCTCGATTCCGGCGAATGCTTCAGGGGTTTTAACTCCTACTTGAAGCGCGCTCATGAGAAAGGCGATCGCAGACAAAAATGGCGGTGCGCGAAATGTGACGCAAACGGGTTCGTCATTGTTCGCAAAATCGCTGGGGCTGAAATGATTGAAATTCTGCTCAAGAACGATCACCGTCGCAGTTCGCCCAACTGCGATGAGCCGGCTTTGTCCAAAGTCTGATTCCTTCTGCCGCTCAAAGACGAAAGTCGTCGAATTGGGCGGCTTTTGTTTTATTCAATTTGCTAGAATATGCTAATGCTCAAAATTGTGCCGCCGGTGTGGTTCATCAGTTTTCTTCTTCTTGGCTTAGCCGTTCACTTTTTAGTACCCACCGCACGCGTATTTCACTTCGCGCTCCCATGGCTTGGCGCGCTGCTTTTCGTCGCAAGCTTCGGATTCACGCTCTACGCTTCCAGCCTTTTCAAAAAGGAGAATACAGAAATCCTCCCTACTTCGCCCACGAATCGTGTGCTCATCACCTACGGCCCCTACAAGTTCACTCGGAATCCCATGTACCTCGGCATGGTCGGCACACTTCTAGGGGTTGGGCTCATGGTCGGCACGCTTCCGGCGTATCTCATAGCGCTCGCGCAATTTCTCGTGCTCAATTTCGTACACATTCCATTTGAGGAGGCGAAGTTGGTACGCATTTTTGGCGAGCAGTATCTCGCGTACAAGAAAAAAGTCCGCCGCTGGATTTAAAAATGAAAAGGCCGCGATTGGGGCGGCCAATTCGCGGCGTCGTAAATTTAGTGCAGAGTCTGCCGCGCGTGTCCAGAAATTCTGGCTGCGGAGAGCGCGATTCGGAGTGCTTTATCGATAACCTCCTTATCGGTCTTCACGCCGTAGATTTTCCTAAGCATCGCGCGAGCTTTACGCGAGCTTACGGTTCTCCGCTTTGGTTTCGTCATTTTTGCCATCGGTTCCTCCTTCGATTAGCCGACCGCTACACTACCACAAATTCTGCAGATGGCTCCAAAGCACGAAGGTGTATTATGGAGAGGTTATAAACCAATCATCCTTTTATGCTTTTTATATACAACACATGGGCGCCGGTTGTTGCAAGAATTATTTTCGGTGGCGTGTTTCTCTTTTCCGCCTCGTGGAAGATACCAGGGACAGAAATGTTTGCGATGCAGGTAGAACAAACAGCAGCCGTCGGCGTGCCGCTTGCACTCATTGCTGTGGCACTCGCGTTTCTTCTGGAGGTCATTGGTGGCCTCGCGCTTATCGTAGGTTGGCGCACAAAGTTTTTCGCAATGCTTTTCCTTCCGTTCGTTGCGCTTCTCACGATACTCTTCCACATTCCGAATCTGGAAGATCCTATGTCTATCGGCCTCTTTATCGACCACCTTGTATTCATGGCAGGTCTCGCGTACCTCTCAGTCTACGGCGCGCAGAATTTCGCACTCAAGAAGGATAGCTGACTAACTCAACTTTAGACAGAATTCATTGATCTCCGCGTATGCTTACGCACATGAATAAAATTACGGTTGAAACGAAGGTAAAAGCACCAGTGGAGAAGGTGTGGCACGCATTCACGGAGCCGGCGCACATTACGAAATGGAACACGCCGTCTCCCGATTGGCACACGCCGCGTGCGGAGAACGACCTGCGTGTCGGCGGAAAGTTTAACTCTCGCATGGAGGCAAAAGACGGTAGTAGTGGCTTCGACTTTACTGGTACCTACGACGAAGTCGTGCCAAACGAAAAAATCTCCTACACGATGGATGACGGCAGAAAAGTTGCAACGACTTTCGCACAGGAAGGGGAAAGCACGAAAATAACGACCGTCTTTGACCCCGAAACGCAAAATCCGGAAGAAGTGCAGCGCGGTGGTTGGCAGGCAATTCTCGACAACTTCAAAAAGCACGTCGAAGCGAATTAGCGGTAGAGCCAAAAAATAGGGCATTGCCAAAGCAAGCGGGCGCGCTAGGCTTAAGACATGATTACCAACCGTACAATCGATGCAATTATCAGTCTTACTATTATTTTTCTTTCAGTGTTTGCGTTTGCGTCGATGGCGGATGCAAGGGGAGTGCCTAGCCTCAAATCGTTTGTAGGAGGGTCTGCGCTTTCCCAAATATCAGCTCAGGCTGATGCCAACGCTCCTGCGGCGAGGACTTGCCGGTAAGGTCAAAGTCTTCAGGGCGTTCTCACGCTTTCAGCGTATAAAGATATGTTCGCATTTGAACGCGTAGCTGTATGAAAAAGTGGTGGCTCATCGGCATCGTACTTTTGATCTCAATTCTTGCATTTGCCTACTACGCGATCTCACCGCTTTTTATTACCCTCGAAGGGAGCGACGCTGCGCCAGTATCGGAAGGAAGCGCATCGCGAGAAATTGCAGTCGCGCAGGTGGTTGATACACCGGCTCATCCTGCTTCGGGCACGGTAAAGGTCATTGAGGCGGACGGCAAAACCTACGTGCGGTACGAGAATTACGAAACCATCAATGGTCCGGATATTTTCGTATACCTTGCCAAAGACCTCGATGCGCAGGAGTTCGTGGAGCTCGGGCGAGTGAAAGCGACGGTGGGAAATGCCAACTATGAAGTGCTCTCCGGCGTCGACGTGTCGGAATATCGCTACGTTCTCACCTGGTGCAAAGCGTTTGGCGTCCTCTTTAACTACGCGGATATTGGCATGTAGCAAATCCTATGAACCAAGGTCAAAAAAAGACACATTCGATCGATGAATATATCGCGCAAGCGTCCGCGCAGTCGAAAAAACATCTTCGAGCGCTTCGCGCAATTTTGCGTAAGGTCGCGCCGAAGGCGAAAGAGGGAATAAAGTGGCGCGCGCCGATCTTTGAGGAGAAGCGCATACTTTTTGCTTTTTACGCATACAAAGACCACCTCAATTTCATGCCCACACCCTCGGCGATGAAACCGTTCAAAAGAGAACTTACGAAGTGGAAGACAGGCAAGGGCTCGATATCGTTTCCCTATGACAAGCCGCTCCCCAAGGCTCTCATCACAAAAATAGCGAAGTTTCGCGCAAAGGAGCTTCGGGAGAAGGATGTGCGCTGGATGTAAGCTCAGGATTTCTTCATTCCGCGCGGTATACTCTCAAGGATTACTACCTCTAATTAATTTTATAAAACATGAAAAAATACTTTGTGCTCTACATGGCAAGCGAAGGAGATTTTAAAAAAGCGATGGCAGACATGCCGAAGATGACGCCGGAACAGCAAAAAGCATCGATGCAGGAGTGGATGGATTGGATGAAATCGAAAGGCGGTGTCGTAGACATGGGAGCGCCTTTAGGAAAGACCAAGCGTGTGACGACAAGCGATATTACCGATCTTAGGAACGAAATAGGAGGCTACTCCATTATCGAAGCGGAATCGCACGAGGAAGCTGCAAAAAAGATGCAGGACAGCCCGCACTTCAAGATGATGCCAGGCGGCTGGATCGAAGTGATGGAAGTAATGCCGATGTAGGTAACCGAATAAAAAAATCGAGCCTAGCAGAAATTGCTAGGCTCAGTACGCGGACGAGAGTCTTTATTCTCGCGATCTCAAAAAAGCGAGCACGAGTTCTTGTTTTCTGATCTCACCGGACACCATCAGCTCTTTCGGCGATTTTCCGTTGAGCGCGGGTTGCTGGAGCTCAAGAAAGCGTCGTTGCGCCGCATCGTCATCTGGCAGCATGTCTTCAAGTTCTGCGCATATCGCATGCATCAACAGCACGCGCTTTTCGGCGAGTTCACGTTCTGTATCCAGAAGGTAATAAAGACTTACCCGCCAGATATCCATGTCGGAGTGCTGGTACCTCGACTCAGGATCAAAGATATTTAATTCCTCGCGCTGCGAGAAACCGCACTTTCTGATACTCGCGAAAACATTCGCGAGCCTTACGCTGTAATGCCCGCTGACTGTTTCGTTCATTTTCGACGACTCCTCTGGAGCTATGTTCAGTACGTATGTCGTGCCGATCGAAAAAGTAATATGAAAACCGCAGAGGGTCAACGACTAGAGGTCCTTGCCGTTGAAGGGCTTAATGGTGAGCTCTGATAGCTCGACGCCGTCGAGGCAGCGGACGTTGAGGCAGGCCTTAGGAAAGGTAACGCCTTCGGCAAAAGATTGTACGCCGCAGGTTTTGCAGAAAAGGTGGCGAATTTGTTTCTTATTGAAGTTGTACTCCACGAGATTTTCCTTGCCCGAAAGCAGCTTGAATTTGTCTTTGTCGACGAAATTCAGTATCAAGCCTTTCTTATGGCAGTGCGAGCAGTTGCACTCCAAGACATCCTTAAGATCCGTTTCTACTTCATAGCGCACCGCGCCGCAGTGGCATCCTCCCGTATATGTTTTCATGTGCAGAGTATAGCAAAGTGGTATTCTTTAGATTATGAATGGAGGTCCCGAGAAACCAAAAAAGCCTTTGACGCGGGATGAGCTGGAAAAGCAAGCTGAAGAAAGCGAATGGAGTTATCATCGCCCGTTCCTTTTAAATTTCTATACGAAACGTCAAGAGATCGGTGAGCAGAATCCGGACCTCGATGAGCCGTTTGACCTCGATACATTTGCCAGCGTTTCCTTGCGATTCGACACCGAAGCCGAGTTGTATGCCGACGAGAAGTTGAAGCCAAGTGACGAAGAGTTACTGGCTGATTACCGGGAGATCATGATGCATACAATATCGCGACTCGTTGACCTCGAAGTGTTAAGAGAAGTCGGTGAACGCAAATATCAGCTAACAGAGTACGGTAAATCAAAGTTAATCCCTCCCGAGAAAAAACATTAACCCTAAACCCATGAATTGGAAAACAATCATACGCTTCTGGTTTAAACAGCATGGGATGAAGGAGTGGTTTTCGAAGAACAAAAAATTCGATGCAAAAGTGCACAGGAAATTTCTAAAAATTTACGAGGCTGCTGCACGCGGGGAGCTCGCCGCGTGGCGCGCGACCGCGAGGGGAAAGCTCGCGGAGATCATTGTGCTCGATCAGTTTCCACGCAATATGTTTCGCGGCAAGGCAGCTGCGTTCGACACCGATAGAATGGCGCTCATTTTGGCTCAAGAAGCACTTCGCGCTCGCGCGGACAAGAAGTTGGGAATGTTCGAGCGATTGTTCCTTTATTTGCCCTTCATGCACAGCGAGTCGAAAAAGATACAGTCCGACTCCGTGCGCTTATTCAAAAAGCTGGGCCACGCGGAAGCATATTGGTTTGCCAAGGACCACAAAAAGGTGATCGATCGCTTTGGAAGGTTTCCGCACCGGAATTATGCGCTGAGACGGAAAAGCACTGCACAGGAGAAAAAGTTTATGAAAACGCATAAAGGTTACTAGGGGCTACTAAGTTGCATTTTCTTAGGGGCTGGTGCATACTCTGCGGGTTCTATGACAGCAGAGAAGCTAGCCAAGAAACGCGCACCACGCGCGAAAAAAGCGGTTAAAACCGCTGACACCTCTGCTGCACCAGCTCCTCGCGCCAAGAAGACCGAAAGCTCGCACCGCTTGCGTATCCGCGTACGTGCCTACGAGCACGGAGTGCTGGATGGCGCAGTCAAACAAATCATCGACGTCGCCGCTCGCCATAACGCGACGGTCGTAGGTCCCGTGCCGCTTCCGATCGACATTAAGAAATACACGGTCAACCGCGCGACATTCATCGACAAAGATTCACGCGAACAGTTCGAGATGCGTATACACAAGCGCATGATCGACATTTTGAATCCTGAACCAAAAGTAATCGAAGCTTTGACCAACATCGACCTCCCATCTGGCGTTACGATCGACGTGAAGATGCTCTAAAGCCTTGAGATTTTCCATGCCAAAGGGTAACGGCATGTCGCAAGGTCACTACTTACTCCTCGGTGGAGCAATCCTTGGTGCGATACTCGCGCTTTTTTTTGT
>Ga0196981_1000513_pt1 | contig 11682 bp, 11 predicted proteins | sample S3_2013CmetaG_FD_155462 | JGI IMG/M metagenome (GOLD analysis project Ga0196981, IMG submission 155462) | Soil microbial communities from Anza Borrego desert, Southern California, United States - S3_20-13C | ecosystem: Environmental > Terrestrial > Soil > Desert | place: USA: California...
GGACTGGAAGTTCCGCAGGCCTTGCTCGAGCAGCTCAGCATTGGAGGGCGACTGGTGGCACCGGTAGGCGGTCGCCACCAGGTGCTCCAGCTCATCGAGCGGGTAGGGAAGTTCGAGTGGACGAATACGACGCTGGAAGATTGCCATTTCGTTCCGTTGCGTCCCGGTGTCGCATAAGCCTGTTTCAGATTGAAACGCATGCCGACAATTCGTCGCCAAATGTTTAACTTTATGAGAATGAAAAAAGCACGACTTGTATTCCTGACGTCCTTGCCGTTGCTGATTACCGCGTGTACGACGGCACCGCATCAGCCTGCACCCGTGATTGATCGCCCGGTATCCGTCAGGCCGGCGGAGCCTCCCAAGCCCGCCGCCCAGCAGGTAACGCCGCCTGCCATTGCAGGCAAGCAGGCTGACCGCGGCTTTTACACCGTGCGCAAGGGTGACACCCTGATCCAGATTGCCCTGGATTTTGGGCAGAATTATCGCGACCTCGTTACATGGAACAATCTTGCTAACCCGAACGATATCAAGGTCGACCAGGTATTGCGCGTATTGCCGCCTGAGGGTAGCGCGCAGACGGGCAGCGTTGCCACGTCGTCCGGCGTCGAAGTCCGTCCCTTGACACCACCTTCTGCGCAAGGCACGGCTGCGCCGAACAAGACGGCGCCCAGAGGCGAAAAGCGCCCGTACTCCGATGCTGCATTGGCGGAACTGCAAAAGCCCGACGCTGCGCCGGCAACACCTCCTGTCGCCAAGGTCGAGCCGTCAAAACCGGTCGAAAAAACACCCGATGTGCCACAAGTTCCAGCCGCGGACGACGAGAACATCGCCTGGGTCTGGCCGGCCGACGGAAAGATTATCAGTCACTTTGGCGAAGGCAAGAGAGGCATTGATATTGCTGGCAAGATGGGCCAACCGGTTTTAGCGGCGGGATCGGGCAAAGTGCTGTATGCTGGAAGCGGCATTCGGGGCTACGGAAATCTTGTGATTGTCAAACATTCCAACAATCTGCTCTCCGCCTATGCGCACAACAAAACCATCTTCGTCAAAGAGGATCAAAATGTGACGAGGGGGCAGAAGATTGCCGAGATGGGCAATTCTGATTCCGATGAGGTAAAACTGCATTTCGAGATTCGCCAGCAAGGAAAGCCAGTCGATCCGTCAAAATTTTTGCCAAGCCGCTAAATGAATCGCACTCCACACGATCCGCTCGACGACGATACACCTTCGGATGACATTTCCGATGACATGCCGCTTAACGTTGCTGACGACGAGAGCGGATTGATCGACGAGGGCGAGAACGGGGAACGCGCAGAAGGTGCAGCAGGCACATCCGCCGATCCGGTGGATGAATTGAAGACCGTGCTCGCGGCGGAGTTGTCGACGGATACGACGCAGCATTACCTGAACCAGATCGGTGCGCGTCCACTGCTTACGGTGGAAGAAGAGGTTCGCTACGCGACGCTCGCGAAGCAGGGCAACTTCGAAGCGCGCCAGAAGATGATCGAACATAACCTGCGCCTGGTTGTCTCGATCGCGAAGCACTATATTAACCGCGGCGTCGTTCTGCTTGACCTCATTGAAGAGGGCAACCTTGGCCTGATGCGCGCCATCGACAAGTTCGAACCCGAGCGAGGTTTCCGTTTCTCGACCTATGCGACGTGGTGGATTCGCCAGAGCATCGAGCGCGCGATCATGAACCAGGCTCGCACAGTCCGCCTGCCCGTCCATATGGTGCGGGAACTCAACCAGATCCTGCGCGCAAAATATCACCTTGAAGCGCAACATCATGACGGCAAGGACGCGACGGCGGAAGACATCGCCCACCTCGTGGATCGCCCTGTGGAGGACGTGCAGGATATCCTCGCACTCTCCGAGCATGCGACTTCGCTTGATGCCCCGCTGGACAATGATCCGCAAGCCAGCCTGATGGACATGCTTCCGGGCGACGTCGAAGACGGCCCCGATTCGCGCGCGGAACATCATGAAATGACCGTCCTCGTCCGCGACTGGCTCAAGAAGCTGCCGGACAAGCAGCGCGTTGTCATTGTGCGCCGTTTCGGACTCGATAATGACGATCCCGCGACCCTTGAAGAGCTTGCGGCGGAAATGAGCGTGACGCGCGAACGTGTGCGCCAGATCCAGCAGGAAGCGCTGGTCAAGCTCAAGCGCGCACTCACGGCACGCGGTGTAGGCAAGGACGCCTTGCTGTGATTCCTGTTCTTGTATTCGACATCGAGACGATTCCCGATGTAGCCGGCCTGCGCACCTTGCACGGCCATCCGGCCACGATGAGCGACGCCGACGTCGCAGCACAGGCATTTGCCGAACGTCGCGATAAGACTGGTTCCGAATTCCTGCAGCATCACCTTCATCGCATCGCGGCGATTTCCTGTGTGTTCAGGGACGACGAGGGATTCCGGGTCCGGTCGCTGGGCAGCCTCGAGGACCAGGAGCCCAAGCTCGTCAACGATTTTTTTCGCATCATTGACAAGTACACACCACAACTGGTGTCGTGGAATGGTGGCGGCTTCGACCTTCCTGTTCTGCACTACCGCGCAATGATCAACGGCGTTGCCGCCTCCCGTTACTGGGAAATGGGCGATGACGATCGCGACTTCAAGTGGAACAACTACCTGAGCCGCTACCATACGCGCCATCTCGACCTGATGGATCTGCTTGCCCTGTACACCGGGCGTGCGAATGCGCCGCTCGACGACCTCGCCAAACTGTGCGGTTTCCCCGGGAAACTTGGCGTCGACGGTTCGCAGGTGTGGACGCTCTACCAGGAAGGCCGTTTGAACGAGATTCGCGATTACTGCGAGACTGACGTGGTCAACACCTACCTGGTCTACTGCCGGTACCTCCTGATGCGCGGCGCCATGTCGCGCGAGGCGTACAATGTCGAAATTGACCTCGTCAGGTCATCGCTCGCATTGCTTGACGGCCCGCACTGGAAAGAATATCTCTCCGCCTGGCCGTCCGCCTGAGGGCAATACAACTATCCGATTCCTTACACACCGGGCCGGCACGCGCCCGGTATTTCCTTTCCGTAGCCATGCAGCAGAACATCATCGACATCGAATCCCTCGACATGGAAGGCCGCGGTGTCGGCCACCTGACTAATGAAGACGGCACGCCCGGCAAGGTCATATTCGTCGAAGGCGCCTTGCCCGGGGAGCGCGTCAGCTTCCAATCCTTCCGGAAGAAACCAAAATGGGAGGCTGCCACACTCACTGAACTCCACAGCGAATCGTCGCTGCGTGTAGACCCGAAATGCACGTATTTCGGCATTTGTGGCGGATGCGCCATGCAGCACCTAGAGCCTTCGGCACAGGTCGCCATCAAGCAGCGTGTCCTCGAGGACAATCTCTGGCATATCGGGAAGGTGCGCGCCGAGCGCATGATGCGGCCAATCTATGGCCCGACCTGGGGCTATCGCTACCGCGCACGGCTGTCGGTGCGCAACGTACAAAAGAAGGGCGGGGTCCTCGTCGGTTTCCACGAACGGAAGTCGTCGTTCATCGCCGACATGAAAACATGCGAAATCCTTCCGCCGAACGTCTCGGCCATGCTGGTGCCGTTGCGCCGGCTCGTCGAATCGCTGACGATCTTCGAGCAGATGCCGCAGATCGAGCTGGCCGTCGGCGAGAGCGTAACGGCACTCGTCCTGCGCATCATGGCGCCGTTGACTGTCGAAGATGAGCAGAAACTGCGTGCGTTCGCCGATGAGTACCGGATTCAATGGTGGCTTCAGCCCAAGGGGCCGGACACCGTTTACCCGTTCTACCCGACGGATGTCCAGCTTGAATACGTGCTCCCGGAATTCGGCGTGCGGATGCCGTTCAAGCCGACCGATTTCACGCAGGTTAACCACCATATCAACCGGGTGTTGGTCGCCAAGGGGCTTGGCCTCCTGGATATCCAGCCCGGCGAACGTGTCGCCGACCTGTTCTGCGGCCTCGGCAACTTTACGCTCCCGATCGCAACCCAGGCGAGGGAGGTCGTGGGCATCGAAGGCAGCACCGCGCTGACCGAACGTGCGCTTGCGAATGCCCGCGTCAACGGATTGGACGGCAAAACCACGTTCCACTGCCGGAACCTGTTTGAAGCGACGGCCGAGGATTTTGCTGCACTGGGCCGCTTCGATCGCATGTTGATCGATCCACCGCGGGAAGGCGCAATTGCAGTCTGCCAGGCTATCGTTGCCTTGGGGGAGCAAAATCCTGAGATGAAGCCGAAGCGGCTTGTCTACGTTTCGTGCAGCCCGGCCACGCTCGCTCGCGACGCCGGCTATCTCGTTCATCAGGGCGGATATGTGCTGCGGCAAGCTGGCGTGGTCAACATGTTTCCCCACACTGCCCATGTGGAGTCCATTGCAGTGTTCGACTTGGCGGCATAAGTTGCGCCACATAATAAAAAAGCCGGCTGGGAAGCCGGCTTTTCTGTTTGAATCACAACAACGTCAGTCGTTGTCGCCGCCAAAGATGCCGAGCAACGCCAGCAGGTTGGTGAAAATGTTATATACATCCAGGTAGATGGCAAGTGTCGCCGTGATGTAGTTGGTCTCGCCACCATTAATCACCTGTTGCACGTCATACAGGATAAAGGCCGAAAAGATGCCGATGGCGAGTACCGAGACGGCCAGGTAAAGCGCAGGCAGTTGCAGGAATACATTCGCCAGGGCAGCGACCAGAATGACAAGAACTCCTGCAAACAGCCACTTGCCCATTCCCGAAAAGTCACGCTTCGACACCGTTGCAATGGATGCCATGGTGGCAAAAATAGCCGCCGTGCCCCCGAACGCCGTCATGATCAGTGATGCCCCGTTCGAAAAGCCGAGAATGTGGCCGATCAGGCGCGACAGCATCAGGCCCATAAAGAAGGTAAAGCCGAGCAGGATGACGACACCCAGTCCTGAATTCTTGGTCCGTTCGATTGCATAGAAGAAACCAAACGCAATCGCCAGGAAAACCGCGAACCCGATGAACGGGCTGCCTGCGAAGAACGTGAACTTGAACTGAACACCCAGCCATGCCCCGAGTGCCGTGGGCAGCATCGAGAGGGCGAGCAGCCAATAGGTATTGCGCAACACGCGATTGCGAACGACCAGCGCCTCTGACGGAGCGCTGTAGGTATGCTGCAGGTTTTGGTCCATATTGGCCTCCAACGACGTTTTTCAAAGATGAAAGTGGTAAAAGCATAACACGCGCCACCCACAGTATAGGATGTGAGCGGGGATGTTAAGTTCGCCAAGGGCAAGGCGTTGGTGAAAGGGCTTTCGTGCTACAATTAAAGGTTAGTTGATTTCTCAATTGATAACCTTAACCCTTTATTTTTATTGGAGTTTTTACAGATGGCAATCGAACGCACCCTGTCGATCATTAAACCGGACGCAGTCGCAAAGAACGTTATCGGCCAAATCTACACCCGTTTCGAAAACGCCGGTCTGAAGATCGTCGCTGCGCGCATGGCCCAGCTGTCCCGTGCTGAAGCTGAAGGCTTCTACGCCGTGCACCGCGAGCGTCCGTTCTTCAAGGACCTGGTTGACTTCATGGTTTCCGGTCCGGTCATGATCCAGGTGCTGGAAGGCGAAAACGCGATTGCCAAAAATCGTGAACTGATGGGCGCCACCGACCCGAAGAAGGCAGACAAGGGCACGATCCGTGCTGACTTCGCCGATTCCATCGATGCCAACGCGGTACACGGTTCCGACGGCACCGACACCGCCAAGGTCGAGATCGCCTATTTCTTCCCGGCCCTGAACGTTTACTCCCGCTAATTTGACATCGCGTTTGCCTTGATGGATCGTTTACTTTCAAGGATGAACGCAGGAATGAAACACTATGACGGCTCTCACCAACCTGCTGGATCTCGATCCCGCGCAACTCGTCGCCTACTGCGGCGAGTTGGGTGAGAAACCGTTTCGCGCCAAGCAATTGCAGCGCTGGATTCACCAATTCGGCGCCAGCGACTTCGATGCGATGACCGATCTCGCAAAATCGCTGCGGGACAAGCTCAAGTCGCGCGCGACGATTACTGCACCCAAGATCATTAGCGATCACATTTCCTCCGACGGCACCCGCAAGTGGCTTCTGGACGTCGGTCAGGGAAATGCGGTCGAAACCGTATTCATCCCTGAGGAAAACCGCGGCACGCTGTGCGTGTCCACCCAGGCCGGATGTGCGGTCAATTGCCGTTTCTGCTCCACCGGCAAGCAGGGCTTCAGCCGCAACCTGTCGGTCGGCGAAATCATCGGCCAGCTTTGGATGGCCGAGTTCGAGCTGCGCCGCTCTAAGGGTATCGAGCCGGGACCCAAGGGCGAACGCCAGATTACCAACGTCGTGATGATGGGCATGGGCGAGCCGTTGTTGAATTTCGAGCCGACCGTCACCGCGCTCAAGCTGATGCTCGACGATAATGCCTACGGCCTTTCCCGTCGCCGCGTCACGGTGTCGACCAGCGGCGTTGTGCCCATGATCGACAAGCTTTCTCAGGATTGCCCCGTCGCCTTGGCCGTGTCCCTGCATGCATCCAACGATCCGCTCCGCGATGGCCTCGTTCCGTTGAACAAGAAGTACCCGCTGAAGGAGTTGATGGCTGCGTGCCGGCGCTATCTCGAGTTCGCCCCGCGCGATTTCATCACTTTCGAATACTGCATGCTGGACGGCGTCAATGACACCGACACCCATGCGCGTGAACTCGTCGCGCTCGTGCAGAACGGTGCCGAATCCGTGCCGTGCAAGTTCAACCTGATCCCGTTCAACCCATTCCCCGAGTCCGGCCTTACCCGTTCCAACAACACGCGTATCAAGGCTTTCGCGCAGGTTCTGATGGATGCTGGCATCGTCACGACGGTCCGGAAGACGCGCGGTGACGACATCGATGCCGCCTGCGGCCAACTGGCCGGTGAAGTGCAGGACCGTACCCGCGTGCAGGAGCGCATGCAGAAGATGGCGGAATACCAGGAAAAATTCGGAAAGAATTTTGGCCGTATCGTCGAGGTGCCCAGGTGACGACAAATCGGGTGAATGCTTTGCTCGCGGCTGTGTTTGCGTCCGTGGCGCTCTTGACTGGCTGCGCGTCCGGGCCAGCTGCAACGACGCAGGGCGAACAGCCTGCGAGTGCTGACCAGGCCGAGAATCGTCGTCGCGCCCAAATTCGCCTGCAACTCGCCGTAGGGTACTACGAGCAGCGACAAATGGCCGTGGCGTTGGACGAAATCAGGCAGGCGGTGATTGCCGATCCGACATTTGCCGAAGCCTACGTCATGCGCGCGCTGATCTATATGGACATGGGCGAAAACAAGCTGGCCGAAGAGAGTTTTCTCCAGGCGATCAAGCTGTCCCCGAATTCACCTGATTTCAACAACAACTATGGATGGTTCCTGTGCCAGAACGGCCGGGAAAAGGAATCCATCGCCTATTTTGACGCTGCATTGAAAAACCGCGGCTACCAGTCGCCGGCCAAGGCGCTGAACAACGCCGGTATCTGCAGCATGAAGCTCAAGAACAGGGCGGCTGCCGAACGTTATTTTTCTCAGGCTTTCCAGTACGATCCGGGCAATCCGACGACCAACTCAAACCTGGCGCGCATCTATTTCGATCAGGGCGACTATGAGCGCGCACGCTTCTATGTCGGACGCGTAATGAAGTCGGACGTCATGACCGCAGACGTGCTGTGGCTGGCCATCAAGATCGAGCGGAAGCTCGGCGACCGCGCGGCTGAAACTAGCCTCGCCACGCAATTGCGTCGTCGTCACGGCGGCTCTGCTGAATTCGCAGCGTATCAACGCGGAGCATTTGATGAGTGATTCCGGAGTAAACGATCAGCCGGTCTCCAGTGAAGCGGAGGATCGGCTGCAGAAAATATCGCCAGGCGCCCGGCTCGCGGCACTGCGCGAAGAGCGCGGCTGGACCGTGGAGCAGGTGGCAGGCCAGCTGAACCTTGCACCTAGACAGATTCAGGCAATTGAGCGCGACGATTATGCCGCCCTGCCGGGCATGGCGATTGTGCGCGGTTTTGTTCGCGCCTACGCGAAGCTGTTGAAGGTCGACGCCGCTCCATTGCTTGCCGACCTCGGCGGAGAGACCGTGCTTGTGCACGAATCATTGATGCCGCAAAAGTCGCTGTCGACACCGTTTGCCGATTCTCGCATGCCGTCCATGACAGAGCGTCCGGCCGTCTCGTCCAAATGGGTAGTAGGCGCACTATTGCTGGTGCTGCTGGCAGTCGGGATCTGGGCTAGCCGGAATGGCGGCGAGCAGGCGGCAGTCCCGGATTCGGCCCCGTCTGTTGCCCAAGAAGGCATCGCAAGCACGGCGAGTGGAGCTGAAAACAAACCGGCTTCCGAGACAAAGCTGGACCAGCCTGCAACTCAGCCTGCCGAGGCCAGCGCGCCTGCGGCTGGCATGACTGAACCGGCGCCACAAGCAACTGCAACTGCACCCGCGACGGCTGCCCCCGTGCAGCCCGTGGCACCCGACGCTTCGCCCGTCACCGGCAAGGATGCCCTTCAGTTGAGAGTGCGTGAGGAATCGTGGATCGAAATTCGGCGCAGCGGTGACAACGGCGTCCTTCTGTCGCGGATCGTGAAGCAGGGGGAGACCGAGACTGTCCCGGTCACTGAGCCTCTCTCTGTTGTGATCGGCAATGCGTCCGGTGTGGACGCGACCTTACGCGGCGCGCCCATGGAACTGAAGGCAAGTTCCAGAAATAACGTCGCCCGTTTAACCGTGAAGTAGATAGCGAATGGCACTTCCGAATTTACCTATCGATTCCGGCCCGCTGCAGAGGCGCAAGACGCGTGCAGTGGCAATCCGTTATGCGGGCAAGACGGTCATGGTCGGCGGCGGTGCCCCGGTCATGGTGCAGTCGATGACCAATACCGACACGGCCGATGCCATCGGCACGGCGATCCAGATCAAGGATCTCGCCCGCGCGGGGTCCGAGATTGTGCGCATTACGGTCAACAATCCTGAAGCAGCTGCCGCCGTCATCGCAATCCGCGAACAGCTCGACAAGATGGGCGTCGACGTTCCGCTTGTCGGCGACTTTCACTATAACGGCCACAAGCTCCTGAACGATTTTCCCGAATGCGCGCAGGCCTTGTCCAAGTACCGCATCAATCCCGGCAACGTGGGGCAGGGTGCGAAGCGCGACACCCAATTCGCCCAGATGATCGAGACGGCCTGCAAGTATGACAAGCCGGTCCGCATAGGGGTGAACTGGGGGAGCCTGGACCAGGACCTCCTGGCGCGCATCATGGACGAAAACGCGCGGCGTGCCGAACCCTGGGACGCGCAGGCCGTGATGTATGAAGCACTCGTCACTTCCGCTGTCGAAAACGCGCGCCGTGCGGAAGAACTGGGGCTGGCCGGCGACAAGATCATCCTCTCCTGCAAAGTCTCCGGAGTGCAGGACTTGATCGCCGTGTATCGCGAACTCGCTCGCCGTTGTGATTATCCCCTGCACCTTGGTTTGACCGAGGCAGGAATGGGGAGCAAGGGCATCGTGGCATCGACGGCTGCGTTGTCGGTCCTCCTGCAGGAAGGCATCGGCGACACGATCCGGATTTCTCTTACGCCGGAGCCAGGCGGCGATCGTACGAGGGAAGTTGTGGTAGGGCAGGAAATCCTGCAAACCATGGGGCTGCGAAAATTCACGCCGATGGTCATTGCTTGCCCCGGATGCGGCCGCACGACCTCGACCGTGTTCCAGGAGCTGGCCGACCGCATCCAGACGTATCTGCGCGACCAGATGCCGGTATGGAAGAAGCAATATCCCGGGGTCGAAAACATGAACGTCGCCGTCATGGGCTGCATCGTGAATGGACCCGGCGAATCCAAGCATGCAAACATCGGTATCAGCCTCCCGGGCACCGGCGAGACGCCGGCGGCACCGGTATTTGTCGATGGCGAAAAGAAGGTCACGCTGCGCGGCGACCGTATCGCAGAAGAGTTCCAGGCAATCGTCCTGGATTATGTGAAAACCCGTTACGGCAGTGCCGCAGTCGATAACTGATCGACGCGCGTATTGCCTCCAAAGAGCATGTCTGACAACAAGAAAGCAGAGAAAATCTTCGGCGTAAAAGGGATGAATGACATCCTGCCCGCCGATGCGCCATTGTGGGAACTGTTTGAAAACACCGTGCAATCGGTGTTGAAGAGCTACGGTTACCAGCAGATCCGGACACCGATCGTCGAGCCGACGCCGCTGTTCGCCCGCGGGCTCGGCGCCGTCACCGATATCGTCGAAAAGGAAATGTATTCCTTCGTCGACTCCATGAACGGCGACCAACTGACGCTCCGGCCTGAAAGCACTGCAGGTGTCGTACGCGCAGCGTTGGAGCACAACCTGACCTATGACGGCCCGAAGCGCCTCTGGTATGCAGGCCCGATGTTCCGTCACGAGAAGCCGCAACGCGGACGCTATCGCCAGTTCCATCAGGTGGGCGCGGAAGCCCTCGGCTTTACCGGCCCGGATATCGACGCCGAACTCATCATGCTCTGCCAGCGACTGTGGGATGACCTTGGGCTGGACAACATCCGCCTCGAATTGAACTCGATTGGTAACGCTGAAGAGCGCAGTCGCCATCGCGCGGACCTGATCGCCTACTTCGAGCAGCACAAGGAACTGTTGGACGCAGACGCGCAGCGCCGCCTGCATTCCAATCCCTTGCGCATCCTCGATACCAAGAATCCTGTCATGCAGGACATGGTCAACAAGGCACCGCAACTGCTCGACTACCTGGGCGAGGAATCGCGGGCGCACTTCGAAGGCGTGCAGCGCATCCTGCGTAACAACAGCATCCCGTTTACGATCAATCCACGCCTCGTCCGCGGCATGGATTACTACAATCGCACCGTCTTCGAATGGGTCACCGACCAGCTCGGTTCCCAGGGAACGGTGTGCGGGGGCGGGCGATATGATCCGCTGATCGAAATGTTCGGCGGCAAACCCACGCCAGCGTGCGGCTTTGCCATTGGTGTGGAACGCTTGCTCGAGCTTCTCAAAGCGTCGGGCGAGCAATTCACGCCGAACCAGTGCGACGTCTACGTGGTGCACCAGGGAGAAGCGGCGCAGGAGCAGGCTTTCGTGGTCGCCGAACGACTGCGCGACGCCGGTCTCGACGTTGTCCTGAACTGCACGTCGTCGAACGGCGGGAGCAGCTTCAAATCACAGATGAAGCGCGCTGACGCAAGCGGCGCCAACTTCGCCGTGATCATTGGAGACGACGAAGTCACCAAAGGCATCGTCGCTGTAAAGAACCTTCGCTCGGACGACACGGAAAACAACCAGACGACCGTTCCTCTCGAGTCCGTCGTCGATTACGTTGTCGACCAGACCCTCTGCGGCGACGAGTGCGACGATCCGACGCATCACCATCACCACTAACATCAAGACATCATGGCATACGATCTCGAAGAACAAGAACAGCTAGCCTCGCTCAAGGCATGGTGGAACCAGTACGGCAATCTCATCACCTGGCTGCTGATCATTGCGCTTGCGGCCTACGCAGGCTGGACAGGCTGGAACTACTACCAGCGCAACCAGGCCGCGCAGGCCGGCCAGCTCTATGAAGAGTTGCAGAAAGCCGTGGCATCCAAGGACAACGGCAGGGTCCAGCGCGCCGCCGCCGATATGACAGCCAAGTTCGGCGGCACTGCCTATGCCCCG
>Ga0196981_1000514_pt1 | contig 11670 bp, 11 predicted proteins | sample S3_2013CmetaG_FD_155462 | JGI IMG/M metagenome (GOLD analysis project Ga0196981, IMG submission 155462) | Soil microbial communities from Anza Borrego desert, Southern California, United States - S3_20-13C | ecosystem: Environmental > Terrestrial > Soil > Desert | place: USA: California...
TTGAGATATTGAAAGAATTCGATGAGAGATTTTACGATATAGCAAAAAGAATATTTGACAAAAACCACGTGCATTCAATAGATATGCCTTCAAAGGACAGCGGAGCATATTGCGCCTCAACTCCGGGCTATACTCCTTTTGTACTCCTCAATTATAAAAACAAACTAGAAGATATAGAGGTAATGATGCATGAATTAGGGCATGGAATACACTACAATTTGACGGATAATAAACAGTCATATTTTTCATTTGATCCTGGAACGCCTCTTGCTGAAACGGCGTCAATATTTAATGAAATGCTGCTTGCAGAAAGAATAGTTAAGCAGTCAAAAAATAAGAAAGAAAAAATAGGATTGCTCGCAACAATGCTAGAAAGACAATATGCAACAATATCAAGACAAGCATACCTTGTCATATTCGAAAAGTATGCACATGAAAACATTTCAAAAGGAGCAACAAAAGAAGATTTAGATAATTACTATTATTCGTTGCTCAAGGAACAGTTCGGAAAAATGAAAATCCCGTCAGAATATAAAAGTGAATGGAATTATATTCCGCATATATATTTAACGCCATTTTATTGCTACGGATATTCCTGGGGAGGATTAGTTTCAATTTCATTATACGATATGTATCAGAAAGAAGGAAAACCATTTGTTGATAAATATGTGGATTTTTTGAGTTCCGGAGGAAGTGCCAGTCCGTATGATACTATGAATAAAATCGGAGCAAATCCTGAAAGCGAAGAATTCTGGCAAGGCGGCTTCAATATCATTAAAGATCAAATAAGTGAATTGAAAAAACTTATATAGACATCACACCATTATTAGTAATAATAAGTATAAAGGCGTGGTGAGAAAATAGAGAATTCTGACGTAGTCTGGAATCTTGAAGAAATACTTGAAGGTAAGACAACAGATGAATGGATCAGAGAAATAAAAAAAGATGTTCTAAAATTTAGAAAATACAAATCAATTCTTAATGAAAAAATAAGTCCTGAAAAATTTTTGGAAATTACGAAATCAGAGGAAAAATTAAAGGAAAAAACCGAGCAATTGCGCGATTATTATTCTCTTAAGCTTGAAGAAAATAACAAAGATACACAGATATTAGCAAAAAATTCGGAAGTGATCCAGTTACAAACATACGTGTTTAATAAAACAAATTTTTTTGATGATTGGTTTCGAAATCTGAAGGAAAAAGATGCCAATAGAATAATAAATTCAAAAAAGATAGGCATTTACAAATATATTTTTCAAAACACAAGAGACTCTACCGGATACAACAGGGGCGAAGAAATAGAGGAAGTAATAAATCTAAAAAATATAGTCGGTTCTGAATCATTTTATGATATATACCACATGATTACAAGAAAATATGAATTTAATTTTAATGGCAAAAAAATAGGAATTGAAGGACTAGTGCCGAAATGTTGGGATAAAAACCCTCAAATAAGAGAAGAAGCATACAAGCAAATATTAGAAAAATATAGCCAAGATAGCGCAATATTGTCAGAATTATACAAGAATATTGTTTTAGATAGATATAATGAGGGCGTAAAAATACATAAATATAAAGACTCTCTGAGCATCTTTACTGAAAATTCTTTTATAACCAATAAAGCCCTAAATTTAATGCTTGACATAGTCAGAAAAAATAAAGACATTTTTTCTGAATATTTCAATATAAAAAGTTATTTTAATAAAAAACAAGGATATAAATATAATAATTCAAAATATCATTTATATGCCCCGATTATATTTGATGAGCCAAAAAAATATAGTTTCCAGGACATGGAAAAAATAATTCTAAATACATTCAAAAGATTCGACGAAAGATTTTATGTCAATGCAAAGAAAATATTCGAGGAAAACCACATCCATGCAAAAAAAATGCCTAATAAGAATAAAGAAGCATTCAACATGAAAGTGCCGAATCACTCTCCTTATATCTTAATAAATCCGAGCGGAGATTTGAAAAGTGTGCTTGATACGATGCATGAATTCGGCCATGCCATTCATGATGAATTTTCTTCCAAGCAATCATATTTTTTTCGAACAGTTCCTCCAATAATACAAGAAATACCTTCTATTTTCGCTGAGACATTATTGCACAATACAATGTTAAATAATTCAAAAAATAATAAGGAAAAAATAGAAATCTTAGCAAATCTGCTCGAAAGCCAGTATCAGACTATAGTGGTGCAGTCATATCATGCTATGTTTGAAAAATATACGCATGAAAATATACCAAAAGGTGCTTCAAAGCAAGATATTGATAATAAGTATTATGAACTATTAAAGGACAGATTATCAACTTTTAGAATTGATGAAGCATTCAAAGAAGAATGGCTATCAATACATCATTTTTATGATAATCCATTTTATTGTTCAGGCTATTCATGGGGAAATCTTACGTCGCTATTCCTATACGATAAATATAGAACTGAAGGAAAAAAATTCGTCGATAAATATGTAGAATTTCTAAGCTATGGAGGATTAAAAGACACATATCCTTTAATGAAAATACTCGGTGCTAATCCTAGAAAAGAAGAATTTTGGCAAACAGGATTTGATATTATCAAAGAAGAAATAAATGAATTAAAAAAATTAATATAAAATCACTCTATCTTGAACTTATGGCCATTCTTCAAGATGAATACATTCTTGTTCTCTTTGTAGCCCATCTCTTCTGCTAATTCTAAGAATTGTTCTGTGACTGGAAGTTCTGAATGTGAAGGCAATAATATTTCCGGCCTGATTAGATTAATCAGATCTCTCTGGTCTTCTCTTCCGCCGTGTCCTGATACGTGAATGTCCCTGAATATTCTTACTCTTTTATGCTTTAGTTCTGCTTCCATGAGCTCCCTGTTTCGAATGTTTGCTTCTCCAGGAATTATTGTGCAGCTAAATATAACGATGTCTTCCATCTTGAATTTGAAGTAATTCTGGAATATCATTCTTGCAAGAACTGATTTAGGCTCTCCCTGATGGCCTGTTACAACAAATACGTAATCTTCAGGATTCTTGCAATTCTTCAGGAACTTCTGGACTTGATGCCTGTATTTTATTATCTTGGCTTGCTTTGAGAATTCTACAACGCCGCATTTCTCTCCAGCCATTACGTACTTATCAAGGCTTCTTCCCAAAAATACGACTTTTCTATTAAGCTGTTTTGAGAATTCTAATATAGACTTTATTCTTGCAAGATGGCTTGAGAATGTTGATATGACAATTGCCTTGCCTTTGCTGTTAGTGCTGATCATTACTTCACGCAAAAGCTCTTTTGCAACAGCTTCTGATGGAGTCTTGATAGGCTTGTGAGCATATAATGAATCAAATATCATTGCTTTTACATTCTTTAATTCTTTCATCCTTCCAATGTTGGACTTATGCCCAAGAGTTGGAGTATTGTCGAGCTTGAAATCATTTCCGTAGACAATAGAACCATATTTAGTATGTATTACAACTAAAGCTGCATGTACAACTGAGTGAGTTATGCTGATGAATTCTATCTTAATATTGTCAGAAACCTTGAACATTGAATTTATATCGTGAGACATTAATTTGTTATGGACTTTTATTTCCTTGTCAGCAATGAGCGCCTTGAGAACTTCTATCGTGTATGGAGTTCCATGTATTGGGCATTTGAATTTCTGCGCAAGGAATGGCGCTGCTCCGACGTGATCTAAATGCGCGTGGCTTATGCACACAGCTTTTGTCATAGGAATCCATTCTTCCATCACAGTGATGTCAGGAACTGCCTTTATCTCTATTAATTTATGAAGAGAAAGATCTACATCATCTTCGTCGCCAGTATAATCAATATAATGCTGCAGATGAAGTCCCATATCAAGAACTATGACTTCATCATCAATCCTAACTGCAGTGCAGTTTTTTCCTACTTCCCTATAGCCGCCAATCGGCAGAATCTCGATCATGAGTGTTAAGATGGAAATAGGATATATAAAAGTTTGTTTTTTTATATAGCAGAAATATTTTATGAAGCTGATAATATGAGATTATTGCTTTGGCAATATGAATTGCTTAAAATAATCAGTCTTCTCGCCATAGAATAAAGGATTATACTGTATACATACTAATTGGCCTGTTTTTTCATCTGAATAGTCTGATTCTTTAGAAAATATAATATCTCTTAGGTTTCTAGATTTCTTTTTTGATTCTACTTCTTGCTTGATAGAATTATCAACATTATTTTCCAATTCGCTAGAATCAGTAGAATGTATCTTAGAGTAAAATTTAAGCGCTTTTTGATATCCTTTAACGTCATGTTTTTTGGTTTCAGAGAACATTTCGTGCTTTTTGATATAACTCGAACCATAGCTGGTCAGGCGAATAAAATATAATCCATCCTTATCTTTTTCTTTGTAAAATAGAACTTTATCCCCTTTTTTCTGTCCCAAATTTGTATCGTATAGCAATACAAGGTGAGCAGCATCGGTATTATTTTTTATTTTAATTCTAGAATTACCGTTAAGAACATACGATATGTCTTTCGCCTCTTTTAATAAATCCTCAAAAGATTTGTTGTTTAAGCCACCATCTGACATGTATAGAGAAATATGTCACTAGTTATTTAAAAAGTTTGTTTTATAAAGAAAAGAAATATTGCTCATTATTCAACAGTAAATGTGCCCGTATACATCACCATTGAACATGCTATATCGAAAGTTCCGGTCTTTGTAGGTGTAAATTCGATGACATTGTTTCCTGGCTCTACATATTGCCTTACTCCAAATTCCGGAATGACTATGCTTCTTGCGCATCCTTTTACAGTATTCATGTCAACTTCCATCCTTACAGGGACATCTTTTTTCAATGTTGATGGGCTAAGAATATAAGTGCCTCCTTGCACAGATAATTTTACTTGCTGGGCATCTCCGACATAAACTGTTTGTGTATCTGCATTGATATCGTTATTTTGATTTGATTTGGATTGATTGTTTCCGGATATTGCTAAAACTACTGCAATAGCAGCAATGACAAGAAGCAAAGTTCCAAATATGAGTACATTTTTTATTATTTTATCCATTTTATCCTCTTAGAGTATTTCATCCTTTAATTATCTTATATCTTTTAACTTAAGGGAAACAATAATGATTTTGGAGCATAAACTAGTATGCTTGTAAGTATTATTGTGACTATCAATGTCAATGAGATTGTTTTCCCAAGGCCAATTTTTTTCTTTATTAAATCTTTATTGTCTTTTATGACTTCTTCATGATACATATATGCAAAGCCGTATAATATTCCGGCGTTTATTATCATGTAAAATGGCATGAAAATCAGTATGTTATCGACAAACATCATTAGTGATATCATAGCGCCCATCGTTCCTCCCATGACGCCAGCCATTGCTCCCTGGACAACACCCATAGGATACGATCTTCCAGATATTACTCCGACAAACGTTCCGAGAAGCATTCCTATCATAGATCCTATAAAGAATCCATTTACTGCTCCAAAAACTGATCCTAGCATCATGCCTGTCTGCATCGCAAGAGTCATTGCTACCATCATGCACGCCATGCAGCTCATAAATCCTTTATACGAATTATAATACCATAATGCTCCAGCAAGCGAAGCTATCGTTATATCAAGATAAAATATCCACCAGGCATAATCCTGGATAAAGTTTGAAATACTGTTGAAAAACACGAAATACATTATTGTCTGCAATAATATAATTGATGCAAAGCATGCACCTGCGTATAAAATCAATTTTTTCTGATCATGAAATTCATGTTTCATTTTATTACCCCGATATTTTTCAATGTCTTTATATCCTCGAATTCTTCAATAATAATGAATTTGTGACGACGCTTACGCTGCTAAGAGCCATCGCGCCTCCTGCAATCACCGGATTTAGAAGCCATCCGGTCGTGAAGTACAATACTCCTGCAGCAATAGGTATGCCTAAAACATTATAGAACATTGCCCAGAACATATTCTGCCTGATTTTTGACATGGTCTGCCTGCTCAATTTTATTGCGCGAGAAACATCCATCAAATCGTTTTTCATGAGTACAATATTTCCTGATTCCATCGCAACATCTGTTCCTGATCCCATTGCAATTCCAATATCTGCCTGCACAAGCGCCGGGGCGTCATTTATCCCATCGCCAACCATCATTACAATATTTCTGTCTTTGCTGCCTGGCCTTATGTTTAATTCTTGCAATTTCTTAACATAGCTTGCCTTATATTCCGGCAAAACTTCTGCAAATACGTTTTCAGATTTTATTCCTGCCTGCATTGCAACAGCTTTTGCAGTCTTATGGTTGTCTCCAGTTATCATATATACATCAATTCCCATATCAAGCAATCTTCGTACAGCAACTGTAGAATTTGTCTTTATAGTGTCAGCAACTGCTATCAGTCCAAATATTTTTTTTGAATCAGATAATAGCATCACTGTTTTTCCATTGCTTTCAAGAACATCCATCTGTTCTATAATTTCATTTGATAAAGATTTGAGTTTTACAGTATTCTTGTTTCCGAAATAATATTTCTTTTTGTCGACAGTTCCCATTATACCTTTGCCCGTTAATGCACTAAAGCCTGAGACTTTAGATAATTTTACTTTATTTTCATCAGCTTTGCTGATTATTGCATCTGCAAGAGGGTGTTCTGAATGTTTTTCTAAGCTAGATGCTAAACTTAATATTTTTTCTCCAGGATATTTCGAATCAAAAGATATTATATCTGTGACTATAGGTTTTCCATTTGTTATAGTTCCAGTCTTATCAAATATTACGTATTTCACTTTATGAGCCATTTCAAGACTATCAGCCCCTTTTATGAGTATTCCATTTCTTGCACCTTTTCCCGTCCCGACTATTATTGCTGTCGGAGTTGCAAGGCCTAATGCGCACGGGCATGCAATGACTAGAACAGCGACTGAAGTAATCAGAGCAAACGATGCTGTTTCTCCAATAATGAAATACCATGTTATAAAGGTAAGTAATGATATTGCAATTACTATCGGCACAAAATATCCTGATATTACATCTGCAAATCTTTGTATAGGGGCTTTTCTTCCCTGTGCATCTTCTATTAATCTTATGATGCTTGCAAGAGTTGTGTTTTCGCCGACTTGCGTCGCCTTAAATGTAAATGATCCATGTTTGTTGATTGTTCCAGCAATGACCCTGTCTCCTTTTTTCTTTTCAACAGGGATGCTCTCGCCAGTTATCATGCTTTCATCAACTGAAGATAAGCCTTCAACAATTATTCCGTCTACTGGTATTTTGCTTCCAGGTTTTATAAGAATTAAATCGTCACGCTTGACTTCATCAATTGAAATAGTCAGCTCTTGGAATTTCTTACCGTTTTTCCTTAAAACGATTGCAGTCTTTGGAGCAAGCTGCATAAGTTTTTGTATCGCGTCATTTGTCTTGCTCTTTGCCTTTGTTTCAAGATATCTTCCAAGTATGACAAAAGTTATCAGTATTGCTGATGTCTCAAAATATTGCCCTAATTCCATGTTAAATATTATGCTATACAAACTGAATAAATATGCAGCGCTTGTTCCTAATGCGATGAGAGTGTCCATGTTTGCAGATCTATTTTGCAGGGCAACCCATGCGCTTTTGTAGATATCTTTTCCTACAATAAATTGTACTGGAGTTGCCAGGAGGAAAAGTATTAGTTCTGCATATGGAACTTCAATTCCTAGAGGCATAAGAATCATCGCTATGATAAATGCTGGAATAGATAATGATAATCCTAGATAAAGATTAGCCTTAAGATTTCTTAGTTCTGATGCCTGATTTTTTTGGGCGAATTCAAAATCTTTTCCTGTAGATAACTTTGCATCGTAACCTTTGTTTTTTACAATGTTAATAAGATCATTTTCTGAAAGCTTTGTGTCGTCAAAGACAATTCTTGCCTTGGCATTTGCATAATTTACATTAGCTTCGCTAACTCCTTCTGCTTTAGAGAGGGATCTATTAATGAGAGTTGCGCAGCTTGCGCAATGCATTCCTATTATGTTTAGATCAGTTTTTTTCATATTAACTATATCTTGGCATCATAGCCTTCTTTTTTTATTGCATCTATCATTTTTTCAGGCTTTACTAGCTTTTCATCAAAAGATACTTTCGCAGTATTCTTTTCTAGACTGACGTCTGCATCTTTTACACCTTCAATATCCCTCAGAGCATCGCCTACTAACATAGTGCAGGATTTGCAATGCATGCCTTTAATCTTGATTTCAACGTTTTTCATTGTTCCACCTAAGAACCAGTATGGTGAAACAGCTTATAAATATAGTTGTGAAACTAGTTTCGACTAACTAATCATTGCTTTAAGAAAACTATATTAGTCATTCCTCGTCTTTTTCGCTCAATCAAGCCTTTTCCTTCAAGCCTGTCAAGTATTCTTGTGACTTTTACTTTTGACTGGCCGGTCAAGCTGACAAGCTTTGACTGGAACAAAGATCCTTCATTATCGAGCAATTTTGTTATTATTGCTTTTTCTTCAGGATCTAGAGTATGAAGAAGTTTAGAATAATTCTTTTTATCGAATTTTTTAGGCTTGAATTGTTCTTTTATGACTTTGACTTCCCGATGAACTTCTTTGACGACATGTTCATTGTCTTTGATAAAAAATATTATATATAATCCGAGGAAAACTATAAATGCCATAAGAGTTAATCCTATATTTGTCTGAAGCCTAAGAGTTCCCCACATAGGGCAAGTCGGCCCATGGCTGCAAGAATTGTTTATAATCCCCGTTAGTGCCCTGTTGAATAACCATACTAGAAAACCAATAAGTACAGCTATGGCAACAATCAATATGCCTACATGCCTGTTCTTCATTATATTGTCCAGAAGCCTACATTTAAGAATTTTATTAAAGATGAGAATAGAAAATGCGGAGAGTAGGATTCGAAACCGACGGCGACCTTTTAAAAAATGTCGCGACCAAAAGAAGCTGCTAAAGCAGCAAGAATAGAAAATGCGGAGAGTAGGATTCGAACCCACGAAGGCACTAAGCCAGCAGATCTTGAGTCTGCCCCGGTTGACCACTACGGTATCTCCGCAAATGAAAATAAGCTTATCTAGAGGACTATTTATCCATTTATAAAATTGACTATGAAACCGAAAACATTGCGAATAATTCTTAGAATATCTTATTAATAATATTTAGAATAAATTATTGCCGCTCTAACCAGCGGCTGCTTACACAACAATGATCTTAATCTTTCCGGAATGCTGAGGGCCCACGGGACCCTCTGATGATACCAAAGTTATGCTGAGTTGTGTAAGTAATCCCTAGTATTTAAATTTTAAGAATTTATTGAAGCGTCCTTAATTTTTTCTCAATATTTGCAAGAGACTCTTCGAGTTTTTCTATCTCTGTCTTCTCTTTTGTAGGAACAGGTTTTCTTGCTTGGACTGGCGTTAGAATTTTCTGGACAGGAGGAGCAACTTTTGGCTCTGCCTTGTGATGATCGATAAATGTCATATTGTATTTTGGCAGCATCTCATTGAATTTTTTGTTTAGATAGATTAATTCTTTTACTGAATTTTTCAGTTTTCTCATTTCTTCAAGTTTCTTCTGCCTTATCAAAAGAACTTTCTGATATCCTTTGAGTGAGAATAATATTTTTCTTGAACTTTCAAGAAGATGTCTTCTATATTCTAATGGATTTTTTAAGTATACAAAATATGAATCGTGGTCGTGAGGCAAAACTAATGTATCTGTTTTTGTCTTGCTGACTACTGCACTAGGAACTTCTTTTTGTACCTTTAGTTTTGGAGCAGATTTCTTTGCTACAAATTTCTGTAGTTTAGCCTGAGATTTTGGCTGAGCTTTAGAAGCAGGTTTCGCAGCAGGCTTTGATTGTGTCTTTACCGGAGCTGTTTTTGCTGCAGGCTGGACTTTAGCAGTCTTAGTCTTTGAAGCTGGAGTTTCCACAGGATTAAACATCATATTTGCATTTTCTTTTGCGCTATCCTTTGGAGATGTTTTTTTGCTCATTGTTTTTATCCATTAGTTTATTGGTTGTTTATTCATTCTCGAAGAATGCCGAGTCGATGAACGCTATTCTTCTTGAAATCTCTGAAATGTTTCTGTCCCACTCTGCAAGCTCTTTGTCTTCTTCAGTCTTAAGCTGCTTGATGCGTTCAAGTGTCTGAGTAGTCTCCTTTAGCTTTTGCTTCATGACATCAACAACATTCAATACTTCTTTATAATCGTTTATTTTAACGAATACAGGTAGATTTTTTTCTGCCATCTTGTTTCACCTTAGTTTGTAAATATCTTCTTATCAATCGTGTTTAATTTCTTATATAAGTTCTCCATCTGATCCCTTGCCGCAGTTATCAGTGGCTCTTGCCTTTTGATTATATCTTCGTAATTTCCAAGCTTTGAATCTATCTTTGCAAGCGTAGTATTCATCTGGTCAAGTTCTGTAAATACTCTTGCATATGCCTTTCCTTTGATGAATAACTCGACAGGCTTTGGAGTCAGTGTAGGCCTTCTTGGCGAACTTGGCTCGGCAACTTTAGGACTTGAATTAAAATCATTCATTGAGTCTGAATCTGAATCATCATTATCATCATTGCTCGAAGATGGCATTTGCATGCTTGCTGAATTAGCTGCTCCTGCAAGCGAGAAATTATCGTTTGCTGAAGGCATAGATAATGATGGATTTTGATTAAAGCTGCTATTATTCGAATCATCAAACGATGGGGCTTTCATGCCAAAATCATCAGGCGTTGGTTCATCGATTTTTTCTTCTGCATATGGATCGTAGTTAGTCCAATCAGGTTCTTTCCAATCATCGCTGATGAATAATCTATTTACATCATCATAATCAACTGGAGAATTCATGCTTGAAGCATATTGTGCTTGTGAGTTTGATCCTTGATTCTGGCCAAGCTGGCTGTTCAAATCAGGCATGTTCATTGCGCCCCTATTATTCATATTTGAGTCTATAGGAGCCGATGGCTCAATTATCTCAGAATCAGATACATCGCCAATATTCTCTAGATCTTGATCTATAATCGGATTTTCCATGTATTGTTGATTGTTTATAGAATTATCAATAACTGGAGCGACTCCAGGCATACTATCAGTCATATCCATGTTCATGTCAGGAAGATCTATGCTTGATGGATCAGTATCAGCTGTCAAAGGAGGCATCTGCATATCCATGGAGTCATCTCTAGTCAGCATATCATCACTTAAGACTTTCCCATCTATTGTTGGTAACTCCATGCCCATAGAATCATTCTTTTGGACAGTAGGCGAGTCTGACTTCTTCTTTCCAAAACCAAAAAATCCCAACTAAACACCCCTCTTTATCTAAAAATACTATATAATATACTATTTAAAACTATATTTCAGGACACTATTAAAAGTTTTCTTATTATTATCCAATAGTGAAAAAAATTTATCGAGAATAACACTAAAATTTATGCGAAAAAATCGCAATCCTTTCGAAAATTTTGCAGCTAAGCTTATCAAAAAAATACACTTATGCAAATCATGAAAAAAATGCACAGAATTTTTAGCTGGGCAATTCTTATATGCCTGCTATTTTTCGTATCAGATCTTTCCGTGGCATCAGCCCAAAATCTCATAATAACTGAAATAATGTTCAATCCTAATGGAAGCGATTCCGGAGCAGAATGGATTG
>Ga0196981_1000515_pt1 | contig 11645 bp, 20 predicted proteins | sample S3_2013CmetaG_FD_155462 | JGI IMG/M metagenome (GOLD analysis project Ga0196981, IMG submission 155462) | Soil microbial communities from Anza Borrego desert, Southern California, United States - S3_20-13C | ecosystem: Environmental > Terrestrial > Soil > Desert | place: USA: California...
TCGGTTCTGGCCCTGGCGAGCCGAGGGATTCCCGACGGCGTCAGCCAATCGAAAATCCCCAATCGAAAATCGGAAATTTCGTCAGGCTTCCTTCTTGGTGTCGAGGAGGCGCTCGTCGAACTTCATGCCGAGGGACAGGCCGAGGGCTTCGAGCTTCTCCTTGATCTCGTTGAGCGACTTCTTGCCGAAGTTGCGGTACTTGAGCATCTCCTGCTCCGTCTTCATCGCCAGCTCGCCGACGGTGGTGATGTTGGCGTTGTTGAGGCAGTTGGCGGCGCGGACCGAGAGCTCGATCTCGTTGACCGACATGTTGAGGAGCTTGCGAAGCTTGTTCTGCTCCTCCGAGACCTCGGCGGCCTGGCTCTCGAACTCGTAGGCCTCCTGCGAGACGCGGTCGAACACGTCTAGGTGGTGCTTGAGGATCGAGGCCGACTGCTTGAGAGCGTCGTCCGGCGTGATGCGGCCGTCCGTCCAGACCTCGAGGACAAGCTTGTCGTAGTCGGTGATCTGCCCGACGCGGGTGTTCTCGACCGCGTAGCGGACGAGGCGGACCGGGGAGAAGAGCGAGTCGATCGGGATGACGCCGATGGCCTGCTCCTCCTTCTTGTTGTTCTCGCCGGGGCAGTAGCCGCGGCCGGACTTCACCTCGAGCTCGGCCTCGAACGTGCGCTTGTGGTCGAGCGTGCAGAGGACCTGGTCCGGGTTGATGAGCTTGACGCCGGCGTCGAGCTGGATGTCGGCGGCCGTGACCGGGCCCTCCTTGTTGACCTTGAGGTGGAGCTTGAACGGCTCGCGCTTCTCGGAGACGAGAAGGATCTTCTTCAGGTTGAGGACGATGTCGGTGACGTCCTCGACCACGCCGTCGACGGACTGGAACTCATGGTTCACGCCGTCGATCTTGATCGAGCTGATCGCGCTGCCCTCGATGGACGAGAGGAGGACGCGGCGGAGCGAGTTGCCGATCGTGTGGCCGTAGCCCGCCTCGAACGGTTCGGCGATGAACTTGGCGTAGGTGGCGGACGAGCCTTCCTCGACCTTGGTGAGCTTGGAGGGCAGTTCGAATTTTCCGAGACGCTTGGGCATTGGGATGGTTCCCTGTTGGAGAGTTGAGGGTTGAGAGTGCGGCGACCGGACAGTGGCGGGGCTCAGAAGCGCGAGTAGAACTCGACGATGAGCTGCTCGTTGATGGAGGGATCCATCTCGTCGCGCGTCGGCAGGCGGGTGACGACGGCCGAGAGGGCCTCGTCGTTGCGCGTCAGCCAGCCCGGGACGACGCGGGCGCGGGACTCCTCCATGGAGCGGGTGGCCATCTGGCGGGAGTTGTTGTTGGCCTTGATCTCGATGGTGTCGCCGGCGGCCACGTTGTAGGAGGCGATGTCGACCTTGTGGCCGTTCACCTTGACGTGGCCGTGGTTCACGAGCTGGCGGGCCTGCGCGCGGCTCTTGGAGAAGCCGAGGAGGTAGATCACGCTGTCGAGGCGGGTCTCGAGGAGCTGGAGGAAGCGCTCGCCGGTGACGCCGCGCTCCTTCTTCGCGATGGCGAAGACGCGGCGGAACTGGCGCTCGAGCAGGCCGTAGATGAAGCGGAGCTTCTGCTTCTCGGCGAGGCCGAGGGCGTATTCCGACATCTTGCGGCGGCTCTTCGGGCCGTGCTGGCCGGGGGGAAAGTTGCGGCGCTCGAGCACCTTGGCGGAGCCGAGGACGTACGTGCCGAAGCGACGGCTGACGCGGGTGGTGGGACCGGTATAACGGGCCATGGTGGATTCCTGATTTTAGATTTGGGAAGGGAGGTCTGGGATCGCCGGAAGGGCCTCAGACGCGACGGCGCTTGCGCGGGCGGCAGCCGTTGTGCGGCACCGGGGTGACGTCGATGATCGAGGAAATCTCGAGGCCGATCGCCTGGAGGCCGCGGATGGCGGAGTCGCGGCCGAGGCCCGGGCCGCTGACGCGGATCTGGACCTCCTTGAGGCCGTGGGCCATGGCGTTGCGCGCGGCGTCCTGCGCGACGACCTGGGCGGCGTAGGCGGTGGACTTGCGCGAGCCGCGGAAGTTGCACTTCCCGGCCGAGGACCAGGAGATGACGTTGCCCTTGGCGTCGGTGATCGAGACGATCGTGTTGTTGAAGGTCGCGGTGACGTTGGCGATGCCCGAGGTGATGTTCTTCGAGCCCTTGGCCTTGCGGACCTTGACCGCGCTGAGCTCCTCCTTGAGGAGGTCCTCGGCGCTGGGGGCCTTGGCGACGCCGCCGACGAGCTCGACGGGCTTCGCCTCGGCGGCGGGGGCGGCCGCGGGGGCGGCGCCTTCGGCGGGCTTGTCGCCCTTGGGGGCCTTGGGAGCCTTGGCCGGCTTCTCGGCCGTGGCGGCCGCGGCGGGGGCGCCGGCAGCGGCGGCGTCCTTCTTGGGCGCCTTTTCCTTCTTGGGAGCGGATTTCTCTTCGGACATTGGTTCGGTGATTAAGGTTTAGGCTTCCTTGGCCTTGGAGACGCCAACGGTCTTGCGCGGGCCCTTGCGGGTGCGGGCGTTCGTCGAGGTGCGCTGGCCGCGGACCGGCAGGCCGCGGCGGTGGCGGATGCCGCGGTAGCAGTTGATGGCCTGGAGGCGCTTCAGATTGCCGGCGATCTCGCGGCGGAGGTCGCCCTCCACCACCCACTTGTTGTCGGTGATGATGTGGAGGATCTTGTTGAGCTGCTCCTCGGTGAGGTCCGAGGCGCGCATGTTGGCGTCGAGACCGGCGGTCGCGACGATCTGGTCGGCCCGGGCCGGGCCGATGCCGTAGATGTACCGGAGGGAGTATCCGATCTTCTTTTTGGCGGGGAGTTCAACGCCGAGGAGACGTGGCATGGTGGATGTAGTTGAGAGCTGACGGTTGAGAGTTTGGGAAGGGAGGGAAAGGATCAGGCGCCGGGAGGCCGGGTGAGGATCTCGGGGCCGGAGTCGGTCGTGAGCACGGTGTGTTCGAAATGGGCGGACGGGGAGCCGTCGACGGTGGCGACCGTCCAGCCGTCGGCGAGCGTGCGGACGGCATATCGGCCGAGGTTCACCATCGGTTCGATCGCGAGCGTCATCCCCGGCTTGATCTCGTCGGTGCGGCTGCGCTTCCGCTCGACGAAGTTCGGGATCTGCGGCTCCTCGTGCATCGAGCGGCCGACGCCGTGGCCCACCATCTCGCGGACGACGCTGAAGCCGTGCTTCTCGACGTGGTCCTGGACGGCGGCGGAGATGTCGCCGATCCGGTTGCCGACCTGCGCCTGCTTGATGCCGAGGTAGAGGGCCTCCTCCGTGACCCGGAGGAGCTCGGCGACGCGCGGCGCGACGGGTCCGACCGGGATGGTGGCGGCGTTGTCGCCGATCCAGCCTTGGTGGTCGATCACGACGTCGAGCGAGATGATGTCCCCCTCGCGCAGGACGCGCTTGAGGGAACCGATGCCGTGGACGACCTCCTCGTTGACGGAGAGGCAGGTGTGAGCCGGATACGGCGGGTGGCCGTGGATCTTGTAGCCGTAGCAGGCGCTGCGGGCGCCGTGGGCGGCGATCAGGTCGCGGCCAATCTGGTCCAAGTCGTAGGTGGTGATACCGGGCCGGATCTCCGCCTTCAGCTTCGCCAGGACGGCGGCAGCGATGGCGCAGGCCTCGCGCATCCTCCGGATGCCCTCCGCGTTCTTGATCGGGATGGCCATCAGGCGGCGGCGCGCGCGGCTCCGGTCAGAAGCCCTTGCGTGCGATAGTGCGCGACGACCTCGTCCTTCGCCCAGGCGTCGGCGAGGTGCGCCGGGACGAGGGCCGCGGTGAGGGTTTCGCCCCTCGCCTCGAGCCATTCGTCGAACACTTTTGCTTGGAGCAGCGTAGCCGGGAAGCCTTCGAGAAGGAATCCCGCATCGGGTTTGCGCGCCCAGAACCACTTGCGGAAGACCGCGAGGGCCTGCTGGTCCGCGGCGGCGGGGCCGCGCGGAGTGCGACGCGAAATCTCCTGCTGCACGAGAGTCGCAGGAGAGACGTGCTCAATTGAGAAAGAACGGGCCTCGGTGATCAGGCCCGCGAAGTGCGGGCCGCTCGGACCAAGGAGAAGGAGCTTCGCCTTCGGGTTGCCGAGGGCGGAAAGGGCACGCGAAGTTGCAGTGCTCAGCTCCAATGTAAAGGGTTAAAGAGCAAAGGTGCGGACCGCCCACGCCGTGAGCCCGACCAGAAGGACAACGACCATGAAACCAACGAGTTGCATCACGGTCTTGTCCGAGGCCGCCTCGCCGAGGACGGCCTGCGTGGTGGTGCGGCCCCGGATGCGGCCCTTCTTGAGGAAGCCGTCGTAGTGGCGCTGCAGGAGGAACGTCTCGATCTGCCGCATGGTGTCGAGGATGACGCCCACGGTGATGAGCATGCCGGTGCCGCCGAAGAAATAGGCGATGCGCGGGGCGACCTCCATCTTGTAGAGCAGCAGGTCCGGGAGGACGGCGATGGCCGTGAGGAAGATGGCGCCGGCCAGGGTCAGGCGCGTCATGATGAAATCCAGGAAGCTCGCGGTCGGCTCGCCGGGGCGCACGCCGGGGACGTAGCCGCCGTACTTCTTCAGGTCGTCCGCGATCTGGATCGGCTTGAACATGACCGAGACCCAGAAATAGCTGAAGAACAGGATGAGCACGGTCATCGAGACGTAGTAGGCCGGCTGCCCCTGGACGAGGTAGGCGGAGAGCTCCGAGAAGAACCGGAGGTCGAAGGCGGCGCCGAGGTGGTTGAAGATCTGCTGGGGGAACATCAGGATCGCGCTGGCGAAGATGACCGGCATGACGCCCGAGTAGTTGACCTTGAGCGGCAGGAAGGAGCTCTGGCCCCCGTAGACCTTTTGGCCGACCACGCGCTTCGCGTACTGCACGGGGATCTTCCGCTGCGCCTGGGTGATCGAGATGATGAACATGATCACGAGCACGAAGAGCGCGACCATGATGGCCATCTCGGGGACGGAGATGCGCGAGGCGGCGCCGACGGGAGCGCGGAGGAGGTCGTAGAGCGACTTGGCGGCGCCGGGGATGTCGGCGAGGATGCCGACGGTGATGATGAGCGACACGCCGTTGCCGATGCCGCGCTGGGTGATCTGCTCGCCGAGCCACATCATGAGCAGCGTGCCGGCGGTCAGGAAGATCGTCGACTGGACCAGGAACCAGCCCTTGTTGACGATGATGATGTCGCCGTACTGCTTCACGTCGAAGCCCGAGCCGAACATGCCGGCCGGGTTCCCGAGCGCGAGGATGAGGATGACGCCCTGCACGACGCAGATCACGACCGTGGCGTACCGCGTGTACTGGGTGAGCTTCTGCCGGCCGACGTCGCCCTCCTGCTGCAGGCGGCTGAGGGACGGGACCACCGCGGTCATCAGCTGGAAGATGATGGACGCGCTGATGTAGGGCATGATGCCGAGCGCGCAGACCGCGCCCTTGAGCAGCGCGCCGCCGGTGAACATGTTGTAGAGCCCGATGAGGTTGCCGCCGCCCGCGGCGGTCTGGTCCTTGAAGAATTCGAGGAGCGGCCGCGGGTCGAGGCCCGGGAGCGGGATGTGCGCGCCGACGCGGGAGACGAAGAGCAGCGCCAGCGTGTAGAGGATCCGCGAGCGCAGCTCGGGGATCTTCATCGAGTTCGTGAAGGCGGAAAACATGTCAGAGGCAGCGGGGTGGCGAGGCGGAGGGAGGCGGGGCGGCCCGGGCCGCCCTACCCGGTTCAGGCGACCGTGGCGGAGCCGCCGGCCTGCTCGATCTTGGCCTTGGCGGAGGCGGAGAACTTGGCCGCGGTGACCTTGAGCGCGCGCGTGAGCTCGCCGTCCCCGAGCACCTTGACGCGGGAGCCGGCGCGGACGAGGCCGGCCGCCGCGAGCGTCTCGGCGTTCACCTCCGACACCTTGGCGTCGATTCGGGCGAGGTCGCCGACGTTCACCACGGCGTACGTGGTGCGGAACTCGTAGTTGTTGAAGCCGCGGTGCGGCAGCTTGCGGTAGAGCGGCATCTGGCCGCCTTCGAAGCCGGGGCGGATGGAGCCGCCCGAGCGGGCGGTCTGACCCTTGCCGCCCTTGCCGGAGGTCTTGCCGTGGCCGCCGCCTTCGCCGCAGCCGACGCGCTTGCGCCGGTGGACGGCGCCTTTGACGTTCGTGAGAGTGTGGAGACGCATGTTCGTGGATTCCTAGGTTGGGGCGCCGTCCCGCGGTCGCGGGACGACTCGGATTCTGCTATCGGGGGATCAGGCGCGAACGGCCTTGATGTCGTCGGCCATGCGCAGCTTGCGCAGGCCCGCGAGGGTCGCGTTGACGACCGCGATGTGGTTCTTGGACCCCATCGACTTGGTGAGGACATTGTGGACGCCGGCGGCCTCGAGCACGGCGCGGACGCCGCCGCCCGCGATCAGCCCGGTGCCGGGCGTGGCGGGGCGGAGGAAGACCTTGCCGCCGTCGAACTCGCCGAGGACCTCGTGCGGGATGGTGTCGCCCTTCAGCTTGACGGGGACCATGCGCTTCTTGGCGTTCTCGGTGGACTTCTTGATGGCGTCGGGGACCTCGTTGGCCTTGCCGTAGCCGATGCCCACGTTGCCCTTGCCGTCGCCGACGACGGCGAGGGCCGAAAACGAGAAGCGGCGGCCGCCCTTCACGACCTTGGCGCAGCGGTTGATGTAGACGACCTTCTCGATGAGACCGGAGCCCTCGGCATCGGAGCCGGGGGCATTGGCGGAGTAGGACCTTTGCGTGGTAGCCATGATGGGTGTTTAGAACTGAAGGCCGCCTTCGCGCGCGGCGTCGGCGAAGGTTTTGACGCGGCCGTGGTAGGGCCGGCCGTTGCGGTCGAACACGACGGCGGTGAGGCCGGCGGCCTTGGCCTTGGCGGCGAAGGCATTGCCGAGCGTCTTGGCGCCGGCGACGTTGCTCGCGGCCTTCGCCTTGCGGACCTCGGGGTCGAGGGTCGAAAGGTACACGAGCGTCTTGCCGGCGTCGTCGTCGACGGCCTGGGCGTAGATGTGCTTGCCGGAGAACTTGACCGTGAGGCGCGGGCGGGCCGCGGTGCCGGTGACGGTCTTGCGGATGCGCCACTTGCGCTTCTGCAGGAGCTGGGCCTTGCGGATGGTATTGGACATGGGTGGGCGGGTTGCGGGTGGCGTCAGGCGACGGTCTTGCCTTCCTTGCGGCGGACGCGCTCGGCGTGCTCGCCGACGATGCGCACGCCCTTGCCCTTGTACGGCTCGGGCGGATAGTACGCGCGGATCTCGGCGGTGACCTGGCCGACGAGCTGCTTGTCGGGGCCCTCGACCTTGAGCTTGGTGCCGTCGGTGACGGTCACCTTGATGCCCTCGGGGATGTCGTGGAGGATCGGATGGGAGTAGCCGAGGGCGAGGTCGAGCTGCTTGCCCTTGAGCGTGGCCTTGAAGCCGACGCCCTGGATCTCGAGCTCCTTGGTGTACCCGACGGTGACGCCCTTGACCATGCCGGCGATCACGGAGCGGGCCGTGCCGTACATGGCGCGGGAGAAGCGGGACTCCTCGGTCGGCGAGACGACGATCGCGTTGTCCTTCTTCTCGATCTTCACCACGTCGGCGAAGGTCTTGGAAACTTTGCCCTTCGGGCCTTCGACGGACACGGTGGTGCCCTTGATGTCGATTTTGACCTTCTCGGGAATCTGAACGGGTTGTTTGCCGATTCTGCTCATGGGGGCGGGTTCCTTACCAGACGGTGCAGACCAGCTCGCCGCCGAGCTTCGCGCGGCGCGCGTCCTGGTCCTTCATCAGGCCCTTGGAAGTGGACACGATGGCGATGCCGAGGCCGTTGAGGACGCGGGGCAGGTCGCCGTAGCTGAAGTAGAGGCGGCGGCCGGGCGTGGAGGCGCGCTTGAGGCCGGTGATGACCGGCGCGTTGTCCACGTACTTCATGGTCACGACGAGGGTCTTGTGGCCGCGGTCGTCGGCGCCGGTGGCGACTTCGCGAACGAAGCCCTCGGCCTTGAGGATGTGGGCGAGGCTCTCCTTCAGCTTGGAATGCGGGGAGACGCACTGCGCGAGACCGGCCTTCGACGCATTGCGAAGGTGGGTCAGGAAATCACTGATCGGGTCGGTCATGGATGGAGGTCTTTTCGGTTAGCGGCCGCGCGGGTCATATCCGACCCCCGTGGGCCAAAGGGGATCACCAGGAGGACTTGGTCACGCCGGGGATCTTCCCGGAGAGGGCGAGCTCGCGGAGGGTGATGCGCGAGACGCCGAACCGCCGGATGAAGCCGCGCGGGCGGCCGCTGAGGGAGCAGCGGTTGCGGATGCGCTCCTTGGCGGAGTTGCGCGGGAGCTTCTGCAGCTTCTTCTGCGCGGCGTAGAACTCCTCGTCGGTCGTGGCCGGGTTCGCGAGCACGGCCTTCAGCTCGGCGCGCTTGGCGGCGAACTTGTCGGCCAGCTTCTGGCGCTTCTTGTTGCGTTCGATGGCGGAGGTCTTGGGCATGGCGGGATCAGGCGGCGGTGGACTTGGCGGCGGCCGGTTCGGAACGGCGGAACGGCATGCCGAGGAGCTTGAGGAGCTCGCGGGCCTCGTCGTCGGTCGGGGCCGAGGTGACGAGGGTGATGTCGAGGCCCATCGAGCGCTTCGCGCTCTCGACGGTGATCTCGGGGAAGATGGTGAAGTCGGTGATGCCGATGTTGTAGTTCCCCTGCCCGTCCAGCTTGTTCGGGACGCCGCGGAAGTCGCGGATGGTGGGGAGCGCGACCGCGAGCAGCCGCATGAGGAAGTGCCACATGGCGTCGCCGCGCAGCGTGACGCTGCAGCCGACGACCTGGCCCTGCTTCAGCTTGAAGTTGGCGATGGCCTTGCGCGACCGGTTCAGCACCGGCTTCTGGCCGGCGATGAGGCCCATGTCGCGCGCGGTGTCGGCGATGACGTTCTTGTCGGCCTCGGCACCGATGCCGGTGTTGAGGACGATCTTCTCGAGCTTCGGCACCTGGTGCTTGTTCTTGTAGCCGCGGCCCGCCATGAGGGCGGGGACGACCTGCTCGACGTAGTGCTTCTTCAGAGGGGGGACGGACTTGTTCTGGCTCATTGGATGGGGCCCGGTTACCAAGCGGGCGGGTCAGTGCGCGTCAGCTCTTGGCCTCGGCGGTTTTCTTGGCGCGCTTCGAGGCGTCGAAGCGCGACTGGAGCATGAGGTTCGAGACGTGGATGGAGCCCTCGCGCTCGGCGATCTTGCCCTGGGGATTCTCCTGGGACTTCTTCAGGTGCTTCTTGACGAGGGCGACGCCCTCGACGACCGCCCGGGACTTCCCGGGGAGGACGCGGAGGACCTTGCCGGCCTTGCCCTTGTGGGAGCCGGAGATGACGACGACCGCGTCGTTGCGTTTGATGTGGAATTTTTGCATGTCAGAGGACCTCCGGCGCGAGCGAGATGATCTTCATGAAGTTCTTCGCGCGCAGCTCGCGGGCGACGGGCCCGAAGATGCGGGTGCCCTTCGGGTTGCCGTCCTCGCCGATGATGACGATGGCGTTGCTGTCGAAACGGAGGTAGCTGCCGTCGGCGCGGCGGAGCGGCGCCTTGGTGCGGACGATGACGGCCTTGACGACCTCACCCTTCTTCACGCTGGCGTCGGTGCTGCTCTCCTTGATGTTGACGGAAATGATGTCGCCGACGTGCGCGTAGCGCGACGGGTGCCCGTTGCGGCCGATCATGGAGGCCTTGCGGGCGCCGGTGTTGTCGGCGATGTCGAGGATGGAACGCATCTGGATCATGGCGGGTGTCTCCTGCGGCGGTTCAGGCCTTGGCCGGGGCGGCGCTTTCGACGACCTTGGTCTTGGTCGGCACGGAGGCGGCGACGTCCGTCTCGGAGACGGCGGCCGACGCGACGACGGCGCGCTCGATCACGCTGACGATGCGCCAGCGCTTGAGGCGGCTCATCGGGCGGGTCTCCATGACCTCGACCTTGTCGCCGACCTTGGCCTCGTTCTTCTCGTCGTGGACGTGGAGAACAGTCTTGCGGTTGATGACCTTGTGATAGCGCGGGTGCGGCGTCTTGTAGGGGACGGTGACCTTGACGGACTTGTCGCCCATGCGGGAGCTGACGAAGCCGATCTCGGTCTTGCGGGCGCTGTGGCGTTGATGAGTGGACATGAAAGGGAGCGGTTAGAGGCCGGGGCCGGCGGCTCAGGCGGCGGACTTGGCCTTCTTCTCGGTGAGGATGGTCTCGAGGCGCGCGATGTCCTTGCGGTACGCGCGGATGAGGTGCGGCTTCTCCACCTGGCCCGTGTGCTTGCGCAGGCGGAGCTGGAGGAGCTGGTCGCGGGTCTCGCGGAGCTTGGTGGTGATCTCGGCGGGCGAGAGTTCGCGGATTTCCTTGGTCGTCATGGCGGGTGTCTCCTTAGACCGCGGTGCCCTCGCGGACGATGAAGCGGCAGTGGAACGGGAGCTTGGCGTCGGCGAGGCGGAACGCCTCCTTCGCGACGGTGGCGGGCACGCCGGCGAGCTCGAAGAGGACAGCGCCGGGCTTGATCGTGGCGACGTGGAACTCGACCGGGCCCTTGCCCTGGCCCATGCGGACCTCGGCGGGCTTCTTCGTGACCGGCTTGTGGGGGAAGACGCGGATCCAGAGCTTCCCCTTGCGCTTGAGGTGGCGGGAGATCGCCACGCGGGCGGCCTCGATCTGCTGGCCGGTCATGGGGCCGCGCGTGAGCGACTGCAGGCCGAATTCGCCGAAGGCGAGCGTGTTGCCGCGCTTGGCGTTGCCGGCGCGGGAGCCTTTCTGGCTTTTGCGGTATTTGGTGCGGGCGGGAGCGAGAGCCATGGGAATTTCAGATTTCCGATTTTTGATTTTCGATTGCTGTCCCCGACTTCCGGGCCCGACGGGCAATCGAAAATCGAGAATCCAAAATCGAAAACAGCGTTAGTTCGATTCGTCCTTCTTGCAGATCCAGCACTTGACGCCGATCTTGCCCCAGACGGTGCGGGCCTCGGCGAAGCCGTAGTCGATGTTCTCGCGCAGGGTGTGGAGCGGAATACGACCCTGGCGCTGCCATTCGCGGCGGGCGATGTCGGCGCCGCCGAGGCGGCCCGAGCACTGGATCTTCACGCCGTCGGCGCCGAGCGACATGGCCATCTGCACGGCCTTCTTGATGGCGCGGCGGAAGGCGACGCGGCGCTCGAGCTGGAGCGCGACGTTTTCGGCGACGAGCTGGGCCTCGATCTCCGGCTTCTTGACCTCCTGGATGTCGAGGAGGACCTCCTTGCCGGTGAGCTGGGCGAGCGAGGCCTTCATGTTCTCGACCTCCTGGCCCTTCTTGCCGATGACGATGCCGGGCCGCGCGGTGAAGATCTTCACGCGGACGCGGTTGCCCGCGCGCTCGATGAAGATGCGCGGAACCGAAGCCTGTTTGAGCTTCTCCATCAGCGTGTTGCGGATGACCTGATCTTCGTGGAGGAGCTTGGCAAAGTCCTTCTTGCGGGCGAACCAGCGCGACTGCCAGTTGCGGCGGACGGCGAGGCGGAAACCGATCGGGTTGGTTTTTTGGCCCATGGAAGTGGTGGATTATTCGTTGGTGTTGCCGTCCGAGAGAACGATCTTGATGTGCGACATCTTCTTGCGGCGGGGCATCGCGGAGCCGCGGGCGCCGGCCTTGAAGCGCTTGAGCACGGGGCCGTTCTCGATGATCGCGCTCTTCA
>Ga0196981_1000516_pt1 | contig 11631 bp, 8 predicted proteins | sample S3_2013CmetaG_FD_155462 | JGI IMG/M metagenome (GOLD analysis project Ga0196981, IMG submission 155462) | Soil microbial communities from Anza Borrego desert, Southern California, United States - S3_20-13C | ecosystem: Environmental > Terrestrial > Soil > Desert | place: USA: California...
CGCATCACCTATTTCCTCGACCGTCCCGACAACCTCGCCGTCATCAGCGCGACGCTGGAGGCTGATAAAGCGAAATACCCCGTGCTGCTCTCGAACGGCAACGGCGACTTCCGCGCGACCGAAGATCTCGGCAATGGTCGCCACCGCATTTCCTGGTCGGATCCCTGGCCGAAGCCGTCCTACCTGTTTGCGACCGTCGCGGGCGACCTGCAGGTGCTGGAAGACAAATTCACCACCATGTCGGGCAAGGTTGTCGATATCCGCATTTTCGTGCAGTCGGGCTATGAAGACAAAATCCAGTGGGCGATGGAAGCGACCAAGCGCGCCATGAAATGGGATGAAGTCCGCTACGGCCGCGAATACGACCTCGACAACTTCCACATCGTGGCCGTCGATAAATTCAACGCGGGCGCGATGGAGAACAAGGGCCTCAACATTTTCAACGTCAGCCGTCTTGTCGGCAATGCGGAAACCTCGACCGATACCGACCTCATGGATATCGAGGAAGTGATCGGCCATGAATACTTCCACAACTGGACCGGCGACCGCGTCACCGTGCGCGACTGGTTTGAATTGTCTCTGAAGGAATCGCTTACCAGCCTGCGCCAGCGCCAGTTCGCCTCCGACATGCACTCCGCGCCCGTGAAATTGATCGAGGACGCAACCGTGCTGCGCACCGGACAATTCATCGAGGATTCCGGCCCCGGCGCGCATTTCGTCCGCCCCGAGCGCGTCGAGGAATTCGACAACATCTATTCGACGACCATCTATCAAAAAGGCAAGCACGTCCTTGCCATGATGAACACCATCATGGGCGACGCGACCTGGCGCACCGCGATGGACAACTACTTCAACAAGTTCGACGGCAAGGCCGTGACGGTCGATGACTTCATCGACAATATGCAGGACACCTCCGGCATCGACTTGACGCAGTTCCGCCACTGGTACAGCCAGTCGGGAACGCCGGAAATCAGCTATGAAGGCAAATATGACGCCGCCGCGAAAACCTATTCGCTGACGCTGTCGCAATTCAATCCCGGCACGGCGGACCAGCCGTTGTCGGAGAAAAAGAACCTCCACATTCCGATTTCAGTCGGCCTGATCGGCGAAAGCGGCAAGGATATCGCGCTGCAACTGCAGGGTGAAGCGGCCCCGGGCGACACCACGCGTGTGCTGAACCTGACGGAAGGCAAGCAAACCTTCGTGTTCCAGAACCTAAATGGTCCGGTCGTGCCCTCCGTGCTCCGCAATTTCTCGGCACCCGTCAAGATCATGACGCAGCCGTCGGACAGCGAACTCATCTTCCGCATGGAGCATGACAGTAACGCGTTCAATAAATTTGAGGCGAAGGAACGCCTGGCCCTGAAAGTGTTGCTGGGACTCATCGACGACGCACAAGCCGGCCGCAAACTGTCGGTGGACCAGGGCTTCCTCGATGCCTTCGGCGCGAATGTCGCGAAAGCGGCGACGGGCGGTGGCGACCAGGCCTTCGCAGCGCAGCTGCTCGCGCTGCCTGCTTATAACATCGTGATCCAGAGCCTCAAAACGGTCGATCCCGATGCAATCCGCACGGCAACCAACTTCCTGACAACCACGATCGCCCAAACCTTCCAGGCGGATTTCGAGGAGATCTACAAACAGACGACCGCCCCCGCCGGCGAAAAATACGATGTGGTGCCGGCGCAGGTTGGACGCCGCAGCCTGCATGGCGCCGCGCTCGGCTATCTTGCCAAGCTGAAAACGCCGGAAGTCACCGCTGCGGCCAAATCGCAATATGACACCGCAACGAACATGACGGAAAAATACTCGGCGCTTGCGGTGCTGGCGCGCCTCGATGGCCCCGAAGGCGCGGTTGCGCTCGAGGATTTCTACGGGAAGTACAAATCGGTTAACAACGTCGTCGACCGCTGGCTGACGCTGCAGGGCGCGACCGCGTCCGGCGATGCCGCTGGCCAGATGCGCAAGCTGCTGGAGCATGAAGCTTTCGATTTCACTAACCCAAACAAGGTGCGCGCGGCGATCGGCGGCTTCAGTGCCGCGAACCCGACGGCGTTCCACAACAAGGATGGCTCCGGCTACGCCTTCCTCGCCGATGTCGTGATCAAGATGAACGACATCAACCCGCGCGTCGGCGGCCAGATCGTCAAGCCGCTGACCCAGTTCAAGCGTTATGACGCGCCGCGCCAGGCACTGATGGTGAAGGAACTGGAGCGCATCCGCGAAACCCCCAACCTTGATAAAGGCATCAAGGAACTGGTCGGCCAGGCGCTCGCCACGGTCGAAAAACCCCAGACCGCCGCCAACAACAACGGCAAAAAGCCGATCGCTCCGGCTGCCTGATCGCGGCTAAAAAACAATCAAGCCCGGCATTATTCGCCGGGCTTTTTTGTTGCCGCCAGCTATGGTATTCAAAGGCAGAAGAAACAATGCAGGCAACGCCATGACCAACTGGAACGACAGCCTTTCGCGCGAATATTTTGCCGAGTTCAGGGACCGGGGCGTGATCATCGCGGGCGGCGCTGCCGGCATAGGTGCGGCGCTGGCGGACGCCCTCGCATGGCTTGGGGCAAAGGTCGCGGTTGTCGACAAGAACAAAGCCTCGACCGGAATTTCTGTCGCGGCCGACCTGACGGACGAGGCGGCACGCAAGGCGGCCATGGCGGAAGCCATCGCCAAAACCGGCAATGTCTGTGCCTTCGTCAGTACGCTCGGCTTCGACAGTCGCATCGGCTTCGATGACCTGTCACAGGAACAGGCGGAACTTCTGATGCGCGTCAACTTTTTCGCCCCTGTCTTTGCAGCGCGGGACGTTCTGCCCGCCATGCGCGAAGCGGGTGGCGGCGCGATCTGCCTCTTTACCTCCCGCCACGGCTCGGAAATTTTCGAGCCTGACATGACCGGCTACGGCTGCGCTAAGGCGGCGCTCGATAGCGGCATCAAGCGCCTTGCCATCAAGGCAGGGGAAGGCAATACCGCGGACAACATCATTCGCGTCTTCGGCTTCTGCCCCGGCTGGGTGCAGAGCGACAACCAGAAGGCGCGCTTCAGCGCCAAGCAGTTCGAAGACGCCGCGCGCGAACAGCTGGTGCCGGTCGGCATGACGCCTGCGGATATCGTGCCCGCGATCATCTTCAGCCTGTCGAAACATTCACGCCTGCTGTCGGGCACCACCTTGCGTTTTGACGCGGGCGAGGGACAGGTCAAATCCAGCGCGGTCACCGCAGGCAGCAAAAAGGCGGCATCATGAAGGCAGAATTGCTCAACCCCGATTTGCCGGCGTCCGAGCTCGGCGAAGGCGTCAACTGGGACCCGCGCGGCAAGCGGCTCTACTGGGTCGATATCATGGGCCAGCGCATTCATTCGACCAATGCGGAGGGCCAAGACTACAGGGCCTACAAGACTCCCTCGATGATCGGTTTCATGGCGATGGACGAGCAGGGCGGCTGCGTCGCGGGGCTGCGCGATGGGTTTTACAAGCTGAAGCTCGCGGAAGAGGTGCAGGCGGAGCCGATCACCCGCCCTATCTATGTCGATGCCGATAACCGCTTCAATGACGGCAAATGCGACCGCCGCGGCCGCGTCTGGGGCGGCACCATGAACCATGTCGATCATAAAAAGCCAACAGGCGCCTTTTACCGGCTCGACGAACGCGGGTTGCATACGCAGGAGGAAGGCGTGTTCATCTCGAACGGCCTTGGCTGGTCGCTTGACAACAAGCTGATGTATTACATCGACACCGGGCGCGGCACGCTGTTCGTTTATGATTACGACATCGAGACGGGCGCAGCCAGCAACCGCCGCCCGCTCATCGAATTCAAGGACAAGCGCCCCGACGGCATGTGCGTCGACAGTCACGGCCGGCTATTCGTCGCGCTCTGGGGCGGCTGGGCGGTCGATATCTATTCCCCGCAGGGCGAGCTGATTGACAGCATCGAAGTCGATTCGCCGCAAGTATCCTGCTGCGCCTTCGGCGGCGAAGACCTGAAGACGCTTTATATCAGCACAGCCTATGTCGGCCTGTCCGATGAAAAGCGCGTCGCCGCGCCGCATGCTGGAAAAACATTCAAGATCCGCATGGATATTCCGGGCCTGCCGGAAACCCCGGCCAGGGTTTGAACCGATGAATATTTTCGCTGATTGGGGCAATACCAATTTCCGCGCCTTCCTGATGCAGGACGGCAAGGTGGTGGACCGTTACCAGTCGGCGGAGGGCGGCATCCAGAAAGTATTCACCGCGCCCGAAAACCGCGTTGCCGATTATAGCGGCTTCTTCGTGAAGCATATCGGCGACTGGCTGGCAAAATATCCGGATGCCCCTGTGCACATCGCTGGCGCGGCGGGCGGACGCGACGGCTGGGTCGAAACCATGTATTCGATCGCGCCGGCGGGACTCGCTGATGTCAAGCGCAACCTCCACCGTATTACGCCGGAGCAGCTCGGCCAAGCCGCAGGCCGGGAGATATATATTGCGTCGGGCTGCACCATCGCGATGAAGGACGGCCGGCACGACGTCATCCGCTCCGAAGAGGTCAAAAGCCTCGGCGCGGCGCGGCACCTGAAGCGCGATGAGATGCTGATGTGCATTCCCGGCACGCATTGCAAATGGGTGAAGATCGAGGGCAACCGCATCGTCCATTTTGAAACCGCCCTGACCGGCGAGCTTTACGGGATTTTAAGCGAGCGCGGCGCACTCGCAGCATTGTTCCGCTTCGACAAGAATTCGCAGCAGAAAGACATGGGCTCGTTCGACCAGGGGCTTGAACTTGCAGGGCGCGGGTTCGACCTGCTGACCGATCTCTGGCAGGTGCGCGCGCAAAAACTGCGGGCCAATCCGCATCCGGCCGATATGCAGGCCTATTTCTCCGGCATCCTCATCGGCCATGAACTCCGCCAGATGGACCGGCTCTTCCCCGGCAAGCCGCCCGTCGTGCTGCTGATGGACGCCGGCGCGAAGCGCGAATTCTACGCGCGCGCCTTCAACTGGATGGGATGGAAGATCGACTGCGAAGTGGACAGCGAAACGGCGGTCGTTTCCGGCCTGCTCGGCGTTCTCTAGTCATCCTGAGCGAAGCGTAGGATCTCCCTCGGTAATCAAGGGAGATCCTACGCTTCGCTCAGGATGACAATCTTATTTCAGGTCTTTCGTCGCCGCAGTCAGCGTTTCGGCGCGCTTTTTCACTTCATCAACTGTTACGCCCGGCTTGTACAGCGATGACCCGACGCCAAAGGCATGGCAGCCCGCGGCATGGAACGCAGCGACGGTATCGACCGCGATGCCGCCGGTCGGGATGACTTGAATATGCTTCGGCAACACCGATTTCAGCGCCTTGATGTAATTGGGGCCCAAGCTGTCGGCGGGGAAAACTTTCAGGTATTTCGATCCCAGCTTGATCGCGTTGAAGGCCTCGGTCGCCGTATAGACGCCCGGCATCATCACCATGTCATGCGCGAGCGCGGCCTTAACGACTTCCGCATCGGTGTTGGGCGCGACGATCAGCTTCGCGCCGGTCTTCGCCACTTTCTCCACATCCTCCGCCGTCAGCACTGTGCCGGCGCCAATCAGCGCCTGGTCGCCAAAGCGTTTCACGAGGCGCGAAATGCTCTCGAACGGGTCGGGGGAATTGAGCGGCACCTCGAGGCAGCGCCAGCCAGCGTTGACAATCGCCTCCCCGACCGGCAGCGCCTCGTCCGGCGTCAGCCCGCGCAAGATCGCGATCAGGCGGTTCTGTGAAAAATACTGGTCGGCGGTCGCGGGCATGGCAGTTCCTTTAATGTTGCGGGCGCAGGTATTCGCGCACGCGCTTGGCGATTTCGTCCTTCGCAAGTTCGGGGCGGTCGAACATCTTCATATAGGCGCCCACACTCGCCTGGTGCACGCCCATCACGGGGTCGGACCAGATCACGCCCCAAGGGCTGTGGATCGGCGTCGGCTGGATGACAAGCGCGGCGCGACGTTTTTCCAGTTCCTCCGCATCCACTTCCATATCCAGCGACTTGTTGGCGACGTCGAGCTTCACCCAGTCGCCCGTCTTCACGAGCGCAAGCGGGCCGCCCGCCGCCGCTTCCGGCGAGACATGCAGCACATGGCAGCCATAGGCTGTGCCGCTCATGCGCGCATCGGAAACAGTCACCATCGCCTTGGTGCCTTTCGCCAGCAGGTAGCCGGGCGGGCGCACGTTGCCAACCTCCGGCATGCCGGGGTAGCCCAAGGGACCGCAATTGCGCAGGATCAGCACGCGGTCCGGCGTGATGCCTTCCTTCGGGTCGTCGATGCGCTTGTGGTATTCCTCGATGCTGTCGAACACGACGGCCTGCCCGCGATGCTGCAGCAGATTTTTTTCTGCGACGGCGGAAACCTTGATGACCGCGCCGGCCGGGCAGAGATTGCCCTTCAGGATGACGATGCCGCCGTCCGGCAGCAGCGGTTCCTTCACGGTCTTGATGACCTCGGTGTTGGTATAGGGGTCGCGCGCGTCAAGTTCCTCGCGCAGCGTCTTGCCCGTGCACCATTTGACGTCATCCTTGACGTAGCCGTTCGCGGCGAGCTCGCGCAAGACGGCGGGCAGGCCGCCCGCGCGGAAATATTCCTCCATCAGGTATTTGCCGGACGGCTTGACGTTGACGAGCAGCGGCACTTTCGATCCGTATTCCTGCCAGTCGTCGATGGTAAAATCGATATCCGCCATATTGGCGATCGCCAGCAGGTGGACGACCGCATTGGTGGATCCTCCGATCGCGGCATTCGCAGCGACCGCGTTCAGGAATGACTGGCGCGTGACAAAAGTGGACGGACGGCGATCCGCCAATACCATGCGCACTGCTTCTTCGCCCGCGCGGAAACTGTAATGCGCGCGGTCCGCCATGGGGGCGGGGATTGCGGAAGCGCCGAACAGCGTGAGGCCGAGCGCCTCCGCCAGGCTGTTGAGGGTCGAGGCGGTGCCCATGCTCATGCAATGCCCGGCCGAGGGCTGGGCCGCGCAGGAGCGGATCATAAGTTCGTCTTCGGTGATCTTGCCGGCCGCCAGCAGCTCGCGGTTTTTCCACAGGTGGACGCCGGAAGCAGACTGCTCGCCGTGGTAATATCCGTTCAGCATCGGCCCGGCGGAGGCGACGATCGTCGGCAGGTCGCACAGCAGCGTTGCCATCAGCCCCGCCGGTACGGTCTTGTCGCAGCCGGTCAGCAGCACAAGGCCGTCCATCGGGTTCGCAATGATCGTCTCGATCAGCGTCATCGCGGTCAGGTTGCGCATATACATCGAGGTCGGGCGCGTCAGCGGCTCGCCGAGCGGCGGCGCGATATCGAACTGGAAGGGGATGCCGCCCGCCTGCCGGACACCTTGCGCAACCCGGTCGCCCAGATGGTGGTCATGCATCGCTTGGCAGGGGTTGAGGTCGCCCCCGAATTTGCAGACGCCGATGACGGGGCGGCGGCCGCTTTGCGTGAATTCCGCAAGCGGGTGGCCGGAGGTCCCGCACAGCTCCTCCATCGTGAATTTCGAATTCACCATCTTGCCGGTATGATGCGCGCGCACATCAACGGCGGCCGCCTGGCCGAACCAGTAATCGCTTCGCAGGAAAGCTTTTTTATCCGCCATATGTCACCCTGATTTTTTGCCTGTCATTTTTACTATAACGGGCCAGGGGAAGCCAGCGCGGAAAAAGCCATTTTTAGTGGAGAATCGGCAGGTCCGGGATAATCGGCGGCAGGGGCACGTCGATCGGCGGCAGGGCCGGCACGTCGACCGTCGGCACGTTGATCGGCGGAAGGTCGATGGGCGGCACCGTGACGGGCGGCAGGCCCGGCAGATCCACCGTCGGCACGCCGACCGCGGGAACATCGATTGTCGGCACCGAAACCGCCGGCACATCGACCGAAGGAACATGGACGCCGTCGTTGCCAATGGTCGGCAGCGCAAGGCCCGCAAGCGTGCCGGACACCGTGCCGCCAAGTCCTGCGACGGTGCCGCCCAGCGCATTGCCGAGCCCGCCGACCGCGCCGGTCACCGTGCCTTTCAATCCGCCGCTTTCAATACCCTTGGCAGCCGGTATCAGCAGGCCGAGCGAGAAGGCGGTGTGTTCCGCGGTATAACCTTCGCCGACCAGCTCGCCGCGCGGACCGACATCGCCGAAGACGATGACGCGGGTATTGACGGCAGGCGCCTTATGGCCCGAAAGCCCCATCGCGATTTTCGTGCCGTCGGCAAGACGCAGGACGCCCGCCTCGCGGTTATATTCCTTCACATAGCCCTGCAGCAGGAAGTGCTTCACGCCCGAGCCGAACAATTCGCGCGCATGGCTGGCGGCGCCGGTTTTCGCAGGTTTCATGCGCTCGATCATGCCGGCCACGACCACGCCGTCGCCGCGACGCATGCCGCTCACTGCCACGAACTCGCCCGGCCTGACCAGCTTCATGATGTCGCGCGCGCGGCCGTCGGCGATGACGCGCTCGCGCCCGACAGACATCTCGCCGCGACGAGCCTCGACCTTCGTTACCTTGCCCGAGACTATTTTGTCGACCATGATCTTGCGCGCGCGGTACTCTCCGCCCTTCGCGTAAACCTTGGCGGCGACGATCTGGCCGATGCGGAGCGATTTCGTCGAGGAGCCGCGGCCGTTATTCTCGACCGGCGTCTTCGCGGTGTATTCGATTTCCATGCCGTTGACGCAGATCGAGCCGAAGCCGGTGATGCGGCCATAGACGCCGATATCGCCGGTGATGCCGGTGCCGCCCATGCCCTTGCCATTCGCAAGTTTCGAGCCTGTGCCGCCCATGCCGTTGCCGTTATGGATGCCGGTGCCACCCATGCCTTTGCCATTGGCGAGCTTGTCGCCCGTACCGCCCATGCCTTTGCCGTCGTGGCGACCGGTGCCACCGATGCCGTTTCCATTATGAATCCCGGTGCCGCCCATGCCCTTGCCGTCGAACAGGAAGCCGTCGGGCGTCGGGCACCCCCGTTGTTTTGCAACTGCGGGCGCAGCCGGCTGCAGCAGGCCGGCGATCATGGCGAGGATCAGGAGCGATTTCAGGAAACGGCTGCGCATAGTATTACCCCTTCTCCTTGCGGGTCAGGTCCGCATCAGTGAAGAAATAGGCGCCGAAATTGATGCGGTAGGTCGCATCCGGCTCGCCTTTGTCGATGTCGTGCATCTCGAGCGCCTTGCGGTTCAGCCCGCGCAGCGCCTTCATCGCGGCGTCACGCGCCATGTTCTGCAGCGCTTCGGCGGATTCCTTGGTCAGCCCGTTATAATAGACCGAGCGGTCGAGGAAGGGCGGCTTGGGGCTCAGGATATTGGTCACGGCGGCTTCCAGGTGGTCCTGCCCGTTATGCCCGAAATAATAAAGCTTCTCCGCCCAGCCTTCCTGCGGCACGAAGGCTTCCACGTTCAGCCAGACATTGTCGGTGATTTCGTCATAGCGCGCGATATCCTGGCGCAGCATTTCGTCGAGGATGGCACGCGGGCGCACATCCCGCGACACGGTCTCTGCCAGCGCCGAAAAACTGAGTTTCGGGTTCTCGCGGTTCACATAGGGCAGCGGGCGCGGCAGTCCCTGCGGGTTCAGGAATTCGGGATTGCCCATCCAGATCGCGACAAGCTCCGCGCCGACCGAAACATAGGGCACATCCAGCGGCTCGTCATTGGCACGGCTGCGGAACTTGCGCACATCGCGGCGGTGGACGCCCGTCATCAGGCTGATCTGGCTGTCGGTCGGTCGGATATTGGCGGCGGCCAGGTTTTCCTCCGCAATCTCGACATATACATCCTTCATGATCTCGATGAACACCTGCAGCGGCAGCCCCTTGCCGATAAACAGCCGCGCAAGCGGGCGCATCAGCTTGCGCACGGCTTGCAGCAACAGGCTGTTTGATTCCGAAATGGGCATCGGGTTCTGCGTGTTATTCAACGGGTTCGTCATTCTATCCAGTATATATAGATCGCTGAGGGATTTTTTTTCAACCTTCGTGCGTTGGCTGTCCCTTTTTCCCACAGGGGTTTCATAATTCATATTATATATCAGCAATTTATAAAATATCGTGAATCAGCGATGTGTACAAATGCTGCCAGAAACCGTGTAAAAAATACACACGCAAATTGCACGCCAGATATGTAAAAAAGAAAAGTGAATAACTACAATGGCAAATTGGCGGACAGCGGCAGTTAAATGGCGGGGCTGTACTCCTCGCCGAAAAATGTTATCAAACGCCATGCACCTTAGGCTCCTGACCATCGTCACTGTACTGCTCGCCGCCACGACTCCGGCGCAGGCGCAACGCGCCCCGCAGACCGTGTTCACGGTCTCCGCTGGCTATAATTACAGCTGGGGCGATTACGGCCAGCTGAACGAGACGCGAGTGACCTATGCGCCGCTCACGCTGAAATGGCAGCGGGGCGAATGGTCGGCGAAACTGCTGATGCCCTATATCCGCATCACTGGCCCCGGCGTCGTCGTCGGCGATGTGCCGGTCGGCACTCCGCGCCCCGTCGGCACGGAAGAAGGCTTGGGCGATATCACGCCGAGCCTTACCTGGACGCATACGCTGAACCGCTTTGGCACGACCGCCGAACTCTCCGGCATCCTGAAACTGCCGACCGCAGATGAGGACAAGCGCCTCGGCACGGGTCTCACCGACTTCACCGCGCAGGCGGGGTTGATCCAGCCGATCGGCAAGGCGTACCTGAACGGAAATATCGGCCGCAAATTCAACGGCGCGAACGCAACCTTCCCCTTGCGCGACGTGTGGAAATATACGGTGGGCGGCGGCTACCGCCTGTTCGACCAGACCAGCATCGGCTTGCTTTATGATTACCGCGAGCGGCAGAGCACTGGCAGCGAGAACCTGAGCCTGTTGACGGGATATGTCAGCCAGTCGATCACGCCGCAGTGGTCGGTGCAGCTTTACGCCTCCAAGGGCTACAGCAACAGCTCGCCCGATGCCAATCTCGGCCTGCAGATCAACCGCAGCTTCGACCTGTTCTAAGCCCGATTGACCTTGCCATAAAAGCCGCCTATCTTTCCTTATCAAACAATTTCGCAAGTTTTCCGAAGGGATGGAATCATGTCCAGCAAACCCCTCACGACTGACCCGTTTTTCAAGGGCGCGGGACTCACGCCCGAAAAGGCGCGGGAGATCGTCAGGGAGGGGTTGAGCGGCGCGGATTACGGCGAGTTCTATCATGAAATCGTCGCGCGCGAACGCCTTGTGAAGGACAAGGGTGAATTCACTACGGTTTCCACGGGCGACAGCAAGGAAGGCTTCGGCGTCCGCGTCGGGCAGGGGGAGCGCGTCGGCTATGCCTTTTCCGATCTGTTTAACGAAGCGGCGCTGACGGATGCGGTACGTGAAGCGCGCAATGTCCTGAAGCCCGGCACGGCGCAGGCCGCGCAGAAACCCTCCGGCATGGTGCCGCAGCAGCTTTACACGCCAGAAGATCCCATGGCCGGTTTTACGCTGGCCGAGAAAATTTCGAAGATCAATGAGATCGAGGCGTTTTGCAAAACGCTCGATAACCGCATCGCCAACGTCACCGTGCAGTATGTCTCCGAAGCCAAAGCCGTGCATATCATCACGGCGGAGGGAAAAAGCCTGCTCGACAACCGCCCGATGACCTCGCTTGCCATCTCGATCATGC
>Ga0196981_1000517_pt1 | contig 11617 bp, 10 predicted proteins | sample S3_2013CmetaG_FD_155462 | JGI IMG/M metagenome (GOLD analysis project Ga0196981, IMG submission 155462) | Soil microbial communities from Anza Borrego desert, Southern California, United States - S3_20-13C | ecosystem: Environmental > Terrestrial > Soil > Desert | place: USA: California...
CTGGTTCATGGAAGAACTGTTCGTAGCGCCCTTGCACTACGGCTTTGTGATCTTCGGCTGGCTGGCCTTGGCCATCATGGGCGTCTTGCTGCAGATCTTTGCAAGCTTCTCGAACCTGATGGGCAAGGATCTCTGCCCGGATCTGTGAGCGGCGGAGCGCTAACGGCGTCTTAGTTTTCCAAGCACCGTTTGCGGTAACGGCCACTGCCTGGAGCGGCCGCTTTCAGGCAGTGGCTTTTTCGTGCACAAAGAAAGCGCCATTGATTACTACCTTTCTACAATTTATTTGCTTATATTAAATTCCCTTGCTAGGATTTTCACAGCACGCATTCAGTAGGCGTTTTGCGGACATTGGAATGTCCGGCGTTCTGCCGAGCGATGCCGCACGGTACACCGCCACCCGCTTGCTGGATGCTGTCCATGAACCCATTGCAGAACACATTGAGGCGCCTTCTTCGAGTCGCAATCGGCGGACCTTGGGGTGTTTTCGCATGGAGCCTGTCCGGTGCCAGCGCGCTCGCCGTCGTTCTTTGGGGACTCAAGGCCGTCGCCATTCCCTTGCTGATGATCAAAACCGCATCGTGGGGCATTTGGGGACTGGGCGTCATCCGGGAATCCAAGGCGCGCACGCCGATAAGATCCTGACGGCTTGACCTCCCGGAAACGATCCGGTTTCCGGAGATCTCGCGCACTTTTCCCCCTTGGACTTTCTCACGAAACGCCGTCCGGCCGGCTCGTCCCACTTTAAGCGGCGTTTTCGCGTTAAAATTCCCAGTTATAGCCTCAGATTGCACTGAGAGCCGCGCCGCCGATCCTTCTCGGGTTCGAGTCCTTTCATTCGTTTTCCTCGCCAGTTCGCGATGAACATTACTCCCGATCTTTTTTCCTACCGAAAATACTGGGCCAAGCGATTCGGAATCGCGCCGCAGTTGCCCATGAGCCGCGACGACATGGACGCCTTGGGCTGGGACTCCTGCGATATCGTGATCGTAACGGGCGATGCCTACGTCGATCATCCCAGCTTCGGCATGGCGATTATCGGCCGGCTGCTGGAGGCCCAAGGTTTTCGAGTCGGCATCATCGCGCAACCGGATTGGACGTCCGCCGCCGATTTTCAAAAACTAGGCAGGCCCAACCTGTTTTTCGGCGTCACCGGCGGCAACATGGACTCCATGGTCAATCGCTACACGTCCGACCGCCGCGCCCGTTCGAACGACGCTTACACGCCGGACGGAGCCCCCGACAAACGCCCGGACCGCTGCGTCACCGTCTATTCCCAGCGGTGCCGGGAAGCCTTCAAGGATGTGCCTGTCGTTCTGGGCGGAATCGAGGCAAGCCTTCGCCGGATCGCCCATTACGATTATTGGTCCGACACCGTGCGCCGCTCGGTTCTGCTCGACGCCAAGGCCGATCTTCTCGTCTACGGCAACGGCGAACGCCAGGTCGTGGAGATCGCCCACAGGCTTGCAGCGGGAGAATCCATCGACCGATTGACCGATATTCGCGGCACCGCGCTCATCCGGAAGCAAACGCCGCCCGGATGGACCGAGCTCGATTCCACGTCCGTGGACACGCCCGAAGCGGCCGCCTCCAAGCCGGACCCTTACCACGAGGAGCCGTCCGGATGCACGAAGGAATCTTCCGGAGGAAAGTCCGAAGCCATCGTCCGTCCGGCGAAACGCAAAACGCCCGCCGGCCGGACCGTCATCCGCCTGCCGGCCTATGAAACGGTCAAGACCGACGCCGTACTCTACGCCCACGCCTCGCGGGTTCTGCACCGCGAAACCAACCCCGGCAACGCCCGCGCGCTCGTCCAGCGCCACGGAGACCGAGACGTTTGGGTCAACCCGCCGCCGATCCCCCTCGGCACCAAGGAGATGGACGGCGTCTACGGCCTTCCCTATTCTCGCCTGCCCCACAAATCCTACGGGACCGGCAAGATTCCCGCGTTCGAGATGATCCAGCACTCGGTCACCATCATGCGCGGCTGTTTCGGCGGCTGCACCTTCTGCTCGATCACGGAGCACGAAGGGCGCATCATTCAAAGCCGTTCGGAAGATTCGATCATCCGGGAAATCGAAGCCATCCGCGATACCTCGCCGGCCTTCACCGGCGTCATCTCCGATATCGGCGGACCGACCGCGAACATGTACCGGCTCGCCTGCAAGGACAAGGCGATCGAAGCCGCCTGCCGCCGCCCGTCCTGCGTGTACCCCGGCATCTGCAAGAACCTGAACACCGACCACACGGCGCTGATCCGCCTTTACCGCCGCGCCCGCGCGCTGCCCGGCATCAAGAAGATCCTGATTGCCTCGGGATTACGGTACGACCTCGCGGTGACATCGCCGGAATACGTCAAGGAACTCGCCGCCCATCATGTCGGCGGCTATCTGAAAATCGCTCCCGAGCACACCGAGCCCGGCCCCTTGTCCAAGATGCTGAAACCCGGCATCGGCACTTACGACCGGTTCAAGGCGCTGTTCGACAAGTACTCGAAGGAAGCCGGAAAGGAGCAATACCTGATTCCGTACTTCATCGCCGCCCATCCGGGCACCACCGACGAGGACATGCTGAATCTCGCGCTATGGCTCAAGCGCAACGGATTTCGCGCCGACCAGGTTCAAGCCTTCCTGCCCTCCCCCATGGCCACGGCAACGGCCATGTACCATACCGGAAAGAACCCGCTGCACCGCGTCACGCGCACCGGCGAAACGGTGTTCGTTCCGAAGAAGCTCAAACAGCGGCAGCTGCACAAGGCCTTTCTCCGCTACCACGATCCCAACAACTGGCCGATGCTCCGCGAAGCCCTGAAGCGCATGGGACGCGCCGACCTGATCGGAAACGGCAAGCACCATCTCGTGCCGGCATGGCAACCCGAAGGCACCGGAAATCGCCACGAAGGCACTCGAATCGCCCGCAAGGCGCTGCCGTTCCGCACGCAGCACACCGGCCTTCCGGCGATGGGGACAAACCCGCCGCGCAAACCGAAACGAACAGGCAAATTTTGAACATGTGCCGCCACGAATGCCGGAAGCGTCGTTTTTTGCTTGTATGGAAAAACAGCCCGGTTTTTCCTTAAGATTCGTACCACCCGATCCGCCTGAGAAAACTCAAACATCAAGAACAAACCACCTTGGAGGGAAAAATGCGGGACCTCAACCTGCTGGCCGCCACGCGGACCATCGAAAAATCAATGCCGTTCGTACTCTACCGGCTGCTGGCATGCCTGGCGGTGGCGTTCGCCTATGTCTTCATGACCGCGGCGGGCGCCGGAACGGTGATCGGCCTGGGCTCCTTGAGCCAGAATCCGACCGCGTTCGCTTCGGCCGGAGCCATCGCCGGGTTCATCGGATGCGCCTTTTTGATGTATAAATTCCGCGCGACCTTCCTCTACACCATCAAAGCGGGAAATCTGGCTTTATTGGCCGAACAGACCAAGGGGCAGCCCATCCCGGAAGGCAAAGCTCAAATCGAGCATGCGAAGCGGCTCGTGGCGCAGCGCTTTCCCAGCGCTTCCGGACTGATGGAACTGGACCGCTCCGTCAGGCAAACCCTGCAAAAACTTCCCCAAGCCGGTTTGGCCTCCAGCCTGAGCCGGCTCAGCAACCCCAAACTCTCCGAAGCACTGTCCTGGATCGCGGGGCGGATCTTTGCCGCCAACCATCAAGCGGTACTGGCCTGGCTTTTCTTCAGGAATGCGGAAGATGCCCGCCGCTCCGCCCGAGAGGCCTTGGCGGTTCACATTCAACACTTTTCGAGACTGTTCAAAAGCCGTCTTTACCTGGGGCTTTTCGAGCTATTAGGCTTCGCAGCCGGCTTCGCCATACTCCTCGTCCCCATCCGGAACATCGCCCAGGCGCTGCCCGTATCGATCGGCCTGTGGCAATACGTGTTCGCCGCCGCATTCGCCTGGACGTTGAAGGCCGCCTTTTTCGAGCCCATAGCCCAAGCCGCCATGGCGCAAACCGTTTTCAACCTGATCGGACAGGGAATCGATCCCGATTCGGAAATCGAACTCGACCGGAAGGCCCCCGAGTTTTCGCGACACGCCGAGTAAGCATCCCCCGGCAGAGCCGGAGACTTTAATTCGCGAGCCGCTGACGCGGCTCCGGCTCTTTGGAGCCGCCTTGAGGAAGCTCCGATTAAGCCCTTCGACAGGACGATTCCGCTCGTGGCGAGCCCTTCGGCAAGCTCAGGACAGGCGTGTCGAACGCTCTCCTGAGCGAAATCGAAGGGCCTGTCCTGAGCCTGTCGAAGGGGCATGAACGGAATCCGCTTGTTCACAGCTTCCTTGACGGCGGCAATTCAACGCCATGGATTCGATTGATCCAATCCCCGCTTTTCCTGTTTCCTACCCTTTCACAACATGGCTGCCAGCCCAATGATTAGAAATCGAGAATAACGACCCGGCGTCCGGCACCTGCGGCTTTTGGTGGCGGCGGGCGAGTATCTGCGCCAGCATCACCGAGAGCTCTTCCACGACAAGCAACTGGCCGAGCACTTCCACCACGGCCTGTTTCACGGCTTCGATTTCGACAACACCATGCTCCGCATCGGCAGCATGAACATGCTGCTGCACGGGGTCGATAACCCCGACATCCGCTACCGCGATTCGCTGGCTCAGGATCATGCCGGCGAGGATGAAAAATACACGCTGGTGCTCGCCAATCCGCCTTTCGCGGGATCGCTGGATTACGAGAACTGCGCCAAGGACTTGTTGCAGGTGGTGAAGACCAAGAAAACTGAACTGCTGTTTGTAGCCCTGTTCCTGCGCCTCCTGAAACCCGGCGGACGAGCGACGGTCATCGTGCCGGATGGCGTCTTGTTCGGCTCCAGCAAGGCGCACAAGACCTTGCGGCAAATCCTGGTCGAGGAGCAGAAGCTCGACGGTGTGATTTCCCTCCCGAGCGGCGCCTTCAAACCGTATGCGGGCGTTTCCACCGCCATCCTGCTGTTCACCAAGACCGACTCCGGCGGCACCGATCACGTGCGGTTCTACGATGTCGCCGCCGACGGCTGGAGCCTGGACGACAAGCGCCAGCCGCTCCTGCCCGAGGACAAGCTCGGCTGCAAGCCGTTGCACCTTTTGACTTCGGAAGAGCACGCCAAGAACAACCTGCCCGACCTGCTGGCGCGCTGGAAAAACCGCGACGGCGTGGAGCGGGAACACCCGCGCACCGCGCAAAGCTTCTGCGTGCCCAAGGCCGACATCGCCGCCAACGGCTACGATCTGAGCCTGAACCGATACAAGGAAGTGGTGCATGAGGAGGTGGAGCATGTGCCGCCGAAGGTAATTCTGGCGGAGTTAGCGGAACTGGAGCGGGAGATTGAGGCGGGGCTGCGGGAGCTGGAAGGAATGGTGTCGTGATGTGCTAGGATAAGCGTACGTACTTTAATTAAACGAGCGTACATCATGCCCATGACCGCAACCCAGCTTCGCAAGCGGCTTTACGAAGTGCTGCACGACATCGAGCTTACCGGCGAACCCGTGGAGATCGAGCTCAAGAATACCCGCTTCATCATCAGCCGGGCCGAACCGGCTTCGCGCCTGGCGCGCATGCAGCCTCAGCGGGACGCCATCGCCGGCCCGCCGGACCATCTCGCCGAGATCTCGCCTTGGGACGAAACCGCATGGCGGGAAGGCTGGGATGAGCTTTTGAAGAAGCCCCGATGACTGCCGTGGCGCCGCTGTTTCACCTGGACACTCACATCGTGATCTGGCTCTTCGCGGATACCGATCGGCCCTGGCCGCCTCGGGTGCGCGAACTTCTGGACGGCGCCGTCCTGCGGTACTCCCCCATGGTCGAGCTCGAACTGGGCTATCTGCACGAAATCGGCCGGGTGCGCGTACCGCCGGCACGAGTGCTGGGCGCGCTGGAACCCCTGTTCGCCCTCAAGCCAGCCGACGAGGCGTTCGCCGATGTCGCCCGGATTGCCCTGACCCTGACCTGGACCCGCGATCCCTTCGACCGCCTGATCGTGGCGCAAGCCATCGCCGCCGGCGCGGGGCTGATTACTTGCGACGAGAACATTCGGGCGAATTTTGCGGGGGCGGTATGGGAGTAGGGAGTTTTAGGGATTGAAGAGGATGGCAAGATGAGTTCAGTGAAAATGGCTAAAAAGGAAGCCAAGCAGAATTATCAATTCGAGAAGCTGGTGGATTATTGCGTGGCCTTAGCCAACGAGGGTGGCGGCAAAATTATTTTAGGCGTGACCGACAAACGGCCGCGCCGCATCGTCGGAACGGCAGTTCGATATTCGTCCGTCAGTTCCCGCGCCGCTTGGAAATCATCAGCCCCGGCGGCTTTCCTCCCGGCATTACGGCGGAAAACATTCTGGATCAGCAGAACCCCCGCAACCGCCGATTGGCGGAAGCGCTGAGTAAATGCGGGTTGATCGAACGTTCAGGCCAAGGCATGAATTTGATGTTCGAAGCGGCAATACGGCAAGGCAAGCCGTTGCCAAATTTTTCCGGCACATCCGCTCATGAGGTTCGACTGACCTTGGAAGGGGCAGTGGAGAGCCCGGCTTTCGTGCGCTTCATGGAACGCTTGGGCGAGGAAACACTGCGCTCGTTCTCCACCTATGATTTTCTCGCCTTGAACTATCTTCATCGGGAGCGCCTGCTGTCCGAGCACCTGAAAGCCAGGCTGCCGGCATCGATCGAGATCGGCGCTGTGGAGTCCGTTGGACGCGGCAAGGGTACCCGCTATCTGCTGTCACAACGCTTTTATGCTGCGCTCGGCGCCAAAGGCGTGCATACCCGCAAGCGGGGATTGGACCACGATACGAAAAAGGCATTGCTCGAAAAACATCTCCGCGCCCATAGCGGCATCGGGGCACCGTTGTCAGAACTCCGACAAGTGCTGCCGGCGGAATCGGAACGAGGAATACAGGAATTGCTGAACGAGATGCGGAAGGAAGGACGGGTGATCCTGCGGGGCAACGGCGATGGGCACGCTGGTTTATAGCACCGGCTAAAACCCAAGAATCTTAGGCGTGCTTAAAACAAATAGGGGAGATTCATAAAACCCCATAAGAATCAGAAGCTTCTAAAAACAAATCTAAAGCCGGAACGTTTTAACGGGGGGTTTAGCCGCATGAGCCACAGCAACTTCCGCTTCCTGCAAGCCGAATGGCCGGAACTTCATGCCGCCGCGAGCAAAGCCGAGGCGCTGGCCTATCCGGATGCGCGTACCGCGTGTTTTTACGCCCGCCGGGCGCTGGAATTGGCGGTCCACTGGCTCTACCGCCACGACGGGGCACTCAAACTGCCCTACCAGGACTATCTGGGCGCCCTCATTCACGAGCTTTCTTTTCGCGATACGGTGGGGCCGGCACTATCCGCCAAGATGCGGCTCATCAAGGACTTGGGCAATCTGGCGGTGCACAGCGCCAAGCCCATCCGCCAGATCGACGCGCTTACGGCGGTGCGCGAATTGTTCCATGTCTGCTTTTGGCTGGCGCACACTTACACCCGCACCGCCGCGGGCAAACCGCCCGCCGGCCTCACCTTCGATCAGGCCCGGCTGCCCCAGATTTCCCCGATTCCGGCGCAAACCCTGGCGCAACTGCAAAAGCAGTCCGAGCAGTTGGCGGAAAAGGACGAGAAGCTCGCCGAACTTCTGACCGGGAAAGCCGCCCTGGACGAGGAACTTATGCGGCTCCGGGCCGAGATCGCCAAGGCCAAGAAACAGAACGCCGCCCAACCCGACACCCACGATTATTCCGAAGCCGAAACCCGGAACTATTTCATCGATCTGCTGCTGAAGGAAGCCGGCTGGCCGCTGGACCAAGAGCGGGACCGGGAGTTTCCGGTCACCGGGATGCCCACCCCTACCGGCGAAGGTTTCGTCGATTACGTGCTGTGGGGCGATGACGGCAAACCGCTGGCCCTGGTGGAAGCCAAGCGCACCGCCCGCGATCCGTGCGTCGGGCAGCAGCAGGCCAAGCTGTACGCCGATTGCCTGGAGCGGCAGTTCGGGCAGCGCCCGGTGATCTTCTACAGCAACGGCTACGAGCATTGGCAATGGGACGATGCGAGCTACCCGCCGCGCCCGGTTCAGGGATTTCTCAAAAAGGACGAACTGGAGTTGATTCTACAGCGGCGACACACCCGTCTTAAATTGGCCGACGCCGAGATCAACCCGGCCATCGTGGAGCGCTACTACCAGACCCGCGCCATCCGCCGCATCGCCGAATCGTTCGAACGTGACAACTGCCGCAAGGCGTTGGTCGTGATGGCGACCGGCGCCGGCAAAACCCGGACAGTCATCGCCTTGGCCGATCTGCTGATGCGCTGCAACTGGGTCAAGCGGGTGCTGTTCCTGGCCGACCGGGTGGCGCTGGTCAATCAGGCGGTGAACGCATTCAAGGCCCATCTGCCCTCTTCCTCGCCCGTGAATCTCGTCACCGAGAAAACTATCGAAGGCCGGGTATTCGTCTCCACCTATCCGACCATGCTGCGGCTCATCGACGATTGTCGCGACGGACAACGCCGTTTCGGCGTGGGGCATTTCGATCTGGTCGTCATCGACGAGGCCCACCGCTCCGTGTATCGGAAATACGGGGCGATCTTCGATTATTTCAACGCGCTGCTGGTCGGCTTGACCGCCACGCCCAAGGACGAGGTGGACCGCAACACCTACCGCCTGTTCGAGCTGGAGACCGGCGTGCCGACCGATGTGTACGGTATCGACGAAGGCGTGAGAGATGGTTTCCTGGCGCCGCCGAAAGCCGTGTCGGTGCCGCTCAAATTTCAGCGCGAGGGCATCCGCTACGACCAGCTTTCCGAAGATGAAAGGGACCAGTGGGATGCGCTGGAATGGAACGAAGACGGCGAGGTGCCGGACCGGGTGGAAGCCGAGGCGGTGAACCAGTGGCTTTTCAATGTCGACACCGTGGACAAGGTTCTTGAACACCTGATGACTCGCGGGCAGAAAGTGGCGGAACTTACCGAGTGGAACGAATCGGGGCTGCGGAAGAGCACCGCCGAACTGCTGCGGGCCGAAGTCGCGGCGATGAATATCGACAACTTTATCGTCCGGCCGAAGCGCAAGCTGGTTGAACATTACTCCAGCGAGGATGCCTGGCGGAATATCGAACCGGAACAGCAGCACGAACTGGCGAACGAAGTGGCCGGCCTGCCTTCCGGACGCCCGGACAGCGATCAGGCCGCAAAACAGTTCGACTGGCTCATTTTGCGGCTGCAACTCGCCATGCTGCGGGGAGAGCCGTCGTTTACCCGATTACGCGACCAGGTGCGGGATATTGCCGATGCGTTGGCGGAGAAAGACAGCATTCCGATGGTGCGGGAACAGATGGCGCTGATCCAGGAGCTTCAATCCGAACCCTTCTGGGAAAATGTAACCACGCCAATGCTGGAAAACGTGCGCAAACGGTTGCGGACTTTGGCCAAGTTGATCGAAAAGGCCAAGCGCTCCCTGATTTACACGGATTTCAAGGACGAGATCGGCGACGGCGTTCCCATGGAATTGCCCGTTTTCAACGCGGCCGGCGATTTCGAGCGGTTCCGCGCCAAGGCGCGGCAATTTCTCAAAGCTCACGATAATCACCTCGCCATCCACAAGCTGAGACTCAATCAGCCCCTCACTCGGACCGACCTGGACGAATTGGAACGGATGCTGATCGAAGCCGGTGTGGGAGCATCCGACGACCTCAGCCGAGCCAAGGAGGAAAGCGCCGGGCTGGGGTTGTTCGTGCGCTCGCTGGTAGGCTTGGACCGAGAGGCGGCGAAGCAAGCTTTCGCCGGATTCCTGGCGGGCAAAACGCCGACCGCCAACCAAATCGAGTTTATCGACCTGATCATCGACCACCTGACCCAGCGCGGCCAGATGGATCCCGGCTTGCTCTACGATTCGCCCTTCACGGATTTCAACCCAATGGGGGTCGAAGGCGTGTTCGGTGAAGCTGCGGCGCTGGAACTGGTTTCGATATTGGATGAAATACGGCAAAGGGCAGCGGCATGACGGCGACATCAAGACGCAAGCGGAACGGCCGGACACCGGAGTGGCAGGCCAATCATATAGAACCGAACGCCAGCAAGATCATCGAGGACCCGCGATCCGCTCTGGAACCGTGCCCCGCGATTCTTGCGGCTATAAGCAATGAAGAGGCGGAGGAGTCTACAAGATGAGCGATATCCAGCTATTCCGGATTCAGGGCGCATCGGTCCAGGAATTAGAAGGGCATTCGGCAGCCGTGGAGAAATCCATCCAGGCGTTATTGGAAATGCATCTGGAAACATTTCTCGGAATACGGTTCCTGGCCACCGAATACGTTACCGGCAAAACCCACGGCGGCCGGATCGACACGCTCGGCATCGACGAGAATAACTGCCCGGTTATCATCGAGTACAAGCGCGCCCTCAATGAGAATGTCATCAATCAGGGGCTGTTTTACCTGGACTGGCTGCTCGACCATAAGGCCGAGTTTACCTTGCTGGTGATGAAGCTGTTCGGCAATGAGGCGGCCGAAAACATCATTTGGGAGAGCACCCGGCTCCTCTGCATCGCCGGCGATTTCACCAAGTACGACCTGCATGCGGTCCAGCAGATCAACCGGAACATTGAACTGATCCGATATCGCCATTATGGAAACGAGCTTCTGCTGCTGGAGTTGGTAAATTCGACGACAGCGAGTACCGAAGGCAATACGCCGTCCGGGCAGAAAGGCAATGGAGGAAGTGGCGGTGGAAAAGGCCCGTATAAATCGGTTGGCGACTACCTTGCCCAAGCGCCCCAGGTGCTTAAAGACCTCTACGAAGGACTGCGAGCGTTCCTTCTGGCGTTGGGGGACGATGTTCAGGAAAAGGAACTCAAAAACTATTTCGCCTTTCGGCGCATCAAGAACTTTGCTTGCGTCGAGATTCATCCGGGGTCCGGAAAGCTGGCGATCTATGTGAAAGCGAGCCCGGGCTCGATTACCCTGGAAAAAGGCTTTACACGGGATGTACGTAACATCGGCCATTTTGGGACGGGAGACCTGGAAGTCACCATCAAGTCGGCCGCTGACTTGGAAAAGGCCAAGCCGCTCTTAGTCAGCAGCTACGAAGCCAGCTAGCGCCCCAATCGCACTGAATCGATAACGTAACTCCATCGGAAAGAAAAAGGCTTGCATCGCTTCAAGCCTTTGTTTATGGGCCCTCAAGGACTTGAACCTTGGTTGACAGGCGATCAGGCCCTAGGACGTCGAACATGCCGAAGCGTCAACGAGAGATTACTGGATGAAATGAAGGGAGCCGAAAACGAATGTCTTGACTGTGATGCGTCAGTCAAATTATAGAAACTGTGAAATCTTCCTGTCTCATACCGGCACGAAGTGTATTGAAACAAGTGATAAGGCAATCCAAAAAAGACCAAATGTAACGAGTGTCCAGCACATTAAAGTCAGAATTTTTGAATAGGAATAAAAAGATATTGCTGGCCTTGGTCGCAGGGCTGTTCAATGCTCGTGAATCCGGGTAAAACTCTTTGATTTGCCGAGCGAGTGAATCGTTGTCCCCGTTAAAACAAAGCCTGTTGCCGATTCCGGATCACCGTCGCGCGCAAGGGAAGTTGTACGATCTCCCCCACCGGCTGCTGTTCAGTATCCTGGC
>Ga0196981_1000518_pt1 | contig 11600 bp, 16 predicted proteins | sample S3_2013CmetaG_FD_155462 | JGI IMG/M metagenome (GOLD analysis project Ga0196981, IMG submission 155462) | Soil microbial communities from Anza Borrego desert, Southern California, United States - S3_20-13C | ecosystem: Environmental > Terrestrial > Soil > Desert | place: USA: California...
GCAAGGCGATTTGAAAAATATGGCTACTTTCGCATGTTTCTGATATACACGAGGCAAGCATTCGTTTTTGCGATAACAGGTGTCGTAAGAGAAGAGCGCCAGAAGAACATCTATTATCCTTTTGGCGAATATAATGCGTAAAAATTTATGAAGCCGACCATGACCCCAGCACATGTTGTTGAAATAACGACGCCGAAGAAATTTTTATTGCGAGGATTGTGGTTCGGGGCGAAGAGGCCGAGACGGATGATCATATTCGTTCATGGGCTTGGTGGCTCTGCGTTCAGTATGCGTAAGGTTGTCGATACATTGGTGGATCAAAGGACGGCAGTACTGACATTCAATAATCGCGGACACGAAGGTATTGCGGCGTTGAGAAAAAAATACCCATCGCGTTCGCTTCGCTATGGCGGCGGGGCAGCTCACGAGGTTTTTACCGAGTGCGTTGACGATATCCAGGGAGCTATAAATTTTGTCCGCAAAGCCGGAGTTCGCGAGATTTATTTGGCAGGGCACTCGACAGGCTGTCAAAAATCCATGTATTGGGCTTATAAAAAAGGAGGAAAGGGTATCAACGGAATATTTTTATTTGCCCCGATTAGCGATTGGGCGGCAGAAATGAATCGCAAGGGTAAAAAGAAGATTCTTCAGGCTACGGCGATCGCACGCGCACTAGTTCGGAAGGGGAGGAAACACGCGTTGTTGCCCGAGGGCTCGTGGCACGAAGTTATTGATGCTCAACGTTTTCTTTCGCTTTACACGCCAGATAGTCCGGAGGAGATCTTTTCCTATGCCCAGCCACACAAAAATCCGCGTGTCCTGAAATCGATCAGAAAGCCTGTGCTCGTACTGTGGGCGGGCAAAGACGAATATATGGACCGATCTGCAAAAGACATCGCACGTTGGTTCGAGAAACATATACGGAACGGAGAAACGATAATTATTCCCGGAGTAAAACATAGTTTTCGTGGAGGGGAGAAAACGCTAGCAACACACGTGAGGCGCTTTATAGGAAGATAAATCGTGCTAGGATAGCGGCACGAATATGGCAGTCGAAGAAGCAGTACAGCACGCGGCGGAAGGAGCTGCAGAACACGCAGAGGGCGGTATCCATGTCGCGATCGCGGCTGAAAAACTCGGCGAGTTTTTAGGGATTCCGATCACCAACACCCTCATCACAAGCTGGCTCGTCATCGCCCTTTTAGTCGGCTTCGCATTCCTCGTGCGCGGCCGACTCGCTTTGATACCTGGCAAATTGCAGACACTTCTCGAAGAAACATTCACTTTTGTCTACGACTACATCGCTGAAACGTTGGAGAGCAGGGAAATGGCGCGGAAATTCTTCCCGCTTCTCATGACGATCTTTCTTTTCATATTCGTCGGCAACATGCTCCACTTCGTGCCGGGCGTGGGCTCCCTGGAGTATAACCACATGCCGTTTTTGCGAGCTCCTGCTACCGATCTTTCGGTGCCACTCGTCCTCGCAGTCATTGCGTTCCTCGTCATTGAGGTCACGGGAATCCTTGCGATCGGCCTTTGGAAATACTCGGGAAAATTCCTTGTAAATCCGCTGCGTGACCCGATTGGATTTGCTGTGGGCTTCATAGAGCTCATCGGCGAATTGGTGCGCGTGGTGTCGCTCTCGTTTCGTCTTTTTGGCAACATCCTCGCAGGCGAGATCATCATCGCAGTTGCGATCTTTTTTGCCCCGTATCTCTTGCCCGTTCCCCTCATGCTTTTTGAGATATTCATAGGCTTTTTGCAGGCCGCAATATTCGCGCTCCTTACGCTCTTTTTCATCAAGCTTGCGATCGCGGAGCCGCACGGCGAAGCGCATTGAAACCGCGAAATCGCATGCTAGAATGCCGGCATACGCAATTAATAATTACTCAAAATAACCACTAATCTATGGATATTGAAGTAGCAAAGACTCTCGGTATGGCACTTGCGGTAGGTCTTGGTGTAATCGGTCCTGGCATCGGTCTCGGCATCCTCGTCGGTCGTGCACTCGAAGCAATCGGCAGGAACCCGGAAGCAGCCGGTAAGATCCAGACCACCATGTTCATCGGCATCGCCGTTACCGACGCGCTTGCCATCTTTGCCTTGGTGATTGGGTTTATTATCAAATTCACGTAGTCGTTCAGCGACATGTACTTTTTGGAGTCGCATAATTTTCTTCTGAAAATTTGCTCTCGCTCGGCCAGCCTGCGCGAAGACTCCAAAAAAATACACGTCGCCTCACTTTCAAGGCATGTCTGAGTTATTTGCAGCTTTTGGTCTCAATTGGAAACTGCTCCTCACGCAGGCCTTCAACTTCGGGCTGCTTTTGATCGTGCTCACGTATTTCCTCTACAAACCGGTACTAAAGATGATCGACGAGCGCCGCGCAAAAATAGAGAAGGGTGTTGAGGACGCCGAAGCCGCTGCAAAAAAGCTCGAAGCGGCCAAAACAGAAGGACAAAAGATCGTCGGCGAAGCTTCCCGCGAAGGCGAGGGCATCGTAGCTTCTGCCCGCACGCGAGCGGAAGAGCGAGCTGCAGAGATCGTCAGGAACGCGGAATCGCAGGCGCAAGGCACACTCTCCGACGCCAAATCCCGCGCTGAAGAAGCGAAGCGCCAGGCACTCAAGGAAAGCGAACGCGAGATCGCGCGCGCGGCGATGCTTGCTGCCGAGAAGATCCTCAAAGAAAAGAAATAATATGGAAAATCACTACGCACAGGCACTTTACGCGATGCTCGAAAAGGGTATGAAACCGCACGAGGCGGTAAAAAAGCTTCGCGAGGCCCTGCAGCGCGCGGGAAGGGAAACGCTCCTCCCGAAGATCGGACGTGCATTCGCACGCATTGCAACGAGAGAAGGGAAGAGAAGTGCGGTCACACTCACTGTGGCGCATGCGAAGGACGAGCGTGGAGCGCTTTCTGCCGCGAAGGATTTTCTAAAAGAGATCGATGTCGCCGCAAAAGACGTGGAGGTGATTGTCGATGAGAATCTCGTCGGCGGCTGGCGGCTCGAAGGGCGTGAGCATCTTGTGGATGCGAGCTTTAAAAAACACCTGCTTTCGATATATAATCGTGCAACTTCATAACTATGAATAACAGCGTCGTTGAAAAGATCGTCAAAGAGATCGAACAGTACTCGCCCAAAGGCGTTTCTGAGCACGTCGGTATTGTGACAGCGGTCGGCGACGGAGTCGCTGCTATGGACGGCCTCTCAAAGGTGGTCATGAGCGAGCTCGTGCTTTTTGAAGAAGGAAAGGGCAAGAAATTGGCTGATTCGATGGACGCGGAAGGAGCGCTTTACGGAGTGATCCTGAACCTTGAGGAAGATGGTGTGCGTGCAGCGATCCTCGGCGACACATCCCGCGCACGAGAAGGAATGACGGTGAAATCGACAGGAAAAATTTTGAGTATCCCCGCAAGTGCAGAAATGCTTGGACGCGTGGTGGACACTCTCGGGGCACCCATAGACGGCAAGGGTCCATTCAAAAAGACGACCGATATGCCGATAGAGCGCGAGGCGGCGGGCGTGATCTACCGCAAGTCCGTTTCCGTGCCACTTCAGACAGGAATCAAATCGATCGACGCGATGATCCCGATCGGTCGCGGTCAGCGCGAACTCATCATCGGCGACCGCGGTACAGGGAAGACCACCGTGGCGATCGACGCCATAATCAACCAAAAGAACGAACCGAAAGACAAGCGCCCCATTTGTGTGTATGTAGCGATCGGTCAAAAGGAATCTAAGACTGCGCGCATCGTGGAGCAGCTTAGGAAGGCAGGAGCCTTGGAATACACGATCATTGTCGATGCTCCTGCTTCGGCTCCCGCAGCGCTCCAATACCTTTCTCCTTTCTCCGGCGTTGCGATTGCGGAATTCTTCATGGACCAAGGCAAGGACGTTTTGATCGTCTACGACGATCTTTCGAAACAAGCTGTCGCATACCGCCAACTCTCGCTCCTCTTGCGCCGGCCGCCGGGCCGCGAAGCGTATCCTGGAGACATTTTCTACCTACACTCTCGTTTGCTTGAACGCGCGTGCCGTTTGAGTGAAGAAAAAGGCGGTGGTTCCATCACTGCGCTCCCGATCATCGAGACCCAAGAAGGCGACGTCTCGGGCTACATTCCGACCAACGTCATCTCGATCACCGACGGACAGATGTTCCTCATCACGGACCTTTTCAACAAGGGCATCAGGCCCGCTATCGACGTGGGTATCTCGGTATCACGCGTAGGAAGCGCAGCGCAGACAAAGGCGATGAAAGGAGTTGCCGGCGGTATCAAGCTTGAGCTCGCGCAGTTCCGCGAACTTGAGGCTTTTATGCAATTCGCGTCCGATCTCGACAAAGAAACGGCAGACCGCATCGAAAGCGGACGGCGCATGGTGGAGGTCTTGAAGCAGAAGAACGGCGAGCCGATTCCTCTTGAGCGCCAAGTAGCCGCGATCTATGCTGCAAACCAGAAACTTTTCCGCGAGGTGCCAGTCAACAAAGTGACGACTGTGGAGAAAGCCTACCTTGAATTCCTCGACGCCAACTTCAACGAAACACTTACGGACATAAAGAAAACGGGAACGCTCACCGACGACCACAAGAAAGCCTTCGGCAAGGCGATGGACGACTTCCGCAGCGCGCACAAGGAATATTTCACCGCGAAATAGAATTTTTTCCCTCGCTTCGCTCGGGACCATTGATTTTCTAAAGCTCGAGTACTCACTAAGAAAATCTAAAGTATGGCCAACCTCAAATCCATAAAGAACAAAATAATCTCGTCAAAAAAGATGGGCACGGTCACTCGTGCCATGGAAGCAGTCTCTGCCGTAAAGATGCGCAAGAGCCAGGAGCGCGCGCTTTCCGGCCGCTCCTATGCAGCATCCGCGCTCTCGATACTCGAGCGCATATCAGGCACCGCAGACCTCGCACGGCACTCCTTGATGCACGAGAACGGAAGCCTGCCTGCCGGCAGGCAGGGAAAGACAGCGGTCATCGTGATAACGAGTGACAAAGGGCTCGCGGGTTCTCTAAACAGCGGCGTCATCCGAAAAGCAGATGCGCTCGTGAAGGATTTTAATAAAAGCGATGTCGTTATGTATGCGTTTGGGAGGAAAGGAGGGGATTACTTCACCTCGCGTGGCTACACCATGGGCATCAGCAAGACCAACGTGAGCGATGACATTTCGGAATCGGAGCTTCGCGAGATAACAACCGACATCATTTCTCGCGAGGACATCACGCGAGTGATGGTCGTGTACCAAAATTTTATTTCTTCGTTCGAACAAGAGCCTACAGTTCACGAGATAGTGCCGATCAAGCCAGAAGCAATGAAAAAAATAGTAGAGGGAATACGTCCGGCACGCGGCAAGTATGCGCCCTCTAAAGTTGAATCGTCGGAAGCGCCAGCCGCATACACCGTGGAGCCCGATTCGGACGCTGTGCTTTCCATACTTTTGCCCAAACTCATCGGTATCGCTGTCTTCCACGCGCTTCTTGAAAACAAAGCATCCGAGCACTCGGCCCGCATGGTGGCGATGAAGAGCGCGACAGACAAGGCCAAAGAAATGGCGCAAGCCTTCACCCGCAAATTCAACAAGGTGCGCCAGGCTGTCATCACACGCGAGGTGTCCGAGATCACCTCCGGCATCGAAGCGATGAAATAATATGAAAGAAGGTTTAGACCAAGGGCATGACAATCGAGCAGACCGTATTACCAAACTCGAAGATATTGCGAACTTGAAGGCCGCGACCTTACTCGTGTCTCAAAAAATCATCAAAGAACTTGTTTTGAAACACCACTTGAGCGTGGAAGACGAAATTCAATTGAATTCCGATATTGAAAAAGCCCTGACTAACTCCGTAACAAATCGCAAAAGCTCGGTCCGAGAGCTCGCCGTCGAAACAATTAGAGATACAATGAAAAAAAGAGGATTAAGTGCTCCTGGTTTTCGTGACGAGTACGTCGAGGAATTGGAAGAAAGGATGAAAGTTCAGCATTCGTAGAGCATGCGAGAACTCCTTATCGCAACCCGCAACGAGGGCAAGATGCCGGAAATTAGGCATGCGCTTGAGGGCGTGCCGTTTACTGTTATTGATATCAACGACGTGCCAGCGCTTAAAGGTGTCGAGCCACACGAGCACGGCTCGACGTATGAGGAAAATGCAACGATCAAAGCTCGTGAGTACGGCTCCAAGTCGGGCATTCTCACGCTCGCCGACGATTCTGGTATCGAGGTAGACGCGCTCGATGGGGCACCCGGCATACATAGCGCCTACTATGCCGAGGGCACCGATGCCGACCGCAACAATAAAATGCTTGAAGCGATGAAAGACGTGCCTGACGAGAAACGCACGGCGCGCTTCGTTACTGTTATCGCGCTCTACGATCCAATTTCCGACAAACTTCGCACTTGCAGAGCAACTTCTGAAGGGCGTATTACGCGGGAGCGAAAAGGGGAGCGGCCGTTTGGTTACGACCCTATCTTTTTCTACGACGACGCGCAAAAAACAGGCGGAGAAATGAAAGTCGAAGAAAAGGAGCGCTACAGTTCGCGTGGTCGCGCCCTCGTGAAAGCACGAGAAATCCTCCTTGCTGATTTCACATAAGTTGTTATCATTCCGACATCTTTTATGGCAAAAGGAATCGTAACGCAGGTCATCGGGCCCGTAGTAGACGTACGCTTCGATGAAGGCCTCCCCGCTATCAAGAACGCGCTTGAGATCAAACGAAAAGACGGCACACTCACGCTTGAAGTAGCGCAGCACTTGGGACTCAACCGCGCCCGCTGCATCGCGATGCAGGACACTGCAGGCCTCGCACGCGAGGTAGAAGCAGTCGACACAGGGGCCCCGATCGCCGTCCCGGTAGGCAAGGAATCTTTGGGCAGAATGTTCAACGTCGTGGGCGATCCCATAGACGGCAAACCGGCTCCAAAAGCAGCAAAGCGCCTTCCAATACACCAAGACCCGCCAAAGTTCGTCCGCCAAAGCACCAAGGCAGAAGTATTTGAAACGGGCATCAAGGCCGTCGACCTTCTCGCGCCATTCATCAAGGGAGGTAAGGTGGGACTCTTCGGCGGTGCTGGAGTGGGGAAGACGGTGCTCATCCAAGAGCTCATTCACAATGTGGCCTCCGAGCACGGCGGTTATTCTGTGTTTGCCGGTGTGGGAGAGCGCGTCCGCGAAGGTAACGACCTCTATCACGAAATGAAAGACTCAGGCGTTTTGGAAAAAACGGCGCTGGTATTCGGTCAGATGAACGAAGTGCCGGGCGCTCGCGCTCGCGTTGCGCTCTCGGGTCTCACGATGGCGGAGGCATTCCGCGACGAAGGCGGTAAAGACGTACTCTTTTTCATGGACAACGTGTTCCGCTTCGTGCAGGCAGGAAGCGAAGTGTCTTCGCTTCTCGGCCGCGTGCCATCCGCTGTGGGATATCAGCCGACTCTCGCCGAGGAAATGGGTCTCTTGCAGGAGCGCATCACATCCACCACCGAGGGCTCCATCACTTCCGTGCAGGCGATCTACGTGCCTGCTGACGACGTGACAGACCCAGCGCCAGCAACGACTTTCGCGCACCTCGATTCCACCGTCGTGCTTTCCCGTCAGCTCGCATCTCTCGGTATCTATCCTGCGATCGATCCGTTGGAGTCGAGCTCGACCGCGCTTGCGCCCGAGATCGTCGGCGAAGAACACTACCGTGTGGCCAACGAAACGCGCCGCGTCTTGCAGCGCTACAAGGACCTCCAAGACATCATCGCCATTCTTGGTATCGAAGAACTCTCCGAAGAGGACAAAAAATTGGTCTACCGTGCTCGAAAGATCCAGCGCTTCCTCTCGCAGCCATTCTCGGTTGCCGAAACATTCACGGGAGCAAAGGGTAAGTATGTAGGTCTCGCAGAAACGGTGCGCGGATTTGCAGAAATTTTGGATGGTAAACACGACGCGATGGGCGAGCAGGCCTTTTACATGAAAGGCGGCGTCGACGAAGTGCAAAGCTAGAACACGATGGCCTCCACATTCCATCTCGTCATTGCATCTGTCGGGGAAACCCGCTTCGACGGGCAAGTAGTCTCTGCCACATTTCCGGGTTCTGCTGGTGAATTCACCGTGCTTGCGGGCCACGAGCCTCTCGTGACCACTCTTAAGAAGGGAACCATAACCGTGCGTGAATCAGCTGCAAACTCAAAAGATTTCCCGGTAGAAGATGGGGTTTTGGAAGTGTCGGGCAACCGCGCGATCGTCCTTCTGTAGAAAACTGCTAAAATACGCTCTTGAGCGGGGTATAATCAGACGTAATGGCTCCTACAAAAGGGGTGGCGCTGTTTTTTATACTCGCGCTCGTTGCTGCGCCTGCAATAACTATTGCAGCAACGAGCTTCGATCAAATTCTTGCTGACGAAGAGCAAAAGTACCAGTTGCCATCCGGGTGCCTTGCTAAGATCGCAAAAGCGGAAAGCGGAGGAAATCCCAACGCAAAAAATCCATATTCGACAGCCTCCGGCCTATTCCAATGGCTTACAAGTTCTTGGGCCGGCGCATCACGCCGCATAACTCCGGACAATCGACCGCTTGATCCATCGCAAAGATTCAATCCATCTGTTGCAGCCAAAGTCACAGCAGTATCTCTGCGTGATTCTCAAAACATACTAGGAGGCTTAATACAGCAAGCCGGCATAGACAGGTGTCTTGGTCTATACATGGGACACTTCCTAGGTCCGGCTGGAGCACGAAAGTTTCTTCAGGCGTACATTCAGAATCCGCAGCAAAGCGCGTGCGCTGTATTCCCGAAAGAATGCGGTGCAAATAGGGGATTCATGGGCGGTAGAACGCTCGCAGGGCTTTTACAGGAAGCGTCTCGAAGGCTTGGCAACGGCGGCAGCATCAATATCGCAGGCAACTTTGAGGATCAAAACGGCATACCGTTTTCTCGCACGAACGCAGATATTCCCACAAGCGCGTATCTCCCAGCTTCGACGCCAATACCACCCAACACAGAGCGTACATACCCCACGACCTATAACTCGAAAGGAGAGCCCGTTCTCGATTCCTCGGCTCAAAGCACTCAGGCTGGCGGAGGCACTCAAAATTCGCAGCTCGTCAATGCAGCGTCGCAAATAATCGTGCAACCTCGTCAGGTTTCAAGAGGAAATTCATTTATCGTTTCTTGGACAAGTGTGGGAATGAATAAGACAAAGCCCTGCAAAGTATCGCAGGAGACTAGTGCAGGGCGCACAACTATTGCAGAAGCCAACGAAGGAACGGAGATTATTGCGACTAAAAAAGAAGACGCGGCCGGAGTAAGGACGTTTTCGCTTGTATGCTCCAGCGTATTGAATACAGAGTTTCAAGAACAAACAGCCACTGTTTCTATCAACTAGATGACAGACACGCCGAAATTCCAACGACGGATCGAAGACTTCACGTGCGAGCACTGCGGCGTCGAGGTGAAAGGCACGGGCTATACGAATCATTGTCCTAAATGCCTATGGGGCAAACATGTGGATGTACATCCAGGCGACAGAGCAGAGGCGTGCGGCGGCATGATGGAGCCAATTCGGATAGAAGGCACGACACCCCACTACACGCTTGTGCATCGTTGCATCCGCTGTCGCGCGGAGCGCAGGAATGTCGTTGCGAAAGAAGACGATGGAGCAGCACTCGTAGGCGTTGCTAAAAAATCAGCGGCAATGGATAATTAGCGTATGGTTCGTGAAGCTCCACAGCCCCTCCCCGAAGGTATACCTCATTACTACGGGGATGTGGTACGCCAGCTTTTTATCGTTGCAGCGGGACTCATGCTAATCGCAGCTCCGTTTTATACAGACTCATTGCGCATTCAGCTCCCATTTATCGTCGTCGGCGCGATTGTACTTGTTGCGATCGCGGCACTCGTCAATCCGCACAAGCAAGGGCCTTTTATGGCAGGTGCTATCGCAAGCGGGGCGGGGCTCGCACTATTTGAGATGTGGGCGCTGTATTGGTACGAAGATTCAAATATCTTGCAATTTCTTTTGCGCCAAGCGATCGCGGTCGTGTTTCTTGTCGCGTTTTATTTCTGCATGAAAACAGTGCGCGCGTTCATTTTGCACAGCATAGGGAAGCACGACGAGCCGGGAGAGTTTGACGACAAGTATGCGCCGGAAAGGCCCTCAAAGCCGCGCAAGGCTACGAGTCTTCGCGACGAATTCTTGCCGTGGTTTGCGCAGCGTGGTGGCAGAAGCGAGGAGCGAGGTGCCGCTGAAGCAGATACGCCGGTGCGCCAAACTCCAGGCCGCTCGAAAAAAGAACTCTATCCCACGGAAACTCCCTACGAGGAGGTCCTTTGATCTCTCACGCGTATAGACACTATGGCAAAAAAGAAAGTATTTTTACTACTTGGGCATCCTGATAAGAGAGGTATGTGCGGCAAACTCGCCGATGCATATGAGAAGGGCGCTCGCGACGGCGGGCACGAAGTGCGGAGATTAGATCTCGGTGACATGCAGTTTGATCCCGTGCTTCACTTTGGCTATCGCCAGAGGCAAGAGCTCGAGCCGGACCTCGTGAAATTCCAGGAAAATGTCGGATGGGCTGATCACTTCGTCGTTATTTACCCCGTATGGTGGGTGGGGATGCCCGCTCCACTCAAAGGACTTTTTGACCGTGCGTGGCTTCCGGGCTCGGCATTTCGCTATATCAAAATGGCTTCCGGCAAACGCACGATATTCTGGCACCGCATGTATCGAGGGAAGACCGCTCGCACGATTCTCACGAGCGGCACACATCCATTTTTGGTGCGTTTTTTGCCCGGCAACGTCAACGCGCAATTGCGCTGGGGAATATTGTGGTTTGCGGGCTTTTCCGTGCGATCCAAATGGTTTGGCCCGTCGGAGAACCGCTCCGAGGCGGTGTGCACGAAGTGGTGCAATAAGGTTTATAACCTCGGCCGCTCTGCGAAATAACTTCAAAACTCTAAAGTAAAACCCCCCCGGCGAATTTTATCGCCAGAGGGTAGCTTCGTACGTTGCACTGAGCCTGACGCTCACTTTTGTGGTAGCGGCGGGAGTTTTTCCAGCGGCGTTACGTTTTCTTTGTCCGTGAATACGAACCAGAGGACAACGCTTGTGGTGCTTCCGCCGCAAGCTGTACGAACAACTTGAAGGATTTCCTTCTTTTTCGGGTTGTAAACCCGACTTTCGAAGATCTCCCGAATCGTTTGTCGCCCGTATGTGTCGCACTCGCTTGCCGCCGTTTGCATAGCGAGCGGATCTTTTATGCGCTCCGCCGCGCGCGGAAGCACATAGAGCAAGTTTTGGTCGCCACCGTTAATCGTCCGTCCGTCAGGAGATATACTCATACCAATGACCAAGCCGAAGAGAAAGCTGGCTTGCGCCTGGGCATGAGATGGGAAAATTGACACGAGAGAAACCAGTAGAAGTCCAGTAGAAAAGAGCTTGCGCATGAGACACCTCCGGTTTTGCGCGATTTATAATTATAATACGTTTTATGAATATGTCAAATTAAAGACTTTCTACGTTAGCAAATGCCCATTATTTCAGTTAGTATTCCGCGATGTCTCTTTCGATAGGCATAGTCGGATTACCGAATGTGGGAAAATCCACGCTTTTTAAT
>Ga0196981_1000519_pt1 | contig 11567 bp, 12 predicted proteins | sample S3_2013CmetaG_FD_155462 | JGI IMG/M metagenome (GOLD analysis project Ga0196981, IMG submission 155462) | Soil microbial communities from Anza Borrego desert, Southern California, United States - S3_20-13C | ecosystem: Environmental > Terrestrial > Soil > Desert | place: USA: California...
GCCGTCCTTGCGCTTCACGGCGCCCGCCCCGGCATTGAAGGTCGTATCATCCTCCAGCGCGCAGACGGCGGCCACCACCGCGTCAAAGGCCGACCCGCCCGTGCGCAGGATGGCAGCCCCTGCCTCCAGCGCCGCCGCGACCCCCTTGCGGTTGTCTTCCTCTTCCTCCGGCTTGATTTCCTTCGCGCCGCCGTGAACGATGATCGACCAATGCGATGTCATGGGTTACTCCTGTTCCGCCGGATAACACCGGGCTGTTCCGATAGCGTCAATGCGCTGCCGGGCCACAAGTTCCAAGGCGGGGGATTGATATAAAAGACTATTCGCCGACAGTCTTGCTGTGCAGGGAGCACAGATGCGCCATCGAATCCTGCGGATCCTGCGTGAATCCCGATTTCGGGTAGGCGCAGAACAGCGGCAGGTTTTCGCGGCGGCAAAGTTCGGTCCACAGGTGCTCGAGGCGCACCGTGGCCGCGCACTGCCCCTGCGCCCACATCAGCGCGACCATCTCGCCAAAGGCGCGTACCTTGCGGCCCTTGGCCCCTGCACGGCGCAGCGTATCGGTCACAACGGTCTGAAACTTCTCTTCATCCGGCCAGTCGTTGACCATGAATTTGCCAATGGTTTCCTGCGCATCCAGCAGCACAAGCTGCTCGTTGTCGATGTAGAAGGACAGGTCGAGGTTTTGCGCCGTCAGGCGGCGCTCCAGCTCATGCTGGTGCGCGAGGGTTACGATCGCAATGACCCCCTCCCCCTTTACGAGACCGTCATGCACGAAACTGGAAAGGGTGTCGAGGAAGGCGCTTTCCTTCTCGTAAACCTGGACAAAATGCTCAAAAGCCGACATTTCGCCCCAGAAGGCGGTATATGGACGCTCGATCATGTGTTCTGCTCCCGTAGGTTAACATAACACGATGTGTCACGTCTTAATGCTTGCAAACGCCTACCACATTATCCGGTTCCCGGATTTCCCTTATTCGGCGAAATATCGCCGGTTCACCCGGTTATGAACCGGCGCTAAACAGTCGTGATTTTCTGGCACAGGATGAGGATCTTCTTCTGCCCGAAACCGGCTTCCAGTTCGCGCCGGTAGCCCTGCCACCATTTTTTGTTCAGCCGCTTTACCATCACTTCAAAAATGACAATCTGGTCGCGCTCGAGTTTTTTTCCGGCGGGCTTCCACAATCCTTCTGCGGGCGCGCGCGTAAAGGCGGTCAGCCCGCCAAAGCGGCGGGTGAGCAGGTCCTTCGTCTCGCCAAATTTGGTTTTAGCGATGCGCCGGCCGGCGCTGTCGCGCAAGGGAAGAAATATCTGGACCAGGTACACTTTGCAGGCCTCGTTAAGGAAGACCGGTGCTACTGCGGCTTCACCGCCGGCAGCTTTTGCACAGGCGACAATTTAGCGGCGAGGTCATGCTCGCGTCCGCCGCAGGCGGGATGGCCAAAGCCGCCCGCGCTTTTGCCGTCCGTAATGTCGAAGATGATGGCATCGCTGCCGTTCGCGGCCACGCCCTTCGGCACGAAATCGAGCTTCAGCGCGTTGCGCGCGCGCCAGGCGATGTTGTGGTCGGCGCAGGAGGTGTCGCCCGACACGCCGAGGCCGCCGACGATCTCGCCCTTTTCATTGTAAAGGGCAAGGCCGCCACCGAAAACGTTCACGCCGCCGATTTTCTCGCCGACCAGCGCGTCGCTGTTGGAGCCGTATTGGGGCGCGTCGCCCGCATAGGCCGCCGTGACGTTCACAGGGTTGCTTTCCTGCAGCCCGAACAGGGGCCCGCCCGGCTGCGTCGCCGAATAAAGATTGGCGGTCGAGAGCGACAGGCCCTTGAGGCTGAAGGCATTCGCGGTATTCGCCTTCTGCGCCGAAATGACACGGCTGCCCGGCCACTGCGCATCGACCGCATCGCCGGTATAGGCAACCGCGCAGACGGTGCCAGCGCGATCAACGACGGTGCCCCACATATCGAGGTTCAGCCCGCCATTATCCTCCTTGCGCGCCTGGCTCAGCGCCGCTTTCAACGCCTCATGATCCGGCAGCGCTGCGCAGTTATCGGCGGCAGCAGCAGGAGATGCAAAAAGGGCGAGCATAAAGGCGGCAGAAACAAGGCGGGTCGCGTTCGTCATGATTTTTCCTTGGAATCGTGGAGGGAGGAAGAGTTGATGCGCAGCGAACAGCCTAACGCTGTACGCGGTGATTGAACAGCCTCTCTGTTCGCTCATCCGATGGAATTGGGGGGATGTGGTTAGAGCAGCCGCTCCGCCTCTTCGGCATCCGGCAATTTACCGGCGGGCGTCAGGCTGTCGATGGCATCGGGCAGCGTCTGGCTCAGGCCTTCCAGCAGCTCGGCGCGGCTCTTGCCGGTCTGCACCATCAGCCATTCGATGCGCGATTCTCCGAGCGCGCGTTCGAGCTCGCGCGTGGAGATTTCCTTGTTTTCGCCCGTGCCGATCCAGCTTTGCACGCGGTCTGCATAGGGAGTTTGCTGGAAGCGCGCGACGAGGTCGGCGAGCCCTTCGGCCAGTGCGCCGCCCGACAATGCATGCCGCACCGGCACCTGGATCGCGCGCGAGGACGGTTCGCGGAAGCCGTCCGCGCCGCCGATACCCGTCATGTCGGCGAGCCGGCCCTTGCCCTTCATCGTGCGATAGGCGAGCAGCGCGAGGAGCGCCTTGGTGCTGAACGACATACCGCCGCCCGCACCGCGCATCATGCCCGGCTGGAAACCGCCGCGACCACCTACCATGCCATCGAGAAAACCCATTTTCCGCTCCTGAAATTCACACCCTTTAAGCACCCGGGATTATGTACGAACGACAGAAAAACCGTCTTGTTCCTGTATTGCCTGTCTGGGCGGCATTTGCACAGGAGCCAGCCGCGATTTGCGCACAGCGTCTTTTTTAAATACTGAAACATTTCAATGACTTAAAAACAGAGCGTTGCAGGTTTTTCGGTCCCCGGTTTCGTTGTATATCAATGACTTGCGAAGGAGAGGTGCAGGATCCACGGCGATATGCCTATATAAACTGTCCGGATGCTAAAGTATTCTATTTATTCGCAAATACTGGATAGGTTTGACGTATTGCGCAGCGGGTGCGAGGATGGCTTACAAACAGGAAAAAGGACAATTTGCGGATGAAAAATTTTCCCGGCACCCTCGCCGGTCTCGTTGAAAAAGCAAAAGCGGCCACCGCCAGCGAAAGCGCCGCGCTCACAACGCTTCATTCGCTCGACCTCACCAGCCTGAACGACACCGACACCCCCGCCGTGATCGACACGCTCATCGCAAAAGCGGATCAGGGAAAACTCGGCCATGTCGCGGCGACTTGCGTCTATCCGCAGTTCCTCACGCAAACCTTTAATGCCACTGCGAAAAAGGGCATCGCGCGCGCGACTGTCATCAATTTTCCAAGCGGCCATGGCACGCCCGACCAGACGGCGGCAGACACGAGAACAGCAATAAAATCAGGCGCAAATGAAATCGACATCGTGCTCGATCATGAGGCGTTTCTATCGGGCAATAGCGAAAAAGCCGCGCAGTTGCTGCGTTCCTGCCGCGACGCCTGCGGCCCCGACGTAAAGCTCAAAGTGATTTTAGAAAGCAGCGCCTTCACCGATTACAAGGATCTCTACGCCGCCTCCGTCCTCGCGCTCGACGCAGGCGCCGATTTTTTAAAGACATCGACCGGCAAGCACGCCACCGGTGGCGCCTCGCTCGACGCCGTCGCCACCATGCTCCAATCGATCAGGGACACCGGTTTCGATGCCGGCGTAAAGGTCTCGGGCGGCGTTAAAACCGTGACGGACGGCGCGCAATACATCGCCCTCACCGAAAGCATGATGGGCGGCGACTGGATCCGCCCTGAAAAATTCCGCATCGGCGCAAGCGGTGTGCTGACCGATATCCTGAAAACGCTGGGACAGAGTGCAGGCCCTCCGCCCGCCATGCCGCCGGTTTATTAGCCGCCTAACTCCCTGATTTTGCGTTGTCAATGAATATTTGTATCGTTTTTGTTCTGTTTTGTTCTTGAAAGAACAGAACGGAACCGGTACATTTAATCATGAGATTCGTTTTCGGAATGAAGTTGAACAACGCGAAGAAAAAGGGGTAAACCACAATGGCATCTGTTACCGCACTGCGTCCTGAAGGGAAAAACGATATGAACGCCGCTGAAAAGCAAAAGGCGCTGGAGGCCGCGCTCGGCCAGATTGAACGCGCGTTCGGCAAGGGCTCGATCATGAAGCTCGGCTCGGATGCGAAGCAGGAAGTCGAAGTCATTTCGACCGGCTCCGTCGGCCTTGACCTCGCGCTCGGCATCGGCGGCCTGCCCCGCGGCCGCATCATTGAAATCTACGGGCCGGAAAGCTCGGGCAAGACCACGCTGGCGCTGCAGGTCATCGCGGCCGCGCAGAAGGCGGGCGGCCAGTGCGCGATCATCGACGCGGAACATGCGCTGGATCCCTCCTACGCCAAGAAACTCGGCTGCGACATCGAGGGGCTCCTCGTCTCCCAGCCCGATTGCGGCGAACAGGCGCTTGAAATCGCCGATACCCTCGTGCGCTCGGGCTCGCTCGACGTACTCGTCGTCGACTCGGTCGCGGCGCTCGTGCCCCGCGCCGAACTTGAAGGCGAGATGGGCGACAGCCATATGGGCCTGCAGGCCCGCCTGATGAGCCAGGCGCTCCGCAAGCTGACCGGCACGATTTCCAAATCGCGCACGATCGTCATCTTCATCAACCAGATCCGCATGAAGATCGGCGTCATGTTCGGCTCGCCCGAAACGACGACGGGCGGCAACGCGCTGAAATTCTACGCCTCCGTGCGCCTCGACATCCGCCGCATCGGTTCCCTGAAGGACAAGGAAACCGTGGTCGGCAACCAGACCAAGGTGAAGGTCGTCAAGAACAAGCTGGCGCCCCCCTTCCGCGTCGTCGAATTCGACATCATGTACGGCGAAGGCATTTCGAAAGAGGGCGAGATCATCGACCTCGGCGTGAATGCCGGCATCGTGGAAAAATCCGGCGCATGGTTCGCGTTTGACGGCGAGCGCATCGGCCAAGGCCGCGAGAACACCCGCAAATACCTGAAGGAAAACCCGAAGGTCGCCGAAGCAATCGAGCGCAAGCTGCGCGAGAACGCGGGCGTGGTCGCCAACACCATGCTGCAGGGCTCTGAAGAAACAAACGACGACGGCGATGACGATGCGCCGGCCGCGTCTTCCAAAGCGAAAAAAGGGAAAGCCGAAGACTAACCCCTGACGACCCCAACGAGATTATCTCTCGTAGCCATTGCTTTCCCTTTGACCCCGAAAGGCCCGCCTTCTTCCCGAGGCGGGCCTTTTACTTTCGCCCAGGAAAAAAAGCCCGCCGGTTTCCCGGCGGGCTTTTTTGTGCTCGTGATATGCCTCAGTCGCTGCCGGACTTGTCGCTGCCGCCATGGTCGTCATCATGGTCGCCTTTATGGTGATCATCATCGTGATCGCCGGATTTGCCATGGTTATGGTCGTCGTGCTTGGCCTTCATATCTTTATGGGCCGCTTTCATTTCTTCCAGCGTGACAGAGCCATCGCCGTTGGCATCCGCTTCCTTGAACATCTTGTTGCCGAAAGCGTCATGTTCGCCCTGGGTCAGCTTGCCGTCGCCGTCTTTGTCCATTTTCTTGAACCAGGCGTCGGTTTTGCCGTCCATATGCTTGTCGCAGGCCAGCGCGGGCTGCGCCGCCATCAAAACCGCTAGCGCGGCGAGAGCGAAGTATTTCATACATGTCTCCATAAAAGGTCGTTTCCAACTTACAAGCGATAACGCCCCCACGCGCCAAGCGTTCCCGCGCTCGGAAAGAAATCCGCGGGCGCGCTGTCGTCTTATAGGCGTTTTTTAGAAAAAGAAGCGGCCTTCGGCGCGGCGACCGGCTTTTCCAGCTTTGCCATCTGCTGCGCCGTGTCGGCGAGGCTCTGCTGGCGCAGCGCGACATAGTGCTGATATTCGCCATCGAGAGCCTGCTCTATCGCGCGAACATCCGGCCGCCACTTTTCCGGCGCCTCGAAAGTCAGGCGATGCACCTCCGCGAGCGTCAGGCTGAAAAGCCGCCTGTTGCTGCCGGTGTCACCATGTTGGCTTTCGTGCGTGCTGTGGACCTCAATATCGGCAACGACTTTTTCTGCCCAAGGGTCGTAGCTGTAACCCGCGAGTGTAATGGCGTCGATGGTTTTGGACGGACCGACCGAGATAGCGCTATCAAAGCCGCTCTTCAACTCGCGGATGACGTCAGCCACCGCGTCAGCGGCCTGTGCGGAAAATTCGTCGCTGAGCGAAGCAACCGGAGTCATTGGAGTGCCCTATTCGAATATCCAATTTTACCCCTCCCGTCATCTTATGTCAATCAACCGACGTCTTCGCTATTGCTGACGAGCTTTTCCAGCACATCCGTCATCAGCGCGCGTGCGCGGTGCCCGGCAAAGCCCGGACCTTCATGGTCGACAAGCGCGGCGAATAGCAGGCGCCGCTGTCCGCGCTCGCACCAGCCGATAAACCATCCGCGCTGCTTCCCTGCCGCGCGATCCGTATAGCCCGAGCCTGTCTTGCCGAACATCCGACCGCCCGCGAGGTCGCCGGCGAAAATGAGCGGCGCGGTTTTAGCGAGGGCGCTTTCGGAAACCGGCAATTGCAGAAGCAACAACCGGCGCAGGAACTGCACCTGTTCGCGCGGCGAGATCTGCAGCGAGCTGACGAGCCAGCTATTCGTGAGGCCGTTATTTTTTCCGGGGTCGCCCGAAATATCGCCGTTGCCGTAGTCGAACTCGCGCAGGTAATGGGCGAATTTTTCCGCGCCCAGCGTTTCGGTGATGACCTGGGAGTACCAGAGACAGGAATGGTGCATCCAGCCCATTGGATCAAAGCTCTGCCGCCAGCTCTCCAGCATCACGGGCACGCGCGCCTCGTAGTTCGCGGCGAAGGGCCAGACAGGATTCTTGGCGTCATGTAAAATTCCGCTGTCGAAGCCCATCAGCGCCAGCGGGATCTTGAAGGTCGAGCAGGGTGACCAGCGGGCGTCGATATCGCCTTCCGCTTCGAGAATTTCATCGGTATCAAAATCGGTGACGAGCCAGGGCATTGGGTTCCTCCGGGAAATCTCACTGAGAGCGAAGCGAAGAATCTCCCTTCTGGTTCCACAACAGGGAGATCCTTCTTTCGCTCAGGATGACAGGGAGTTAAGCGTTCTTGTCGCTCATCACGCGGGATTTTTCGCGCTGCCAGTCGCGGTCTTTTTCCGCCGCGCGCTTGTCATGCTGCTTTTTCCCGGTCGCGATGCCGAGTTCGACCTTGGCGATGCCGCGATCGTTGAAATAGATGGACAGCGGGATCAGCGTCGTGCCCTTGCGCTGCACCGCGCCGATCAGCTTGTTCATCTGGTTCTTGTGGAGCAGCAGCTTGCGCGGACGGCGGACGTCATGCTGCCACTTCGCGTTCGATTTCGTGTATTCGGGGATATGCGCGTTGACGAGGAAAATCTCGGATCCTTCAACGGCGGCGTAGCTTTCGTTGATGCTCGCCTGGCCGGTGCGGAGCGATTTGACCTCGGTGCCGGTCAGGATGATGCCGGCCTCCATCGCATCCTCGATAAAGTAGGTGAACCGCGCCTTGCGGTTCTGGGCGACGGTCTTGTTATTGGGGTCTTTCTTGCCCTGGCTTTTGTTTTTTCCCGTCATGGCGGCGCATCAGCGCTTTCCCGCCTTTTTCAGCGTCTTCTTGCCGAGCTTGAAGATGCCGGCGAATTCCATCGCCTCGTCGAGTTTGGCGCGCGTCGCTGGCGTCACCGGCACGAGCGGCAGGCGGGTTTCTTCGGCGCATTTGCCAAGGCGCGACAGGCAGTATTTCGCAGGGCTCGGGTTGGTTTCGGCAAAGAGGTATTTATGCAGCGGCAGCAGGCTGTCGCGCGCTTTTTCAAAGCCCTTCCAGTTCTTTTGCTGCCAGCTGATATGCAGGTCGGCGCAAATGCGCGGCGCGACGTTGGCGGTGACGGAAATGCAGCCATGGCCGCCCTGCGCGAGATAGGCGGCGACTGTCGCGTCCTCCCCCGAGAGCTGGACGAATTCGTCACCGAGCGCAACGCGCAAGGCAAGCGGGCGGCTGAGATCGACCGAGGCGTCCTTGATGCCGGCGACACGCTTCAAACCCGCGCAGCGGATAACAGTTTCCACGGAAAGATCGACGCCGGTGCGGCCCGGGACGTTATACAAAATGATCGGCAGGCCCTGCGCGTCGTTCACCGCCTTGTAGTGCTGGAACAAGCCCTCCTGCGTAGGCTTGTTATAATAGGGGGTAACGACTAGAATGCCATCAGCACCGCTTTTGTCGGCGAAGCGCGCCAGATCAACCGCAGTTTCGGTCGAGTTGGAGCCTGTCCCCGCGATGACCGGCACCCGGCCGTCCGCGGCCTCGATGCAGGCTTTGATGAGGGATTTGTGTTCGCTTTCCGACAGGGTCGGCGTCTCACCCGTTGTCCCGCAAGGAACAAGCCCATGAGTCCCGCTGGCGATATGCCACTCGACAAGCTTCTGGAACGCGTCGACATCCACCTTGCCCTTGCGGAAGGGGGTGACGAGTGCGACGTAGGATCCTTTAAAGCGGGCCATGGCAGTTCTCCGGTTGCGCCCGCTGTTGCGGACATACGCGGCCAGAATATGTCATTTTTAGGCGGATTGGCAAGGGTCTTGGCCGTGGTGGCAGGCTTGGGAATCGCCGGTTTTGCAGGCATTTCTGCCACATACGGCGCGGAAACGAAGCATAAGACCGCGACAAAAACCGCAACCGCCAAGCCGGCGGCAAAGAAAACCGCCGCGAAGCCGGCCAAAAAAACCGCCGCTAAAAAACCCGCGCCGAAGCAGCCCGTCGCATCATCGATGGATGCCGACTGGCCGAAAACCTTTGCGCTCATCAAGAACCATGCCGACCCGATCGGCGCGAAGCTGATCACCTGGATCTATGTGACGGAAACGAACCTGCCGGTCGCGCCGCACCAGCTGATCGAGTTCGTGCGCGCGAACCCAGACTGGCCGAAGCTTTATATCTTCCGCCGCAAGATCGAGGAGAACCTCGCCCGCGCCGGCAACGCGGCGGAAACCGTGGCCTGGTTCTCCCAGAATCCGCCGACCACCTATACCGGGGAGAAGGGCTATATCGACGCGCTGATCCGCACCGGCAAGGTGCTGGAGGCCCGAACGGCGCTCAATAAATTCTGGAAGGATGCCGAGCTCAACAAGAACCAGACCGCCGCGATGATCGCCTCCTACAAGAGCGGCTTCGCGCCGCACGCGCATGCCGAGCGGCTCGATCACCTGATCTGGGAAGGACGACATAGCGAGGCTGAATACATGCTCGCTTTCGTTGATCCGGGGCAGCGCGCGGCTGCGCAGGCGCGCATCGCGCTCGCGCGCATGTCGAAGAACGCCGAGGGCCTGCTTGCCGCCGTGCCCCCCGCCTACCAGAAAGGCGAAGGCCTGATGTTCGAGCGGCTGCGCTGGCGCCGGCGCAAGAACATGGATGCGGGCGCGCTGGAAATGCTCGCGCAGATGCCAGCGAAAACCCTGCGGCCGGATATGTGGTGGGGGGAGATCAATATCCTCGGGCGGCGGCGGCTGGAATTGCGGGACTATGCCGGTGCGTTCAAGATTGTCTCGCGCCACCAGCTGACCGAAGGCATCGAGTTCGCGCAGGCGGAATGGATGCTCGGCTGGCTGCAGCTGCGTTATATGAACCAACCGCTGAAGGCCTATTACCATTTCGAGGCCATGTACAAGAAAGTCTCGACCGCGATCAGCCATTCGCGCGGCGCCTACTGGGCGGCGCGCGCGGCGGAGAAGGCCTTCCCCGGCCAGCCGACCGCCGTCGAGTGGGAGAAAATTTCGGCGCGCTTCGTCTCGACCTTCTACGGGCAGCTGAGCTACGAGAAGCTGTATGGCCGCCCCTCCCCCGCCATCTTCAAGGAACCACCGGTTTCGCCAGCAGCGGAGGCTGCGTTCAAGAACAACGAGCTGGCGCGCGCGGTGCGCGTGCTGAACGGGCTCGGGCTCAAGACGATCCTCGATCCTTTCCTCGCCCGGCTTATTGCCGACGCCAAAACCAAGGATGATTACAATCTGGTCGCCCGCCTCGCGCGGGAGACGGAGCGTTATTACTACGCGGTGCAGGCGAACAAGGACTGCCAGCAGCATCTCGGCCAGTTCCTATTTTTCGAAGGGTATCCGACCCTGCCGCCGCTGCCCCTTGCCTCGCCGGAAAAGGCGCTTGTGCATGCAATCATCCACCGCGAGAGCATGTTCAACCCGCAGGCGATGTCGCCGGTCGGCGCGCGCGGGCTGATGCAGCTTATGCCCGGCACCGCGCGCATGATGGCCAGGCAGACGGCGCAGGCCTATGACGAAGCGAAGCTCACGCGCGACCCCCGCTATAACGCGCTGCTCGGCGAGGCTTACCTGCAGGGCCTCATTTCCGATTATGCCGGCTTCTACCCGATGGCGATCGCCGCCTATAATGCCGGTCCCGGCAACGTGCGGAAATGGAACCTGGCCTTCAGTGACCCGCGGCTCGGGCAGATCGACGTCATCGACTGGATCGAGCATATCCCGATCTACGAGACGCGCAATTACATCCAGCGGGTGATGGAATCCTATTATATCTACCGGCTGCGTTTCGGCGAAAACCCGAAAACCATTCTCGATTTCGTGCCGAAGCGCTAAGCAATCCTGAGTTGTCGCAAGAATGAAACTCGCGTAATATTTGCGTGTTGGTCCCTTTGGGAAAACATCACGCATGGCGCAGACGCTGACCGAGAATTCCACCGCTCCCCCCGGCGAAGGCGCCGGGTTCAAGGAAGTGACTGGAGCGATTGCATACGATGATATTCCGCCACTGCGCGCCAGGGTTACGGACTTCCTGAAAAGCCAGCGCGTCGATAAAGCCTATGCCAGCATGGTCGCGCTGACCGTCACTGAGATCCTTACCAACCTGGTCCGCCATCCGCCCCAAAAACCGACCCACATCGAAATCCGCCTGCGCATGGCGGGGCGCAATGCGCTGATTGATATCGCGGATAACAGCACGCCTTTCGCGGATTTCGAGGCGAAATGCAAAACTGCGCTCGGGCGGCTCGACGCGGCGAACCTGCTGTTGGAGGATGGTTACGGCCTCGGCGTCATCCTGAAACAGCACAGCCAAGCGAGCTATACGCCCGCCGATAAGAGCCCCGACCAGCTGAATCATTTCCGGGTGCGCGACACGAAAGCAGGCGAGGCACCCGCCAAAAACCGCCTGTTCCTCGTGGATGACGACCCGATCGCGCTGAAGCGGCATGCGGAGATGCTGGGCGATATTTACGATATCACCACCTTTGACACGCCGGCTGAGGCGATCCGCGCCTTCCGCGCCGGGCGCCCGGACCTTGTCGTTTCCGATCTCAATATGCCGGAGATGGACGGGGCGGACCTGCGCCGCGCGCTGTCGGCCCTGCCCGGCGGCGATACGACGCCGTTCATTTTTCTCTCCGCCGATCACGATAGCGAGCACAGCCAGTA
>Ga0196981_1000520_pt1 | contig 11554 bp, 11 predicted proteins | sample S3_2013CmetaG_FD_155462 | JGI IMG/M metagenome (GOLD analysis project Ga0196981, IMG submission 155462) | Soil microbial communities from Anza Borrego desert, Southern California, United States - S3_20-13C | ecosystem: Environmental > Terrestrial > Soil > Desert | place: USA: California...
CGCCGCCCTCGCGCCCGGCCGCCCCGACGCCCGCGGCGCCCGCGCCGACCCCCGAGCCTCCGCCCGCCCCGGCCGTCACCACGCTCGACGCCGCCGCCCGCGCCGCGCTGCCGTTCACGGTCGACCTGCCGGCCGGCTTCGAGATCGTCACCGGCCGACCCGGTCCGGACTTCCGCATCTATACGATCCGGCGGGGCGACCGTTCGTTCGCCATGATCTACGCCGGCCCCGCCTCGCAGTTTCCGATCTACAGCGGCGAGGTGCGCGAGGCGGCCGGACGCGCCTCCGTGGTCTCGACCGAGGACGGCGTCCGCCACGCCCGCGAACACCTGTTCCAGCGGCCCGACGCCACTCCGCGCGAAATCCACGTCTGGACCATGAGCCTCGAGGGCCCCGACCGCGCCCTGGCGGAACGCATCGCCCAGTCGGTGGACGTGCGTCAGATCGCGCCCTGAGGGACGCCCTTCAGCGTCCGAACAGATCCGGGCCGATGACGGGCGCCGCGCCGCGGTGGTCGAGCGTGACGGTGCGGACGACGGCGCCGTAACGCAGCCTCACCCCGGTTTCGGGCGGTCCCTTCAGCAAGAGGCGGGCGAGGCGGCCGTCCTCCCAGTCCATGTCCACGGCGACCCCGCCGCGCACGCGCACGCCCTTCAGCGCGCCGGTCGGCCAGGCGCGGGGAAGCGCCGGGAGCAGGTGAACCTCGCCGCCCCAGGACTGGACCAGCATCTCCATGATGCCCGCCGCGCCGCCGAAATTGCCGTCGATCTGGAACGGCGGATGGGCGTCGAACATGTTCGGATAGGTGCGTTGCGGACCGGTCAGCCCTTTCAGCACGGCATGGGCGCGCTCGCCGTCGCCCATCCGCGCCCACAGGCACAGGCGCCAGGCCGTGCCCCAGCCGGTGGCGTAGTCGCCGCGTTTGTCCAGACTGACCCTGGCCGCCTGAATCAGGTCGGGCGTGTCGCGTACGTTGATCTGGCTGCCCGGATAGACGCCGTACAGGTGCGAGACGTGGCGATGGTTCTGATCGGGCGCGGCGTCGTCCCAGTCCTCCAGCCACTCCTGCAACTGGCCGCTCTTGCCGATCCGGTCCGGCGCGATGCGGGCGCTGGCGGCGTCGAGGCTGGCGGCGAAGTCCGCGTCGCGGCCGAGGATGGCGGCGGCCTGGCCGGTGCGCTCGAACAGATCCCGGACGATCTGGCGGTCCATGGCCGGGCCGACGCACAGCGACGATCCGAACGGATGATGGTTCTCGGGTGAAAGCGACGGCGAGGTGACCAGACCGCGCCCGCCCGGATCCTCGACCAGCGTATCGAGGAAGAACAGGCTGGCGCCCTTCATCAGCGGATACAGCCGCTCCAGCACCGCCGGGTCGCGCCCGTAATCCCAGTGGTCCCACAGGGTGTTGCACAGCCAGGCGCCGCCGCACGGCCACAGGCCCCACATCGGGCCGTCGATCGGGGCGGCCGCGCGCCACAGGTCGGTATTGTGATGCGTGACCCAGCCGCGGGCGCCGTACATGGTCCGGGCGGTGCGCGCGCCGGTGATCGACAGCTCCTCGACCATCCTCAGCAACGGCTCGACGCAGACCCCCAGTCCGGCCGGATCTGCGGGCCAGTAGTTCATCTCGGTGTTGATGTTGATGGTGTATTTGCTGCCCCACGGCGGGCCGACGCCCTCGTTCCAGATGCCCTGCAGGTTGGCCGGCTGGGAGCCGGGCCGGGAGGACGAGATCAGCAGATAGCGGGCGAAGTCGAAATAGAGGGCGGCCAGCGCCGGGTCCCCGCCGGTCCCGGACGCGGCGATGCGCTGGTCGGTCGGCCGGGCGGCGGCGGCCGAGCCGCCGAGGTCCAGCGACACCGGTTCGAACAGGGCCCGATAGTCGGCGACGTGACGGCGGCGAAGCTCGGCGTACGGCCTGCCCGCGGCGGCGCGGCCGGTGGCGCGGACCAGGGCGACCGGATCGCCGGAGACGTCGTCGAAGCGGCGGTAGCTCGTGGCCATGCTGATCAGCACGGTGGCGGACCGCGCGCCGCGCAGCCTCAGGGCGGCGTCGGTCGCCTCGACCGCCCCATCGGACAGAACCTCGACCCGGAGCGCGAAGGTCAGGGCCGCCGGCGTGTTCTCTCCGCCGACGTTGACGCCGGTGATCAGCCAGGCCGACGGACCGTCGGCGGCGATCCGGAAGCCCTCCGGAAGGTCGCCGGCGTCCTCGACGGCCAGCCAGTCGATCTCGCGGGACCCGATGGGCGGCGTCGCCGGGCCCTGATAGGCGGGGCTGGTGTGCTGGACCCACCGGGGGGCGCGCCAGGCGAAATCGCAGTCCAGCCCGCCGCCTTCGGCTTCCAGCCGCAGGACCACGACCTGGTCCGGGGCCGAGGCGAAGGCTTCCCGCCGGATTTCGCGTCCCCCCGCGCTGAACCCGCTCGCGCAGATCGCGTCCTCCAGGGTCAGTTCGCGCTCGTAGCGGGTCGGAACGACCGCGCCGGGAAAGGTCACCAGTACATCGCCGAACGTGCCGTACGACATCTGCCGCAGCGGGCGGGCCATCACCTTCGCGCTGGCCAGTTCCGTGGCCTCGGTGAACCGGCCCTCATTCAGCAGGCGCCGGACCTCGGGCAGGGCGGCGAGCGCCTCGGGATTGTCGGGCGTGTAGGGGCCGCCGGCCCACAGGGTGTCCTCGTTCAGCTGCAGCCGTTCCTGGGCTACGCCCCCGAACACCATGGCGCCCATGCGGCCGTTGCCGATCGGCAGGGCCTCGTCCCAGATCGCCGCGGGCTGGCGGTACCACAGCCGACGGACGGCCTTCCCCGTTTGCCCCGCGTTCGCCGCCGTCGGCAGCAGCGTCAAACCGGCCGCGCCCGCAAGGGCGAATCGTCGCGTGATGTCGAACAGGCTCATGTGTCTCTCCCTGCCGGTAGCGCTAACATTTTTTGCGGCGCTGTTGCTAGCAGTCGCCCTTCAGGGCACTGGCGCTCGGGATAGCTTGGCCGTATGGACGCCTTCGGAGCCCTCGCTGAACTCGCCGAAAAACATCCGCGACCCGTGGCGTCTGCGCTCGTTCGAAACCGCCTGCCCGAATGATTTTTTCGGCTTCCGGCAACAGGAGGGGAACTTGAAGGAAGCGGATGTAACCGCGACCGCCGCGGCGCGTCTTGATCTGCTGGATTCGCTTCGCGGCTTTGCGCTGATGGGACTTTTCCTGTTCCACTCGGTCGAGCTGTACGAGCTGTTCTGGTTGAAGAACGACTACGGCGCCGTCTTCACCTGGTCGGCCGGTCTGTTCTCCGGAAAATCCTACGCCCTGATGTCGCTGTGCTTCGGCGTCAGCTTCTTCCTGATCATGCAGGGCGCCGCCCGCAGGGGGCAGGATTACCGCGGGCGCTTTGCCTGGCGGTTGACGATCCTGCTCGGGATCGGACTGCTGCACGGCCTCGTCTACCGCGGAGACATCCTGCAGGTGATCGCCGTGCTCGGCTTCGCGATGCTGCTTCTCGACCGGATCAGGAGCAACCGCACCCTTCTAGTATTGGCCGGCGTCTGCTTCCTCCAGCTTCCGCTCCTCCTGCGCGCCTGGGCGGCCTCCCAAGGATTCAGCTGGGGCCTGACGCCCCCGCTCTACTTCGCAGACCAGAGCCTGCTGGTGCTCGCCAACGGGGCGCTTCTGGAGGCGGTGCGCGCCGGCGCGACCGAAGGCTTCGTCGCCAAATGGTCGTACTTCATCGAGGCCGGGCGCGTCGTGCAGATGCTCGGGCTGTTCATGGTCGGCCTCGTTCTCGGCCGCATCGGCTTCTTCGCCGAGCCCGGGCGGTTCAGGAAAGCGCGACGGCTGTTGCTCCTGGTCTCGCTGGTGGTCGCGCCGATCCTCTATTTCCAGGCCTATGGCCTGCTCGACGCGGCGGTGGCCGACGGCCCCGTGCGTCAGAACCTTCGGTCCCTGCTCGACAACTGGACCGGCCTCGCGATCGCCACCGTGCAGTTGCTGCTGTTCGTCGAGCTGTATGAAACCGCCGCCCGACCCCTGCTGCGGGTGTTCGCCGCGCCGGGCCGGATGACCCTGACGCTGTATGTCGGCCAATCGATTGTGTTCGTACCGATCTACTACGGCTTTGGCCTCGGCTTGTACGACGATCTCGACGCCGCCCGGTCGCTGACCATCGGGATCGCGGCCTTCGCCATCCAGACCATCGTCGCCCACGTCTGGTTTCGCCATTTCCACTATGGTCCGCTCGAATGGGTGTGGCGCGCGGCGACGCGCACCAGCCTGGAGGTTCCGTTCGTCAAGGTTCCTGCGGTCGCGGCGGCCCGGGACTGAGTTCCGGGGGAGGGGGCGCGGTTGGGGTTGGCCCATTCTCCTGCTGATCCGACGACGAGAAGTCGCCGGGTTGGAGTCGACCGGATAGGACGGCGCAAGGAGCGCAGATGGAAAAGCTCGACCTGAAGAAGGCCAGGAAGGCGCTGTTCAGCGCTCCGCTCGATCGATTCGTGCTGATCGAGGCGCCCCCGGTCGTCTGCCTCATGGCGGACGGGCATGGCGATCCGAACGCCGTTCCGGAATACAAACTCGCCGTCGAGAGCCTGTATTCGACGGCCTACGCCATCAAGTTCATGTGCAAGGCCGGGGGGCGCGACTTTGTGGTGTCGCCGCTTGAGGGGCTGTGGTCGGCCCCGGATCCCGAAAGCTTCACCGCGAGGCGGAAGGACGAGTGGGCCTGGACGATGATGATCATGGTCCCCGACTACGTTGACGAGGCGACTTTCCAGGAGGCCAGAGCCCGGAGTCAGCGCAAGCTGGGCCAGCTTTCCGCCACCCTCCGCCTCGAGACCCTGGACGAGGGGCTATGCCTTCAGGCGTTGCACGTGGGGCGCTACGATGACGAAGGACCGCTGCTCGCCAGACTGCACAATGAGATCATGCCCGAGGGCGGGTACGGCTTCGCGGGGCGGCACCACGAGGTCTATCTCAGCGATCCCCGAAAGACCCCGGCGGAGAAGCTCAGGACCGTGATCCGTCAGCCCGTACGGAAGACCTGAGCCTCAGGTTCACCCGGCTCCGGCAACCGTCCGCCGCACGTCCGCGTCCACGGCGCCGAGCCGCACGCCGCGCCGGCCCGCGAACACCAGCACCTCCATTTCCGGCGCCGCCGCCCAGCGCCGCAGCGTCGACTGGTAGGGTTCGCGCCGCCAGTCGTGCGGCCGGGCCGGATCGGACTCGACGATCAGCCGCGCTCCGCCCTTTTCGCTGTGCAGCACGAAGCCGGCCGTGGTCGGCTTCCAGCGCTCGTCCAGCGCCTCCGTCAGCAGCCAAAGGCAGTTGAACACCCGGCAGTCCCCGGGCCGCGTCTCATAGACGGCGCAGCCGCCGGCCCTGCTGAAGTGACGGCACCATTTGCCCGCGGGCTTTTCCAGCGCCGTCACCCCCATCAGCTTGCAGCACAGGCCGCAGTCGCCGCAGCTCTTGCCGCGCGGGATCAGGTCTCCGACCACACCGCCAGCTCGTTGCCCGCCGGGTCGCGGAAATGGAACCGCCGCCCGCCGGGGAAGGCGAAGATCGGCTTGACGAGGGTCCCGCCCGCCGCCTCGACCTTCGCCGCCATGGCTTCCAGATCGTGGGCGAACAGCACGGGCAGGGGCGTGCGCACGCCACCCGCCTGGGCGTCGAAACCGCCGTCCAGTCCCTCGTCGAAAGCCGCGTACTCCGGCCCGTAGTCCACGAATTTCCAGCCGAAGGCCTGGCTGTAGAAGGCCTTGGTGGCGGGCAGTTCGCCGCCCGGCAGTTCGAGATAGTCCAGCTTGCCGTCTTCACGCATGGGTGATGCTCCTGTCAGGTCGCCACCGACATTCGGCCTTGCCATGCCCATTCTCCCCACGCAATCTGCGAACGATTCTCAACTAAAGGAGTCGGGGATGATCGTGCTGATGGCCGGAGACGCCTCCCTCGCCGGGCTGCTGCGCGAGAGCCGGACCGGCTCACAGCACCTCGCGCCGGCTCAGGTGGACGAGGGCGGCGGCCATGACCACCGCGCCCAGCCCAAGTCCCAGGCCGAGCGCCGTCTGATACCGCCACGCCTCGGTGGCCAGCATGTTGACCGGCATCTGCCACGGGAAGAAGACGCCCTGTTTCGCTGATGTCGCGACCACCGAGAAGAAGGTCCCCCCGATGCCCACTGCCAGCGCCGGCACGAAGCTGGCGTAGCGCAGGGCGACCCACAGCTGGATGGCGATCATCAGCAGGGCGGCCAGAAAAATCTTGCCGAACAGGCCGGCATGTCGCGCCAGCTCGAACACGCCCGTCGGCTCCAGCTGCGGCTTGATCGCCGCCGCCAGCGTCACCGCGCCCCAGCTCATGAACAGCACCGCCGCGCTCATCAGCGCCACGAGGGCCAGTACGCAGACCGCTTTGGCCGCATAGATCCGCCAGCGGGGCAGGGGCAGGGCGCGCAGGTGGTCCCAGGACTTCGGTCCGTGCTCCATGTGCGCCACCAGCGCCGTCAGGGCCGTGACGCTCATCGGCAGCATGAAGAAGGCCCATATGCCGGCCGCGTTCATCATCCACATCTCCCATGGCATCGCCTCCCTGCCGCGCAGCACCATGAAGAAGGCGAAGATGGCGATCAGCGCCGGCGCCGCGACGGCCAGCACGACCGCCAGCGAGCGGTTCAGCTTGCGCGCCTCGACGAACAGCGGCGCGAGCAGGGGCGTCTTTGGGGGAGAGGCGGTCATCAGGCGAACTCCGGCTGCGGCTTGGCAGGGGTGACGGGAGAGGGCGGCGAGACTTCGCGATAGATGCCCTCCAGCGAGCGCGACCGCGCCCCGATGGCGAAGACGGCGATGTCGGCCTCGATCAGGGCCCGGTTCAGCGAGGCCGAGGCGGTGCGGGCGTCCTCGCCTGGCTTCAGTCTTGCGACGAGCCCGTTGTCCATGGCCAGCACATCGAAGCCCCGCGCCCTGGCCAGCGCCGTGGCCCGCGTCGCGTCATCGGTCTGCAGGGCGATCTCCGGCGCCAGGTCGGCCTTCAGCCGCCTCAGCTCCCCCTCCAGCACCAGCTTGCCCTGGCTGAGGATGCCGATGTGGGTCGCGGTCTGTTCGATCTCGCCCAGCAGGTGGCTGGACAGCAGCACCGTCGCCCCCGTCCGTTCGGGCAGGGCGCGCAGGAAGCGGCGCATGTCGGCGATGCCGTCGGGATCCAGCCCGTTGGTCGGCTCGTCCAGCACCAGCACCGGCGGCGCGCCCAGCATGGCCCGCGCCAGCCCCAGCCGCTGGCGCATGCCCAGCGAATAGTCCGAGACCCTGCGCCGTGCGTGCTCGCGCATCTCGACCACCTCCAGCACCCGGTCGATCTCGCTCTTGGGCAGGCCCAGCAGGCTGCGCGTCAGGTCCAGGTTTTCGCGCCCCGACAGATTGCCGTAGAAGCCGTGCGCCTCCAGCAGGGCGCCGACCTCGCGCGCCGCGCCGATCCGGTCGCGAGCCACATCGACCCCGCCAACCAGCGCCGACCCGCCGCTCGGCCGTATCAGCCCAAGCAGCATCTTCAGGGTCGTGGTCTTGCCCGCTCCGTTACGGCCCAGGAAGCCATAGACCGCCTGGTCCGGCACCGTCATCGACACGGCGTCGACGGCCAGCTGACGTTTGAAGCGACGCGTCAGGTCGCGGGTCTCGATGGCGGCGGGCATCGGCGGCGCTCTCGTTCGTTTAAGTAAGACATAAAGTTGCAAACGTCCCGTCTTTAAGTCAAGATTAAAGATCAGACAGCTTTCCCGACCCGGAGATTCACTCGTGAGCCAAGCCGCCACCGACCGCTTCCGCCGCCGCTGCGCCCAGTTCCGCTGGCTCGCCGTCTTCATGGTGGTCAGCGTCGGCGCCCTGCTGGCGCTGATCCATGTGCTCGCGCCCGGCATCCTGATGGCGCGGGGCGACTACACCGGAACCCCGACGAGCTGGCTGGCCCAGTTCGTCTGGGCCCTGCCGACCGCCTTCTATCTGTTCGCGGTCTGGTCGATCGGCGCGGCCATGGGCCAGCTCTCCAGGGGCCGCCTGATCCAGCCCACCCTCGTGCATGCCCTGCGCCGCGTCGGTCTCGCGCTCGGCTTCGGCGGCCTGCTCAGTGTCTTCGGCGTCACCAACCTCGTTCGCCTGGTCGAGAGTGGCCGCGGCGGCTGGGCCTATTTCGACGTGCCCGGCATGACCCTCGGCATGATCGGCGAGGCGTTGTTCCTGCTCGGCGGCGTGGTCGACCAGGCCGGCAAGGTCCAGGCCGAGCTGGACGAGATGATCTGATGCCGATCCGCGTCACCCTCGACCAGCTGATCGTCAGAAAGGGCCTCAAGGCCCGCGACCTCGCCGCGGAGGTCGGCCTCAGCGAGACCCAGCTGTCGCTGTTCCGCTCGGGCAAGGTCAAGGGCATCCGCTTCCGCACCCTGGCCAAACTCTGCGCCGCGCTGGAGTGCCGCCCGAAGGACCTGCTCGACTACGACTTCGACCCCGCCGACCTCGCCGCGGCGGACGAGGACTAGAACGTCACCGTCTGCGCTTCCGAGCCCGGCCGGAACACCATCGTCCGCGTCACCCCGCCGACGCGCACATTGACCTGCTGCTCCTGGTCGTCGTGGACGCCGGGGAAGAAGTCGAGATCGATGGTCACCGCCTCCACGTCCCCGTCGGCCGTCTCGCCGCCGAACTCGACTCGGACATGGTCGCCGGCCAGCGCCGTGCCGGCATGGCCGACGGGGACCGCCGCCCCGTCGATCGCCATGCGGAATCGGGCCCCCAGATGCGTCTCGAGATCGGCCACGGCGCGCGGATCGTCGAGGCTCGGCTGGGCCTCGGGCGCGATGCTCGGCAGGGCCGGCTCGACGTCGTGCGCCGCGAACCGGTGCGTCACGTGGACCGCGCCGGAGGCCGGGTCGATCTCGACCACCGTCAGCCCGCCGTGGCCGCGGTGGGCCAGCGCGGGCGAGGCCAGGCCGGCGATCAGGAGGGCGGTCAGCAGCGTACGCCTGAACATGGTCCCGGATCCTACTGTCGACGCACGCGCGCGGCGGTCGAGTCGGGGCTGACCTCGACGTCGGACTCGCGCATGCGGTTCTCGCCCGGCGGCGGGGCCGGCGCCAGACGCAGCGAGCGCTCGTCGATCCGGCGCGGATAGTGGTTGTTGCCGCGGTTGGCGTCTGCGGTCTCCCACAGCGGATCGATCTCGGCCCCCGTCAGCGTCTTCGACGACACGTGCTGCCACACCACCTGCTGGCTGTTGCGCCGCCACACCTCGGCCGGGATGCGGATCGTCTCCTCCGAGCCGTCGCTGTAGGTCAGCTTCAGGATCACCGGCATCACCAGCCCGCCCACGTTTTTGAACGTGAAGCGGTAGATGTTGTCGTCGAAGCCCTGGGCCGCGCGGCGCTCCTCGTCGGCCTTGCGGGCGGCGCTCTCGGCGTCGCGGCGCTGCTGGGCCGTCACCGTGAACCGGTCGGTCTCGTTGTAGAAGTCCCGCGTCGCCGGGTCGCGCTCGACCACCGTCTCGAGGCCCTCGTTGCGGGTGACCGTCAGCGGCTCCGGCTCGGCCTCGAACCGCTCGCGGGCGGCGCGGGCGCGCACCTCCGGATCGGCGCTCTCCAGCCGCGCCGCCGTCACGCCTTCCAGCGAGATGTCGACGTGGTCCGTCGAATAGAACCAGCCCCGCCAGAACCAGTCCAGGTCGACGCCCGAGCTCTCCTCCATGGTGCGGAAGAAGTCGTAGGGGGTCGGCCGCTTGAAGGCCCAGCGCTGCGAATACTCGCGGAACGCCCGGTCGAACAGCTCACGTCCCAGCACCGTCTCGCGCAGGATGACCAGCGCCGTGGCCGGCTTGTTGTAGGCGTTGTTGCCGAACTGCAGCAGGCTGTCCGACTGTGTCATCACCGGCACCTGGTCCTGGCTGACCATGTATTCGACGATGTCCCTCGGCTCGCCGCCGGCGGGGAAGTCGGCGTCCCACAGCTTCTCGGCCTGGAATTCGAGGAAGCTGTTCAGCCCCTCGTCCATCCAGGTCCACTGCCGTTCGTCCGAGTTGACGATCATCGGGAAATAGGTGTGCCCGACCTCGTGGATGACCACCCCGATCAGCCCGTTCTTGGCCCGTTCGGTATAGGTCAGGCTCCCGTCGTCCGCCCGCACGGGTCGGGGCCCGTTGAAGGTGATCATCGGATATTCCATCCCGCCGACCGGCCCGTTGACCGACTGCGCCGTGGGATAGGGGTAGGTGAAGGCGAACTGGTTGTAGACGTCCAGGGTGTGGGCGATCGCCTTCGTCGAATAGGCGTCCCACAGCGGCCGGGCCTCCTTCGGATAGAAGGACATGGCCATGACCACAGGATGCTCGGCGCTCTCCTGCTCGACGCCCATGGCGTCCCAGATGAATTTCCGGCTCGAGGCCCAGCCGAAGTCGCGCACATTGTCGGCGCTGAAGTTCCAGGTCCGCGTTCCCGAGCGGGCCGGCCGCGCCTCGGCGGCGGCGGCCTCCTGCGGCGTCACCACATAGACCGGTTCGTCGGCCGTCCGCGCCCGGTCCAGCCGCGCGCGCTGTTCGGCGCTCAGGATGTCGGGATTGGTCAGCACCCCCGTCGCCGCCACCACGTGATCGGTCGGGGCGGTGATCGAGACGTCGTAGTCGCCGAACTCCAGCGTGAACTCGCCCGAGCCGAGGAACTGCGCGTTATGCCAGCCCTCATAGTCCGAATAGACCGCCAGTCTCGGAAACCACTGCGCCGCCAGGAACAGGCAGTTTCCGTCCTCGTGGGCCTTGGTGAAGCATTCGTAGCCGCTGCGTCCACCGACCACCCGGGTCTCCGGCAGGGGCAGGGTGAAGTCGATGGTGAAGGCGAAGCTCTGGCCCGTCGCCAGGGGCCGGGGCAGTTCGATCCGCATCATGGAATCGACGATGGTGAAGGGCACGGCCTGGCCGTCCGGCCCGGTGATCCGCAGGTCGTTGAACCCGCCCTCCCAGTCCTGGAAGCGGCGGATGCGGCTGATCTCGTTGACGCTGACGGTCTCGGCGCCGCCGTAGGTCCGGCTGCGCTCGGCCAGCGAGTCGCGGCGGTAGTTCTGCTGATCCAGCAGCAGCCACAGATAGCCCAGCGCGTCCGGCGAATTGTTGGTGTAGGTCACCGCCTCGCGGCCGGTCAGGGTGCGCCGCGCCTCGTCCAGCGACACGTCGATGTCGTAGTCGACCTGCTGCTGCCAGTAGCGGTGCCCCGGCGCGCCCGAGGCGTTGCGGTAGTCGGTCGGCGTCGGCCAGTCCTCGCCCTCGAACTGGCGGAACTTGTCCTCGAACGCCCCCTTGCTCTGGTCGACCGGTCCCACGCTCTGCTGGGCCAGCGCCGCGGACGCCATGAGGGAAACGCCGGCGACTGACGCCAGCAACAGTCCGATACGCATGGAAGGTCCGCCCCGATGTTATAAAGTCCGCGGGGACCTTACCGGGCAGGGGCGGGGGTGCAAGGCGGCGGAGATTACACCTGTGTAATCCACCCGTGCCGGGCCCCCCACGCCAGCGCCAGCTGCGGCCAGACGGCGGCGG
>Ga0196981_1000521_pt1 | contig 11500 bp, 12 predicted proteins | sample S3_2013CmetaG_FD_155462 | JGI IMG/M metagenome (GOLD analysis project Ga0196981, IMG submission 155462) | Soil microbial communities from Anza Borrego desert, Southern California, United States - S3_20-13C | ecosystem: Environmental > Terrestrial > Soil > Desert | place: USA: California...
GCATCGCGCTGTCGCACCGCCTCGGCAGCGCCGCGAAGGCGCCGCACCAGCGAGGACAAGGGCATGAGCATGGGCAGGATCACGCGCATGAACACCATCACCATCACGACCACGGCGATCATCCGCATGTCGACGCGCCGCAGCCGGGTGGCTGGGATGTCGTGCTGGAGCTGAACGGCGAATGGGCGGCGAAGGAAACCATCGGCGGCGTAACGGAGGAAAATTCCGGCGGCACGCAAATATTCGTATCGCCCGGCCTGCGCTATGCGCCGAACGCGAACTGGTCGGGGCATCTTTCGGTCAGCGTGCCCGTATTCAGCCATCTGGGGCGCGGTCATAGCGTGACGGATTACAAGGTGACGATGGGAATTGGGCGGGCGTTCTGACCCTGCTCGCTACCCCGGCGGGGGACGGGACTACAACGTATCCAACAGATCGCCACCCCCGGCGTAAGCCGGGGTGGCGCGGTTTGTGGGGATATTCCCTGGAAAATATTACTTGGGCGCGGGTAGCGTGCGCGGCTTGTCGATGGATTTCGGCAGCACTTCGTCTTCGATGCGCATGACGCGCGCGTTGACCTGCTCGAGCCTTGCCGCCATTTCGTTGAAGACGGCGATCATCGTTGCCTGTTCGGCGGACAAGGCGATGGAAGCCGTGACGCCGAGATCGGCGGGGGTGGCGATGCGGGCGGTGCGCAGCTCGTCCGGCGGCGGGGCGAAATCGATCACGCCCTGACGCACGATAATCCCCTGATAAACGGCGCGGCCCGCGAGTTTGAAGCTGCCCTCTTCCGCCTCCAGCGTCGCGCCCGCTTCCTTCAGCGCCGCAAATAATCCGCGCGCTTCGGTCGTGGAGCGCGGGAAGAAGACGAAATTTCCGGCCAGAAGTTCCTGCGGCTTGATGCGCGCGGCCGCGACGTCGAAGGGCGACATGTAGAACGTGTCGAAGCCGTCCGCGCTGACCGCGACGCCCTGCGCCTTGCCGGACGAGACCATGATCGTCTTGTCGGTGTCGAGATAAATGCTGCCCGTCAGCGCCTGCGCGAGCTGGTTCGGATAGTCGGCGTTGTAGTATTTAAAGCCGAAGCGCAGCAGCTGGTTGGCGATGAATTCCGCTTCCTCGAGCGTTTGCGGCTCGAACACAAGCTTGTCGCCCGCGCCTTGCAGGAACTCGCGCGTCAGCGACGGAGTCGCCCGCTCCGTCATTCTGTCACCTTTGTAAAAATCGGTTTGCTCGCCATCGCCCTTTGCCCGTGATTCAGCTGTGCTCCGTGAATAGACCATAACCTCAAATATTATGTCAATAACCAAGAACGGGCTTTGCGCCAAACCGCTGGCGGGGCTATATTTTACGTCTAGCGGAGAAATCATAAATGACAGCCCAGGCCCAAGCAAAAGACAGCGGCACCGCCCCCTCGCGCCATGCGCAGGACGTTGCTGCCGTCGCAGAGATCGTCACGGCGAAACTCGGCAGCCTGAAGCCGAAAGTCGCGATTATCCTCGGCTCCGGCCTTGGCGGGCTTGGCGATAAAGTTACCGATGCGGTGAAAATTCCCTACAAGGACCTGCCGGGCTTTCCCGTGCTGACCGTTGTCGGGCATACGGGCGAGCTGATTGCGGGCAAGCTGGGCGGCACCGACGTGATTGCCTTCAAGGGACGCAAGCATTTCTATGAAACCGACGATCCCTACCCGCTCAAGACGATGATCCGCACGGCGAAGGCGGTCGGCGTGGAGACGCTGTTCGTTTCCAATGCGGCGGGGGCGCTGCGCCCCGACATGAAGGTGTCGGAGCTGATGGCGATTTCAGACCATATCAATTATATGGGCCTGAGCCCGCTTTCCGGCCCGAACGACGATGAATTCGGCCCGCGCTTCGTGCCGATGACGGAGGCCTGGGATCCGCACTTACGCGCGCAGCTGATTGTTTCGGCGAGGAAGCTTGGCATCCCGCTGCATGAAGGCGTCTATATGGCCTTTCGCGGCCCGACCTTCGAGACGCCCGCCGAGATCCGCATGGCGATCAAGATGGGCGCGGATGCCGTCGGCATGTCGAGCGTGCCGGACTGCATCATTGCGCGGCATTGCGGGCTGAAGGTCGTCGGCTGTTCGATGCTCACCAATATGGGCGCGGGGCTGTCGGACGAAAAACTCAGCCATGCGCATACGCTCGAGATGGCGGCCAAGGGGGCGGAGGATTTTGAACGTCTGGTGACGGAATTCGTGGGCCTGCTGTGAAATTTTACGACAACAAATCATCGCCCAATTTCGACGACCGCGCGAAGGATTCGAAGATCGAGATTATCGTCGTGCATTATACGAGCATGGATTCGACGCAAGCCGTGCTGGATAAATTCGCCGACCCGGCGTCGAAGGTCAGCAGCCATTACCTGATCGCGGAGAACGGCGATATCTATGCGCTGGTGCCGGAGGACAAGCGCGCCTGGCATGCGGGCGTGTCGAGCTGGCAGGGTCGCGACGACGTCAATTCACGCTCGATCGGCATCGAAATTTCCAACCGCAACGGCGAACCCTATACCAAGGAACAGCTGTTTGCGCTGACGATCCTGATTAAAGACATCCAGTCGCGCCACGACGTTCTGCCCGAAAACATCGTCGGCCATTCCGATGTCGCGCCCAACCGAAAGCAGGACCCGGGCGAGCATTTCCCATGGCAGAAGCTGTCGCGCCACGACATCGGCCGCTGGCCGAAGCCGACGATCATGGACAAGTTCAACGCGGCCGCCGTCGCGAAAAAGCCGCAGGAACTGCGCGCGCTGTTCCGTGCCGCCGGCTATGGGACGGAAGGCATCAAGACCAAAGACCTCGTCACGGCGTTTCAGCGGCGGTATGAGCAGGATGTGTTCAATGACGCGGCGGCGACGCCCGGGATCGCGACCGAGAAGACAGTCGCAAAATTGCGCGCGGTGGCGCGGGTGAATACGTTTGCGAATAAGAAGCCGGCTGGCCCCGGCGCCTCCGCGAAAAAATGATCATCGTTACCGACGCCCCCTCCCCTAATTTCGGTCCGCGCGCGGGCGGCAAGCAGCCAACGCACCTGATTTTGCATTATACCGATACGCGCACGACTTTCGACGCGCTGCAGATCTTGCAGAACCCCGAGCGTCAGGTGAGTTCGCATTACCTCGTCGGCGATAACGGACAGGTGATGCGACTCGTGCCCGAGGAAATGCGCGCCTGGCATGCCGGGAAGTCATGGTGGAGCGGGGAGACGGATATCAATTCAACCTCGATCGGCATTGAAATCCAAAATCCCGGCCATGGCTTTGGCTATGTGCCGTTTCCGCAAGTGCAGATGCAGGCGGTGGCGGAGCTGTGCCGCGATATCCTGTCGCGCCATAAAATCCTGCCGTATCACGTCCTCGCCCATTCCGACATCGCGCCCGCGCGCAAAAAAGACCCGGGCGAACTGTTCCCGTGGGAGAGCCTTGCCAAATCCCATATCGGCCTCTGGCCGCGGGTGACCGACCGCGACGAGATCGAGGCGGAGGAAATGGAGGGCGATAACGACCGCATCAAATCCTACCTGACCAGCTACGGCTATGACCCAAGCCTCGACCTGCCCGTGCTGCTGACCGCCTTCCAGCGGCATTTCGAGCCTGAGGCGTTTGCCGATGAAACCAAGATCGGCATTGCGTCCTTGCGCACGCTTGCGCGGCTGAAGGCGGTGGTGCGCCAGCGGCTCGCGCTGCGGCCGCGAATCGCGTGACAAGCCTTTATTCAGCGCGCTGAAGGGAACCTCGCGCCCGCCGGGGTTTTGGCCACTCTGTACAAATAACGGAGCGGCCATGCATATCCATCACATCAACTGCGCCTGCATGAAGCCCCTGGGCGGGGCGTTCTATGACGGTTTCAGCAAGGGGCTGACGGCGAAGCTGGCCTGCCACTGCCTTGCGATCGAAACCAATGACGGCATCGTGATGGTCGATACCGGCGTCGGTATGCAGGATGTCGCGCAGCCTGAGCGCATCAGCGGTTTTTTCCGCAAGTTGAACCGCATTCAGCTGCATCCGCGCAACACCGCGCTTTACCAGCTGGAGCAGTTGGGCTTCAAACCCAGCGATGTGCGCCACGTCGTGATGACGCATCTTGATTTCGACCATGCCGGCGGCATTGCCGATTTCCCGGAGGCGACGGTGCATGTGATGCTCGCCGAAATCGATGCCGCGCGCACGATGGAGGGCTTCATCGCCAACCGGCGCTACCGGCCCGACCAGTGGGGCCATGTGAAGAAGTGGGAATTCTACCCCATGGATGGCGAGGCATGGCGCGGGCTTTCCGCTGTGCGCAACCTGCGCGGCTTGCCGCCCGAGATCATGTATGTGCCGCTCGCGGGGCATACGCCGGGACATGCCGGCGTCGCGGTACAGACACCGGAGGGCTATGTGCTAGATGCCGGCGACGCCTATTTCTATCGCGGCGAGATGGAGGCCGAATACAAATGCACGCCCGGCCTGCGATTCTACCAGTGGATGATGGAAACCGACCGCGCCATGCGCCTTGCCAACCAGCAGCGCCTGCGCGATTACGCGCGGAAATATACCGACACCACAATCTTCGCAGCGCATGACGTGATCGAATTCGAGGCACTTGCTAAGGCGTCGATGCCAGTTCCGGGCTCGATCGCAGACCTCCGGCGCATCACGGCAGATGAGGGCGCGTGGCAAAAAGAGATTCCGGTCCGCCACCAGATCAGGGAAGGCGTCTATATCACCGATCCCGGCGCCGCGCCGATGGGCACTGACCAGGAAGCGGGCGGCGCGATCACGACGCCGAATGGCGACCGCAAATATGACGGTTTCCTCAATGAAACGCGGCATTGACGCCGTTTTCTTGACATAATCGACCGAAAATCCTACTCTTCCCCCTGCCAGAAAGCCGGATAACCGCGGGACGCAAGTCTCGAGGAAAGTCCGGGCTCCGGAGAAACACGGTGCCGGTTAACGGCCGGCGGGGGCGACCCCAGGGACAGTGCCACAGAAAATATACCGCCGTCGCAAGACGGTAAGGGTGAAAAGGTGCGGTAAGAGCGCACCGCGCGGCTGGCAACAGGCGCGGCACGGAAAACCCCACCGGGAGCAAGGCCAAATAGGGAGGGCCAGTCCGTGCGCAAGCACGGGCGGGCGCGTTTTTCAGCCTTTGCTCTCCGGGTTGGCTGCTTGAGGCGGCAGGAGACTGCCGTCCCAGACGAATGGTTATCCATGCCCGCAAGGGCAGGACAAAACCCGGCTTACAGGCTTTCTGGCCTAATTTTTTTGAGGAGTGTGCCGCGATGAATTTCGATCCTGTTGAAGGCGTCAATTATATCTTCGACCGCTATGCGTTCATGAACCAGATTCTCGAAGACGGGAAACAGGCGCTGCGCCTCAGCGAAACATCGACGCGCGAGGAGATGACCCGCGCCTTCACGATCGCGCGCGGCATGTACCACCCCGACCGCCAGGCGCGCACGGGCGACGAGATGAAGAAGAAGGCCGAGGAAAAAACCCGGCTGATCGCCGATTGCGAGCGCGTGCTGCTGACGCCTGAAATGAAGGAATTCTTCGACGCGAAGCTCGCCGGTTTCCGCGAAAACAAGCCGCACCTCATTTCCGACAGCGGCATCGCCATCATCAGCCTGCAGGAAACGGTGTTCGACATCGCCTCGCTGCTGTCGGACGAGATCACGGATACGTCCGATTTCGAGGCGCGCGCGAAAGCCCTGCTGCAGTATGACGAAAAGAAGGTCGCGCAGCTGAAATCGCTCTACGACATGATGCCGGATAACGCGCAAGTGAAGAGCCTCTACCGCGATGCCGTTACGTCGGAATATATCTATCTCGGCTTCCTCGAAGACGCAGCCTGGGCGAAGGTCGGTTACATCAACCGCAAGGAGAAAGACGAAGGCTACATGATCCGCGCGTCGGATTATACCAAGCGCGTCGACGCCGCGCTGGAAAAGGCGGCCGCGCGCGATATCGACGCGACCATCGACGGCCATACGGCCGTTGCGCGCATCGGCATGGCGAAGACCCCGCTGCTGCTCGACGCCGCAGAAGGCACCGAAATTCCGCAAGCCGAGCTGATGGACCCCGCGCGCGCGAAATCGCTGAGCGACAAGTTCAAGGAAATCGCGCACAAGAACTTCGCGCTGCGCGCTGAATATGTGCGCGAGGTCGCGAAGCGCAAGGAAGCGGCACTTGAGACCCTGCTCACTCTCACCATCATCGAGCCGGTTGGCGCGGAGCAAAAAGGCCAGAAGGATTACGATTTTTACCTCGCCAATCCGCCGAACGAGGCGGGGGAAAGCCGCGTGTTGTTCCGCCTGGAGCTCGACACCATTTCCGGCGATGCCGGCATTGGCGAATCTTACGGTGACGTGAACCTGACCGCCGCGCAACTGGCGGCGCAGGAAAACCTGCGCGCGGGTTTCATCATCACCCGCAACCCCGAGATTCCGGACATCATGGTGGAGCTCGGCAATGCGTCGGAGCAGTTCCTGACCAAAAAAATCGCGGCACGCGAAGCGCAAGCCTCTGAGAAGCCCACGGCCAAAGGTCCTGCACTAAAACCCTGAGTCCCCAACGCCTTGGGTCGCATTAATTGACATATTAAGCGGCCATTGCTATGGTGGCCGTACCAACGGGAAGGGCATGATGGCAGACGAAAGCTTCGAGAAAGAGAACGACTACACGCTGACGCAAAACGTCAAGTACACGTCTTCAGGCCATCACACACGCAGCATCGCGCGCCAGTTCAACTTCAAGGCGGCGCAGGTGACGACGATTGCGCGCGAATGGCTGATATCAGGCGGCGCGGCGCTCACTGCGGTCATGGATATCCGCAACTTCAGCGAGATTGGATCACCGCGCGAAATCATCGATATGCATGCGAAACTGAAAGAACTTGGCGGCAACCCGCCCGATCTTGACGATGTGCTGCCGCAATCCGCGATCAAGCCCCGCAGCGGGCTCACCGCCGCCAAGCCATGACAACCTACCGCCGCCTCGACGAGAACACCCTGCTTGCCCGCACGGATCTTGCGGAAGGGAAGGAATGGGGCGGCGCGCGTATCTCGCGGCTTTTTAATTTCAAGGCGCGGCAGCTGACGACGATCTATGAGCGCGGCGGCACGCAGGAGTTTAAAATTCCGGACGGGCATTACTCCTCCACCCCCGGTTATGCCGCCGCCGTCACCTCCTCCATGACCGTGCAGAATTTCCGCGACCTTGAAGGCAGCGACGAAATTGCCGAGATGCACGCGAAGCTGGTCGACCTGGGCGGCAAGCCGCCCGCGCTGAATGAGATCCTGCCGCAGAAGATGGACAAGAAACTCAAATCCGGAACGCCGTAAAGATACAGCATAAAGTTATTTGCCATAGGTGGGAAATGCCAAACGAAAAATTTGAAAAGCTGAATGATTACACGCTTTTGGTGACGACGGATTTTCAGGACTGGTCGAACGAGAAGTTGCGCCGCATCTTCAACTTCCAGTCGCGCCAGGTCAGCGAGATTTTCATCCAGTCCAGCAGCAACGCGACTGCGAACAGCATGACCACCACCCGGTTCAGCGAGCTCGACAGTCTCGACGAAGTGCGCGCGATGCATGCCGTGCTTTCCCAAAAGGGCGGCAAGCCGCCCGCCCCCGAAGATCTTCTGGACGGGCCCACCAAGCCCGCGCTGAAATCGCCGGCGCTGCGCGCCTGAGTTTGCGCTGATTATCCGTGATAATTGCACCGTTTTTGCACGGCGGGCGCGTTGACGATTCCGGTAATCTCCCGTACATTATAAACGGGGTTGAATAAGGCTTGGTTTTTCAGGGGTGTTAACCGGCCGGATTTGACGTAAAGCACAAAATAAACGGCAGCGGCGCATAAGCCGCGCCGGCAGAATCTCCGGGGTTGCACAGGCCTTGATCGCTTCCGACCAGACAGTTTCCGCAGCGGAAACGCGCGCGCATATCCCCGTGATGCTGCGCGAGGTGATGGCGACGCTGAAACCGCGCAACGGCGGCGTCTATGTCGATGGCACCTTTGGCGCGGGCGGCTATACTTCCGAAATCCTCAAAAGCGCGAACTGCACGATTTACGCGATCGATCGGGACCCCGAGGCGATCGAGCGCGCAAAAAAAATGGCGGCTGAATTCGGCGGCCGCCTGATCCCGCTGGAAGGCTGCTTTGGCAGCGTTGCCGAACTGCTTGAATCCGCCGGCGTCAGGAAGATCGACGGTATCGTGCTCGACCTTGGCGTGTCATCGATCCAGCTCTCTACGCCGGAGCGCGGATTTTCGTTCCAGCATGACGGGCCGCTCGATATGCGCATGAGCAAGTCGGGCCTGTCGGCAGCGGATGTCGTCAATACGGCAAAAGAAAAAGACCTCGCCGATATCATCTTCAATTATGGCGAGGAACGCGCGTCGCGCGCGATCGCGAAGAAAATCGTCGCGGCGCGGCCCATCACCACGACCAAGGGGCTCGTCAATGTCATCCACAGCGTGCTGCCAATGCATGGCGGGCTGAAGACCGACACCGCGACGCGCACCTTCCAGGCCCTGCGCATCTACGTCAACGACGAGCTGGGGGAGGTCGAGCGCGCGCTGGAGGCGGCGGAAGCGCTGCTGAACCCGGATGGGCGGCTGGTTGTGGTTTCCTTTCATTCGCTGGAAGACTGGCGCGTGAAAAACTTCCTGAAGGAAAAATCCGGGCGCGCGGCAGGTGTGTCACGCCACATGCCGGTGCTGGCCGATACAAGGCTGCCGAGCTTCCGCGTGGAAGAAAACAACGGGCTGAAGCCGCAGGACGATGAAATCGCGGCCAACCCGCGCTCCCGCTCCGCGCGGCTGCGCTACGGCATCCGCACGACCGCACCTGTGATGGAGGCACTGCATGCGTAAACCGGTCATTCTCTGGCTGACGATGGCGGCGCTGTGCAGCGGCTTGCTGTTCCAGACCAGCCAGCGCGTGAACGACGGCCGCGCGCAGCTGGCGGCGATCGAGGCGGACACGAAAAAAGAAGAGGAACATATCCGCGTGCTGGAAGCGGAGTGGAGCTACCTCAACCAGCCGGACCGGCTGGAAAAACTCTCGCGCCAATACCTGCAGCTCGCGCCCCTGAAGGGCAAGCAGTTCGCGAAGCTTGAAGACATCCCGGCTCGGCCGGCGCCGGAAGTACCGGCGGAACCCGCAACCGCCGCGCCGCAGAATGACATCGAACCGGCCCCTGCCCTTGTCACGGATGAAGTGGAAGGGCCCGCCGCTGTTGTGGACGCTGAAGCCGGTCCTGCTTTAGAAGCGGCAAATGGCGCAGCGCAGCTGGCCAAGCCGGTGCCGACTAAACCCGCAACGGCCGCTTCCGCCACAGCGCAAAAATGGCAACCCGTTGTCAAGGCGAAGCCGCAGACGGGCCTGATCTGGCGCGCGCCGCCGCCCCCTGCCGCCCGCCGCAAGGATTTCGTCTGGAGCGCGCCGCCGCCCCGCGCCGCACAGCGCATGCCGGCGCCTGCCTATACGCCGCCGAAGCCGCAAGCCCAGCCACAGCCGCCGCAGCAGCGGCGCAGCTTTGGCGAGCTCATGAAAAGCCTGGGGGTGCAGTAGATGTCGGGCATTTTTCACCGCGACCGCGCCGATATACCAGGGGAGCGCTCCTCGACGCTGGGCCTTGCCAAGCTGCGGCTGGTTTTCGTCGCTTGTGTTTTCGTGCTCGGCTATCTCGCCATTTCGCTGCGCCTGACTGACCTGACGCTGCTGCGCGACAAACCGGTCGCCGAAACCGTGCTGAACGAGGAAGGCGTCGCGCCGTTGGCCAAGCCCCTGCGCGGCACGATCGTCGACCGCAATGGCGAACTTGTCGCGACCTCGCTCGCCATGCCCTCCGTCTTCGCCAATACGACCCTTATCGAGAACCCGAAAGCTGTCGCCCGCGAGCTTGCCTCGATCCTGACCGAGCAGCGGGAAGCGGACCTGCTGAAGAAACTCTCCTCAGGCAGGAAGTTCATCTGGATCCAGCGCAACATCACGCCGCGCCAGCAATATGCGATCAACGCGCTCGGCCATCCCGGCCTCGGCTTTCAGGAAGAAGACCGCCGTATTTATCCGGGCGGCAACATGACCGCGCATATCACGGGCTATACAGATGTCGACGGCCGCGGCATCGCCGGCGTCGAGAAATCCGGAAACCAGCAGTTGGCGCAGGGCGAAAAACCGGTGCGCCTCACAATCGACCTGCGCGTGCAGCACATCCTGCATCGCGAATTGTCGGCGGCGGTCGAGAAGTTCCAGGCGAAGGCCGGCGCGGGCGTTGTGATGAACGTCAACACCGGGGAGATCATTGCGATGGTATCCCTGCCCGATTTCGACCCGCATCACCCTTCCGGCGCTTCCGATGACGGCAAGTTCAACCGCGTCTCGCTCGGCGTATTCGAAATGGGCTCGACCTTCAAGCTGTTCTCGACGGCGGCAGCACTCGATACGGGGCGCATCGGCTTTGGCACCACCTTCGATGCCACCAACCCGATCAAGATCGGCCGCTTCACGATCAAGGACTACCACGCGCTGAAGCGCGTGCTGACCGTGCCGGAAATCTTCATCCATTCCTCCAACATCGGCACGGCGCGCATGGCGCAGGCGGTCGGCGACCAGGGGCTGAAGGATTTCTACAAGCGCATGGGCTTTTTCACGCAGGTACCGGTCGGCCTGCCGGAGCGGGGATCTCCGCTCTACCCCAGCCCCTGGCGGGAGGTCAGCACGCTGACCACTTCCTTCGGCCACGGCATCGCGGTGACGCCGCTGCACCTGGTGCGGGCCGCTTCCGCCCTCGTCAATGGCGGGGTGATGGTCACGCCGCAACTGGTCCGCCAGGATGACAAGAAAACGCCGTTGCTGCCGCAATCGCCAGAAGGGCCGCGCGTCGTCTCGCCCCAGACCTCGCTTAAGGTGCGCCAGCTGATGGAGCTGACCGTCGCGGGCGGCACGGGCAGCAAGGCCGCGGTTGAGGGATACAACGTCGGCGGCAAGACCGGCACGGCCGAGAAGAACAAGAACGGCCGCTACGAGCGCAACTCGCTGATGTCGTCCTTTATCGGCGTCTACCCGATTGAAAATCCGCGCTACGCCGTGCTCGCCATGCTCGACGAGCCGAAGCCCGCGCCGGATACCTATGGCTATGCGACGGGCGGCTGGACTGCCGCCCCCGTTGTCGGCCGCGTCGTCGAGCAGATGGCGCCGCTCTACCAGATACCGCCGTCGCTCGACACGCGCGCGGAACTCCTTAATGAAATGTCCTCTTACATGAAAGGCTCGCACAGTGCGTCTGCTGGAACTGATCGGTGACGCGGAGCGGGTGACGGTTTCCAACCGCGCCCGCGCCGCCGAGCTTGAAATTACCGGCCTGACCGCCGACAGCCGCGAGGTGCGGGCGGGCTACCTGTTTGCCGCCTTCCCCGGCGCGAAATCGGACGGGCGCGATTTCATCCAGGACGCGATCGCGCAGGGCGCCGTCGCCGTG
>Ga0196981_1000522_pt1 | contig 11445 bp, 8 predicted proteins | sample S3_2013CmetaG_FD_155462 | JGI IMG/M metagenome (GOLD analysis project Ga0196981, IMG submission 155462) | Soil microbial communities from Anza Borrego desert, Southern California, United States - S3_20-13C | ecosystem: Environmental > Terrestrial > Soil > Desert | place: USA: California...
GCGCCACGGCGGGCTGGAGGACGCTCTCGTCGAGGCCGGTTTCCGCGAGTCGATCGGGTGCGAGGGGTGGCTGAGCCAAACGTGGGACCCCGAGGCGGGCGAAGATCACGGCGTGATGGACCTGCCCCCTCCGCCCCCCGTCGAGGGGCAGGAGATGCCAGCGCCGCAGCAGAAGGTGCTCAAGACCGGCGCGGTAGCCACGAGAGTGGTGAGCTTCTACGACGTGATCCGGGACGTGACCCGCCGAGACATGGATGACCAGTGGCGCATCGAGCGCCGCTACGGCAACAAGTACGACCTGGCCGCGCAGTTCCCCGAGAAGGCCGAGAAGCTGATCCAGATGAACGTGGACTCCACGCAGCAGTGGACGGGGAACAAGATGCCATGGCGTCCGCCGGAGATGCCGCAGGATCGGAACCGATCCCGGGACTACGTGGTCTTCTACGACTTCTATCACGCCAAGACGCCGGCCTGCCCCCAGGGACGGATGCTCACCTTCTGCGGCGGGGAGGTGCTCGGCCTCGATCGCCCGATGGCGTACGACGAGATCCCGCTCTACCCCCTGGTCGAGCGCGTCGAGACGGATCGCCCGTTCGGCAACACCGCGAACGTGGACCTGATCGTCCCGCAGCAGATCGCGGACGCGGCGGTCTCGACGATCGTCACCAACCACGACGCCTTCGGCGTGCAGAACATCCTGATCCCCAACGGCTCGGACATCGAGCTGGAAGATCTCGCCGGGGGTCTGCGGGCGATCAAGTACAACCCGGGGGGCGGGAACAACGAGCCCAAGGCGCTCCAGCTTCTCCAGACGAGCGAGCAGTCCTACAAGCTCGTCGAGTTGGGCGTGGAGTCCATGGAGTCGCTCTCCTCGATCAACTCCGTGGCGAGGGGCAACCCCCAGGCGAGCCTCAAGAGCGGCTCGGCGCTGGCTCTGGTGCAGTCGATGGCGACGCAGGGCAACTCACCGCGCGCGAACAAGTTCGCCAAGTTCTGCGAGACGGTGCTCACCGCACGGGTGAGGCTCTACCAGTTGTTCGCGACGGTGGAGCGGATGGTGCAGGTCGTGGGCGAGGACGGCCGCACGTCGGTGCTCAAGTTCTCGGGTGAGAAGCTCAAGGCCGTCAAGAAGGTCTCGATCAACCTGGCGTCTCCGCTGATGCGCTCGTCTGCGATGCGGATGGAGATCGCGGACAAGATCATGGAGAAGTTCCCGGGCAAGGTCCAGCCCGAGCAGTACATGGCCCTGATCGAGACGGGCCGGCTGGAGCGGGTGAACAAGCGCGGGACGCGAGAGGCTCTCTGGATCCAGAGAGAGAACGAGATGCTCGCGCAGGGCAAGCAGATCCCGGTGATCGCGGAGGAGAACCACCGCCTGCACATCGACGAGCACATGTGCGTGACCTTCGACGAGATGGCGCGCGCCAACCCGGCGGTGATGGAAGCCGCGGCCAAGCACATGAGCGAGCACCGGATGTTCCTCATGGCGGAAATGGGTCAGGTAGTGGGCCCGGTCGACGAAGAGGGCAACGCGGCAGGCCAGCCGGCAAACGACAACGGGGGGCAGGCTCCGGCGCCGAAGGCCGACGTCAAGGGGATCGACACGACCGACAACGAGGGGATCGCGGGCGCGCTGCCTTCGATGCCGAAGAACGCGATGACTGGAGAGACCGCTTCGGCGGCCTGAGGAGGACCCATGGAAGGCGGAGCAGCAGCACCGAGCGGAGGGGCAGCGCCGGCACCGGCGCCGAGTGGGGGAGAGGCTCCCGCAGCCAACGACAACGCGGCGCAGGCGCCCGCGAACGACAACGGAGCGCCCCCGCCGCAGGCGGCACCGTCCGACTACCTCACCGACGATCAGCTCGCCGCCTTCAAGGGCAAGAAGTGGAAGCAGAAGATCGACGGCCGAGAAGAGGATGTTCTCTTCGACGAGATCCTCGAAGCCGGGCCGAGAGCCAAGTCGATCGAGGTGGCCGCTCGGAAGCGGATGGAGGAAGCGGCGAAGATCCGGAAGAACCAAGAGCGCTTCGTCGAGGACTTCCAGAAGGACTGGTTCGGCACGGTCGCGCGCGCGTTCAAGCACGAGGGAGATCCGATCGCGCTGATCGAGAAGACCTACGGCCGGGACAAGGCCCGTCAGGTCGCAGAGGCGTACGTCGCTCGGATGATCGAGGAGGACGCGCTCACCCCCGAGGAGAAGCAGGCGCGGCAGTTCTCGGCCGAGGCGCAGCGTCTCAAGCAGGAGAACCAGACGCTCAAGCAGCAGATGCAGCAGCGCCAGCGGGAGGAGCAGCGCCAGGCCAAGATCCAGGAGTACGGCCAGTCCTTCCCCAAGGCCCTCACCGCGGCCGGCGTGAAGCCGGGCCCGCGCACCATCGCCCGCATGGCCGCAGTCGCCCAGGCGCACGTGGACGCAGGACAGGAGTGGACCCCGGAGTCCGTGGCGAAGATCGTCCACGGCGAGATCGAGGCCGAGAGGGGAGAGCACACCTCGGCCCTGGTCGATCAGCTCCTCGGGGCGGGAGAAGAGAAGATCCTCGAAGTCCTGGAGAAGGTCTCGGGACCGAAGGCGGCCGAACTGAGGAAGATCCTCCGAGCAGCCGAGGTGCGGGCGGTGAAGGCGCAACAGGCCGCTCCCCCGCCGGCACAGCCGGCGCGCGATCCCAACACGGGGCAGTTCACGGGCAACGGGCAGAAGAAGGACCCGAGCAACCCGAACGGCTACATCCGCCTCGAAGACCTCCGCCGGGAGATGTTCGGGGACTAGAGTCAGCGGGCTGACCTTAGCCCGGGCCGGTCCTGGACCGCTGCCGCAGCGCCTCGATCTCCTCCGGGGTGAACGGAGGGGGCCTCCACCGCTTGTGCGCGGGGATCCCCCTGGCACGGCACCTCCAGCACCGAGCGGCCAGCTCGAAGCAGATCGTCGCGTTGGGCCGCCCGCAGTCCGGGCACGGGGAAACGGTCCTCATGCCTCAGTGTACCCATGCGCCCACACCATCCTCCCCGTCGAGCAACTATTGCTTGACTGAGCAGGGTTTGCTCTGTAGGGTCCTCATGTCAGTCAGAAACCCCGGGCTGGGTCAGTCCCGCTCGGGGGCACGCGGCAGGCGCGGCCAACCTCACGGCGCCACGTCCCCGCGTAGTCCCCGCGACGGCAAACGGATGCCCGAGAACGCAGAAACCCTAGCGTTTTCGGAGGTCTACCGTGACCGTCACGACCGATCAGCTCTCAGGTTGGTTCAAGCGCAAGTACGCGGACAAGCTCGAAAGGGCGGTCCCGGACTTCGCGATTCTCCGCAAGGAGATCCCCTTCAAGCAGCAGGAGAAGCTCGGGGAGACCTACAACTTCCCGGTCAAGCTGACCCGCTCCCACGGCATCACGTGGAACGGCGGGGCGACCGCCGGCACGGCCTTCGCGCTGAACGCCGCGATCACGTTCGTGACCAAGAACGCGCAGCTCTCGGGCAGCGAGTTCATGATGCGCGAGCAGATCGCCTACGGCGCGATCGCTCGGAGCGGCACCGGCGAGGACGCCTCCTACGGCCCCGTCATGGACGAGGTGCCGCTGGAGATGAACGAGGCCAGCAACTTCTACCTGGAGATGGCGCTCCTGTACGGGGGCATGTCCATCGGGACGATCGAGTCCCAGTCCGGGTCGGGAACCACGCGCGCCTTCGTCATCACCAAGGCGACGTGGGCCGCGGGCCTGTGGGCGCAGATGGAAGGCGCGTCCCTCGACGGCTGGACGCTCACCTCCGAGGTGCCCTCGGGCACCATCGTCAACACCAACGCGCAGATCCTCGTGACCACGATCGATCCGGACACCCGGACGATCAACACGAGCGGCAACGCCACCGACCTCGATGCGATGGTCGCCGGCAAGGCGTTCGTCCCCCGGGGTGCCAAGGGCAACTGGTTCGAGGGGATCACCCGGATCGCCTCCAACACCGGCTCGCTCTTCAACATCGACGCGGCGACCTACAACCTCTGGAAGGGCAACACCCACGCGGTCAACTCGGTCGCGATGACCCTCACCATCGCCCAGCGCGGCATCACCCGAGCGGTGGTCCGGGGCCTGATGGAGAAGGTCACCCTCCTGATGTCGACGTACACGTGGACCGACGTGAACAACGACCTGGCCGCCCTCCGGCGGTACGCGGAGAGCACCAAGCAGGGCCTCGACATCGGCACCGAGAAGATCACCTTCTACGGCGCCAACGGCCAGATGGAGCTGATGGCCCACCCGATGCTCAAGGCGGGCGAGGCCCTCGCGGTCCCGCTCAAGCACTTCAAGCGGGTCGGCTCCAGCGACATCACCTTCAAGCTGCCCGGCATGCCGGAGGGGCAGTTCTTCCGGCACCTGACGGACAACGCGGGGTGCGAGCTGCGCTGCTACTTCGACCAGGCGGTGGTGTGCACCAAGCCGGCGCGCACGGTCCGCTTCACCGGGATCGTCAACGACTCGCTGTGATGACGGGCGGGGTCGGCTAACACCGGCCCCGCTCCTCCTCTGGAGGACTGAATGGCCAACGCCCTGACGTACATCACGGTCCTGCACGATCCCTCTCGCGAAGAGGATTCGGTCACCAAGCCGCTCCAGATGCCGGCGGGCGAGTACCGCCGGGAGTTGCAGCAGCTCGGGGAGTTCTTCGCCGCGGCGGCCGGCGGGCAGAAGCTCTGCTCGGTCCGCGTCGCTCACGAGACCGGTGCCGACAAGGTGCTCGCGTCTCAGACGATCACGCTGACCCAGGCAAACATCGCCAACGACGACACCGTGACGATCGGCGGCGTGGTCTTCACCGTCAAGGCGTCCCCCGCGACGGAAAGCGAGTGGACCAAGGGTGCGGACGTGACGGCCTCGGCCGTGGCGTTCGTCGACTGCATCAACGCGCACTCCAAGTTCAAGGGCCTGTTCACCGCGACCAACGTGGCCGGGGTGATCACGCTGACCGCGAACTTCCCGGGGCGCCTCTTCAACCTGGTCACGTTCGCGACCTCGAAGGGGACCGCGTTCGCGTTCGGCGCGACCACGATGGCCGGAGGCACCGGCTCTCAGTTGATGGCGGCCCGGCACTACCAGGCGGGAGTGGTGGGCACGTGAGCAAGGAAGAGTCGGAGGCACTGACGGCGATCCGCGCAGCGGCACACCGTGCCCGCGTGGGGAAGGCGCGACCCGAGGACGAGGCGATCCTCGCCCATCTCGGGCTCGCCGCGCCGGCCAACGACAACGCCCAGCCGCCCGCCAAACCGGCGGGCGGTGACGGGTGACCTGGAACAGCGACGACCTGATCAACGCGATCAAGCCGGCGGCCCAGCTGCCGGATGCGTACACGGGCGCGTTCACCTCGGCCGAGCTTCTCCAGTTCGCCAACGAGGAGATGGACACCCGCCTGGCTCCCCTGGTCCGCCAGGCCGCGAGCGAGCACTGGGTCAAGTCGGCAACGTCGGCCCTCACCGTCGATCAGGCGGACTACCGCATCCACTGGCGCGCGATGGCCGCCGGGTTGCGGCAGGTCTCGATCGTCGACTCCAACGGCAACGAGTACGAGCCGCTTCCGCAGATCGCCCCCGACCTGCTCGGGGTGCACGCGAACGCCGGTTCGGTGCTGTGGCCGCAGGGGGTCGCCTTCGCGGTCCGCGGGGACATGATCACGCTTGCCCCGGCGCCGAGCGTCACGAGCGGCAACCTCAAGCAGTACTTCTACCTCCGCCGGCCTCGTCTCGTCGCCGCGACCGCCGTCGCGGCGATCACCGCGATCAACACCTCCACCCGCGTGGTGACGTGCAGCGGGGGGCTCCCCTCCGCGTTCACGTCGAGCACGCCGTTCGACCTGACGCGCGCCAAGGCGCCGCACGACACCCTCGGGTTCGACCTCGCGGCCACCAAGTCGGGCAACGACCTGACATTCGCGGCGACGCTCCCGACCGAGCTGGCCGTGGGGGATTACGTCTCGCTCGCAGATCAGACGTACCTGATCCCGCTGCCGGCGGAGTTGTTCCCGCTCCTGGTGCGCGCCGTCGTCGGCCGCATCCACGAGGCGCTCGGGGACCCGCGGGCAAAGTTCAACGAGGCCAAGCTGGAGCTGATCGAGGAGAAGGCGCGCACGCTGATCGCTCCTCGGGTCGACGGGCGCTCCCCGCGGATCGTCAACCGCCACTCCCCCCTTCGCGGAGGGAGGATGTAATGCAGCGCCTTCGGATGAAGTTCGCCGGCCTGGTCACGGAGCCCAACCAGCTCCAGGCCGGGCAGTCCCCGCTCGGGGCGATGCGCGCGGCCAAGAACCTGATCATCCGCCGTCCGGACATGGCGGAGCCGCGCTTCGGGTTCGAGCGCGTGGCCGAGATCACCGCGGGGGGCTCGGGCAGCTTCCGCGCTCGCAGCCTGCACCCCCACGACAAGAAGGGCGACGCCACCGACCACGACATCCTCGTCATGGCCTACGACGGCGCGGCGTGGGAAGCGCGGTGGTTCTTCGACAACGTGGTGGCGAGCGGGTTGAACATCGCTCCCCCGTCGTCGACTTGGTACGCGCACCAGTCGGCCGTGGCGAGGTTCTCCCTCTACGTCACGACCAAGGACGGGATCAGGAAGCTCCTCTTCTCGGGGGACTCCACGGCGGACAAGCTGATGTATGAGGCGCCGCAGTGCACGGTGAGCCTCGACAACACCGGCACGGTCGCCGCCTTCGCCACGGACAAGGCCGTCGCCTACCGCTACCTCTTCCGCCGGACGGACTTCAACGGCTACATCATCCGCACGGCCCCGTCTCCGTACGTGCGCCTGGAGAACAGCAGCGGCGCCACCAGGAACGGCGCGCTCAGGATCCCGCTCCCGGCCTACGCCGTCGCCGGGGACATCGTGGAGATCTACCGCGCCAAGTCCCTCGGTCCCGCGGCCTCCGCGACGATCGCCGATGAGATGTACCTCGCTCGCGAGTACACCCTCACCTCGACCGATGTCAGCAACGGCTTCGCGGTCGTGGTGGACTGGACCACGGACGACAACCTCGGGGCGGCGCTCTACACCAATGCCGGGGTGGAGGGGATCGCCAAGGCCAACGAGGCGCCCCCCGTCGCGCATTGCATCGCGAACTACCGGAACTGCACGTGGCTCGGAAACATCATCGGCCGCCACTCGGTCACGCTCTCGTTCGACGAGACGAACCCGGGAGACGTGAAGGTCAACCGCTGGAGCACGACCAGCGACGACGTGGTGCTCGGCGACGCGACATTCGTGGTGGCCAGCGGCACTGGCGTGGCGATCGGTCAGGTCGTGACGACCGCGGGGCAGAACCCCACCACGGCGGGCGCAGTCTTCGCCGCGAACACGCTGGTCACGGACTTCGACTCTGGAACGAGGACCGTAACGGTTTCGCCGGTCCCGATCGGAACGGGTGGCGCCGGCTACCCCGTCCGCTTCCACGACACCGTAACGGTCAACGGTGTCCGCTACCACGCCGACGACAACACCACCGACCTCTACCGCACCTTCGAGACGGTGGGGGCCACGGCCGCGCAGAAGGCTGCTCGCCTGGCGTACATGATCAGCAAGACATCGAGCACGCTCCTGGCTGCGGGGATCGACGACCCCTTGCAGCGCACCGGCTCGATCGTCATCCGAGAGCGAGAGGCGACCGAGACGGGCACGGCAATCACCGTGACGACCTCGAAGGGGGCGGCGTTCGATCCGATCGTGCCGGCAGCGGGGCTCACCTCGACGCGCGACACGCTGCCCCACGCGCTGATGTGGTCGAAGATCGAGCAGCCCGAAGCCTACCCGCTGATCAACATCGCCCGCGTGGGCCGGGAGGATCGGCGCGTCCTGGCCCTGGTCCCTCTCACCGACGCCCTGCTCGTCTTCAAAGAGGATGGGATCTGGAGGGTGACGGGGGACGCTCCCGACAACTGGCGCATCGACAAGATGAGCGACGTTCGCTTGCTGGTCTCGCGGTGCGTCTGCGTGATGGATGACTGGGCGTACGCCTGGACCGACCACGGGATCGTGCGTGTGAGCGAGTCCGGGGTGGAGATGCAGCCTGCCGTCGGAGACCCGATCGGCGTGACGCTCCGTGCGGAGCAGGACGATTTCAAGATCAACTTTACGACCTCGATCGAGCAGGTCTACATGGTCGCGCACCCACGCAGGCAGCTCGTGGCGCTCTCGCTCGCCCCCGTCACGGTGGGCGATTCGACCCTGGCAACCTGGTACGTCTTCAACGCCTCGACGGGGACGTGGACCACGTTCGACATGCGCGACGAGGGGCACCGCTGCGCGCTCTACGATCCGCTGCGCGAAGCGATGTACGTGGGCCGGGGCGGGGCCTACTACGAGGTCCGCAAGGAGATCACGGGCGAGTCCGTGACGGCATCCGTTCGCGACGACGATCACGCGATCACCATCTCCGCCGTGACGGTCCTCGGGAGCATCGGCACCCGCCTGACCTTGAGCGCCGCCGATCACTGGCTCCCCAAGATCGGGGACGTGGTGGTAAAGAACGGGACGAACTACAACGTCATCTCGATCAGCAGCGGGGAGGCCGTGGTCGACTCGCTCACCATCTCGACGGGCGCGGCCACGGCCTACGAGATGGTCCGCGTCGAGATGGAGTGGCACCCGCAGGTCGCGGAGGGGCCCCACTCTCAGGGGCAGTGGACCGAGATGGCCCTTCACCTCCGCTCGATGGAGGGCTCGGGGCTCGGGGACTTCAAGGTCGAGTTCGGCGCCAAGTCCGGGCGTGACGACTCCCTGGTCAACGCGGTGACCGCAACCAAGGCGTCTGCGTCCGTGATCGCGTGGGGGACCACGATGCGCGCGTACGTCCATCGGGAGAACCAGCGCGCGCAGCAGATCGCTCCCCACATCGTGATCAAGGCCCCGGGGTACTACTACGCCCTCGAAGGGCTCTCCCTCGTCTACCAGCCGATCAGCTTGGAGGTGTGGCGATGAGAGCCCCCCGGCCGGTCGAGCTGAGGATGCCGCTCGATGGCAAGCAGATCCAAGCGCTGAACGAAGCGTTGCGGGACACGAGGGAGTGCCTCGCGGGCGGGATCACGTTCGCGGAGAACGTGTCATCCAAGATCGCTCTCGCGCGATTCGCCTCGACCTCGCTCCCGGTGGTGATCCGGCACGACTTCCCGGACCCGCCCGCCGGGGTGGTGCTCCTGTCGGCCAAGCAGGTTCAAGGGGACGGCTCGGCGCAGTCGGGTAACCGCATCCAGTGGAAGGACGGCGGGCCTGGGCAGATCCAAGTCACGGGCGTGGATGACCTCACTGCGGGGGTTCTCTACGACGTGCTGTTGCTCTTGCTGGAGGGGTGATGCCGGACGGCGTAAGCGAAGAGGAACGGGCACGACGCGACGCTGAGGATGACGCCTCGCGGCGCCGTGCCGGCTGGAGCGAGGAGCGCATCGCGGAGTTTGCAAGGCGCCGCGAGGCGGACCGCGAGCGACGGGCCGCCAGGTCCGGGGGCGAGCCTGTCTACGATCGGGCAACGGATGTCAGCGGCGATTACGCGGAGGACGCGGAGGCGGCGGGGATCAGTGTCGAGGAGCAAATGGCGCGCGTCGACGCGCGCAACCGCGCCGGCCCGTACGGCAAGATCTTCATGGACATGGCCGCCCGCGCCCCCGGCGCGGAGGAGCTGACGCCGGAGTACGAGGAGCTGGAAGCGCTCCCCGAGATCGGGACGGACCGGGAGGGGCTCCAGGCGCAGCGCGACGCCCTCGCGGCGATGCAGGATGTCTACCAAAGCGACGGCATGACCAACTCCGCGCGTGCGGGGATGGCCGCGCGGCAGCGCTCGGTGGCGCAGGCAGAGCGCGCGCAGCGCGAGGCCGTGCAGAGGGAGGCCGCGTCGAGGGGGATGCTCGGCTCGGGCCTCGACTACGCGGGCCAGCAGATGGCGGTGCAGGGTGGAGCGAACGCCCTCGCGGACATGGAGGCGCAGGCGATGGCTGACGCGGAGAACCGGGCACTGTCCGCGATGCAGTCGGCCGGCGGCCTCGGCTCGACGATGCGCGGGCAGGGTGACGCCATCGCCTCGTTCAACGCGAGCTACCTCCGGGACGTGGCTGCGCGGAACACCGCCATCCGCAACATGGGCGAGGACCGGCGTGTCGGAGCCGTTCAGCAGGGGTTCGAAAACGACCGGAGCACGACACAGATCGCCGGCAGCGGCGCGCCTACGACGACACGCGAGGGTAACAGGGCCGAGTCTGCGGTCTCTGGCGCGGCCTCCGGCGCGGCGACTGGCGCGACGTTTGGGCCCTGGGGCGCGCTACTTGGTGGACTCGGTGGAGGGGCCCTCGGCTACCTCTCCGGCCACGACGACGAAGAAGTGGAGGGCTGGTAATGAGCCTCGCGGACGAAGAGGCGGAGCGCACCCGCGAGATCCTCGCCCGGGCCTTCGGCACGCCCCTCGGCACGCCGTGGTCCCAGCAGGGGCCCTCTTCCGCGATCAACCAGCCTTCGATGGCGAAGGATGGCGGGACGGAGGGAGCGGGGTACACGCCCCGGTCGTTCCGCGGACGGGTGGACGCTCCGGTGCCGGGTGCATCGGGACGTCCCCAGGTGGACCGTGCTGTCTTCGGGCTGCGTTCTCCTCGCGCGCCGGCACAACCGGAGGCTCCCCCGACGCCGGACATGGAGTTCACGCCCGAAGAGGCGTACGCGCCGCAAGACCCGAGCATCGAAGCCCTCTTCGCGGTGGAGAACACCCAGCCGGCGGCGGAGGCGCCTCCTCCCGCACCGGCCCCCCAGCCCGCCCCGGAGGCGGCAGAGGCGCCAGAGCCCGAGATCGCGGAGGGCACGCCTCCTCCGGGGCAGTGGAGCACGGCGAACGCAGATCCGCGGACGGGTCAGTCGCGCGGCGCGGGCTTCGACTCGACCGGGTACGACGTGGCGCAGGTCGTGGGGGCGGCAGCGGACATCTTCAGCCGCGGCCGTTCCCGTGGGGAGCGACCCACCGACTTCGCCGGGCAGGCGCGCGGCCTCGGCCGGCAGGCAGAAGCCGACCACGAAGCCAAGAGGCAGCGTGAGGCGCAGCGGTCGGCACAGGACCGCACCCGCCAAGACGCCGCATCCCTCCGAGATCCGGCAAGCGAGCAGTCGAGGCAAGCACAGGACGCTCTCCTGATGGCCGCTCAGGGCCTGGGACCGGACTCCGCCCTCGGAAGGTCACTGACCGAAGATCGGGTGAGGCGCATGAGCGCCGAGTCGATCCGTGGCAACACGTACCTCTCCGCTCTCGTCGCCCACGCAGGGCGGATGGAGCTGGAGTCGTCGCGGCAGACGGGGCGTGAGTCGCTCCAGACGCAGCGCGATCAGGCCGCCTCGTCACGGCAGGAAGATCGGCAGGTCGCGGCGGAGAACCTTGCCCGGCTGCGGGCCGACCTGCGTGCGCGTCGCGGGGCCGGCGCGGGCGCGGGCGGAGGGGGCATGGCCGG
>Ga0196981_1000523_pt1 | contig 11433 bp, 7 predicted proteins | sample S3_2013CmetaG_FD_155462 | JGI IMG/M metagenome (GOLD analysis project Ga0196981, IMG submission 155462) | Soil microbial communities from Anza Borrego desert, Southern California, United States - S3_20-13C | ecosystem: Environmental > Terrestrial > Soil > Desert | place: USA: California...
AGGCCGGCGAGGGCGTGCTCGAAGACCTCGATGCTCTGGGCGTCAAACGTGGATCTGAGTGTGGTCATCGCCTGTCGGTAGTGGTGCGCCACCCACTCCTTCTCCCACAGGGCGGACTCAGCGGGGTCGTGGCCGTCGGGCGCGGCGCCGTCGTGACCTTGTCCGTCATAGAGGTCTAGCGGCGCGGCGGCTCGGTTTGGACGGCGGTGGGCGGAGATCGCGTTGCGGGTGCACCGGAACAGGTAGTCGCGGAAGCGACCCTTGGCGGGGTCATAGGCGAAGCCCCCGCCCGGGATCGTGCGGGCAAGCGAGGCGAAGACCGCCTGGACGACGTCCTCGGCGTCGGCGAGCTGCATGCCGCGGCTGAGGGTGAAGCGAACGAGGAGGCCGCGATAGCGGTCCTGGAATTCGATCCAGGCGGCCGCGTCCGCCGTGTCGCGGATGCGCGAGAGGAGGGTGGCCCGGGTTGGCTCAAGCGGAGGGCGCACGGCTAAGGAAGTGAATGTACAGCACAAGAGGCCACACGGCTCGGTTGAGAGCGGAAATCGGGGGTCGCTGTGCAGCGTGCGCTGACGAGTGCGTGAGCGAGCACCGAGGAAGTGACAGGAAGATCGATCGATGCGAATGGGGGTGGGCGGGGGCGGAAGCGTGGGGTAATCTCCAACGTGCGGCGTGCTGCCGACGGGAGGTCTCCATGAAGTACCTGATGGCTGCCGCGGCTTGGTTATTGGCGACGGTGGCGTTCGGCGGCGAGTCGCTGACCCGGTCGGGCTTCAACATCGACTTCAACCTGACGGCCGGGACGGGGTCGGGCGTTCCGGCGAGCACGTTCGGCGGTGCGGCGGGTCAGCCCGGCGTCTGGAACAGCGTCGGCACGGGCGGAGTGGTGACCGCCACCGCGGTGCCGATCGTGGGCGTCGACGGGGTGAGCACCGCGACGTTCAACATGCTCTTCACCGGCTCGAACCTTGCGACGATCGGCACGACCAACGCCAACACCTCCGGCGATCACGAGCGGCTGCTGGACGACATCCTGGACCTTGGGGGGGCGGGGCGGACGTTCACGGTCGTGGTGTCGGGTCTCGCGCCGGGGGTGTACGAGGTGTACACGTACGCCGGCGCGCCCGACAACGCGTCCTACCGGACGCAGGTCGGGCTGTTCGGCAGACCGAAATCGTCCGTGGGAGGGAGCTTTCCCGTCAACGGGTTCACTGAGGGGGTAACGCACGCGCGCCACCGCGTTGCGATCGGGGGGATCGCCACGGCGATCCAGATCAACGTGGAGGTCCCGACGGTGGCCGGGGTGGCGAACAGCGGGTCGCTGGCGGGCCTGCAGATCAAGCCGCTGAACCCGTCTCGCCTGTACGTGAAGCCGACGGGAGCGGGTGTGTACAACGACGGCCTGACGTGGGAGACGGCGCTGGCGTTCACGTCGGTGGCGTCGCAGATCGCGGGTACGACGCCGAGTGTGACGGAGGTGTGGGCTTCGCGCTCGTCTCAGGACAACTCCGGCTTCCCGGTGCGGATGCGGAACGGGCTGTCGATCTACGGCGGGTTTACGGGAACCGAGGTCTCGTTGGCGGCGCGGGTGGTGAACGCGACGAACCCGGCGACGCTGGCGCCGATCAGTGGAGACCCCAACTTTGTGGGTGACGACTCGCTGCCGCACGTGGTTGTCGCCAGCGGCACGGACGCGACGGCGGTGCTCGACGGGTTCTGGATCAGCGGCGGTGTGGCGGACAACGCCGGAGACACGGCCGGGGGCGGGCTGTACGCATCCAACGGGGCGCCGACTGTGCGGAACTGCCGGTTCACCGGCAACTCGGCGACCTTCGGCGGCGGCGCGGTCTACGCGCAGAACCTCGCGTCGGCCCCGGCGCTGACGCTGACCGACTGCGTGATCACCGGGAACAGCGGCGCTTCGGGGGGCGGCGTGAACTTCCGGGCCGAGACCCGGGCGGTGCTGACGCGGTGCGCGATCACGGGGAACCAGGCGACGGCGGGGTCGGGCGGGGGCGTCTATTGCCTGGGGAACATCACGCTGAGCAACTGCCTGATCGCGGAGAACACGGCGAGTTTCAGCGCCGGCGCAGCGTACTGCCGCGGTTTCTCCACGGGGATCACCGACGGTCTGACGATGCTGAACTGCACGGTGGCCCGGAACGCGACGGGCGGGTCGATCGGCGGGGTATGGGTGGACGGACCGACCTATTCCGTGCGCAACTCGGTGCTCTGGGGGAACACCTCGACCGGGCCTGCCTCGCTGCGCGGGAGGCAGTTCTCGACGGCGGTGACGGTGATGGACCTGATGACGGACTCGACGGTTGAAGGCTGGGACGGCGCACTGGCCGGGCCGGCGAGCCTCAACAACGGCGCCGATCCGCGGTTTGTGGGCGCGGCGTCGGGGAACTACCGGCTCGCAGCGCTGAGCCCGGCGATCGACACCGGCTGGAACGGCGGACTGCCGGGTGCGGCCGCGGCGACCGACCTTGACGGGAACGCCCGCGTGTACGACGACCCGGGGATGAACAACGCGGGGTTCAGCGGCGGAACGATCGACCGCGGGTGCTTCGAGCGGCAGACGCCGTCGGCGCCGTGCGTCGGCGACATTGGGCGGACGGGCGGCCTTGAGGGGAGCGACGGGTTGAAGAACAACAACGACCTGGTGGTGTTCATCAACTGGTTCTTCGCGCCCGACAGCCGCGCGGACGTGGGGCGCACGGGCGGCGTCGCCGGGCCCGACGGCGGGTGGGACAACAACGACTTCGTGGTCTACATCGACATGTTCTTCGCGGCGTGCCCATGACGGCGGCGGCGCCCGTCCGCGGCAAGGCGGGGGGTTTGCGCCACAGGTTTACGGGTTTCGACGGAGGGGATTCGGACCACCGGCGCAGCCCCGGCGGCGTTTGTGTGGTAGTCTGGACCTCCGGGCGCGGCCCGGCTCGTGGCGGGTGCGACCCGGAAGGTGGATACATGGTGCGTGCGACGGTGACGATGGTCGTCGGTCTGGTGTTGGCTTGTGCTTCGGCGGCGGGGGACGCGCCGCCGGCGCCGCCTGTGATCACCGAGCCGCAGATCAATCGGATCGTGAACGGTTCGGACGTGCACATGGAGGCGGACTCGTTCTCCGACGCCGACGGTGATGCACACCTGTGCACCGACTGGGAGATCTGGTCGGTGAACCCGCCGGCGCGGGTGTGGTCGACGCTGTGCATCGGCGGCGTCGAGCGCGTGCACACGCACATCGGCGACGGGGTGTTCGAGGGGAGCCACGCGGACCTGCACGAGCTGCTGCCGCAGACGCAGTATCGACTGCGCGTGCGCTACCGCGACGACAGCGGCAGCGCGGCGAGCGAGTGGAGCGCGTGGTCGGAGCGGGACTTCACCACGGGCGCGGCGACGTCGGTGTTCCCGCTGGAGATCGACGACGTTCGGGACGTGCCGGCGCCGGCGTGGACGGATTCGACGGGCGCAGGGGTGGTGCTGGCGCCCGGCGCATCGCTGGCGGTGCGGGGGAGCGACGGCGATGTGATGCTGGTGATCAGCGGGCTCGACGGGGTGAGCAACCAGCTTACGAACCCGGCGGCGCACGGCGAGCACCACGCGGTGCGGGTGGTCGTGAGCGCCGCCGCCGGGGCGGCGCTGGCGTTGCCCGAGTCGACGGCGGCGTTCACCGACGGCGGGGGGACGGCGCGGACGGTGTACCTGCCGGCGGTGTCGCTGGGGGCCGGGCAGAGCGCGTACTTCTGGGTGGGGGCAAGCGGCGCAACGTACGTCGGGGCGGCGGGCGAGACGGGCCCGAACTTCGGCACCCTTGCGCGCGGCGCGGCGGTGCCGTGGACGGTGCTGCAGAACGGGTACAAAGTGGAGGTAGTGGCGAGCGGGTTCCAGCTGCCGACCAACATCGCGTTTGTACCGACTCCGGGCGCGGGACCGGCGGCCCCGCTGTACTACGTCGCGGAGCTGTACGGCAGCATCAAGGTGGTAACGCGCGACGGCACGGTGTCCGACTACGCGAGCAACCTGCTGAACTTCAACCCGACGGGGAATTTCCCCGGCTCGGGGGAGCAGGGCGTCGCGGGGATCGCGGTGCATCCGACGACCGGCGACGTGTACGCGAGCATGGTGTACAGCAGCCAGGACGGCGTGGAGAACGTCCCCCACTACCCGAAGGTGGTCAGGTTCACCAGCAGCAACGGCGGGCTGACGGCCGCGACGCAGACCACGATCCTGAACATGGTGGGCGAGTCGATGGGGCAGTCGCACCAGATCAGCAACGTGAGCTTCGGGCCCGACGGGAAGCTCTACGTGCACATCGGCGACGGGTTCACAACGTCGACGGCGCAGAACCTCAGCAGCTTCCGCGGCAAGATCATCCGCCTGAACACCGACGGGACGGCGCCGAGCGACAACCCGTTCTACGACGCGAGCAACGGGATCACGGCTCGCGATTACGTGTTCACCTACGGGCACCGCAACCCCTTCGGCGGCGCGTGGCGCGCCGCCGACGGCATGCACTACGAAGTGGAGAACGGCCCGAGCGTGGACCGGATCTGCCAAGTGGTGCGGGGGCGGAACTACCTGTGGAACGGCAGCGACGCGAGCATGGCGAACTTCGCCATCTACAACTGGAACCCGGCGTCTGGTCCGGTGAACATGGCGTTCGTTCAGCCGTCGACGTTCGGCGGCAGCGGGTTCCCCGCGTCGATGCAGGGCGCGATGTTCATCAGCGAGTCGGGCGCGACCTGGGGTACCGGCCCGCAGGCGATCGGCAAGAAGATCACGTGGTTCACGCTCGACGCGGCGGGCAACCGGCTGACGGGCCCGACACCGCTGATCGATTACAACGGCGCCGGCAAGGCGACGGTGGTCGCGCTGGCGGCGGGGCCAGACGGTCTCTACTTCAGCGACTTCTACAAGGACGCCGACTACCTCTCGCCGATCGACCGGGGGGCGAACATCCTGCGCGTGCGGTTCGTGGGCGCGGCGGACTTCGCGGCGGGTGTCACGACCGGCCCGGCGCCGCTGGGCGTCTCGTTCACCAACACCTCGACAGCGCCGGGCCAGACGGCGTGGGCCTGGGACTTCGGCGACGGAGAGACGAGCACGCAGCAGAACCCGACGCACGTGTACGCCGAGGAAGGGCGCTACACCGTGCGCCTGACGGTAACGGGCTCGGCCGGGGTGACGGTGGCCGAGAAGGTCGACTACGTCCGCGTGGGGACGCCGCCGAAGCTTGCGCTGATCGCGGTGAACCCGCCCGGCGCGAGCGACAACGCGGTGGCGGAGTATCTGCGGGCCAAGGGGTTCACGGTGGACGTGCTGAACGAGGCCCCGGCGCAGCGCCCCACGGCGGCGCAGATCGCGGCGGGGTACAGGGGCGTGCTGGTGTCGTCGACGGTCACGTCGTCGAACGTGGCGGGGGAGTTCCGAACGGTCAACACGCCGATGCTCTTCTGGGAGAACGCGCTGCTGCGCCCGAACCGTGAGTCGCTCACGGACAACGGGATCGTCACCGGTGGTACGAGCGTGAACGTGGTCGATACGACGCACCCGATCACGCAGGGGCTGAGCGCCGGCGCGTTGCAGGTGTACGGGATCAACGCGAACCTGAGCCTGGGGCTGGGGACTGTGGGCGCGGGGACGCGCGTGCTGGCGCGGCGCGAGGGGTCGTCGGACGTTGCGCTGATGGCCGCGGAGGCGGGCGCGACGGTAGCGGGCGGGTACGTGACGCCGGCCCGCCGCGCGTTTGTGTTCCTCGAGGACAACACCTGGTTGCAGACGACGGCGGCGGGCAAGAACCTGTTTGACCGCAGCCTGTTCTGGGCGATGAACGTGTCGGCGCCGTCGGTCACGCAGCAGACGGGCGCGCAGAACGTGTGCCCGGGGTCGCCGGCGACGATGTCGGTGACGGTGTCGGGGACGGGCCCGTTCTCGTACCAGTGGAGGAAGAACGGGCAGGCGGTGCCGGGGGCGACGCGCCGGACCTACTCGATCGCGTCGGCCGTAGCGGCCAACGCGGGCGCGTACGACGTGGTCGTGACGGGCATCGCGGGGACGACGACGAGCGCGCCGGCGGCGCTGAGCGTCGGCTGCGCCTGCGGCCCGGCCGACGTGGGAAGCCAAGGCGGCGTCGGCGGCTTCGACGGCGTGCTGGACAACAACGACTTCGTCGTGTTCATCGACTACTTCTTCGGGAGCGACCCGCGGGCCGACGTCGGCGTGCAGGGTGGCATCCCGGGCCAGGATGGGGCGTTCGACAACAACGACTTTGTGGTGTTCATCGACCTGTTCTTCGGCGGGTGTTGACGGAACGGCCGCAGGCCGTTGTTCGCCCGGCGCGTGCAAGCCGTCGGCGCGGCTTGACATGGGTTGAGCGCCGGCAACCTCGCTCGCGACCCCCCTAGTGAGGTGGTTCTTTGCCGACGGGCCAACTGCTCCGGGTTTTCTTAGCCGGTTGTCTCCGGCACGGCGCATTGGCGGCTTGGATGGCCTGCGCCCAGGGGCGAGGCGGGGTGGAGCCTTGATATGCAACCCGTGGCATCGACGTCGGTCGTCATCGCGCTAGCGACGTGTGCGTCTGCACAGCCCGCGCCGGCATGGCGGGCTCTACCGGCACTCAACGGCGAGGCATCGGCGCTGCTGGCGACCAGCGGCACCGAAGCGGGCGGGAACGGCTCGCCCATGCTGTGGGTCGCCGGCGACTTCACGCACGCGGGAGCGACCAGCGTCGGGCGCGCGGCGCGGTACAACGGCGCGGCGTGGGAGGGGGTAGGGGCGTTCGACTGGGAAGTGATGGCGCTGGCTGAGCATGGGGGGCGTGTCTACGCGGGGGGCTTCTTCAGCGTGCCGGGCGCAGCGCCGAACACGATCGACAGCGTGGCCTCGTTCAACGGCTCGGGGTGGCAGGCGCTGGGAGCGCCCGGGTACCTGCTGAGCTGGTGCAGCACGCTGGCAAGCTACCAGCTGCCCGGCGAACCGGCGAAGCTGCTGGTGAGCGGGTCGCCCGCGGGATCGGACAACTATGCGCGGGCGCTGGGCCCGGCGGGCTGGGAGGACGTGGGTGGAACGTTCATCACGATCGTCGACAGCGCGCTGGTGCACGACGACGGCAGCGGGCCGGAGGTGTTCACCACCAACGGCACGTTCAACGGCGCGAACAAGTTCAACGGCACGCGGCGCGCGACTCTGGGCGGCAACTGCTTCAACTCGCCTCGCTGCCTGACGGTGTGGGGAGAAGGGGCTTCGCGCCGGCTGTACGTGGGAGGCAACCTGTCGAACACGGCGGGCGTGCAGGTGGCGGGCGCGGCCTCATGGAACGGCACGGCTTGGAGCGGCCTGGGGGGAACGGGATGGGGCGTTCGCCGCGCCAACGGGGGGCCGGGGTGGGTGCACGCGCTGGTCCCGTGGGACGACGGCACGGGCGAGAAGCTCTGGGCCGTGGGGTTCTTCGAATCCGTCGGCGGGCCCGCCGCGGCACAGCGGGTCCCCGCGCAGAGCGTGGCGGCATGGGACGGCGCGTCGTGGAGCGTCCCGGCCGCGGGCGGCGTGACGGGGATTCCCGCTGACGGCTCGTTCCTCAACGGGATCAAGGCGGCGGTCGCGTTCGACTTTGACGGACCGGGCGGGCGTCCGCCGTCGCTGGTGATCGCGGGGAAGTTCACGGGCGCGGGGGGCGTGGGCGTTTCGAACTTCGCCGTGCTCGACGCGGCGTGGTGCGGCGTGGCCGACGTCGGTCGCCAGGGGGGCGCGGCGAAGCATGACGGCCGGCTGGACAACAACGACTTCGTCGCGTTCGTCGACCTGTTCTTCGGCGGCGATCCCCGCGCGGACGTGGGGGAGCAAGGGGGCGTCGCCGGGCGCGACGGCGCGCACGACAACAACGACTTTGTCGTGTTCATCGACGCGTTCTTTGATGGGTGCACGGCGTAAGAGGCGCGCCGTGCAGGCCCGTCTTTGCCTGGGCCGCTCGCGCCTTGCTCGTCGGCGCCGGCGAAATCGGCGAGCCTGACGGCCCGCGCTCGGCATCGCACGGATGCAGGACTTACACATCCACCCCGCGCAGGCGGAGGTGGAGGCGCATCTGGGCGGCAGTGTCACCGGTGTGGTCGATCTGGACGGCGTCCCAGCCGGCGTCCTGCGCGCCGGTGATATTCTCGGCGAGGTCGTCGAAGAAGAGGATGTCGTGCGGGGCGTAGCCGGCGCGGGATCCGAAGGCCTCGTAGATAGCGCGGTGGGGTTTGGCGAGCCCGAGCAGGTGGGAGGCGTGCAGGTGGTGGACGCGGTGGACGGTCGGGTAAGGCGCGGGCCCGCCGGCCTGGGGCTGCTCGGTGAGCAGGCGCCAGTGGTGTGCGTTGGTGTTGGAGAGGACGCCGGTGGCGAGGCCGCGGTCGTGGAGGTCGTCGACGAGTTTCGTGACGCCGGGGTACTCGTCAATGGTCCAGTTGTGGTGGATGTCGCGGACCTGCTGCGGCGTGTAGTGGCCGCCGGTGGTGGCGGCGATGCGGGTATAGAACTCCTCGTCGGTCATGCGGCCGATCTCGTGGCTGGCGCGGATCGCCTTGCGTTCGGCGACAAACGCCGGGTTGGTGACGGTGTCGTGGTAGGGAAGGCTGCAGCGGTCGCAGGCCTCCTTCCAGGAGCGGCAGATGCGGACGACGACGCCGCCGAGGTCGAAGACGATGATGCGTGGGGGCATGGAAGGGGATCGAGCGCAGCGCGTTGCGGGAGTTGGGGACGGGAGGGGAGCGAGGGACGTAGCGCCGGGTTGCGTCAACCGTCCTCGTCATCAAAATCGCTTGATGCCTCAGCAGCGGACGGTGCGGCGGCGGTCGTTAACCCCACCCCCGGTCCCTCCCCTCCGGGGAGGGGAGTGACGGGAGCGGTCTTCATGACTTCGTCCATCACGACGGTCGCGAAGGCGCCGGGAGGGAGCTCAAAGTCGCACTGGATGTAGTGGCCGTGCTCGTCGCCGCCCGCGTGGACCGAGGGGTAGCTGAGCGGGACACGGAGGGGGCGGCGGTGGCCCTGGTGCTCTTGACCAAAGCGAGGGGCGGCAGCGGCGAGGTGCTCGGGGGTCACGCCGAAGGAGGCAAGGGCGTCGCGCTCGGCTTCCGCCGTGGCGCCGGAGGCGTGGAACATATCCGGGCCCCAGAGCGGGCCGCTGGGTGAGATCTCGATCGCGGCCAGTCGCGCGGCGGTGTCGGGTTTGGCGAGCTCCTCCTCGGTGACGGGGAAGAGGGCGCCGTTGGCGTGCTTGAAGGCGACGTCACCGGGCAGGAGCCGGTCGAAGGCCCCGGCGCGGAGCCGGTCGTCGAGGACGCGGTTGAAGACGGCGGACTGGAACGAGGTGAGAAAGAACGAACGGGCCAGGCCGTTGAGGGCGTCGATCGCCTGGCGCGGCGTGGCGCCCTTGGCGAGCATCGCCAAGGCGCGACGCTCGGTGATTGCACCCTTGCCGGCGGTGACGGCGGCGTCGGTGTACTTCTTCTCGGCGTAGAGCCGGCGGGAGCGCTGGTTGTCGTGTGAGAGCGGCGGAACGCCCTCCGGGAGCGGACCCAGGAGGATGTCGAGGGCGAGCTGGTCGTCGCCCAGCAGGATCGCGCGGCCGACGAGGTGGTTGTTGGCGAGGATGCCGAAGCGCTGCTCGCCTGCACGGTTGGGGACGCCCACGGTGGCGAGCGCGTCGAGCGTGCGGCGGGCGTCGAAGACCGAGCGCAGCGGGACGTTGCGGACCTTGATCGAGAAGCGATTGGCGCGGAGGTGGCCCCGGCGGAGCTTGTTGCCGTGCAGGTCACTCCAGAGGACCTGGATGCGTCCGTCGCGCAGCATCGGGAAGTCCTCGGGCGTCTTGCCGGGCGTGTGGATCGACACGACTTGGCGCGTGATGGCGTGGCGGTCCTTGAGCCCGGCGTAGCCGACGGCGTACTCCCGGACGCCGAAGTGGCGGGCGAGGATTGAGACGAGCTGACTGGTGGAGAGCCCGACCTTCTGGACGAAGAGGTAGATGTGCTCGCCCTCGCCGGAGGGGTCGTAGGCGGGGATCTCTTCGACAATGAAGTCCTCGGGGCGCTGCTTGATGGCGCCGCCGGTGCCGGGGATGGCGGCGGTCAGGTATGACTCGGGCCTGGTGTGGGGCGAGCTGTCGAGCTCCGGGTGCACGGGGAAGAGTAGAAGAGGAACGCAAAGAAAACGGACAAGGCAGGAAACTCAAAGAGGAGAAGAAGGGCTCAAAGAGAGAGCAGACCTGATGCCCTTCTTTGAGGCCTTCGAGTTCTTCGCCTTGCTTTCTTTGAGTTTCCGCCTCTCCGTGTTCCCGTCCTATTTCTCGTCGTCGTCGGGCTTCTGGGCGGCGTCCAGCACGTGCTCGGCGACATAAATCGGGACGTTGCCGGCGATCCCCAGGGCGATGGCGTCGGAGGGGCGGCTGTCGATGTGGGCGACTTTGCCGGAGGGGAGCTTGACGTTGAGCTGGGCGAAGAAGGTCTGCTCGCTCAGGTCATTGATCGTAATCGACTCGAGCGCGCCGCCGAGTGCCGTGATGACGTTGGCCAGCAGGTCATGGGTCTGGGGGCGCTTGATGATAATGCCCTTGAGCCGGCGCTCGATCGCCTGGGCTTCGGGGAGGCCGATCACGATCGGGAACGAGCGGCCGTTCTCGACCTGCGAGACGGTGCCGGCCTTGGTCCCTTCGGGGTCGGGGTCCGCGGGCTCGTCGCCGGGGGACGCCTCGGCTACCTCGCGGAGCTCGATGACCTGGAAGTCCTTGAGCTCCTGGATCAGGATGCGGGAGAGTTCCATCCGGACGGGCATAGGGGAGCGTAGGAAGTGAGGGCGGGGCGGGACACGCGGCGTGACCCGGTCCCTTACCGCGCCTCTACGCGGTCTTGGAGCGGAGGGTTCGCCGCCGCTTCCTATCCTTCGGCGTCGCACCGATGATCCACCTCGAGAGGTCCATCCTGGTGTTCCTGTCGGTGTGGGCCGTTGCCTGCGCGGTCTACTGGATCGCGGGGATCGTCCGGTTCATCAACACCCGGCTGTCTGCGCCGCTGGCGACTGACGCCGAGAAGATGCCGGACCTCTCCCAGTGGCCGCTGCTGTGCGTCGTGGTTCCGGCGCACAACGAGGAGGGTTCGATCGGGGCGCTGCTGGCGACGCTGCAGCGCCAGGACTACCCGGCGGACCGGCTCAAGGTGGTGTTCAGCCTGGACCGTTGCACCGACGGCACCGAGCGCGTGCTGCGCGAACAGATCGGGGGCGACGGACGCTTCAGCATCCACACCATCGACCACTGCCCGCCCGAGTGGGCGGGGAAGGTCCACGCCCTGTGGCACGCGGTGATGAACCGACCGGAGGCGTTCGACGCTGACTTGCTGCTGTTCATCGACGCCGACACGCTGCTGCACCCTTCGTGCGTGCGCTGGGCGGTGAAGC
>Ga0196981_1000524_pt1 | contig 11401 bp, 4 predicted proteins | sample S3_2013CmetaG_FD_155462 | JGI IMG/M metagenome (GOLD analysis project Ga0196981, IMG submission 155462) | Soil microbial communities from Anza Borrego desert, Southern California, United States - S3_20-13C | ecosystem: Environmental > Terrestrial > Soil > Desert | place: USA: California...
CTCGTCGTTCGCCTCACGCAGGCGCGCGTTCGCCTTTTGCAGTTCCTGCGCGCGGGCGAAGACCTCGCTTTCCATCTGCTGGGCGTGCGTGCGCAGCTCCTCCGTGACCCTTCCCTGGGCGACGCCATGCTGCTTCAGGCGGACGAAGTCCGTCACGTCCTCGACGCGATGGATGATGTAGGCGACGGCGCCGTCCGGGCCGCGCACGGGATAGTTCACCGGGCTCCAAAACCGCTCCTCGAACCCCCCGCCCTCGCTTTCGGGCCGGCGGATGTCGTATTTCTGCACCGCCATCGCGTCGAACGCCCCGGTTTGCAGCACCCTTTCCAGCGAGACGCGCAGGTTCGCCACGCCCGTGGCGGCGGGATCCTCGGGATTGTCCGGAAACACCTCAAAGATGCCGCGGCCGAGGATGTCCTCGCGCTTCGTCATCGTCGCGGCGAGGTAGGCGTCGCTCACCGCCGTGATCACCAGGTCGCGCCGCAGCACCAGAAAGAGCCCCGGCGCCGACTCGAAAAGGCGTCGGAAATCAGGCTCGGGCGCGGAGGGCAGAGACGTCACGTACCTATTATTACTGCCCTTGGGCCGCCCCGGCAAACGCGAAGCTCACGCGCATCCGGCTTGTCCTGCCCGAGTGTTCCAAGGCCGTCGAGCGGCTCACGCGCTTCCGGCGCGAATACAACCGGCGGGGAAAATTCGCGACCCGATCCCTGCGCCTATTCCGGCGCGTAGACGAAGCTCTCGCCGGCTTTCAGGCGGCGGGCGATTTTGCGATCGCCGTAGCGCAGGCGGCAGTCTCCATCGACGGTCGCGCGGACCTCGACGCGCTCCAGTCGGCCATTTTTCCACGCCAGATGAGCGATCTCGAATCCGCCCCGGGCGCGGAGGCCCTGCACCGTTCCGCTGGGCCAGGCGGAAGGCAGTGCAGGCAACAGGTCGATGAACCCGAGGTGGCTCTGCACCAGCATCTCACACAGGCCGGCGGTGAACGCGAAGTTGCCGTCGATCTGGAACGGCGGGTGCGCGTCGAAGAGGTTGGGGTAAACTCCTCCGCCGCCCCAGGGTGCCGCGCCGTGGGGCGGCATCGGCCGGAGAAGGTTCTTCACGAACACGTAGGCTTGGTCGCCGTCGCGAAAGCGCGCCCACAAATTGATGCGCCAGCCCAGGGCCCACCCGGTGGCATCCGCACCCCGGAGCTCCAGGGATTTCTTCGCGGCAGCGAAAAGCCCGGGGCTCGCCGGAGTGATCTCGCGACCCGGATACACGGCGAAGAGATGCGAGGTATGCCGATGATGGACATCGGTCTCGATGAAATCGGAAGCCCATTCCTGGAGCTGCCCCCGCGCACCGATCTGAAAGGGCAGCAGTCCGGCCTGGGCCGCTCGCAGCCGACCCGTGAAATCGTCGTCGATCCCCAGCACATCGGCCGCTTCAAGGCAGTTCCGGAACAAGTCGCGAATGATCGCAAGGTCCATGGTGGCGCCGATGGCCACGTCCGCGGTGCGGCCGTCGCGGGTAAGGAAATCTATCTCCGGCGAAGTGGACGGCGCCGTGACCAGGCGCCCATGGCCATCATCGACCAGCCAGTCGAGGCAGAACTCCGCCGCGCCCCGCATGAGCGGCCAGGCGCGCTCACGCAGGAAGACCTCATCCCGCCCGAAGGCATAGTGTTCCCAGAGGTGCTGGACCAGCCAGCTGCCGCCCATGGGCCAGTTCGCCCAAATGGGCCTGCCTCGGACCGGCGCGGAGTGGCCCCAGAGATCGGTGTTGTGGTGTGCCACCCACCCCCGGGCTCCGTAGTTCACCTCCGCCGTCCTTTGACCCGTCACTGCGAGCCGGCCGATGAGTCCGAAAAGCGGCTCGTGGCATTCCGCCAGATTCGCCGCCTCCGCAGGCCAATAATTCATCTGCGTGTTGATGTTGAGAGTGTAGTTCGAGCTCCAGGGCGGTCGCAGCGAGCCGTTCCACAGTCCCTGCAGCGTCAGGGCCTGGCCGCCCGGGCGGGAACCGGCGATCATCAGATACCGCCCATAATGAAACAGCAGGGTGGCCAGCCCCGGGTCCGCCTCGCCCCGATAAAAACGGGCGAGGCGGGCGTCGGTGGTGAGCTCCGCGGCGTCTGACGCCGCGCCGAGGTCGAGCGCGACGCGCCGAAACAGGGTCTGGTGGTCGACTTCATGGCGGGCCGTCAGATCCCGGATCCCAAGCAGGCTGGCCGCATTGAGGGCGTGCTGCACGGCCTGACTCATGCCCGGCCGCGTCTCGCCCGGCGAAGCGACGGCCGGGAAGTCGGTGGCGGCTGAAAGCAGGATCGTGACGTGGTCCGCGTTTTCCACCGTGAGGTCCGCGCCGCCGGCCAGGATGCGGCCGCCTTCGTTCAGCACCCGGACCTGCAGCTCCGCCGCCATGCCCTCCGCCGACGGTCCGGCCGGGTAGTGAGCGACGTTCTCCGTGCGGCCCCAGCCCGAATCGAAGCGGGCCGACGCGCGCGCGCGCAGACGAAGGCCGTTCTCCCCGACGCCGGCGATGGAGTAGCGCAGCGGACTGTCGGCCGTGAGGGTGAAATTCAGTTTTCCCGGCCGGTCGCACGTGAGCCGGACCACAAGGACCTGGTCGGGAAAGCTGCAAAACAGTTCCCGCGCGAATGTCGCGTCACCGACCCGATATCGCACCGTGGCGACACCGCGATCCAGGTCGAGCGTGCGGGAATATTCGCTCACGGCTTCGTCCCGGGAAAAACGGATCCGGAGGTCGGCCAGCGGCTGGTAGGCCTGCGTATTCGGGCCCTGCATCTGCCGGCTGAGCTCCGTGGCCCGCACGTAGTCGCCGGCGAACAGTGCTGCGCGCACCTCGGGCAGAACCGCCCGGGCGTTCGGATTGTTCCAGTCGTGCGGGCCGCCGGTCCAGAGGGTCCCTTCGTTGAGTTGAAGCCGCTCCTCGGCCACTCCGCCGAAGACCATCGCGCCCAGCCGCCCGTTTCCAACCGGCAGGGCCTCGACCCATTCGCTCGCCGGCCGGTCATAGCGAAGGAAATGGTCCGCCTCCGCCGCGCGCAGGTTCGGCGACGCCACCGACGCGGCGGAAAGCAGGAGGAGACGGATCGGCGGCATGATCGGGCGGGTAGCGGACTTTTCATCCCACCCGACGCCCCGCCGCTAGATTATTCCGTCGGATACCGACCAAAGTACTACTCGAGCTGGATGATGCCGCGTTTCATCGCCGCCAGCACGGCCTGCGTGCGATCGGCGGCGCCCAGTTTCGCGAGGACGTTCGTGACATGCGCCTTCACCGTCGGCTCGGCCAACCCGAGGTGCGCGCCAACTTCCTTGTTGCTGTTCCCCCGCGCCAGGAGCGTCAGCACTTCCAGCTCGCGGGGCGAAAGCTGGGAGACGAGCAGGCCGCCGATCCGCGTGGAGATTTCCGGAGGAATGAACTGAGCCCCGTCATGGACCTTCCGAATGGCGTCCAGCACCTGCGCGATGGGCATCTCCTTCATGACGAATCCGCTCGCCCCTTCCCGAAACGCCTGGGCGGCCTCATCCGCGTTTGCATAGCTGCTGAAAACAAGAATGCGCACCGGGCCGAATTCCTTTCGCAGCACGCGGATGGTCTCGAAGCCGCCCTGTTTGGGCATGCGCAGGTCGAGGACCACGACGTCGGGCCGTTCGGTGCGGAATGCTCGCAGCGCCGCCTCGCCGTTCTCCGCTTCGGCCACGACCTCCATGTCCGCTTCGCCGTTGGCTGCGATGGCCAGGCCCATGCGCACGACCACATGATCGTCGACGAGCAGGATCCGTATCTTCCTGGGTTCCTGGGTCGGCGGCACCGTCATGGCGGAGGTTGCAGCGGAAGGCGGATGGTCACGGTCGTGCCCCGGCCGACCGCGCTGTCTATCCGGAGAAGCGCGCCGATCTTGTCGGACCGAGTTCTCATGCTGCGCAGGCCGAGATGTCCGAGGTGGTTCACCCCGGCGGCGTCCGGATCGAAACCCCGGCCGTTGTCGCGGACCGCCAGGGAGAAAACGTCCCGGCGGAACTCGAGCTCGATCAGGATCCGATCGGCAGCGCCATGCCGCAGGGCGTTCGTGATGGCCTCCTGGACGATCCGCAGCAGGTGATGCTGCACCGACTGCGAAAGCCGCGTTTCCTGGCCGGCGGTCTTCATCTCGACGCGCGCGATGCCCGTGTCGATCAGCTCGGTCAGCCGGCCCAGCGCGCCGGCCAGCCCGGTGCCCTCGAGCAGCGGCGATTCCATGTCGCAAACCGCATTCTGCACCTCCTGCCGCGCGAACGAGGCCATGCTCCGGGCCACGCCGAGCCGCGAGCGGACGGCCGGGTGCACGTCGTCGGCGTTAAGCGTCGTGTCCAACTGCCACATCAGGCCGCTCAATGATTGCTGCACGCTGTCGTGGATTTCGAAAGCCAGCCGCTGGCGCTCGGCCAGCGTCGCCGAAACCCGGGTTTCATCGTTCAGCTTCCTCATCGCGGCCTTCAGCTCCGACGTGCGTTCCTCCACCAGCCTGGCCAGCGCCAGATTGCGCGATCGCGCCCGCCGGGACCACGCTCGGAACAGCGCGAAGACCAGCAGCACGCACGCGACCGCATAGCCGGCGTATGCCGAGCGGCTGCGGTACCAGGGTGCGGTGACGACGAAGCCGAGGGACTCGATGCCGCCGGCCGGCGTTCCATTTTCGACCGTCCGGACCTCGAGCTGGTACGCGCCTTCGCGCAGATCGGACAGGGTTAGGACCGAGCTGAGCTCCAGGCTCGTCCACGGCTCGTGGTTGACACGAAACTCGTAGTGGGGTGGCCGCCGCGACGCGTAGCTGCCGGCGAAGAACCGGAAGTCGACGCTGTTCTGGTCGTAACTGAGCTGGCCCAGCGGGCCCGTCTCGCCGCCGGGCCGGAAGAGCTCGCGGTTCGTGCGGCGGTCCCGCACCGAGATCAGCGTGGGCTTGTAGGCGGGCCGCGGTTTGGCGCGGACGCTGCGATCGATGTGGTAGAGCGACTCGCCGGAGGACGCCCAGAGCCGCCCATCGGCCGAAAACTGGACCAGAGGGAAAGCGTCCTTGATCACGTCGCAGGTCGCCATGTCGAAGCGGGATGCGGAGGGCTCGCGGGGAATCCGGAACATGCCGTGCCGATGGGAGGCCCAGAGGTCGCCGAACTCGTCGCGGGAGATCCGCGCCACCCAGTGCGGCATGTGCGCGAAGAGATCCTCGAGGCCGGAGCTGGCGGTGAACGTTTCCTCGGCGTCGTTGAAGAAGGCGCGGCCCTGGCGCGAGCCGGTGAATACCACGACGTCACCCAGCACGCTCAGGTTCACCCACGTGGGCTCGGTCCAGGGAAAGCGGTCGAACAGCCGCGAGCGAATGAGGCCGTCCGCGCCGAGCGCGATCCGCGCGACACGGTTGGCGCCGAGCTCAATCCAAACCGCGCGGGCGGTGGCGTGCACCACGGACGGATACCCGACGCCCGGCACGCGGGGCGTGAATTCATGCCAGCGGCCGTTTTCGCGGCGCAACGCGGTGATCTCGGTGGCCCCGATGGCGAAGCACAGGTCGCGGCCAATCGCGACGAGGCGGGCCACGTCCATGCCGGCCAATACCGGCGAGAATTGCAGGGTGTCGTCGGCGAGGAAGACCCCGTTCGCGTTCCCGACCAGCAGCCCGGATTCCACGGCGGCGATCGCCCAGAATCGCTCGGCCGGCTGCGTCGGGACGAAGCGGAACCGCGTCGGCGCCGCCGGCGAATCGTTCACCGCCTCGTAGAGCCGCCCCGCGGTCGCGATGAAGATTCTCCCGTTCGACGCCACGACCTGCGGCCAGGACACCGGCAGCCCCACCGTCGGGCCGGCCAGAGTGACGGCCCCTCCGTACAGCACTTTCACGACGCCCGTTTCGGCCGCCGCCCACAGCACACCGGCCTCGTTGTTCGCCAGGTCCATGACGGACTGGTACTCGGGCGCGTTGAGCGCGACCCGGACGGCGCCTTCTTCGCTCACGATGTAGAGGCCGCTCCCCACGATCGACACCGCAAGGTCGCCATCGATGAGCTTCTCCAGGGCGCTGACGCGCCCGGTGGTGTGTTGCGCCAGCGGATTGGGCCAGGCCGTCACCCGCCCTTCGGCGTGGACCAGGAAGCGCCGGTCATTCGTCACCAGGAGGAGGCGACCCCCGGTCAGCGGCACGGCATGCTCGATGACGACGCTTCCGAGCGCCGACACGGGGGCGGTGGCGAGGCCGTCTTCCGTTCGAACCAGGCGCATCACCTGTTGATGATCGGACGAAACGTGAACCTGACCCTCGTGGACGAACATGCTTCTGAACCCCACTACCTCGAGGAACGCATGGCGCCGGGACTGCCGGTCCCAGAACACCACGCCGTTGAACCCGCGGAAGTAGACGCCTTCGGCGCGGCAGAGGATGTCGGTGAAGTTGGTGCGATGCACCCACTCGGGGGTCGCTTCCGCCCGGAAAGGAACCGGCCGGATCATGCCCGTGGGCGTGACGACCGCCTTGCCCCAGATGCCGAGACCACCGAAATAGATCGCCCCGTCCCGGTCACAGATCGCCTGCAGGATTCTCACGCCGTCGGGACTGGGTTCCGCCAGGTCGAGCCACGCGGTATCGTTCAGCACGACGTAGGCGCCGTCGCGGATCGCCGCGAGCCGCCCCATGGGGTCGAAGGCGAGGTAATTCGCCCGCGTGATGCTGCTGATCTCCTCGTAGGAATACAGGCGGGTCACGGGCAGCCCGAGGAAACGACCCGGCCCGGCGCCCTCGGGCGATCCGATCGCCGAGACCGCCGGGCCCAGCGCGAAAAGCAGCCGGACCAGGGCTCGCGGTTCCGCGGCAGCGGGCCACCGCATTCCTGGCGATGATCGGGGTTGGCCGGCGGGGAAAGGCATCGCGTGAGGCGCGGAGGGAGGAAGCGTGTGACCGCGGGGAAGATTGGTCAAGGAGCGCGCCCGCGGCGCGGAGTAATACGAAAGGATCGGTGGCACCGCGACCAATGGTCTCTTGCCGGGACATGCCGGGCCCACCTTGGCTCACGTCGCTGGAGTTCCGGGCCGGCCATGCCTCCCGTTCCTGCGGTTCCACCGACGGTTCCGCGAGGCGTGGGCCGGTCCTTGACCGACGAACTTCAAACCTACCCCCAAACCTCCGATGAATACACGAAACAGGACACGCCTGCTCGCGTCCTTCGCCCTCCTGGCGGCTTCCAGCGCCTGGCAGGGCCTTCTCGCCCAATCGGCCCCAACCGCCTCCGCCGCCCGCGCCGCGGCAGACGAGGAGAAACCCGTCATCGAGCTTTCCCCCTTCGAGGTCAGCGCCGAGCGCGACGACGGCTATGTCGCGACCGAGACCCTGGCCGGAACGCGCATCCGTACCGACCTGCGTGACATCGGGTCCTCCATTTCGGTGGCGACGAAGGAATTCATGCGGGACATCGGCGCCTACGACAACCAGACGCTGCTGCAGTACATGGCGAGCGCCGAGGTCGGCGGCAACCTCGGGAACTTCTCCGGCCTCGGCGACAATTCGGTGCCGAACGAGTCGGGCAATCTGGTTCGCCCCAACAGCAACACCCGCATCCGCGGCCTGGCGCAGGCCACCAACTCGCGCGATTTCTTCGAGACCAGCATTCCGTGGGACGGCTACAACGTCTCCCGCGTGGAGCTGCTGCGCGGCGCCAACTCGCTGCTCTTCGGCAACGGCAGCGGCGCCGGCATCATCAACAACGCCACCGACACGGCGCTGTTCGGCCTGAACCGCACCACGGTCGAGCTCCTCACCGACAGCGAGGGCAGCTATCGGGGGTCGCTCAACCTCAACCGCGAGCTCCTCCGCGACCAGCTGGCCATCCGCCTCGCGGCCCTCGCGCACAAGCGCTACTACCAGCAGGACCCGGCCTACAACGACGACCGCCGCTATTACGGCGCGGTGCGGTTCGAGCCCGAGCTGCTGAAGCGCGGCAGCGCGCGGACCACGTTCCGCGCCTCGTTCGAGACCGGCGACATCGAGGGCAACCGCCCGCGGTCGAACACGCCGATGGATTCCATCTCGCCGTGGTTCATGACCGCGAATCGCGAAATGCGCAGCCCGGACGGCACGCTGCTCGGTGTGATGCGGCCGATGAAGTCGCACGCGGGCTACGATCCGTTCGTCACCAATCTCAACGACGCCGCGATCATCGCCGCGAATCCGGGCCGAGGTGACATCGGCGCCCGCGCGCCCCACGGACCCGCCGTGGCGGCCACCTCGGAGCCGTGGCTTGGCCGCGGCACGGGGCCCGGCATCGCCGGCTGGCAGAACGGCGGCATTGCTGCGTTCTTCCCGGACCCGGGCTCGGGGACGCTCGCCTTCTACATCCCCCAGGCGCCCGGCGCGACGATGTTCAACGCGATCGGGCCCACCGGCGTGCGGGACGGGTCGGTCAACGGGCTTCGCGGCGTGGACAACGCGGCCATCGTTCGCCTCGACCAGTACAGCATCCTGGGCGTCGGCGGCCGCCTGACCGAGAACGACGGCTGGCTCTACGAACGGCAGGGGGTCTACAAGGCCGTGGGCCTGACGGACGCCTCGTTCTTCGACTTCTACAACAAGCTGCTCGACGGCCCCAACAAGCGCGAGACGCAGCGATTCAAGGCGGTGAACCTCCAGGTGGACCAGACGTTCTTCAACGACAAGGCGGGCGTCCAGCTTGCCTACGACAACCAGCGCTACCGGGAATTCCAGCTCAACTACCTCAACACCGACACGACGCTGTCGATCGACGTCTATCGCTATCTGCCGATAGCGACCTACGACTCCGCGACCGCGACCTTCGTGCCGGTGCTGAACCCCAATTTCGGCCGGCCGTTCGTGGCGATCACCCCCAGCGGGTCGCGGAGCTGGCAGGAGCGCGAGACGCTCCGGGCCACGCCCTTTGTCGACCTGGATTCCAAGCTGCTGCTGGAGCGGGACAACTGGCTCACGAAGATCCTCGGCCGGCACACGATCACCGGCCTGGCCGAGCGCAACGAGTTCATCTCGCGCGGCCTGGACTTCAGCCGGTGGGCCGTGGAGGACACGCAGTCGGCGAATCTATTCGGGCCGAATGTCGGCATCGGCACCCGGCGCCTGGCCGCGCTGACCTATCTCGGGCCCTCGCTCGCGACGGGAACCATGACGGGCGCCGACATCTCCAACGTCGCCGGCCGGCAGAACGTGGCCACCGGGCCCGGCTATTGGTTTGACGCGACTTATACCGGCGCGATCGCCAACGCGGCCACGACGTACACCAGGGCGGCGGGCCTCCTGCCCAACCAGACGGGCAACACGAACACCGCCACGCTCACCCAGTCGGAAAATCCCGCCAACTATGCCGGATGGGGCAGCGGCTCGACGCCGACGCTGCGCACGCTCAACGTGATCAGCGCCGAGTCGGGCGCGGAGACGTCTCTGACGACGAGGGACAACGAGCGCAGAGACCGCACCACGTCCTTTGCCATCGTCGACCAGTGGAAGCTGCTCGACGGCCACGTCGTCGTGACCGGCGGATTGCGGCGCGACGAGATCGAGACCTTCTGGCCCGGCGACCCAGCCGTGGCGCCGGCGATGCGCAATGGCGATCGCGCGCGGTTCGCCACGACCCAGGTCGACTATTCCGCGCCCTACCAATACACGGACGAACCGGGTTTCACCTTCGAGAGCGACTGGCTCAAGACATGGAGCATCGTGGCCCATTCGCCGGACTTCATCAACCGGCGGCTGCCGTGGGGGCTGAAGCTCAGCGGCTTCTACAACCGCTCGGAAAACCTGCGGCCGGTCTCGCGCGTTGGCATCTTCGGCGACCCGCTCACGCCGCCCGTGGGCAAGACCAAAGACTATGGCGTGATCGTCAGCGCGCTCGAGGGACGGGTATCACTCAAGGTCAACCGGTATCGCACCGAGGTGGCGAACGATTCCCTGGGCGACAATTTCATTCGTACCACCACGGGTGACGAGGTGAGTCGCGGCATCCAGTTCGCCCTCGCGATCCAGAACCACGGCACCGCGTTCAACTACCGCCACGTCGCAACGCCGGGCGCGGGCGCGAACGCCAATGTGCCTTACCTCGTCGGCGGCCAGGAGTTCATTTCGGCCTATCAGCCGTCGCGGCAGGCGACGGCCGCCAATCCATGGACCCTCGAGGAGTGGCAGGCGGCCGAGGCGCAGGCCCAGGCGCAGGCCAAGGCGTTCCTCGATGCGACGCTGCCCCAGACGGCGTTCCTCAACACGTGGGGCATCAACCCGGGCGCCTGGTCGAGCACGGCGTTCAATTTCGGCGTTGGCCACTCCATCCCGGCCGGCTTGTCGATAACCGGCGACACTGTCTCCGAAGGGACCGAATTCGAGCTGTTCCTTCGTCCCACCAGGAACTGGGACGTCGCGATCAACGCGTCCAAGACCAGCGCCCGACGCATCTCGATCGCGGGGAATTTCTCCGAGTGGGTGGAAAGCCGCTGGGAGCTGCTCCAAGGCCCCGCCGGCGACATTCGCTGGTTTGGCGGCTGGGGCAATTTCTATAGCGACGCCGACTACGCCGCACAGAACCGCAAGCCTGGCGATCCCACCGCCGACTACGGGCGCATCCGCGTCGGCCGCAATCTCTGGAAATGGTATAACGAGTTTCGGGCCCGAGAGGGCAGTGATGTGCCCGAACTGCGTCCGTGGCGCTTCAACATGACCGCCCGCTACACCTTCGATGGGGACGGCTTCGGCGGACCTCGCCTCAAGGGTGTCTTCGTCGGCGCTTCCTACCGCTGGGAAGACAACAATGTGATCGGATGGCAGGTGAAGCAGATCGAGCCGCAGATCGGGAATAATCCACCGGTTGGAGCCTACGACATCGACAAGCCCTTCCATGGCCCCGAGGAGAAGCACCTCGACCTCTTCGCGGGGTTCTCCCGCAGGATCTTCCGCGACATCACCTGGCGCATGCAGGTGAATGTGCAGAACGCGTTCGAGGAGGACCGCCTGATCCCGATCAATGCCAACCCCGACGGGTCGGCAGCCGGCATGCGCATCGCCTACGGGACTTCGTGGTCCCTCTCGAGCCGCTTCGAGTTTTGATGGTGCATTCTCCTGTAACTGGGGTTTCCGCGCAGGAGTCGGGGGCGGCGCAAGCCGCCCCCGTTTGTTTTCCGCATACCAGGGTCGCGCTACGCGAACGTCGACCCGGCGTCGTCGCGCGATTGTCCGGACCATTTCGGCCTCCCACGCCCCGCTCGCGCGTAGACGACGCGCATGGGAAGAAAGCCGCTGCCTCGGGAGCAGCGGCTTGGGAGGATGGGGCGCGGGCGGTCAGTTGCGGTCGTGCTTCCGCTTGTGGCCGGCGGCCATCTCGTCCTTGGTGATGAAGCCGTCGCGATTCGC
>Ga0196981_1000525_pt1 | contig 11383 bp, 11 predicted proteins | sample S3_2013CmetaG_FD_155462 | JGI IMG/M metagenome (GOLD analysis project Ga0196981, IMG submission 155462) | Soil microbial communities from Anza Borrego desert, Southern California, United States - S3_20-13C | ecosystem: Environmental > Terrestrial > Soil > Desert | place: USA: California...
TCTCTTGTCCATTACAACAAGTCCGTAAGTTGTCCTGTCTGATGCCATTTCTTTTAATGGCTCGAGGATAAACTCCTTGTCGCACCTGTAAATTCTGATATTGATCGGTGTTGGAGGCTCGATTGACCAAACTTTGTAATCTTGCTGTCCGTCTCTTTCTGCGACGTTTCCTGCAAATGATGCAAGGCCGTTTGGAGGCGTTCTGCCAACTAACTTTAAGTGCTGGATCATTTTCTCAAGAGCTGCAATTACATTCTCTCTAGTTCCTTTGCTTTTGATGTTTGATGCAGTTCCTTGCTCTTGCTGCAAGTGATTGATTACTGCAACTAAGTCATATCCTTGAGGAACATACACCGTAACTAATTCAGTATGCCTGCCCTTGAATCCTTCTATTTCCTTGACGAAGTGTTTAAGCTTTTGCCTTTGCTGAGGCGTTATCTTGCCTTTTCCTTCATTCGGATTGATATTACTAGCCATGCTTCATAGGATAAGAAGGAGCTTTTTAAATGTTGTGTGGGGCACACAACAGCTCTGAATGTAATGAAGAAATGTTTTCGATAGAAAACCCCGAATGTCCGATGAGGATGTTGTGCGGGGGCACAACAGTTCTGAACAAAGTGAGGAAAGGTTTTCGAATAAAGCTCGGAACGTAGTGACTGAGTTATGCGAGCTTTGAGCATAAATCCTTGAGGAAGTAAATGCATTCTAAAATATGTGTTGCGTGATGAAAAAAAAGAAATATTATTATAGGGGTGTTTGATTTCAGATTCTATTTAGGGTACTTCCTACAATAAGTTTGATTAATTCGGGTGGTGTGAATGTTTAGTGGATTGTTCAGTAAAAAATTTAAGATATTCTTTTTCTTTCTAATCGCGATATTGCTCGCCTCAAATGCATCTGCTTCATGCAATGATAGTATCTTTAACGATGATGAATGGGCTACTGATTGCGGCGGATCGTGTAGTCCATGTACTTCTCTTATAAATTTCAATAAAGAAGGAACACAGTTATTGTTCAATAATACTAACGGAACATACACAGGACTTGCAGGATATATAATATATCTCCCAAAAGACTATGATTCTTCCAAGAAATATCCTCTATTGATATATTTTCATGGAGCTGGCGCTGTAAAAACAGGAAATGTTTTGTCATACGGCAAACTTCAAGCTGAAGGTTTAATTGCAGCAATAAATAATACTAATTTAAGCCTGCCATTTATTATAGTTGCGCCGCAGACAAACACTGCATGGGATAATAGAAGTTTGCCCGGAGTAATAAAATTGCTTGATACAGTTGCAGGAAATTATTCTATAAACATTTCAAGAGTATACACTACAGGAATATCCTTGGGAGGAGCTGGGACAAATAATTTCTTATATGCATATCCAAATATTACTGTTGCAGCATCAGCACTTTCAGGATGGGGAAATCCTCAATGGTCATGCAACGTATCAAAGATCCCTCAATGGTTCTTTACAAACGAAAACGATTCAATGGTTCCTAGCAGCGGAACTAAAAATACTTACAATTCGCTTTTAGGCTGCCCAGGTCTTGTAGACGCAAAACTTACAGTCTATAATACTTCAGGACATAACTCATGGAATAGAACTTACAATATATCTGGATTATTTTATCCAATAACAACAGGACAGCCATATAATGTAGAGCTTTATTTCTGGTTTATGAACAGGACCAGAAATTCTTCAATAACTATTACCAACTCTACTTGCTTTTCATGTCTTGCAGACTATGATAAAGATGGATATAAAATGAATGTCGATTGCGATGACATAAGGGCTGCAATCAATCCAGGAAAACCAGAGATCTGCGGCAATGGCCTTGATGACGATTGCTCCGGTGGCGATGCATCATGTATTGTAGATTTGGACGGGGACGGAAGAAACAATACCATCGATTGCAATGATACAAATGCATCAATCTGGCAAAATCTTTCAGGATACATTGATATTGACGCAGACACTTATACTATTGGAAGCCCTGGAATCGTCTGCTCGGGAAATTCTTTGCCTTCAGGATATTCTGAAAATTCTTCAGGATCTGACTGCAATGATTCGAACTCTTCTGTATGGGAGGAATTGCTTGGCTATTTAGATCAAGACAGCGATACATATACTTCAGGAGTAACATATCAATTCTGCACTGATGGCAATTTGCCGTCAGGATACTTAGAGACAAATTCCACAATCAGTGATTGCAATGAAAGCAATGCATTAATCTGGGAATTACTTCCAGGTTATCTTGATTTAGATCTTGATAGCTTTACAGACGGAAATGTCCAGCAGTTTTGCACTAATGGAACATTAATGCCGGGATATTTGATAAATGCATCAGGAGCTGATTGCGATGATAACAATTCATCAATCTGGCTATCTTTAGCTGGCTATCTGGATTTTGATTCAGATGCATATAGCGTCGGCAATTTATCATCATTCTGCACGAGCGGAAACTTGCCTTCAGGCTATACATCAACATCGAATGGCAGCGACTGCAATGATGCAAATTTATCCATAAATCCCGGAGCTTCAGAAATTTGCGGCAATGGCATTGACGAAGATTGCAGCGGCAGTGATTCTAGCTGCGTTGCAGCATTGCCATTTGGCGCATTATTCGGATATTCATTTGCAGTAAATGCAACAAACTATACTGACGACATTACAGGAAATAATCACACAGGGATAATCAACGGATCAACATGGGTTAATCAGACAACTGGTGGAGCGTATTCTTTCGATGGCAATGATTATATCACTGTGAATAATGGAAGCGGGCTTGACGGTCTTTCCGGAATAACAGTTGAAATCTGGATATATAATCCTAATTTGACTAATTACGAATATGCTATAAGCAAAAGGCACGATTCAGATTCGCCCTGGGCACTTTATACTCACACTAATGGCAATTGGGTATTTTCTATTAATTCAACAAATGGCGTTTCTACACCATTTACGCTTGGAAAATGGGAATATGTCGTCGGAACATGGAATGGCACTGTTTCCAAGATTTATATCAACGGGACATTAAAGAACTCGATGAACGTGATAACTGCCATGCCAATGTTCCCTCAAAATAGCGTTATAGTTGGTGCTAGGGAAGCAAATGCCGGATTCAATAAAATATATTTCTTTAGCGGAAAAATGGGCGAAGCAAATGTATATAATAGGGCGCTAAATGCTACAGAGATAGCTGCCAGATATAACGAAACAAGATCCAAGTATCAATAATTTTTTATTCTTTATTTTTCAAGATTTATAGGTTTATAAATAAATTTAACAAGATTTATATAGACGTAATCCCTATATTAGCTTATCAGGTGATGCAACATGAATTTGAAAGATTATGTCCTGAAACCTATGATGTATGTCGGCCTAGCCGCAACTATTTCTTCGTGCGCAAGTACTAAAAAAGTGGATTACCAAGTTTCTAAGGAAATTGAAGGAGAAGTAATTGATATTGGATACGATCTAGATCTTGATGGAAAATTCGAAATGATCGGGTATTATCTTAAATCCAAAGATACAAACGGAAAACTTAAACTTCAATTCTTGAAATACGACTCCGATAACGACCAAATTCCTGATAAATTTTCCTATGGACTAGATATAGATTATATTCCTAGAGAATTAGATGAAGGAAAAATCAAAGTTCTGGAAAAAGAATTGGAAGAATTGAAAGAAAAACAGAAAAATAAAAACTAGACGTAACTTTTATAAACGTATCTTCACTCTGTTCTATTATGTCATTTAAGCATATAGTTGGAGAATTCGCAGTAAAGGATGGTAAAGCAGAATTAGTTTCTATTGCAGATTCTTCAAATTCATCAATATTAGAACTAAATAATTCTATTAAAGATTCTATTGAGTCAAATTCCAAAAATTTGAAGCCTGAAATACTTCATGAATTAAGATTTCCAAAATACAAAGATCAACTGATTGCAGCAAACGTTTTGATAGTAAAGGATGCTATTGCAAAGTCAGTCAATACCGATACTTATATTGTTCAGTCGATAAATTCTGTTACTGAAATGGACAAGATTTGCAATACTCTTGTAAAAAGACTCAGGGAATGGTATAGTTATTACTATCCTGAACTTTCAAACGAGATTTCAGACAACGAACTTTTCGTCAAAAAACTTCTGCAGCATTCAAAAGATGAATTGATGCGAGAATATGATCTTGAAATTTCAATGGGACCTTCAATTGAACAAAAAGATCTTGATATGATGCTCTCCTTTGCAAGACAAGTTGATGACATGTATCTAGAGAGAAACAAGATAATACTTTATATTGAAAATACTTTGATGGCATACACTCCAAACATGTATGCTTTAGTCGGCGGATTGATCGGAGCAAAGCTTATAGAAAAAGCAGGATCATTAAAACATCTTGCAATGCTTCCATCTTCAACTGTGCAGCTTCTCGGAGCAGAGAAGGCATTATTCAGGCATATTAGGAATAAAAAGATCAGACCACCAAAGCACGGATTAATTTTATCACATCCATTTGTAATGAACGCGAAGCGCTCAGAGAAAGGAACTGCAGCAAGAACACTCGCGGCAAAGATAAGCATCGCAGCAAGAGTTGATTATTTCAAGGGAGAATTTGTCGGCGACAAGCTGTATGAAGATCTAAAACTCAAATTAGGAGAATAAAGATAATAATATTCATTAGAGATTGATAATATGGAAATCAAACAATTCAAGCATTTCAAAGGAGTATATGAGTCTAAGATAGCTGGTCGAACTAGCATTTTAACTAAAAACATGACTCCTGGAAAAACAGTTTACGGAGAATCAACTTTCAAGGTAGACGGCGCAGAATACAGGGAGTGGGACCCGGAAAGATCAAAGCTTGGCGCTGCGCTACTTAAGGAAGTGAGCCAGATAAACATGAAAGAAGGCGACTATATATTGTATCTTGGCTGCTCAACTGGAACAACAGTCAGCCACGTTTCTGATATAGTCGGGCCTAACGGCTTGATATTTGCTTTGGATTTTGCTCCAAGAGTTTTAAGAGACATGGTGTTTGTTTCTGAAGACAGAAAAAACATTGCTCCGATAATGGCGGACGCAAATAAGCCTGAAACTTACGCTCATTTAGTTTCCCAGGTTGATACGTTATTCATGGATATTGCCCAGAGAAATCAGACAGAGATCTTCATCAAGAACTGCGACATGTTCCTAAAGCCTGGAGGCTTTGGATTACTTGCATTAAAGGCAAGAAGCGTTGACGTCACAAGATATCCAAAGGATATTTTCCGCGAAGTAAGAGCCGTCCTGGAGAGAAAATTCACGATGGTTGATTATCGAGAGTTGGATCCATTCGAGAAGGATCATGCGTTCTATGTTGTCAAGAAGAAATAAATAATTTTAAATACTAGATGTTGTGAAATATACAATATGAGCGATGTTGACGTAAAACATGATAAAGAATTTCAGATTCTTCTTGGAAGACTGGCAGATATCAAATATGAATTAAAAGCTGAACATCCTGATATTGTTCTCAAGCATTTCGAAAACATTCAATGGAGCATGCGTCTTCTTCCTACGAGCACATTGAAGAAAGAAATTGCTGCTGTATATGGCAAGTGGACTGTAAAGCTTAAAGAAGCAAAGAATTCTGAATTAAAAAAAGAAATTGATGAAGCATGCAGGGAATTGATTAAATTATTGAATTAGAAATAAACTAGCCTTATGCTAAGATTATTTTTTATGTTCTTCTCTCCATTTTTTAAAATACGCTCCATTTTCTATTCCTGGATCATATTTTAAATTAGGCGCATTCCATAATTTATAAAGAGCAGCCATAATTAAAGGACTTATTGTCATAATGATAGTGCTCCATATGTACATATCTGCGTCAAATGTTATTACAAATAGAGATGCTAAAACTGCTATTGCTGTAATCATTGTTAACCATTTAACAATTTTAGATTTTCTCTCTGCATATTTTCTTAAATGGGGAACTGTTCCATACATATCTTCGAGAGCATGAAAATAAACATCATCCTTATCATCATATAATTTTTTTAATCTATTTCTTTCAATCCAATGGAACCAAAATTTTGTAGGCCATATATGGATAAATAATCCCATGATTGCTATCATAAATATTGTTACCGGTATATAATATAGTGAATCGAAATTTATCGAATAAGGGTTTAATTGCTCAGGAAATAACATTATATATACAACTAATATTAAGTTATTAAACAATAATAAATAATCAAAACGACTGTCTATAGATCTCATAATGTCATAATATAATCTATATTGATTTGAAACGACTTCGTACATTTCTTTAAATATATCACTTCTATCTCGCATTTTAAATTAGATAAAATACACGTTTTTTTAATGTATCTATTTTTTAATAAACTTTATATAATAACTTCAAATAATGTCTTTATAATGAAATTACATTGGACAATATTGAGTGTACTGATTTTATGTATAGTTGGAGTAATATTCTTAATGTATCAGTCAATGGTTTATGATAAAGTGATACCAGAAGGAGGCTTAGCCTTACTTTCTTCAATAGCAACCGGATTAATTGGATACGAGGCAGGTAAAAAAAATGAGTAAATCAAATTTTGACTTTGTTGAAATATTTTCTGTGATTATAGCAGTTTTAGCTATTATTGTTGGAACTATTGGAATATGGCTTAGTTTTACTCCTAATCTATTTAATACGGTATATTTGTCGTTAATGTCTGCATTTTTAACTGGTATGGTGGGCTATTTTATTGCTCAAAGATTTAAATAAATTTTGTATTATTTCTAATTTTTAATAACTGATTCTCATAACAACATTTTTAAAACCCTCTTATCTTATTACTATCATGATCAAGCTCTATAACACGTTGACGCATCAAAAAGAGGAATTTGTGCCTATCAAGAACAATGTTGTTGGCATTTATACATGCGGTCCGACTGTTTATTGGTATGCTCATATAGGAAATTTCAGGACATACATTTTTGAAGATATCTTGAAGAGAATGTTCTTGTATAATGATTTCAAAGTAAAGCACGTCATGAATATAACTGACGTCGGCCATTTGACTTCTGATTCTGATCACGGAGAAGACAAGATGCTTATTGGAGCCCGAAGGGAGGGCAAGACTATCTGGGAAGTTGCAAAATTTTACGAAGAAGCATTCTTCAAAGATGCAGCTAAACTTAACATTCTGAAGGCAGATACTATTTGCAAGGCGACAGATCATGTCAAGGAGATGATCAAGCTAATACAAAAGCTCGAGCATAACAACATGACTTATATTGCAAACGGCAATGTATATTATGATATAAGCAAATTCAAGCCTTACGGCAAGATGGCTCATCTCAATCTTGAAGAGCTAAAAGCAGGCGCAAGAGTTGAAATTGATGCGCATAAGAGAAATCCTCATGACTTCGTATTATGGTTTACAAGAAGCAAATTCCATGACCAAGAAATGAAATGGCCAAGCCCTTGGGGTCTAGGCTATCCTGGCTGGCATATTGAATGCTCGGCAATGAGCATGAAATATCTTGGAGATCATTTTGACATCCATTGCGGCGGCGTAGATCATATTCCAGTTCATCATACTAACGAGATTGCGCAATCTGAAGGCGCAACAGGCCATAAATGGGTGAACTACTGGATGCACGGAGAGTTCCTCGTTCAGCATGATAATACTAAGATGTCTAAATCAAGCGGCGAGATTCTGACTCTTGATAATCTGCATAGAAAAGGATTCAGTCCAATAGAATACCGATATCTATGCCTGAACACTCATTATAAGACTCCATTATCTTTTAGCATGGAAGCAATGACCTCAGCTAAGAATTCCTTTGAAAATCTAAAGGAGAAAATCCTTGAATACAGGAAATCTGACAGGGAAATTGTAAATACTGGCCACATCGATAAATACAGGGCAGAGTTCAATGAAGCAATAACTGATGATCTAAATACAGCAAAATCACTTGCAATATTATGGGCAGTTGTAAAAGATAAAGACTTAAATGACAGAGAAAAATACTTATTATTACTCGACTTCGACAGAGTATTTGGCCTCGGATTAGATAAGATAGAACACGAAGATGTAATAGTTCCTGAAGAAGTCATGTCAGTAGTCAGGGAGAGAGAAAGAGCACGAAGAAACAAGGACTTCAAGAAATCCGATCAATTGCGTGATGTAATCAAGATGATGGGATTTCATGTCGATGATACAGATGCAGGTCCAAGGCTTAAGAGATTGTAATTTTTTTTAAATCTAACTTCTATATTTTCTTAACTTTTATAAAGGATTCTTCGCTATTATTATCGTGAAGAGGGTAGACAAAAGAAAAACGGCGAAAAAGACGGTGAAGAAAGTTTCTAAGAGCAATAAAAGCAAGATTGCAAGATCTTCCACCAGATTAAACACTGCAGTTTTATTTTCAGGAGGAAAGGATTCAGGACTTGCCTTGCAGTATGCGTTAGAGAAAACAAATGTAAAATGTCTTATCATATTAAAATCCCAGAATCCTGAAAGCTACATGTTTCACACTCCAAACATCAATCTCGCAGAAATCCAGGCGAAAAACACAGAAATTCCATTCATTGTCAAGGGAACTCAAGGACTTAAGGAAACAGAGCTTGCAGACTTGGAAGATGCAATAAAGCAGGCGATCAAGAAATACAAAGTCCAGGGGATTGTTACTGGAGCAATAGAATCAATCTATCAGGCAAGCAGGATACAGGCTATCACGAACAATCTTGGAATAGAATGTTTCAATCCATTATGGCAAAAAGACCAGATAGAACTTTTGCATGAATTAATTAAAAGAAAATTCAAAGTATCAATCATCGGAACATTCGCTTATGGGATGGACAAGATGATAGGACGGATTATTGACGAAAAATTCATACAAGACATCACCATCCTTCGCGACAAATACAAGATAAATCCTGCAGGAGAAGGGGGAGAATTTGAAAGCTTCGTCCTTGAAGCTCCTTATTACAAAAAAGACCTATCAATAGAAAAAAGCAAGATAATAAAAGATTCAGGAAGCTTTGTAATGCATATAGAATCTTTGAAAACTGTTTAATACAAATAAAATCAAATAAATTTAAACATGGCAAAAATAGATTTGAAAAACAAGAAGACCAAAACGATAATATTAGTTGGCGCTTTCATCCTATTGGTAATTTTCTTCCTTGGCTTTCTGAGGCTCAATTTTATGGTTGGGGAACAATTAAGGATGACTATAAGCCCGGAATATATAGAGACAACGGTTGTAAGCCCTGGAACATTGAAAATTGAAGTTGACGTGAAAGTCTACAATAAATTCGTCTGCGAGGCTACATGCAATTATGTTCTTGCAGATTTATCCTCAAATAAGCTTATTGATTCAGGTTCATTCACATCAAAAGCTTTCAAGAATGAGCAGTATACGAAAGATATTTTCTTGGATCAAAAAGGCTACGGTTCAAGATTATATCTCTACAAGATACAATGCACAAACGAGTACAGCAGTCTATGTCCTGTCCAGAGGGATTCTCTTGTCAGAAAATCTCTTGTTGTAGCATCTTATACTCCTGATTCCGCACAGCTGTCTGCACTAGAATATTCTACGCTTGCATACAATCAGACACTTTCAAATTATATCCAGGCATCAAGGCTTCATTCAGGAACTGGCGAAATAATATCTCTGCTTAATCTTCCTGTAAATACCAGCCAGTATCATTCAATAGATTCTGAACTATCTTCCTTGAGTGATACGATGAATAATGCAATAAATGTCTGGGATTCCCAAGATCTTTTAGCTACAAAGTCCTACATCGATTCAAATAATTTAGTATCAAGATCGGCTTCCCTTTTGACGAAAGTTTCATCATATAATTCAAATGTAGTCTCTATTGCAAAAAATCATAATTCTTTAGTGCAGGATTTGTCTGTTCTCAGAAACAAGATGCTTGATTATTCCAAAGCTTTGCTAATCCCTGAACAACTATCCGGGATAACTTCAAATAACAATCCATCAAATTCTCCAAACGCTTCGGCTAGCATTAAATTCAACATTACAAAGACTATTTCAGATTACAATGTATTGATTTATTATATCTCAAGCGAATATGATTATTCAAATGCGAATGCAACTTACAATAAATTAATTGCATCGACTTCAACACTTGACTCACTGATATATTCTGAAATTTCAGTGTCGATAGCTGAACTTTCAGTCCCGCTCTTTGTTCATTCAAGGATAATATGCGATTCCAATGCATCTAAATGCGGCGACTATGATGAATCTGTATTCTTAGACAATTCCGTAGCAGGATTTGATTCTGCAGAGCAGAAATTAATGCATCTTTGCAATTATTCAGATAAAATATTGTCAGATACATTATTGCAGGAAACTCCAAATAATATAAATCAAAATCAATCTTCAAATCAGACAGGAAATGAAACTAATTCTTCTATATCAAGCAAAGCAGATTCTGTAGAATCTTTATTGCTTCAGTACTGGAGGCTTTCAGAATATTATTCCATGGCTCCTAATGTGTACACGCTTAATTATATTGACTGGGTAAAGAGCGAGCTTCTCGATCAGCATAATATTTCTGATCCTGATTCTTATTCGAATCTTGCAATCAACGCTTCGCAAGTTTATTTCAATGAGGAAAATATCTTGATTTCAGAAATAGAAAAAATCACTCTATCATGCAGCATCTGGCAAAATTTGACTTCACTTGGTCTGGATTTAAATGTCAAGACGCTGCCATCAAATACTTACAATGAATCTGTCCTTGATGATCCTGGTTTGTATGATGCAGATATTTCTACAAGGCCTATTCCTGAATTTGTTCCACAATGTTGTCTTTTTGGAAAATGCCAGTCATGCGAAAAATCTCCGGAGAAAAATCCCTTGATAATGCTTCACGGCCACGCGTTCCTTGAAGACGCTCACGCGTACAGGTCAATTGAGATTTTCAATGATTTCGAGCAGAAATTCTCTGATGATAAATTATATTACCAATCAGGAATGCTGATCCCTAGCACACCATCAACAGAGGGAATTCTTGGAAGATATTACTTGCCGGCATCAATCAAGCCAACATATTATCTGGAAACATACAACGATCTTTTAGGCCTTACCGTTAGTGAATCAAAAACGACAGGAATTGACACTTACGCCCTGCGACTAAAAGAGTACATTGAATATACTAAATACATGACTGGTTCAGAAAAAGTTGATATTGTCGCGCATTCAATGGGCGGCCTTGTCGTTCGAAGATACCTTCAGATATTTGGCGACGAGAATGTTGGAAAAGTAATACTTATCGGAACTCCGAATCATGGAATAACTGAAAGGACTTATGCATTCTGCAAGCTCTTTGGG
>Ga0196981_1000526_pt1 | contig 11375 bp, 12 predicted proteins | sample S3_2013CmetaG_FD_155462 | JGI IMG/M metagenome (GOLD analysis project Ga0196981, IMG submission 155462) | Soil microbial communities from Anza Borrego desert, Southern California, United States - S3_20-13C | ecosystem: Environmental > Terrestrial > Soil > Desert | place: USA: California...
CGGCGCCTTGGGCGTGCCGTACATCTGGCTGTTATAGACGAGCGCGTATTCGAGCATCTCGCCGTTGGCGACCATTTCCTCGAATTTCGGGCGGGTCACGAAGTAGTAATGCTTGCCCTCTTCCTCGCCCGGGCGCTGCGCGCGGGTCGTGGCGGAGACCGAGATCATCGTCTTGGGGTCGCGCTTCGCGATTTCGCGGGAGATCGAGGTCTTGCCGCCGCCGGGCGGCGAAGCCAGCACCAGCATCATGCCGCGGCGCTTCATGCCGTGCGTCGGCGTATGGACGATTTCGGGAATGGCGCCGGATTGGCCGTCTGTTTTCATTGCCAGTCGCATTGGATTTGACTTATAGAATCTGTGTAGCTCGGTTATATCGCGCCCGCTCCACTGAAACAAGCCTGACGGCGGCATATATGAAAAACCCCAACTCCATCCTCATTACGGGCGCGTCGAGCGGCATCGGCCGGGCGCTCGCGATTCTCTATGCCGCGCCGGCACGCCGCCTGCTGCTGACGGGCCGCGACGCGGCGCGCCTGTCGGACGTCGCGGCCGAATGCCGTGCGAAGGGCGCAAGCGCCGAGACCTGCACGGTCCCCGTGACCGAGGGCGCGGCGCTGAAACAGCAGATCGAGGCATGGGACGATTTTGCGCCGATCGACCTCGTGATCGCCAATGCGGGCATCTCGGGCGGGCACGGCAAGATCGGCGACGAGGCGGAGGCGCTGCTGCGCGAGATCATGGCGATCAATGTCGATGGCATGTTCAACACCGTCAACCCGCTGATCAGCCGCATGCGGCGGCGGCGGCGCGGGCAGATCGCGCTGCTGAGCTCGATCGCCGGATTCCGCGGCCTGCCTTCCGCCCCTGCCTACAGCACGAGCAAGAACGCGGTCCGCGCCTATGGCGAGGCGCTGCGCCCGCTGCTGATACAGGATAACGTCGGCGTCAGCGTCATCTTCCCGGGCTTCATCCGCACGCCGCTCACGGACAAGAACGATTTCGACATGCCCTTCATGATGGATGCGGATAACGCCGCGCGGATCATTTACGCAGGGCTGCAAAAAGACCGCGCCGTCATCGCTTTCCCCTGGCAGATGCGCGCGATCATCATGCTGATCACGGCTCTGCCGCGTTGTCTCGGGGACGCGATAACGGCGCGGGCTCTTAAGTCGAAGAAAGCTTAGTTCGTCGTGCCTTTGCAAGGCGGCTTGATGCAATCATCGGGATAGGTGTCGTTGCTCATCTTGGCTTCGTGGCTGCGATGGTAGTAATGCTTTTTCTTCATTTTCTTGTGATGCTTCTTCTTGTGATGATGCTTTTTCATCAGGCTCGGCTCGGAGACGCGTTTTTCGACGCGGGGATTGTCCTGGTAGCCGTATTCAGTGTTGAAATAAGGCGTTTCGTCCGCGAGCGCCGGAGCGGCTCCCGCCACGACGCCTGCCATCAGCGCGCCCATCACGAGCATCTTGATCTTCGTCATTGTATAACTCCCCTGTGAATTAATCGCCGGCGCGGGACCGCGCCGATTGGTAAGGCTGGATCGCCTTCACCCACATCCTATCAACGACTTCATGAAAAGATTCTAAATCCCGGCGCATGTCCGAAAAAATGAGCGCGCTGTTGCAAAAATTTCAGCAATTCCAGAATAATGAGGTGCGCTGCGGCCCCCTTACTGCAGTGCAGCAAAGTGGTTGAAATTGTTCAAAAAATTCCAACGCTCCGGAGCAAATCCGCTTGGCGGGCGTTGGCGCGCTGTTATAATGACTGACGCAACACAGGTGGTTCTGACAAGTGCCCTTGAAAGAAGAATTCAACGAATTCTCGCCCGACCGCGATCAGCTGCGGATCGAGTGCATCATGACACGCCTGCGGAAAGTGCCGGAGGGCGAGGCTGTTGCGACTTATATCCGCGAAAACAACGTCCGCATCGACCTGACGGACAACCCCGTCCACCTTGCCGCCTCCAGCCTGATCATCAACGGCATCCGGGACGGCATCTGGGACTACGAAAAGCCGGTGATATTCCTCAAGCGGGGGCTGAATGACGACAACCTCCTGCAGGCGATCGTCCATGAAGTCGGTCATATCAACCAGCACCTGTCGAAGGTGGGCAATCCCGACCGCATCCTGAGCGAAACGGAAACGATCCTGTTCTATCGCGCGGCGGAGGCGGATGCGCAGGCACTCGCAACGGAAGTCACCTGGGCGCTGAAACAGGCAGGCGATGCGAAGCCGTGGAACGAAACCTGCAAAGTCGGTTACGGGGATATCTGCGCCGTCTATGAGAAGACGGTCACCAGCGCGCCCGAAAGCATCGCCGATGGCCGCGCGAAACGCGCCGCCTTCGACGCCTGGTTCGATAACCCCGCCCGCGTGGCCGGGTATAACGACAGCACAGTCAACGACATGATCCCCTGGCTTACGAAGATGCGCGGCGTGTTCCAGAACAGCAACATGCAGGAAAAGCCGCTCGACGAAGGCTGGGTGCAAAAGCTCGATGGCATCGGGCCGAAATCCTATCTGCTGGATCCTGCCGCCCGCAACCTGCTGACCGACGACTTCTATCGCGGCAACATGGCAAGCCGCAAGGCGGACTTTGCCAACGACAACAGGAAGCCGGCGACCCCCGCCGCCAATCCCCCGCGCCAGTCCGGGCCCGCCTGAAATCACTGGCGGAACAGGATATTCCTGAACTGCCACGGATCCGATATATCGAGATCCTCGGGGAACAGGCCCGGGCGGTTCTGCAGCGGCGTCCAGTCCGTATAATAACCCTTCACGGGCCCCAGATAGGGCAGCTGCAGTTCAAGACAGCGTTTGTAATCCATCTCATCCGCTTCGACGATGCCCGCTTGCGGGTTTTCCAGCGCCCAGACCATGCCGGCCAGCACGGCGGACGTCACCTGCAGCGCGGTTGCGTTCTGGTAGGGCGCAATCGCGCGCGTTTCCTCGATGGTCAGTTGCGAGCCGAACCAGTAGGCGTTCTTCGCATGACCGTAGAGCAGCACGCCGAGCTCGTCCGCGCCATTCACGATTTCCTCGGCTTCGAGGATGTGCTGCGTTTCCTGTACCCTGCCCGCCGCGCCGAACATCTCGTCGAGGGACAGCACCGCATCGTTAGAGGGGTGGTAGGCGTAATGGCAGGTGGGGCGGTATTCCGGCTGCGCGCCCGTGCCCACCGTGAAATAATCGGCAATCGAGATCGCCTCGTTATGGGTGACGAGCCAGGCATATTGCGGCCCCGGCGTCGGGCACCAGCTGTAGATTCGCGTATTCGCGCCGGGCTGCATCAGGTAGATCGCCGCCTGGCACCCCTTGTCATGTCGGACCGCTGTTTGCGGCAGCCATTTTTCATGCGTGCCCCAGCCAAGCTCGGCGGGCTGCATGCCTTCCGAGACGAAGCCCTCGACCGACCAGGTATTGACGAAAGTGCCGAAGGGTTTCGGGTTTTTGGAGCGCTGCGTGTCACGCTCGGCGATGTGGATGCCCTTCACGCCCGTCTTCTGCATCAGCTGCGCCCAGTCGTCGCGCGATGCGGGGGCTGCGAAATCAAGCTTCATGTCTGCGGCGAGGTTGACCAGCGCCTGTTTGACGAACCATGACACCATGCCGGGATTTGCGCCGCAGCAGGAGATGGCGGTGATGCCGCCCGGGTTCTGCGCGCGCTCGGCCAGCACCGCCTCGCGCAGGGCGTAGTTAGAGCGGTCGGCGGTTTTCAGCTTGTCGTCGAAGTAAAAGCCGAGCCAGGGCTCCACCACCGTATCGATGTAAAATGCATTATTCTCGCGGCAGAGCTTCATCACGTCGAGGGACGAAACATCGACGGAGAGATTGACGCAGAAGCCCTGCCCGCCGCCTTCGGTGAGCAGCGGCGTCAGGATCTCGCGGTAATTCTGGGGGGTGAGTGCGGCCTTGACGAATTTAATGCCGCGGTCATCCAGCAGCTGGCGGTGCGTATCATCGGGGTCGATCACGACGAGGCGTTTTCGGTCAAAGTCGATATGGCGTTCAAGGAGGGGGAGCGTGCCGCGCCCGATCGAGCCGAAGCCGATCATCACGATGGGGCCGGTGACGCGGCCGAGAATACCGGAGGGGATTTTGAACGATGTTGCCGTTGTCATGATTTATGCAGAGACTCCAATAACGTTGCGGGGGTGCCGGTAAAGGCAGGAAACCGCTTTTAAAGACTATGGAAAAATATTGCAACCCCTTCACGCAAGGGGAACGCAAGGTACTGATAAGGCTACAGTAAGGGATCAACCGCGCTCGACCGTTATCTGCGTCGCGCTGCCGCTTGATTCGATTCCGGCAAGGCGGTGCCCCGCCTCGGCGCAGAACAGCGCAAAATCTTTCTCCGCATGGGGGTCGGTCACAAGCACGACCAGCTTTTCGCCCGCCGCGAGCGCGAGGAGCTTCTTGCGCGCCTTTAAAACCGGCAAGGGACAGATCAGCCCGCGCGCATCGAGGGTATGATGTGTCATGCCGCGCCCCGCGGGTGGAAATTCTTCATCACGTCATCAACCGAGATATCCGCAAGATTGTCGGACTGGATGATCGTAACGGCGTCTCCGACCGGACTAGAGAGTTCCGGATGCGACACGCCGGAAAAGAGCGTGACGAGCGGGCAGCCAGCCATGGCGACCAGGTGCGACGGGCCCGTATCGTTGCCAACCGCGCCCGCCGCGCCGCGCGCGAGCGTCGCGATATCGTAGAGAGAAGTGCGGCCAGACAGATCAATCACGCCCGGCGCGGATTTCAGGACGCGCTCGATCACCTCCTGCTCGGCGGCGGTGCCGAGCACGGCGACGTTATATCCCTCCCGCATGAGACGCATCGCAAGCGCGCCGTAGCGAAGAGCCGGCCAGCGCTTCTGCGGCCAGCGCGGCGCGGAACCGGGGATCAGCAACACATAAGGCTTAGGCGGGGCAAACAGGCTGATATCGGACGTCATCCACGACAAGTCGGGGATCGTGACCTCCATCCCCAGTTCCGCCAGCATTGCCTTGTGCCGCTGAAAGGCATGCATCTGGCGCCATTCGGGATTGGTGTAGAAATGGGACGCGCCTTTGACGACGCCCGACCATTCGGGCTTTTTCAGCATCATGCGGTAATAGACGGCCGAGCGGTCGTTGAGTTGCAGGTCGTAAACGCGGTCAAAAGGCGCGCGGTTCAGCATTTTGAACAGGTACAGCCACCCCGCCACGTTGTAGATTTTGGGCCTGCTATCGACGATGATTTCGTTGAAGTAGCCGGAGCGCTGTGCAAGATCGACGAACAATCGCGTCGTCAGCAGCGTGATATGCGCGCCGGGATGCGCGCGGCGGATTGCCGCCATGCTGCCGAGCGCGACGATGAAATCGCCGAGGGCGCTGAGCTTGATGACGAGGATGCGCTGCTGCATGGTTCCTATCGCGCGGCGTTCGCCTGCCGGTGGACCCTCTGTTCGAGCACTTCCGCATAGACATCCAAGGTCGCGCGGCACATCTGCTCGTTCGTGAAATGGGTGGCGACATGGCTCATGGCGGCGGTCGCCAGCATGGCGCGCCCGCGGGCGTCAAGGCTGAGCGCCTCCTCCAGCGCTGCCGTCATCGCGGGCACGTCGCCGACCGGCACCAGCCAGCCTGTTTCTTCACGCATGATCGTTTCGCGCGCGCCGCCGTGATCGGTTGCGATGCAGGGTCGCCCCATCGCCTGCGCCTCGACCGGCACGCGGCCAAAACCTTCCGGCATCAGCGAGGGGACGGCGACCACTGTCGCGAGCATATAGGCGGCCGGCATATCGTCGCATTTCGTCTCGATCCGCACCTGCCCGCCCATTTCCTTCGAGGAAATGTAATCGTCGAGCTCCTTGCGGTAGGATTCATTGCCGATATCGGAGCCTAGAAAGACGCAGAACACATCGCGACGCTTGAGCGCCGCGATTGCGTCGAGCAGGTACATATGCCCCTTGGTGCGGCTGAGCCGGGCAGGCAGCAGGATGACGAAGGATCCCTCCGGCACGCGCAATTGGCGCGACACGGTGACGAGACGCTCCGGCGTGACGGAATTCGGGTGGAAGCGCTCGATGGCCACGCCGCGGTGGATGACGCGGATGAGGTTCGGGTCGATCTGGTAATTCTGCTCCAGGTAATCGGCGAGGAAATGGGAAACCGCGATGACGCGCTCGCCTTTGCCGATTGAGGAGTTATAGAATTTCTTGAAGGCGCCGCCATTCAGCTTGTGCGCGGCATGGCAGCTGGTGATGAAACGCGCATCTGTTCCTTCGACCGCGCGCAATGCGCTCCATGCCGGGGCGCGGGAGCAGGCATGCACCAGCGACACATTGCGCTCACGGATAATTTTGCGCAGCCGGCCGATATTGGCGTACATCGTGAACGGGTTTTTGGAATTGACGGGAAGTTCGATATGGACGCCGCCGAATTTGGTGATTTCGTGAACGCGCTTCCCGCCCGCGGAGACGACGATCGATGTGCCCCCTGCGCGAACGATGGCGGCGCTGATATCAATCACGCCCTGCTCCACCCCGCCCGAGTTCAGCGCGGGCACGATCTGCATAATCGCAGGGGGATTGCCCTTCTCCACCAGATGGCGGAAGGCGTTGCTTGTCGTGTCCTTGGTCTTGATCATGATTTCCCTGGCCGTCAGGCGCTGTTACAGTGGTTTTACTCTCAAAAACGCTTTATTTCCAGCGAAATTGAAGGCTTTTCGCTTGACAGTTTTGCCCCTCGGGAACACATTATTATACTGTTTTGAACAACTTACGAATGGACTTTGACATGCAGGCCGCCGCCCAGAACCAGGCAGAGAAAGAACGCAAGGTCACGCTTCCCGACGGCAAGCAGCTGACCTTCGCGACGCCTGTGTCGGGCTATGACGTGGCAAAGTCGATCGGCGAGGGCCTCGCCAAGGCCGCGCTCGCGGCGAAACTGAACGGCGAGGTCATCGACCTGCACCGGCCGCTCTTCGCGGATGGCAAGCTTGAAATCGTCACTCGGAAGTCCGCGGAAGCGCTCGATATTATCCGCCATGACGCCGCGCATGTGATGGCGGAGGCGGTGCAGGAACTGTTCCCCGGCACCCAGGTGACGATCGGCCCCGCAATCGAAAACGGGTTCTATTACGATTTCGGCCGCGACACCCCCTTTACGACCGACGATCTTGCCAAGATCGAGGCGAAGATGAAGGAAATCGTCGCCCGCAACGAAACTTTCACGCGCGAGGAATGGCCGCGCGACGAGGCGATCGCGCATTTCGAAGGCATGGGCGAGAAATACAAGGCGGAGATTATCCGCGACCTGCCGGCGACGGAGACGATCAGCGTCTACAAGCAGGGCAAGTGGTACGACCTCTGCCGCGGGCCGCACCTGCCCGCAACTGGCGCGGTCGGCACGGCCTTCAAGTTGATGAAAGTGGCGGGCGCCTATTGGCGCGGCGACAGCAAAAATGCCATGCTACAGCGTATTTACGGCACGGCCTGGCGCGACCAGAAGGAACTCGACGCGCATCTGCACATGCTGGAAGAGGCGGAAAAGCGCGACCATCGCAAGATCGGCCGCGAAATGGACCTGTTCCATATGCAGGAGGAAGCGACCGGCTCGGTCTTCTGGCATGACAAGGGCTACACGATCTGGCGCGCGCTGGAAAACTTCATCCGCGGGCGCATCCACCGCGCAGGCTATCAGGAAGTGAAGACGCCGCAGCTGTTCGACAGCTCGCTGTTCAAGGCATCCGGCCATTGGGACCTTTACGGCGACAACATGTTCAAGGTCGAGGCCAAGGCTGATGAAAAGGTTTTCGGCGTTAAGCCGATGAACTGCCCTGCCCATGTCCAGATCTTCAATCAGGGCCTGAAATCATATCGCGACCTGCCGATCCGCATGGCCGAATTCGGCTGCTGCCACCGCAACGAGCCTTCGGGCGCGATGCACGGCATCATGCGCGTGCGCCAGTTCACGCAAGACGACGCGCATATCTTCTGCCGCGAAGACCAGGTCGAGCAGGAGGCGCTGAATTACTTTAAGCTCCAGCTTGGCGTCTATCGCGACCTTGGCTTTGACAAGATTTCGGTGAAGCTTGCGCTGCGGCCGGGCGCGAATGTGCGGCTTGGCTCTGACGAGGTCTGGGACCGGGCTGAAAACGGCTTGCGCACAGCCCTCACCGCCGCCGGCCTGGAATTCGAGGAATTGCCGGGCGAAGGCGCATTTTATGGCCCCAAGGTAGAATTCCACCTGACGGACGCAATTGGCCGGACATGGCAGTGCGGCACGCTGCAGCTCGACTTCAACCTGCCGGAGCGCCTGGACGCGAGCTATATCGGCGAGGACAGCCATCGCCACCGCCCCGTCATGCTCCACCGCGCCATCCTGGGGTCGATGGAGCGGTTTATCGGCATCCTGATCGAGCACCATGCCGGCAAATTCCCGCTCTGGCTCGCCCCCGTGCAGGCGGTTATCGCGACGATCACCTCCGATGCCGACGATTTTGCCCATAAAGTGCAGGCCGACCTTGAAAAAGCCGGCATCCGGGTCAAAACCGACCTGCGCAACGAAAAGATCAATTACAAGATCCGCGAGCACAGCCTGACCAAGGTTCCGCAGATCTGGGTGGTCGGCAAACGCGAGGCGGAGGAAGGCAAGGTCGCCATCCGCCGCCTTGGCTCCGACGCGCAGGAAATCCTTGCACTTGACGAGGCAATCCGTAAAATCACGGCAGATTCCGCTGTTCCGCAATGACCGGCTGATTCTAAAAGGATATTCGCGACGGCGGAACTTTGCCGCGCGGAAAAACATTTATGCGTCTGAACGATAACAGGAGAATGCCCCATCGCTAACTTTAACAGACCCTCGCCGAAAGACGACGGCCCCCGTACCAACCACCAGATCCGCGCGGAAAAGGTGCGCGTGATCGGCGCCGACGGCGAGATGGAAGGCGTGATGTCCGTCCGCGACGCCGTCCAGAAGGCGCAGGACATGGGCTTCGACCTTATCGAGATTTCTCCGAACGCTGATCCGCCCGTCTGCAAGATCGGCGATGTCGGCAAGCACCGCTACGAACAGCAGAAGAAAGAGGCTGCCGCGCGCAAGAACCAGAAGATCGTCCTGACCAAGGAACTGAAGCTGCGCCCGAATATCGAGGAGCATGATATCCAGGTCAAGCTGCGCTCGGCCAAGCGCTTCTTCGAGGAAGGCGACAAGGTCCGCTTCATCCTGCAGTTCCGCGGCCGCGAGAACGAGCACCGCGAACTGGGCTGGGTCATCATCAACCGCGTCAAGGCCGAGCTCGCCGAAGACGGCAAGATCGAGATGGATGCGCGGCAGGAAGGCAATTCGATCGTCATGATCATGACCTCCGCAAAGCCGACGCACTAAAGCCGAAAAAAAAACAAAAAGCCCCGCCTTCACAAGGCGGGGCTTTTTTTTGTCGCGGGCGTATTAAAGCGCGTCGATCTTCTTGCGGCGCATTTCGCGGACATCGTCCTGCACCGCTTCCATCCATTCGAATAGCTCGGGCTCGTCCATTGCGCCGTCGCTGCGACCGACGATGCGACCCTGATAGAAGACGATCAGCGTCGGCAATGTCTGGACCTCGTAGCTGCGCACAAGATCCGGGTCGGCGTCGTAGTTGACCTTGTAAACTTCCACCGAACCCTTCTTGGCATCGCGGAACTTATCGAGGAACGGCTGCATCTTGCGGCAATAGGGGCACCAGCTGGCGTCAAACTGCACGAGTACCGGCAAGTCGGAGCCGCCGACGCGGCGCAGGAAGTCGCCGGTCGTCAGGTGCGGGATGAGCGCGCCCGGCGGGGGTTCGGCCGCGAAGCTATGGACGGCGGGGACGGCCAACAGCACGGCCAGCGCGAGAATGCAGAAAAGGCGTCTCAGCATGTGATTGAAATCCTCTGTTCTTTTATTGTCCGGCCAGCGCCTGTTTACGTCAATGAAAAAGCGCCCTGCTTTGAGACAGGGCGCTGTTTTCATTCGGCGAAAAGCCTTAAGCGATCGAGGTATCGACCCATTTGAACAGGTCCGACTTCGCCATCGAGCCGACGCTTTGCGCAACGACTTCGCCGTCCTTGAAGATCAGCATGGTCGGGATCGAGCGCACGCCGTATTTGGACGGCGCGTTGGGGTTGTCGTCGATATTGACCTTCACAACCTTGATCTGCTGGCCTTTTTCAGATGCCAGCGCATCGAGGCTGGGGCCGAGCGCGCGGCAGGGGCCGCACCACTCCGCCCAGAAATCGACCAGCACAGGGCCGCTCGCCTTCAGGACCTCGGTTTCGAAATCTTTATCACTAACTTGTTGAGCGCCCATGGTTTTCTCCCTTCCGGTTCAGGTTTACGGCACGGGCCCTTTGGGTGCTGCGGGCGGCGGTGCCAGAGGCGTGTCTTTCGCGTCGGGAGTAATATTGTTCCCGCTTGCGATTTGTAAAGACTGCTCGAGCAGCTGGTCAAGAACTTTGCGAGGCTGGTTGCCCATCACGCCGAAGATTGCCTGGTTGCCCCTCATCGTGACCAGGGTCGGGATCGACTGCACGCCGAAGGCAGCGGCCAGATTCGGGTTCTGGTCGACATTGATCTTCACGACCTTCACCTTGTCGGCATTGTCATCGGCGAACTTGTCAAGGGTCGGTGCCAACGCCTTGCAGGGGCCGCACCAGTCGGCATAAAAGTCGATCAGCACGAGCTTGTCGGATTTCAGCACTTCGTCTTCGAAGTTCGCTTCGTTCACTTCCTTGATATGCGGGGAGGCCATCTCTTGCGTTCCTTTTCGGGGCGGCCCAAGCTTATGGGCGGCGGTTGATACGTTTCGCTTAAAGCCTCTCCCATTCGGATGCGGCTCAAGGTTATCGAAGTCCGGTAAAGTCTGCTGCAAAATGCTACGGGTATCGAGCGTAACGGAATGATTGCGCGGGTCAAGGGTGGTTTTGCAGAAAGTTAGGTTCCGGTCACAGGTTACGAAACTTTATTCCAACACGCGTAATTTAAGGGTTATGGAATTACGGCTGGAATTTGTCCAGCAGGTTGTCCGGCAAAGGCATCAATGTCGGGCCGTCAGTCCACAAAAGTGCACATTTAACGGGGCGGCCGGGATAGATTTTTTCCATGACGGCACGGTAGCCCGCCATCTGCTTCAGGTACGCAATATGGACATCCTCGACCCGCGCCGGCGGGGGGCGATTGGTTTTGTAATCGACAACCAGCACTTCCTTGTCCGTCACGAGCAGCCGATCCATCTGGCCCGACAGGACCCGGTTCGCGCCCGCGATGCCGACGACGGGCGTTTCAGCGCGCGAACCGGCGCCAAAGATCGGCGCGAATTCGGGGTGGCGCAGTACCTTAAGGATTTCCCCCGCGAGCTGGGCCTGTTCCGGC
>Ga0196981_1000527_pt1 | contig 11359 bp, 12 predicted proteins | sample S3_2013CmetaG_FD_155462 | JGI IMG/M metagenome (GOLD analysis project Ga0196981, IMG submission 155462) | Soil microbial communities from Anza Borrego desert, Southern California, United States - S3_20-13C | ecosystem: Environmental > Terrestrial > Soil > Desert | place: USA: California...
CCTTGCCGCCCGGAACGTAGATACCGACACGATCAAGCGGCGTTACCTTCTGGCCGAGCACCGTGCCATCCGCTTCCGTGTAGGTGAAGCCGTCGCCGCCGGTTTCTGCCTTCTGGCGTTCATGGTAGGCGCGCACGCGGTCTGCGGCGGTCCGCAAGGCATTGCGACGCTCCGGACTCAGGCTTTCTAGGGCGCGCTGCAGTTCGGCCTTGCCGATTTCCAGTCGTCCGACATCGCTTGCATCGAGCTTGTCGAAGCGGTTGGTGTATTCGATAACGGCCGCGTCACCACGCGCCTTCACGTCTGCAAGGATCTGGGCAGCTGCGCGGTCGATTGCCTCGTCTTCGCTCGCCTCGAATGCGAGCACAGCACTCAACTGCGCTTTGAAGTCGGGATCTGTGGAGTCGAGTTTGCGAATCTGGATGGTCATGGCCTTATTCCGCTTTCGATGCCTTTTCAAAGGCTTCCAGGATGGGCTGCAGGCGGTCGCGCTTGAGCTTGAGCGCAGCCTGGTTCACCACGAGGCGCGAGGAGATTTCCATGATGTGCTCGACTTCGACGAGGTTGTTCGCGCGCAGCGTGCTGCCGGTGCTGACGAGGTCGACGATGGCATCGGACAGTCCCACGAGCGGACCGAGCTCCATTGAGCCGTACAGCTTGATCAGGTCGACGTGGACGCCCTTGGCGGCGAAGTGCTCGCGCGCGCACTTCACGTACTTGGTGACGACCCGCAGGCGTGCCCCCTGGCGCACTGCGGAAGCGTAATCGAATCCCGCAGGCACAGCAACCGACAGGCGGCATTTCGCGATGTTCAGGTCGATCGGCTGGTACAGTCCTTCACCGCCGTGCTCGAGCAGCACATCCTTGCCGGCCACGCCGAAGTCGGCGGCACCGTACTGGACGTAGGTCGGCACGTCGGAGGCGCGCACGATGATGACGCGCACAGCCGGATCATTGGTCGGCAGGATCAGCTTGCGCGACTTTTCCGGATCCTCAGCGACGGTGATGCCGGCCGCCTGCAGCAGCGGCATGGTCTCTTCGAAGATACGGCCCTTGGACAGTGCGAGGGTCAGTTGCTGGCTCATCATTTCACTCGCTGGATGTTGGCGCCGACAGCGGAGAGTTTGGCTTCCATGCGATCGTAGCCGCGGTCCAGGTGGTAGATGCGGTCGACCAGCGTCTGGCCATGCGCGGCGAGCGCGGCGATTACCAGCGATGCAGAGGCGCGCAGGTCGGTTGCCATGACGGGCGCGCCAACAAGCTTGTCGACGCCCTGCACCACCGCGGTGTGGCCGTCGATGTCGATCGCTGCACCGAGACGGTTCAGTTCCTGCACGTGCATGAAACGGTTTTCGAAGATGGTTTCCGTCACGCGGCTGCTGCCGTCGGCAATGCAGTTGAGCGCCATGAACTGGGCCTGCATGTCGGTGGGAAAACCGGGGTATTCGGTCGTGCGGAAGCTTACCGCCTTTGGACGCGCTGCCATCTGGACGCGAATCCAGTCAGGGCCGGTGGTCAGGATGGCACCGGCTTCGCGCAACTTGTCGAGGGCGACATCGAGGATGTCGCTGCGGGTGTTTTTCAGGGTGACGTCACCGCCGGCGGCAGCGACGGCGCACAGGAAGGTGCCGGTCTCGATGCGGTCCGGGATCACGGTGTGCGAAGCGCCGTGCAGCTCGTCGACGCCCTGAACAACGAGACGGTCAGTGCCGATGCCTTCGATCTTCGCGCCCATCTGCACCAGCAGGTTGGCGAGGTCGGTCACTTCCGGCTCGCGTGCGGCATTTTCGAGGACGGTCTCGCCCTCGGCCAGCACGGCTGCCATCAGCAGGTTTTCCGTACCCGTCACCGTAATCATGTCGGTAACGATGCGCGTGCCCTTGAGCTTCTTCGCCTTGGCGTGGATGTAGCCGGCTTCGATGGCGATTTCGGCGCCCATCGCCTGCAAGCCCTTGATGTGCTGGTCGACGGGGCGCGAACCGATCGCGCATCCGCCTGGCAGGGACACCTTGGCTTCGCCAAAGCGAGCAACCAGCGGGCCGAGCACGAGGATGGACGCGCGCATGGTCTTCACCAGCTCGTATGGCGCTTCCAGCTTTTCGATGGCGCTGCCGATGAGCGACATGCGGTCGCCATCCTGCTCGACGCGCAAGCCCATCTGGCGCAGCAGCTTGAGCATGGTGTTGACGTCCTGCAGGTGCGGGACGTTGGACAGCTGCACGGTGTCGGCGGTGAGCAGGCCGGCGCACAGGATGGGCAGGGCCGCGTTCTTGGCACCGGAGATATTGATTTCACCCGACAGGCGGTTGCCGCCGGTAATAAGCAGTTTGTCCATTACTGTTGCTGGAATTCTTCAGGGGTCAGGGTTTTCATCGACAGCGCATGGATTTCCTGGCGCATGCGATCGCCGAGTGCCGCGTACACGAGCTGATGGCGCTGGATGGGCCGCTTGCCGGCGAAGGCCGGCGACACGATCACTGCGCTGAAATGATGGCCGTCGCCCTCCACTTCGAGATGGGTGCAATCAAGGCCGGCGGCGATATAGTCTCTGACGAGCTCGGGCGTGGGGAGCATGGTATTCCTTTAGTGGCGCAGCTTGTATCCGCTCTTCAGCAGGCGGATGGCAAAGCCTGCGAGCAGAAGGAAAAATACGCTGACGATGATGAAACTGGTCAATGGATCGACGTCGGACTGGCCGAAAAAGCCATGACGGAAGCCATCAATCATATAAAAAAACGGGTTGAAGTGCGACACCGCTTGCCAGAACGCGGGCAGCGAGTGAATGGAGTAGAACACGCCCGACAGGAAAGTCGCTGGCATGATCAGGAAGTTCTGGAAGGCGGCGAGCTGGTCGAACTTTTCCGCCCAGATACCGGCGATCAGGCCCATGGTGCCGAGGATGGCCGCGCCCAGCAGCGCGAAGATGACGATCCACCATGGCGAATGAAACGAGATATCCGCTGCCCAGACTGTCACGATGAATACGCCGGTTCCCACCGCAAGGCCGCGCACGACGGAAGCGAGCACATACGCCCCGAACAGCTCCCAGTGCGAGAGCGGCGGCAGCAGCACGAACACCAGGTTGCCGGTGATCTTGGACTGGATGAGCGAGGACGAGCTGTTGGCGAACGCATTCTGCAGCACGCTCATCATCACCAGGCCCGGGATCAGGAACGAGGTATAGCGCACGTCCGGGTAGACCTGCACGTGGTCTTCCAGCACATGGCCGAAGATCAGCAGGTACAGCATCGCAGTGAGGATCGGTGCGGTGATGGTTTGCATCGCGACCTTCCAGAAGCGCAGGACCTCCTTGTAGAACAGGGTGCGGAAACCGATCATTTCTCGCCCTCCATGATCTGGATGAAGACGTCTTCCAGGTCGGCCTGCTGCAACTGCATGTCGTCGATCACCGCGCCCGCTTCACGCAGGCGGGCGAGGATGGGTTCGACCTCCGTGTATTCGTTGACGCGCAAAGTGTACTTGTTGCCCGAGATGAGTTCGTCGGGATGCGAGACCAGGGGCTTGAGACCGTCGGGAAGCCCGCCTTTTGCAAGCCGGACCACCAACTGCGAACCGGAAATCCGCTTGATAAGCGCGGACGTGGAATCGAGCGCAACCACCTTGCCGGCCTTCAGCATCGCGATGCGATTGCACAGCGCCTGGGCCTCTTCAAGGTAGTGCGTGGTGAGGACGATGGTGTGGCCCTCTCGATTCAGCCGTGCGATGAATTTCCACAGCGTCTGGCGCAACTCGACGTCGACGCCGGCGGTCGGCTCGTCGAGGACGATGACAGGCGGCTTGTGGACCAGCGCCTGGGCGACCAGCACCCGGCGTTTCATGCCGCCGGACAGCGCGCGCATGTTGGTGTCGGCCTTGTTCGTCAGGTCGAGATTGGCCATTACCTCATCGATCCACTTGTCGTTGTTCTTCAATCCGAAATACCCGGATTGCATGCGCAGGGTTTCGCGCACGGTGAAGAAGGGATCGAAAACGAGTTCCTGCGGGACGACGCCGAGGCGCTTGCGTGCCTCGCGATAGTCGCGCACGACATCGTAACCATGGATGGAGACGTTGCCGGCATCGGCGCGATTGAGGCCGGCGATGATCGAGATCAGGGTCGTCTTTCCGGCGCCGTTCGGGCCGAGCAGGCCAAAGAATTCGCCCTGCTCGATGGACAGTGTCACGCCGCCAAGTGCCTGCAGCGACTTGTAGCGTTTTTCTACATTGACGATTTGGAGTGCAGCCATGCTGGCTTGGTTTTCTTGAAAGGGCTGGCGACGGACCGCGAAAAGATGCGATGCGAGCGGCGAAACCCTTGATTATATTGGATTTCCCGGGCGGAAGCCGGAATTGGAGACTGACCTGGCAAGGTCAGTGATGCGGTAGGTCGGTGCGAGGGGACGTGTGAAGCAACTCATCCACGTCATACAGGTTGACCAGGCTCTGGAGATTGGCGGGAAGATTGCTGAACTCCAGGGATTTGCCATTGCTGCGCGCCGCCCGTTGCCAAGCGAGCATGGTGGCAACGGCGGCGGAATCGACCACGGTCAACTCACCGAGGTCGATCTGGGTCTGCCCGTCGGCGATCGCGCGCAATCCGGCGTCGAGCACGGATTTCGCGTTATGCACGGTCAGCGTCAGGGCGGGACGGTAGGACATCAGGACTTGGCCGTCTTGGCTGCGCTCGCGGCGAGGCGCTTGTTGCGGTCGGACAGGGCCTTGATCAGGCCGTCGATGCCGCCCTTGCTGATTTCGGCAGCGAAGTTGCCCTTGTAGGTCTCGACCAGCCAGGCTCCCAGCACGTTCACGTCGTAAATCTTCCAGCCGGAAGGCGACTTTTCCAGGCGATAGTTGAGCTGGATCGGATCGCCGCCGCGCGGCTGCAGGACCTGCGAGCGCACTTCGACTTCGGTATCGCTGGCGTCGGCGCGCATCGGCTTGAACTCCAGCTTCTGGTCCTTCACCTGGGAAATCGCGCCCGAATAGGTATAGACCAGCAGCGTGCGGAATTCATTGGTGAGCTGCTTCTGCTGCTCGGGCGTCGCCTCACGCCAGAAACGGCCTGCTGCCAATGCGGTCATGCGCTGGAAATCGACATGCGGCAGGATCTTCGCTTCGACGAGTTCGAGCACGCGCTTCTGGTTGCCCGCCTGGATATCCTTGTCGGTCTTGGCTGTCTCGAGCACTTCCTGGCTGATGCGCTTGACGAGTGCATCCGGTGCTTCCTGCGCGAGTGCTGCCGGTGCAAATGCCAGGCCGGCGAAAGCGAAACCGGCGACTGCAAACAATTTCTTGAAAACGTTCATATCTTCCTGGGTAAAAAAGGCGGACTGCTTAGGGTCCGGGACAGGTTGGCAGAGCCGATAAACGGTATCGTACCAAACGGCGGCAAAACGGATCGGCTATTGCTTTGATTCCTTTTCAACAACCTTGGCGTTTGTTGCGCCGGCGCCGTTTTGTTCCACTTCGACAACCGCCCCTTGGACAGGTTCCGGATTTGTTGCCACAGCAGCATTGCCGGGGGCACTGCCGGCAGCGGAATTGCCACTGGCTTCGCTGGGCCCCACGTCGAACTCGTACGCGCTGCTCGGCGGATCCCCATCGTAGACCTTGTTCTGGCGGCGCTGCAGATAGGCATCGCGCACGAACTCGTAGCGGTCGAGCGCGGCTTCCTCAATCAGGTTGGACGCGTCAAGCACGGCGGCGCGCTGGTCGACGGCGCGCACCACCGATCCGATGTTGCGCGTGTGCGCGGGCCGAAGGTGGTGCCACGGATCGGCCTCGATATCCACTGGCAGGACGACGACATCGCGCAGGGTGGAAGAGCCAAGGATCGGGAGCACGACGTAGGGACCGGACCTCACCCCCCATTTGCCGAGGGTCTGTCCGAAGTCTTCCTTATGCTTGGGCAGCCCCGCTTCCGAGCCGATGTCCAGCAAGCCACCAAGACCAAAAGTGGAATTGAAGGTAAAGCGCATCACGTCCGACAAGCCGTCCGCCACTTTGCCCTGCAACAGGTTGTTGACCGCCGTCCAGCCATCTTCCAAGTTGCCGAAGAAGTTGCCCACCCCAATTTGCACGAAGTCAGGCAACGTCTTGTACACTTGCGCCGCCGGCTTGACCGCTGCCTGATCCACGGTGTCGTTGAACTGGAACATGGCGCGGTTGAATTTTTCGAACGGATCCTGAGGATGCGTGGTGGCGCAGCCGGTCAAGGCAAGCACCGCCGTCAGCGTCATGATTCTTAACGCAGGGCCCATTATTTTTCGCCTTCCTTTCCTTCGGCTGCTTTGCTGTACAAGAACTGGCTGATGAGGCTTTCCAGCACCACGGCGGATTGCGTCATTTTGATGCGATCGCCCGCCACAAGGTTATTCGTATCACCGCCGGCTTCGAGACCGATGTATTGCTCGCCTAGCAGGCCGGACGTCAGGATCTTCGCGGACGTGTCCTTGGGGAATTTATAGCTGTTTTCCAGCTCAAGGGTGACGACGGCCTGGTAGGACTTGTCGTCGAACCGGATATCTCCCACGCGACCGACCACCACGCCGGCACTCTTGACTGGCGCGCGCGGCTTCAGTCCGCCGATATTGTCGAACTTGGTGACGACCGGATACGTCTTCTCGAAGGACAGTGAACTCATGTTCCCCGCCTTCATCGCCAGGAAGAACAGGGCGGCTGCGCCAAGCAGCACGAATATGCCCACCCACAAGTCTAGTGATTTTCTTTGCATGACCCAATACCCTAAATATAGGATGCGGAACCGCTTTGCGGTGCCGTAAAACGAATAACCGTGCTTTGCACATGTCTTTTCGGCATGTGCTTTCCCGGTGTCAACTAAACATTAGCGCCGTCAGCAGGAAGTCCAGCCACAGGACGGCAAGCGATGCGATCACAACGGTGCGCGTCGTCGCCCGCGCGACGCCTTCCGGCGTGGGCTGCGCCTCATATCCCTGGAACAAGGCCGTAAACGTGACGGCGAAACCGAACACAATGCTCTTGATAACGCCGTTGGCGATGTCGTTCCACACGTCCACGCCAGCCTGCATCTGCGACCAGAAAGATCCCTCGTCGACGCCGATCATCAACACGCCGACGATGTAACCGCCGAGCACACCCACTGCGCTGAAAATCGCGGCCAGCACCGGCATGGCGATGACGCCGGCCCAGAAACGCGGCGCGATCACGCGCTGCAGCGGATTCACCGCCATCATCTCCATTGCGGCCAACTGCTCGCCTGCCTTCATCAGGCCGATTTCCGCCGTCAGTGAAGTTCCGGCGCGGCCGGCGAACAGCAAGGCGGTCACGACCGGACCGAGTTCGCGCGTCAGGGACAAGGCCACCAGCAGGCCGAGCGCCTCTTCCGATCCGTAACGGTTCAGGGTGTAGTACCCCTGCAACCCGAGCACGAAACCGACAAACAGGCCCGATACGGCAATGATCACCAGCGAGTAATTGCCAATGAAATGAATCTGGTCGGTCACCAGGCGCGGGCGGCGCAACACCCCTCCCGACGAGGCAAGGACGGAAAAAAACGTGCGTGTGGCAAACCCGACGTTGACCACCGATTCCCGAACCCAGCGCCCCAGCGATTCGATCGCCCCCGTCATCGCGCCACCTCGCGGAACAGGTCCTCTTCCAGTGAACGGCCGGGGTAATGGAAGGGCACCGGGCCATCCGCTTCGGCGTGCACGAACTGCTTCACGTACGGGTCCTCGGACGCCAGCATCTGTTGCGGCGTGCCGTGCGCAACGATCTTCCCTTGCGACAGGAAGTACACGTGGTCCGCGATCAGGAAGGTTTCATGCACATCATGCGACACAACGATCGAGGTGGAACCGAGCGCGTCGTTCAGACGGCGAATCAGGTTGGCCGCGACGCCCATGGAAATCGGATCCAGGCCGGCAAACGGCTCGTCGTACATGATGAGCTGCGGGTCCAGCGCAATCGCGCGAGCCAGCGCCACGCGCCGCGCCATGCCCCCGGAAATTTCGGATGGTTTCAGATAAGCAGCATTCCGCAACCCTACCGCATGCAACTTCATCAACACCAGGTCGCGGATTAACTCTTCCGGCAGGCGGGTGTGCTCGCGCAGGGGAAACGCGACGTTCTCGTAGACGGTGAGGTCGGTAAACAAGGCGCCGTGCTGGAAAAGCATGCCCATCCGGCGGCGCATTTCATACATCAGCTTCGAATCGCGCGCGTTGACGGCCTGACCATCGAAATGGATGCTGCCCTTCTGGGCCTGCAACTGGCCGCCGATCAGGCGCAGGATGGTCGTTTTGCCCGAGCCGGAGCCACCCATGACTGCAACCACCTTCCCGCGCGGGAAGTCCATCCGGAGTCCGGAAAGAATGGAGCGTGTTCCATAGGAAAAATGCAGGTCGTGGATTTCGACAAGGTTAGGCACAACGATTTATTTGACTCAAAAGTTAGATTGTAGTGCAAAACGCTCAACCGGGCCGGGATGTCAGCCCGGAATGCATGTTGAAAAACGACAAAAAACCCGCCTGACCTTACGGCCCGGCGGGTTTTCTGCGCAATCGCGGAATCAGCGCGGCAGAACCGAGGATCCCATCAGGAATTCATCGACAGCGCGTGCGCACTGGCGGCCTTCGCGGATCGCCCACACAACGAGCGATTGGCCACGACGCATGTCGCCGGCGGCGAATACCTTGTCCACCGAGGTCTTGTAGCAGCCCTCGCCGTCCGTGGTTGCCTTGGCGTTGCCGCGTGCATCCTTGTCGACACCGAATGCATCCAGCACCTGCTGCACCGGGGAGACGAAGCCCATTGCCAGCAGCACCAGGTCGGCCTTGAGTTCGAACTCGGAGTTCGGCACTTCGACCATCTTGCCGTCCTTCCACTCGACGCGGGCAGCGATCAACTTCTCGACCTTGCCGTTCTTGCCTTCGAGGCGCTTGGTCGCCACCGCCCAGTCACGCTCGCAGCCTTCCTCATGCGAGGAAGAGGTGCGCAGCTTGGTCGGCCAGTACGGCCACACTAACGGCTTGTTTTCCTGCTCGGGCGGTTGCGGCAGCAGTTCGAACTGGACGACCGAGGCCGCACCATGACGGTTGGAGGTGCCGACGCAGTCGGAACCGGTGTCGCCGCCGCCGATTACGACGACGTGCTTGCCGGTTGCCATGATCTGGTCCTTCACCTTGTCGCCGGCGTTGACCTTGTTCTGCAGCGGCAGGAATTCCATCGCGAAGTGCACGCCCTTCAGCTCACGGCCGGGGACTGGGAGGTCGCGCGGCTGCTCGGCGCCGCCGGTGATGATGACAGCGTCGAAATCCTTCTTCAGCTGGTCGGGGGAAATCGTTTCCTTCGCCCAGTTGTAGACGTTCGGCGTAAAGTCCTTGCCGACGAAGACGCCAGTGCGGAAAGTGACGCCTTCAGCCTTCATCTGCTCGACGCGGCGGTCGATGTGCGACTTTTCCATCTTGAAGTCGGGGATGCCGTAGCGGAGCAGGCCGCCGACGCGGTCGTTCTTCTCGAACACGGTCACGTCGTGACCGACGCGGGCCAACTGCTGTGCTGCAGCCATGCCTGCAGGGCCGGCGCCGACAACAGCAACCTTCTTGCCGGTCTTGGTCGCCGGCACTTGCGGCTTCACCCAGCCGTTTTCCCAGCCCTTGTCGATAATGAAGTGCTCGATCGACTTGATGCCCACCGGGTCGTTGTTGATGCCGAGGGTGCAGGCAGCTTCGCAGGGCGCCGGACAGATGCGGCCGGTGAACTCGGGGAAGTTGTTGGTGGAGTGCAGGTTGTCCAGCGCTTCCCTGTAGTTGCCGTGGTAAACCAGGTCATTCCAGTCCGGAATGATGTTGTTGACCGGGCAGCCGTTGTTGCAGAAAGGGATGCCGCAGTCCATGCAACGCGCGCCTTGCACCTTGGCGTCGGCGTCGGACAGGTGCATCACGAATTCCTTGTAATGCTTCTTTCGCAGTTGGGGTGCTTCGCTCGCCTCTTGCAGGCGTTGGTATTCCAGAAAGCCGGTTACTTTTCCCATTTTTTACTCACAGTCTGGGCCACAGGGGTCGCTTGCGGGATCCCTGTGGCCGTGTATTTATCAATTAGGCCGCGATCTTTTCCTTGGACGACTTCGCTGCATTCAGCTCGCCCAGTGCCCGCTTGTACTCGGTCGGGAACACCTTGACGAACTTGCTGCGCGCATTCGCCCAGTCATCCAGCAGGTTGCGCGCGCGCGTGCTGCCGGTGTACTTGAAGTGGCGTTCGATCAGCCCCTTCAGGATCGCTTCGTCAGTCTGGCCTTCGCCGCCACGGACAGTGGCGTGCCAGACGGCCCGATCGACCTTCGCTTCCTGGTCAGCGCTGGACAGCACCGGCTCGAGTGCGACCATCGCCATGTTGCACTTCTTCTCGAAGTCGCCGTCCGGGTCGTACACGTAGGCGATACCGCCCGACATGCCTGCGGCGAAATTGCGACCGGTGGCGCCGAGCACGACGACGGTGCCGCCTGTCATGTATTCGCAGCCGTGGTCGCCAGTGCCTTCGACAACAGTAATCGCACCGGAGTTACGCACTGCGAAGCGCTCGCCGGCCACGCCGTTGAAGAAGGCTTCGCCGGAGATTGCACCGTACAGGACGGTATTGCCGATGATGATGTTGTCGACTGCCCAGCCGCGGAACTCGGTGTTCGGACGCACGATGATGCGGCCGCCCGACAGACCCTTGCCGACGTAGTCGTTGCCCTCGCCCACCAGGTCCAGCGTGATGCCATGTGCCAGGAACGCGCCGGCCGACTGGCCTGCGGTGCCTTGCAGCTGGATGTGGATGGTGTCATCCGGCAGACCTTCATGGCCGTACTTCTTGGCGACTTCGCCCGACAGCATGGTGCCGACGGTACGGTTGAGGTTCTTGACCGGGGAGATGAAGGACACCTTCTCGCCCTTGTCCAGTGCGGCCTTTGCCTGTGCGATCAGCTTGTGATCCAGCGCCTTCTCGAGGCCGTGGTCCTGCTCTTCCACCTGGAAGCGCGGCTCGGACGCCGGCACTTCGGGCTGGTAGAAGATCTTGGTGAAGTCGAGACCCTTCGCCTTCCAGTGCGAGATCGCCTTGGACTTGTCGAGCAGGTCGGAACGGCCGATCAGTTCGTTGAAGGTGCGGATGCCGAGTTGCGCCATGATCTGACGGACCTCTTCAGCGACGAAGAAGAAGTAGTTCACGACGTGCTCGGGCTTGCCCTGGAACTTCGCACGCAGCACCGGATCCTGGGTCGCAACGCCGACCGGGCAGGTGTTCAGGTGGCACTTGCGCATCATGATGCAGCCTTCGACGACCAGCGGTGCGGTCGCGAAACCGAACTCGTCCGCGCCCAGCATTGCGCCGATGA
>Ga0196981_1000528_pt1 | contig 11357 bp, 8 predicted proteins | sample S3_2013CmetaG_FD_155462 | JGI IMG/M metagenome (GOLD analysis project Ga0196981, IMG submission 155462) | Soil microbial communities from Anza Borrego desert, Southern California, United States - S3_20-13C | ecosystem: Environmental > Terrestrial > Soil > Desert | place: USA: California...
GTTTATCCAAGCGGAGATGGCGCTGTTCGCCGCGCAGGCGATGGAGGTGGACATCATCGTCACCACCGCGCTCATCCCCGGGAAGGCGGCGCCGAAGCTGATCACGGCGGGGATGGTTGAGAGCATGGGGCCCGGGTCGGTGATCGTCGATCTTGCCGCCGAGCAGGGGGGCAACTGCGCGCTCACCGTGCCCGGGCAGGTGGTGATGCACAAGGGGGTCACGATCATCGGGTACACCGACCTGCCGAGCCGGATGGCGACGCAGGCGAGCCAGCTCTACGCCGCGACGGTCGCGACGCTGCTGGCCGAGGCCACGCGGAACGGACGGCTGCACATCGACGAGCTCAACACCGTCATCCGCGGCGCGATGGTCTGCAGCCGGGGCGCGACCACGTGGCCGCCGCCTCCCGCGCCGGTGCCGGTGGCTCCTCCACCGCCAGAGCCGGGCGTCGCGCCCGAGACGCAGAAGCCGACGCCCCCCGCGGCCCATGCCAAGGGACCGGGCGGGCACGCCAAGCCCGCCTCCGGGAGCGGCCAGATGCTCTGGCTCGCGGCGGTAGGCGTTCTGCTGATCCTGCTCGGCCTGGTGGTGCCTCAGGGGTTCCTGAGTCACTTCACGGTCTTCGTTCTCGCGTGCTTCGTGGGGTGGCAGGTCGTCTGGAATGTCAAGCCCGCACTCCACACGCCGCTGATGAGCGTCACCAACGCGATCAGCGGCATCATCCTCATCGGCGGCATGCTGCAGCTCGCGGGAGAGCGGCTGTCGGCGACGATCGTGCTCGGCGCGATCGCCGTCTTTGTCGCGTCGGTCAATATCGCCGGCGGGTTCCTCGTCACCCAGCGCATGCTCGCCATGTTCCGCCGCTAGACACTTATGCCCCTCATCACCACCGCCTACATCGCCGCCGGCGTGCTCTTCATTCTGAGCCTGGGCGGTCTCTCAAGCCAGGATTCCGCCCGGCGCGGGAACCTCTACGGCATCATCGGCATGGTCATCGCCCTGGTGGCGACGGTCGCGCTGGCGTTTCAGCGCCCTGAGTTCCGCACCCTTAGCAGCGTCGTGTTGGTGATCTCGCTGGGCGCGGGATGTGGGATCGGGGCTGTCCTCGCCCGCCGGGTGCAGATGACCTCCATGCCCGAGCTGGTAGCCGTCCTGCACAGCTTCGTCGGGCTCGCCGCCGTGCTGGTCGGGTTCGCGACGTACCTGGGTGATGACCACGCGTTGCCGCCGGCTGAGCAGCGAATCCACCTCGCCGAGGTTTTCATCGGCGTGTGCATCGGGTGCATCACGTTCACCGGCTCCATCATCGCGTACCTCAAACTGAAGGGGAACATCTCCGGCAAGCCGCTCACGCTCCCAGGGCGGCACGTGATCAACCTGGCGATGGTCATCGTGACGGTCGTGCTCGGCGTGCTGTTCATGCGGGCAGAGGGAACGGGCGGCCTTTGGGCCCTGCTGGCGGCGACGGCTGTCACGGGTGTACTGGGAGCGCACTCGGTGATGGCGATCGGGGGGGCCGACATGCCCGTCGTCGTCTCGATGCTCAACAGCTACTCGGGCTGGGCCGCCGCCGCGGCCGGCTTCATGCTTCAGAACGACCTGCTCATCATCACAGGTGCGCTGGTGGGGAGCAGCGGCGCGATTCTCAGCTACATCATGTGCCGGGGGATGAACCGCTCGATCGTGAGCGTCATCCTGGGAGGCTTCGGTGCGGCCGAGGGCGCTGCCCCGGTTGCGGGCGCGGCCGCTGCACAGGCGGGCGAGGTGCGATCGATCTCGGCCGAGAAGACGGCCGAGATGCTCGAAGGCGACCGGGAAGTCGTGATCGTGCCCGGCTACGGCATGGCCGTAGCGCAGGCTCAGCACGCGCTGGCGAGCGTCACGCAGATCCTTCGGGATGCGGGTGTCAACGTCCGGTTCGCGATCCACCCGGTTGCGGGGCGGTTGCCGGGGCACATGAACGTGCTCCTGGCGGAGGCCAACGTCCCGTACGACATCGTGCTGGAGATGGAGGAGATCAACGAATCGCTCGGGAAGGTGGACACCGTGCTAGTGATCGGGGCCAACGACATCGTGAACCCCAGCGCCCTTGACGACCCCGCCAGTCCGATCGCCGGGATGCCCGTCCTGCACGTCTGGAAGGCCAGGAACGTGATCGTGATGAAACGCGGCATGGCCAGCGGCTACGCGGGGGTCGAGAACCCGCTGTTCTTCCGTGACAACACCCTGATGCTGTTCGGCGACGCCCGGAAGAACGTCGAAGCGATCTTGGCGGCGTTGCGGTCGGGTCAATGACCCTTAAGGGTGGAGGCGCGTACGAACCGCGGCCCGGGCACGACCGTCATCTACTCGCGGCAGCGAACGAGATCCGGTACACTCGCGGACTCTGGGGAACGGATCGAGGAGTCGTCATGCGTATGGGCACATCGCGCTTGGTGGCACGCACCCTGTTTGCGGCGGTGGTGGTGGGGCTGCTCGCCAGCAACGCCGCGCTTGGGCAGGGCGTCAAGCCGTTCCCGGATGATTGGTACTTCCTCAACAACGGGAAGCGCTACGACGGCCTGCAGGCGCTTGAGGGCAAGCCGGCCCCCAACCTCTCGATCGCCTCATGGATCGGCAACGAGACAACCATCGCGGGAACCAAGGGAAAGGTTGTGGTGGTGGATTTCTGGGCCACCTGGTGCGGCCCGTGCATGGCCGCGGTGCCGCACAACATCGAGATGGTGAACAAGTACGGGGGCCAGGGGCTCGTGTTCATCGGCGTGCACGACTCCAACAGCGGATGGGACAAGGCCGATAAGGTCGTGAAGGACAAGGGAATCAACTACCCGGTCGGCGTGGACAGGTCAGGCGGGCCGTCGACAAAGGACTACGCCGTCCAGTTCTGGCCGACGTACGTGGTGATCGACCGCAAGGGGATCGTGCGTGCCGCGGGGCTTACGCCCAACAAGGTTGAGGATGTCGTGAAGGTGCTTCTTGCCGAGCCGGCGCCGGGCGGAACGGGATCGGTTGCTGCCGAGAGCGCGGGCTCGGGTGAGTTTGGCCCGGAGTTCTACCTCGGCGGGGCGACACGCCCGAAGGGGCTGCGTGAGATCGAAGGAAAGAGGGCGCCCGCTCTCAAGGCCGCGTCGTGGCTTGGAACCGAGCCCGCCAACGGCGGCAAGTCGCTGACGGGGGCGGTAACGGTGCTCACGTTCGTTTCGCCCTCGCTGTCGGCCTCGATGCAGCAGCTCGACAAGCTGGCGCCGCTGGAGAAGGAGTTCGCGACTCAGGGCGTGACCTTCCTTGGCGTGTGCGACAACAAGGTGGGGGAGGGGTGGAAGAAGATGGAGGCGTACGCAAAGTCCCGCAAGCTGTCGCTGCCGATCATGCAGGACACCGTGGAAGTCAAGCCGGTGCCCGGCGGCACGGGCACCACGCGCGTGAACACGACGGCCTCCTCCTACGGCGTATCGCTCTACCCGGCGACGATCGTGATCGATCGCTCGGGCAAGGTGCGGGCGGCGGGCGTCAAGATCGAGAAGCTCAAGGGGGTGATCGAGAAGCTGATGGCGGAGACGGCGGCGCCGAACCCGGCGGACGCAACACCCGCGACCGACGAGAAGACCAACTGAGCCGCCCGGCCGGCGCGGCCGGGGCGAAAGGTGACGACGTGACGACCGCATCGAGCAAGAGCGCGACCGTAAACGGGGCTGTGAAGGACGGCGCGGGCGCCGGGGCTGGTGGGGCGCGCAGGCCGGCCTGGGCGCCGGGAAAGTGCGCGTTCGCCGACACGGTGCGGGCGCAAGTGGCTCAGACGGTCGTCGGCCAGGAGGTGGTGGTCGAGCGGGTGCTGATCGCCCTGCTGACGGGCGGGCACCTGCTGCTGGAGGGCGTGCCGGGGATCGCCAAGACGCTGATGGTGCAGGCGGTGGCCAAGGCGATCGATCTGCAGTTCCACCGCGTGCAGTTCACCATCGACCTGCTGCCTTCGGACATCGTCGGTGCGGAGATCCTCGAGCAACGCACCGGCGAGTTCAGGGTCCACAAGGGCCCGATCTTCACCAACCTGCTGCTGGCGGATGAGATTAACCGGGCCTCGCCGAAAGTGCAGTCGGCGCTGCTCGAGGCCATGCAGGAGCGGCGCGTGTCGATCGGCGACACGACGCACGACCTGCCGGCGCCGTTCCTTGTGATCGCGACGCAGAACCCGATCGAGCAGGCGGGGACGTTCGAGCTCCCCGAGGCGCAGCTCGACCGCTTCATGCTCCGCCACCGGCTCGGCTACCCGTCGCCCGCGGACGAGGCGGAGGTCGTGCGGCGCAACTTGAACCTGCGCCTCAAGCGGCAGGGCGAGGGTGCGGTGCCGATGTCCGCCTTCGACGCCATCGACGGCTCGCAGCGCATGACAATCAGGCAACTGACGGAGGCGATGGCCGCCGTGCAGGCCGTGCACGTGAGCGACGTCTTCATCCGCGACTGCGTCGAGCTTGTAAACCTGACGCGCAAGCACCCGGACCTCGAGCTCGGCTGCAGCCCCCGCGCTGCGCTCGCGCTGGCGAACGCCTCTCGGGCACGTGCTTACATCCACGGTCGCGAGTACGTCATCCCCGAGGACCTCTTCGCGCTCGCCGAGGATGTGATCCTCCACCGCGTGCGGCTGAACTACGAGGCGCTGGCAGAGGGACGGCGCGCCGCGGACGTTCTTACGGCGATCCTCAAGTCGCTCACCTGAGCCCAGACCGCCCGCCCGGTGAGGGACCGCCGTGCCGACAACCGCCGAACAACCCGCTCCGCTGAAGCGAAAGCCCGATGAGCTTGCGCGCGGCGACTTCGAGCTGGTGGTGCGCCGGCTGGCCGAAGAGCTGGCGTTCGGCGCCGACAACTCGCTCTTCATCGGCGGCGGGCTTGAGTACGCCGGCTCGCGCCCCTACGAGCCGGGTGACTCGGTGCGGTCGCTCAACTGGCGGCTGACCGCCCGTACGGGCAAGCCGTTCGTCAAGCTGTACGAGGCGCTCAAGCGCACCTGCATCTACGTCATCGTCGATACGTCGGGCTCGATGGCGGTTTCCTCTGCCGCTCTGAGCAAGCACGACCTTGCGGTCTGGATCGCATCGGCGCTCGGCGTGATCGGCCAGCGCCGTATGAGCCCCGTCGCGATTGTCGGTGGCGGCGAACGCGAGACGCGCATCGAGCCGAGCCTGGCGCGCAACGACCTGTGGCGCGTCATCGAGCCGCTCCGCGCCGGACGCATGGGCGAAGCGACCCGTCTGGGGGAACGGCTGCGGGCGCTGGTCGCCCGTGTGGAGCGGGGGAGCGTCATCGTCGTCATCAGCGATCTGCACGATCCGGCGGCGCTCCGCGCCATCCGGCGAGCGGCGCAGGCGCACGACTGCATCGCCATCCACCTGCAGGACCCGGCAGAAGAGGGGAGGCTGGGCGGCGGGTTCATCCGGGCGAGGGAGGCTGAGACCCGAGCGTCTTCGCTGATCCACTCCGGCACCCGCCTGGGCGCCGCCGACACGCTCAGGACCGGCCTGATTCGAGCGGGTGTGGACTACCTTCGCCTGCGCACCGACATGCCGTTTGTGCCTCCGCTGCGTCACTTCCTTTCCAGCCGCGGCGGTCTGACCAGGGGGCGCGGATGAACCCGATCATGCTTGTGATCCCGCTGCTCGCGCTGCCGGGGATGAACCAGGCCGAGCCCGTCAAGGCCGTTCGGGGACTGGCGACGACGATCGAGGTCGATTACGGGCCGCGCCTGCGTGCCCGCGCCGACCAGACGCCCACATCGCCGATTCTGGTCCGCGTCTCGCGAGGGCACGCGGGGAAACAGCGCATCGAGTTCATCGGCGCAGTTGCCGGCAGCTACGACCTCCGAGATCACCTTGAACGCGAGGACGGCCGGCCGATCGACGCCGCCTTCGTCGCGCCCGTTTCGGTCGTCTCGAACCTGCCTGCCGGCCAAGGGCCGGACCTTTACGGCTCCGGGGGCTCCTGGATGAACTGGCGAGCCCACTACCGCGAGCTGATGTGGGGGGCCGCGGCGGTCTGGACCGCGGTCCCGGTGACGGTGCTGGTCGTGCGCGCCGTGCGCCGCCCCAGAGCCGTGCCTCCGGCGCCGCCCGCTCCCCCGCCGCCGACCGTGGCCGAGCGGCTTCGGGGCCTGCTCGAGACGGCGCGGGAACGCCGGCTCACCGTCGAGGAGTCGGGACGGTTGGAACTGCTGCTGCTTCGTTACCTCGGAGCGGACACGCCCGCGCACGACGACTTGGCCGCGGCGCTCCGTGCCCTGCGCGAGCGCAACGAGTCGCGCCCGCTTGTGCTGGCGGTCGAACACTGGCTTCACACCGGGGCGGGAGACGACGCCGCCCGGGATCACGCCGCCACCGTGCTGGAGGAACTGCGCCGGACACGCCTCGCCGCCCCGCCGGCTCGGGAGGTCGGCGCATGACCTTTCTTCACCCGTGGGTGCTGCTGCTGCTGGCGGTGCCGGTGCTCCTGCTCTGGTCGGTGGTCGGGCGCGGCACGGGCGTAACGCTGCCGGTCGACCATCGCCTGCAGCCGCGGAGACCTTGGCTGCGGTGGACGCTCGGAGCGTTCGAGATCATCCCGCTGCTGCTGCTCGCGGTGGCGCTGGTGATGCTGGCGGGTCCGCAAATGCTGAAGAAGCCCCGTGCCGAGCGGCTGCTCACCAACATCCAACTTGCGCTGGACGTCTCGGGCAGCATGTCGGGCGAACGCTACCGCATGGCTTCGAAGGCGATCAACGACTTTACCAGCGCGCGCGAGGGCGACGCCTTCGGGCTCACCATGTTCGGCTCACACCAGATACGGTGGATCCCGCTGACGCGGGACCTGGCGGCCATCCGTAACGCCATGCCGTTCGCTGATCCGGAGCATCAGCCGATCCATATGAGCGGGACGGCCATCGCCGCGGCCCTGCGTTTCTGCAGGGCGAACATGGAGGCTGAGACCGCCGAGGGTGACCGCCTGATTGTGATGGTCTCCGATGGCGCGAGCTCCGACCTTGATGGTGGGGAGAACGAGAAGGTCGCCGAGGAACTCAAGCTGGCGGGCATCACCCTCTACCACATTCACGTCGCCGAAGGGGGTGTCCCCGCCGAGGTGAGCGATATGGCCAACGCCACCGGCGGGGGAGCGTTCGCCGCCAACGACACCGACAGCCTCAAGCAGGTCTTCCGCCACATAGACAAAATGAAGCCCGCGAAGTTCGCTCAGTCCGGCACCGTCCCGATGGACCACTTCAGGCCGTTCGCGATCGCGGCGCTCGTCCTGGCGGGTGTGCACGTCGTCGGCTTGCTGGGCGCGAGGTACACCCCGTGGTGACCCTTCTCCCATGGCTTGTTGCTCTCCTTGCGGCGTCCCTCGCCGGAGCGGGCGAGTGGCTGCACGGCCGGCGGACCGCGCGGGTGGCGCGCCTGGCGTTCGGCAGCAGCGGTGCACCGGCCAGATGGACGGTGTGCGCCCCGTTTGTCCGCGTGATCGGCATCGCGGCGGCGGCGTGGGGGGCGGCCGTCCTGGTCGGATACGACCCGGTAGGCGGTGACCAGACGCCGGCGCCGCGCGCATCAAAGCAGCTGCTGATCGCCCTTGACGTCTCGCCGAGCATGCTCATCAAGGACGCCGGGCCCGCTGCGGAGAAGGTGACGCGGAGCCAGTGGGCGGGGAAAGTGGTGCAGGGCGTCCTCGACCGGTTGGACATGAAGCAGACGCGGATCTCACTGGTGGCTTTCTACACCAAGGCGATGACCGTGCTTTCCGACAGCACCGACAAGAACGTCATCGCCAACATGTTCGACGGGCTGCAACTGCACGTGGCGTTCGACCCGGGCCCGACCGACCTGGCTTCGGGGGTGAACTCGGCCCTGCAGATCGCCCGACCATGGGCGCGTCGCTCGACGACGTTGATCGTCATCAGCGATGGCGACGCGAAGACTGAACTGGGTCAGGTATCGCTGCCGCCGGCGATCGCGGACGTGATCGTCATCGGCGTGGGCGATCCCAACAAGGCGTCGGTGGTTTCGGGGCACAGCTCGCGCCAGGAGGCCCTGTCGCTCAAGACGCTCGCCGCGCGGCTCGGTGGGACCTATCACGAGGGGAACCGACTTCACCTGCCCAGCGACGTGCTCAAGCGGCTGTCGATGATCAGCCCCAACGCCGGCGGCGAGCTGGGGCTGCGCGACGCGGCGCTGATCGCGCTGGGAGCGGGCGCAGCCATGACCGCGCTGATTACACCCGCGCTGATGCTGCTGGGCCTAAAGGCGTCGCACGCCCGCGAGATGCGGGTCGTTGGCGACCGGTCCGCGTCCCTTGCCACAGGAGCTGCCTCATGATCCTCAAGCGTGTCGCCTGGACCGCCTGGGCGCTGATACCGGTCGCGGCTCTGGCGTATCACTTTGGGCCCGGTCAACGCTCGTACATAGAGGATCGGGCCGGGGATCTGCTCTCGCAGGCGCGAACCCTCGGTGCGGCCGCTGAGCAAGCCCAGGACGCGGCTTATCAGGCGCACTTGGCCGCCTTGCGGGCGCGCCGCACAGCATTGGAAACGAAGACCCCTGAAGCCGCTGCCGCCGCGAAGGCCGCCGCCGACGCGGAGGACGCCTCGTACGCGCACGCCGCCGCCGCCTGGACCGCCGCCGCCGATAAGCTCAAGCTCGCCCATGACATGCTCTCGGCGGCGGGCTCTGCCCGAGCCCAGACGGTGCGCATCGCGCGCAACCGGGCGCTGATCCGTGCCGGTGAGATCGGCGAGGGCGTGGGGGACTTGGAGCTGATGCTCGACACGCTCGCCGATACCGGCCAGAGCTCGTCGGAGTTGGCCGATCAGGCGCGCGAGGAGGCCGCAACCGGCTACTACTACGGAGCGCGGCTGCTGCGGTCGGTCGGCAAGCCGGCGTCGGAGTGGCGCGAGGTCTCCGGCCAGGCACGTCAGAACTTCCGCTACCTCGCGGAGACTGCTGAAACCGGGGCCGCCGGTCCACGCGCCGCGGAGCGTCAGAAGAACCTGGAGCTGGTCCTCAACCTCGAGCAGAGCAGTGATGAGGACCTTGTTGCGAAGCCGCTCCCCAAGAACAGTCCTCGCCGCGGCGGCGAGGGCCTCAGGCCGGGCAATCGCGCAGGGAAGACCAAACGCCCTCCGCGACGCAGGGACGACGCCCGCGGTGCGGGCGGAGTCGGCGACATCCCCGGCGGCTGGTAGCACGAACGAGCACGATCTAGGACAGGACGCCCTCCATGAACACCCGCAACCTCCCGCCTGCTGCTCGGCTCGCTCACGCCCCGGGGCGTCGCCTGGCGTTCGTCGCAGTGTGCGCTGCGTTCAGCGCCGCAGCGCACGCCCAGAGTGTCATCGTGCCGCTCGCGCCTGCCAGGCCGATCAAGGCCGCGCCGGCTCCGGCCGCGGCAGAGGCGGAACCACCTCCCGCCGATGCGCCCGCGGGAACGGGAGACGCGCAGCCGGGGACGCCGGTGTCCGGCGCTCCGGGCGGACCGCTGTCGCCAGAGGAGATCGCCGACCTGAAGGCGCAGTACGAAGCCTTGCCGAAGGATGAGCAGGATGAGATGAAGGCGTACTACAAGGACCTGGGGCTCGACCTCGACCAGCTCCTGGGCTACGCGGCGGCCACGACCGCCGAAGCGGCGCGCACGCGCGAGACGGTGGCGGCGCTCCGCGAGATGGACTTCGCCCGCACGCCGCAGAACGTGCTCGCCGCGCGCTCGAAGCTTGGTTTCGGGCAGGTGCCCGTGCCGAACGTGGCGACGGCCAAGGGCGCCGACATCGCACGGTGGCTGCACCTGCAGGTGATGGCGGGGGAGTGGGGGGCCTTGAGCGGGTACCTCGCCGAGCGATCAAAGACCGAAGCGCAGCAGGTCTACTCGCAGATCCTCCAGTCGCTCAACCGCGGCAACTCCGGCCTTCTCCCGGAAGAGGTGCTCGCGTTCGCGGACGCCTGCCCGGAGGAGCCCAAGCCCTGGCAGCTCGCCGCGTTCGCCGGCATGCTGCGCGCGGCCGGCGAGAAGAACAGCCCCGGGCCGATGCTGGCGCAGGTGAAGGCGGGCACGAAGCTCTTCGGGCCCGCCGACGCGGCGTCGCGCCGCCGAACGGTGGAGCTGCTCGCGGGCGCCGGGCTGGTGCAGCAGGCGTATGACTACCTGCCGCCGCTCGAGGAGGCACGGGCCGCGGGCGACGGCGAGCTTGTGCTCGTTCACGGGCGGTACCGCGCCGACCTCGCCGCGAAGGAGGGCCCGGGCCCTGAGGGAGAGGCCCATCGTGCGGGAGCGTGGGAGCTGTTCACCGAGGTCTCGCTGATGGACCGCGCATCGCAGGCCTCCCGGCAGGAGGCGATCAAGCAGGCGGTCGCGCTGATGTCGCGCATGCCGCGCGCCCAGGTGACGCCGTGGCTCCGCGGCGTCTTTGCCAACGACACGCTCGGACCGGCGACGCTGCAGGCCATCGCCCTCACCGCCGCGGGGATCGGTGACGCCAAGCAGGACGAGGAGCAGCGTGCTCAGGCCATCCTCTCGCTGAAGGAGTCGGTCGACGTGCTGCTTGAACGGAAGGACATCGACCAGACCGTTCTCCGCGTGCCGATGCGGATGCTCACGGCGGCGCTGGTAACGGAGATGGAGAACGCGGTGAACGCCAAGGGCCGGCAGCGCACGATCGCCAAGGAGGCCCAGCTCCTGCTCCGGGCCGTTCCCAGCAAGCAGTGGTTCGACGCGCTGGAGCCGTCGCTGGCGGTTCGCGCCGGCAAGGCCTGCATCGGCATCGCCACGATCGCCGACGAGACCGATCTGGCGCTCTCGCTGGTGTCCGACGCTGTCGCCCGGACGCCCGACCAGGCGCTGCCGATCGCCGAATCGTTCCTCAAGACCTGGGAGATGCGGCTTGCGCCAAGGAGCGACATCGACCAGGACGCCATGATCTACTACTTCTGGCGCGAAGCCATCGCCCAGGCGCCCCTCACCCGCGGCCGCCAGCGGCGCAACCTGGAGCGCCTGGGCCGCCTCATCGACACGCTGGCCGCCGCGCGCGTTGACGCCCGCACGCTCCCCGGGCTCGCCGCTACTTTCAAGGCATGCCACGGGATCACCGAGGTGTACGACCCCACCGACATCCAGCGCGTCTTCGGGCCTGTCGCACAGATCCCCCCCAACACCGCCGCCGCGCTCTCCGCGACAATGGCCGCGAGCCTCAACGGAGACTGGCGCAACCGGGCGACGCAGGTGCAGCAGGGCGTCAAGCGGACGGACACGGAGATCGCTCAGCTGGTCGACAAGGGGTACGGGGTCGCCCTCGAGCTGATCGACAGCGCCCTCGCTCGACAGCCCGACTCGTGGCGGTTCGCGGTGA
>Ga0196981_1000529_pt1 | contig 11310 bp, 8 predicted proteins | sample S3_2013CmetaG_FD_155462 | JGI IMG/M metagenome (GOLD analysis project Ga0196981, IMG submission 155462) | Soil microbial communities from Anza Borrego desert, Southern California, United States - S3_20-13C | ecosystem: Environmental > Terrestrial > Soil > Desert | place: USA: California...
ACAACGCCACGGCCAAGAGCCGCTGGAAGGCCTTGGGCTTGGGCGAGCAATACATCAACTACAAGAACTATCCCACCGATCTGCTCGATGGCCTGATCACCAAGGCGCGCGTCTATGCGATAGCGCCAGTAAGTTACGGCGAATACTTTTCCGGACAGAAGAAGAATGCCGTAAGCCGCCGGTAAATTAGATTGTAACCCGGTTGGATCAGTAGGCTTTCTTAGGTAGTTATTCGGGTTTTATGTCCAGAGTTTAGCCATGACAATGCACCCATGTAACAGGTTGCATAGGAGTTTTCGAAGCGGTCGACGGCGTGCCGGCGAGAGGCTTCCTCAAAGCCGGCCGCCTGTGCGGTATGGCAGGTATTTTCGGCAGGCATCGGCAACGCCCGGTAAATCCTTGTCTGAAGAAATGCAGGGTGCTCTTGTAAGATGCATGAAATACCCCATGAAGCATTAATAAACGTCAATGGGAGCTAGTCAATTGATACGGCTTCATTCGGCTTTAAAGGCGGTTTCGATATGGGCTGCCAGCCACGCCTCAGGGGTGCATACCCAATACACGCGATTTGCGCTTGTCGGTCATGCGCGCACAGGCTCGAACTTGCTGTTCGACGTCTTTCGGTCGAGCCCGGAAGTCGAGATGTTTCACGAGCTGTTTAGCGCAGACCATCGGATTATCGGGCAAGGATTTAGCGATGGATTGTCTCGCTTTTATAGCGGGTATGCGCATTGTATTCGTGCCGTCGGGTGCAAGATTTTCTACAACCACCTGACAAACCGGGAGTGGGCGGAATTCGAGAAACTCGGAGAGTTCAAGATTATCCATTTGATGCGCCGAAATCGCCTAAGAACGCTCGTCTCGTTGGCCATCGCCTTCAAGACCGATATTTGGCTTCAAACCCGTTCAAGAAAAACAATTCCGGTGGATAGACGACGAATATATCTCGATCCTGAAAGCCTGATTGACCGGATTGGGCAAATCGAGGCATGGGAGTCTGAAACTCGCGATAGATTTGCACACCGGGATATGCTGGAGATCTATTATGAAGATTTGATCGATCGTTTCGATGCCATGGCTTCGACGGCCATAAGGTTCGTGGGCGCCGAGCGATGGAGTTCGAACAGAATTGCCTACAAGAGGCAAAATCCCGAGCCGCTCGATCAGCTTATTTCGAACTTCGACGAAGTGAGCCAGGCGTTAAGGAATACGCCTTGGGAGAAGTACCTCGAACGGGAGATATCGAATCACGGCGCGAAGAACAACGATCCGGTTATAGGCGCTTTCGAAGAAGAAGCCGAAAACCGGAGCTATGGTTCAACTCGATACTGACGGCAAGGGAAACATCGGTTCCGCCGGCCATAAACCGGAAGACTTTCACACCTGATCGCAAGCAAATTTTTGAAGGCCATGCTTCGGAATAATCCGGTTTTGATCGTCGATTTAGCGAAATTTTACGGAGGCGCCGACGTCCGGGTTACCGCCTTAGCGCGGAGGCTCCACGGAGAGTATCCCTACGCGGTTGCGACGTTGAAGGATTCTGCGTTGCAGCGCCGGCTCGAAGCCGCCGATTTGGTTTTCATGCCCGTGCCGTTCTCGCGGGGCGATCCGCGGATCTTGCTTTACCTGTACCGGGCGATTCGGGAGGGCGGCTACGAGGTGATCGATGCTCATAATCCGCAATCCCTGTTCTGGGGTGGATTGGCGGCAACATGGGCCGGCGCCGGGAGGAAAATCGGCACGGTTCACAGCGCTTACGGACCGGAGCACGGCCACTCGCTGAAGGGGAGGCTGTACGAACTGGTTCTATATCTCGTCTATCGGCTTGGCTTTCACTTCGTTGCGGTATCGGAGTCGGTATATGCCTACCTGGGCGAATTGGGCATTCCTTCGACGCGCATTTCACTGGTTCGCAATTCGATGGAATACGGCGGCGAGCCGTCGCCGGGGCGAAAGGCTTCGTTCTTCGAAGAACGGGGATGGCGTTCCGATGTATTCGTGCTAACCGTGGTCGGCCGGCTCGAACCGGTTAAAGGACACCGTTTTTTGCTCGAAGCGCTGGCGGACATCACGAAAGAAAGGCCGACGCTGCGGTGCCTGGTTGTGGGGGATGGCTCCCTGCGAGCCGAGTGCGAGGCGATGGTAAAGAAGGCAAACCTTCAAAACGTTGTCCATTTCGCCGGCTTTCGCAATGACATATCCGTCTTATTAAGCGGCAGCGACGCATTTTGCCTGCCGTCGCTTTCCGAAGGCTTGCCTTACGCCGTGCTCGAGGCATGCGTTCACCGTCTTCCCTTGCTCTTGAGCGAGGTCGGAGGCCTCGCCGAACTGTTCGAGCACGGCAAAACAGCGTTTCTGGTTCCGCCCGCCGACGCGGGCGCCCTGAAGACGGGCATCCGCTGGCTCATGGATCACCCGAGCGACGCCTCGGTGTTGGGAGAAGCGGCTTTTCAGGCCGTCAGACAAAAGGCCGATGCAGGCGAAATGCACGCGAAGACGCTGGAACTCTATCGATCCGGTATTTCCTCGTAAACCTCCCTTATCGTCCATGAATAAGGAATAACCATTCGAGACTTTCCAATATCGTTTCTATTCGTCCGTACCGCCGATGGAACAGGGAACGTAAAGAAGACTGCACAGTCGAATAATTAAAGGAGGCATCGTATGACGGAAAGGATAACCGTTAAAACGAGCCGGGGATTATCCGGTTTGCAAGAGATTGCAGCGGAATGGAACTTAATAACCCGTTCCATGGAAAACAAAAGGTTTTTCCATCTCGCCGAATGGCATCGCTGCTATCTGAATGCCTTGGAAGAAGATCCCGACACCGTATTGTTCACGGTAGTTTATCTGGACGACGCCCCGGAGGCTATTTTCCCGCTCAAGATATCGTCTCAACGAATGCTCGGATTGAGGATGAGAATCCTACAGCTTCCGAGCCATTCCCATATGTGCCTCAATGATTTTGTGGTTGCAAAAAAGGAGCGCGTAAAAACCTATCTGCCGATTGTTCTGAAGCACCTGAGAGAGATGCCTGATTTATCGTGGGACTATATTTTTCTTCCACGGGTCCTTGAGGAATCGTCCGCGGCCGCCGCCTTGGCGGAGCAATCCGATATCCTGCCTGTTCGACGGCCTTGCGGCCAATGCGATTACCTGGCCGTTCGCCCTTACAGCCTGGTGTTTCAAGGATTTTCGACGACCTTCAGGAATAACATCAGGCGTGCCAAAAAACGTGCCGAGAAGTTGGGAAATATAACCTACACATCGGCGCGTAAGCGGCCGGAGCTCGATGCGGCTTACGAGTTGTTTCTGGATGTCGAGGCTTCCGGTTGGAAAGGAAAAAGGGGGCTGGGTACGGCCATAAAGCTGGATAAAAGACTGGAATCGTTTTATCGATTGCTGATGGAAGAGTACTCCGGGTTCGGGGGATGCGAAATTCATGTCATGTGGCATGACGACAAGCCGATCGCCGTGGAGTTCAGCCTGATTACGGACGGCACGCTTTATACCTTGAAAATCGGGTACGATGAAAGCTATGCCTTCTGTAGCCCGGGCCATCTTCTTCGCGAATATCTCATAAAATATTGCGAGGAAAGGGGCGGTATTCACTCCAATAATCTGGTTACGGATGCCTCGTGGCACGGCCAGTGGAGGCCGGAATCCTATAATCTATTTCATTATTATCTTTGTAGGCAAACCCTTCGCGGGTGGCTTGCCTATACCTATCAAAAAATACTTCTTCAAATCCGTCCGGCATGGCTGATGCTGAAGCCGAAACTCAAGAGCATGAATCTTTGGCCTGGGCGGCTTGCCCGTGCTTGACCGATACGCAAGGGAATTGCGGCGGTTATGCCGAAGCAAGATCGCCAGGGAATAAGTATCTGTAGCTGCTTAAATGGATCGTTTTGGAGGGACCGTTAACATCAGTATTGTAAGGTAAGGCTTCTCGGGAAGCCCGCGGCATTGTCGATAATACCGTTGAACAAAGACATCAAGGGATTATGATGTTATTAACGTTCTGGTTATGCGTGGGTCTGATCGGTTACGTCTATTTCGGATATCCCCTTCTGATTACTGGCTTGGCCTTGATCCGGAAACGCCGGATCGATAAGGCTCCGGTTTATCCGACGGTCAGCTTGATCGTTTCCGCTTATAATGAAGCGGATGTTATAGGAAAGAAAGTCAGGAATTGCCTGTCCCTGGATTATCCTGCGCATTTGCTCGAGATTATCGTCGTAAACGACGGCTCGACGGATGAAACGCCATCGGTACTCGGCGAGTATACGAAACAGCCGGGTATTAAAATCCTTTATTCACCTTCGCGGAAGGGGAAGGCAGCCGCCATGAATCGCGCGGCTGCCGTAGCCCGCGGTGAAATCCTGGTTTTTTCGGATGCCCGCGCCATCTATAACCCCAACAGCATCGGAATGCTGGTTCGAAATTTTAACGATCCTGAAGTCGGATGCGTTAACGGCAATAGAACACTACACAAGAACACATCGCCGATTTTCGGCTCCGAGAAATCTTACTGGAGTTACGAGGCTTACATTAAGACGAAGGAAACTCAGTGCGGATCGACCGTCAGCGTAAGCGGAGCCATGTTGGCCATGCGCGCGTCATTGTTTGAGCCGATACCCGCGGATATGATCCTGGACGATGCCTATCTTGCGATGCAAACCCTGCGGAAAGGGTTTCGGGTGGTCTACGAGCCGGCGGCGATTTGCCTTCAAAGTTCCGCCATGTCGACGCAGGATGAAATATTACGGCGGCAGCGGATTACCGCGGGGCGATTTCAGATGCTCTTCGCTGCGCGAAAATCATGGCCATGGAACGACAAACCGGCCATTTTCGAGTTGATCTCCCACAAGATCATGCGCCTTTTTCTTCCATTCCTTAGCGCGGGTGTCTTCGTTTCGAGCGCGGCTTTGATGCCATATCCGGATACTCCGGCAATAGTGAGTCTGTTATTTACCGTTCAGCTCGCATTCGGGCTTTTTGCCGTTATCGGCTGGATTTCCGAGAAGGCGGGGTGGCCCATCGGTCTGTTTGGCCTTTGGTATTACATTGCCAGCGGTAACTTCGCGTCGTTCAGCGGGCTTGTACGCTACTCGAAGGGCAGGCAAACGGTCTTATGGGAAAAGGCGCGCCGGACCGAGTGAGCGCCGCATCGCGTGTGATCCGCCCGGCGGGTGGCTTGCCCATCGGAGCCATCCTAAGAGGCCGGAATCCGTGCCAGAACCGGTACGCCGAGCTTTTCTTCGACGCCTTCGGGCGTGTAAAAGGCGCGCTTCCTGAACTCGGCGAAGAAGGCAACGCCGATGCCGGCCAGGACGCCGAACAGGGCGCCGACCATGATCTTGATGAACTTGGCCGCATTTAACGGCTTGGGAGAGGTCGTCGGTTCCTGGAAGACGCGAACATTGGTGACCTTCTTGAGATCGAGCTCTTCGGAAATCTTGGTTTCCTCGAGCTTGTTCAGATAATCCTTGTAAAGGCTTTCCTTAACCGCCAGACGCGCCTCCAAAGTCAGCAACTCTCCCTTGTGCCCATTGATCGTCGACAATTGATCGTTGATCTGCTTCAAGGTTTGCTCGGCGTCCTTCAAGGTTGCCTGAACGCTCGCCAATTCAGGCTCAAGATGCGTCGTTTCCAGTTCCAATGCCCAGTACGCCTGGTTGGGCTGGCGGCGAAAGCGAGCGGTTTTTTCTTCTTCGTCCTTGCGCATGAATTCTTCGACATTCGCGATATCCTTCCGTACTTCGACGACGGTTCGGCTGCTTTCGTTATATCTTCTCAAGAGATCCTGTTCTTTCAGCCGAAGTTCGAGAAGCCTCTGCTGGGCGAACTCGCCGCCGGCGGCCAGGGGATCGTTCTGCGGCACCCTGTTCTTCAGCTTTTGAAGAGCGGCCAATTTATGCGATAGCTCATGAGCTCTCGCTCTCGAAAGACGCAATGTTTCCTCGACGGCCGCCTGCCGTTGAAGCAGCAGCCGGATCTGTTCGTCGACATTGACGATGCCGTACTGCTGCTTGAAATCTCGCAAGGTCTGGGTGGCCTCGCTCAAGCCTGCCGAGTATTCGGTGAGCTTCTGCTCGAAGAACGGCGTGCGGGAATCGCCGTAGAGCCGCACGTGCTTCTCGATGAAATGGTTGACCAATAGATCGATGACCCGTTTGGCGACGCCGGCGTCATTATGCGCAAAATAAACGTGTATCACGCCTGAGTTTTTTACGCTTTTAACGGCAAGAGCCTTGTCGAAATTCAACAAGGCCTGATCCATCGCCGCCTGATCTCCGGGACCGGAAGCTTTCAATTCCGGGTATAGCGTTTTGATGCCTATCGAAGTAATGACTTTTTGGCGCAGATCCGTGCTGTTGAGAAGCTCCGTTTCGGTGTTAAGCAATTCCTCCATTCTGAATTCGCGTCTCGAACTGCTGTAGGGGCCGCTGAATTCGGGAATGTATCGATACTCGCGCCCCAAATTGAACAATAGCGCGGAATGCGCTTCATAAACCGGTTTTTCGAGAAGTGCGGTAATCGCTCCTGCCGACAAAGCGACCAAAAATGCCGCCAAGGCCTTGTATTTGTGCCTGAGCAGAATGGTTACCAGATTCGAACCTTGAATTTGACGGTTGGCGAGTATCACGGTTATATCCCTATAGTCGGTTGTCGAGGAAATTACGAAAAGAACGAACGCTTGCCGGAATGAGCGCTTTCCCGCTGCGCGGCTTGAGGCAGAGAAAGACCGATTCCCATCAGAAGCCAAAAATATTTCGGGTAAGAGTCGTGCAGAAACACGCTGCCGACGAGAAAGCCGAAGAATCCGATGCCAAAGGCCGCCGCGAGAGTTCCGTAGTCGCGGTGTCCCGCTTCCCGAAACATGGGTATGGAGCGCTTCAGGCCCCGGATCATAAACCACAGCAAGGCGCCGAAGGCCGCCAAGCCGACGAGCCCGCGTTCCGCCGCAATCTGAAGATAAAGACTGTGTGCGTTTCGGTCTTCGCCGCGGTTGATGAGATGCAAATCCTGGCTATAGCGCTGGAAATTGAAAATATAATTGCCAGCTCCCACGCCGAATAAAGGATTATCCGCAAACATGCGCAGGGCGACTTGCATTTCGGCCATGCGCCCGTCGACCGAGATATCCGCGGCGCTGGTTTCGGAAGAGTCTTTTTCGCCGGAAAAGGTGGCGATCATGTCGTTGATGCGGGTGACATACGCATTCGGCGTGAACGGCAGCACGCAAAGCATCACGATAAGTCCGGACGCCAGAGCCTTGGGGGAAACGCGGATGCGCATCAGCGCGAGACCCAGCATTCCGATAATTCCGATGAGCGCGCCGCGAGAATAAGTGAGACTGATGGCCAGGAGCACCAGGACGAGGGCAACGGCGGCAGCGGAGCGAAGAAAACGGACCGGTTCGTTAAAAAAGCGCTCGATGCATAGCGGAACGATGGGTATGAGGATAAGGGCATAAAAGTTCGGATCGGTCAAAGGTCCGGAGATGCGGTAATCGCCGAGTTCCTTTGCGAGTTCGTCGTATTCGGCATTTGCAAATCCGGCGAACTTATACCAGTACGCGCCGGTAATGAATTGAATGAAGTTCAACGAGGCCAGAAAGGAGGCCGCGACAATCAGCGACCAGAGCAGAAGTCGAAACGTCGCGCCATTCTTTACGATCCCCAGTATGAGAATGCAAATCGCCCCTTCCCGGATATAGTTGAGAACAACGTCCTGGGCATCTCTGAAATAATCCGAATACGCCAGTGACGCTAAAACCAGGAACAGGTATGTCAGGGTAATGAGTGCGGGTTTAACCGCGCCAACCGGGCCGTCGCCGCGGATCAGGCGGAGAGCGGCGGCCGCGAGCAGCGCCGCGCCGTAAAACTTGGCGGGCGAAAATGCCCCGTATTCTATGGCGACATCCGAGGCGTTCGTGTAGATGATGGCGATGAGCGCCGCCAGCCCCCACTCGGTGCGCAGAAAGGTCAGAACCGCGAGGGGAATTCCGACGAAGACGATGGCGAACATCAGCGCCAGTTCGGGGGCATCCAGTTGAGACACCAGTAAGACAGGCAGGGTCGCGCTTGCGCCCAAGGCGAAAAGATCCCATTTTTGAGCCGTCATCCACCGCCCCATCTCCGTGGGGTCGGGCAACCAGGTCCTTGTCTTCGATAACACTGTTTTCTCCTTGCGTTCGACGGATACCGGCGGTCTTTCGATCTTCGAAGAGCCGATCTTCGAAGAGCGCCATCGGGTCGGGAGCGGCCTCGTCTCGGCCGGCTAGCAACCCAGCGCCCGTTGAGTCAGCAGAACCCGGAAAGTTCGGAAAAGTATTTCGAAATCGAGGCGGAGGCAGGCTCGCTGAACGTAAGCGATATCGAGCTGCGACCGTTCATCGAACTCGGTTCTGTTTCTGCCGAGAATCTGCCATAGGCCGGTGATTCCGGGCATGGCGTCGAGCCGTTCGGTCTGCCAGAGACGATAAGTCTCGGGCCGGAAGGAAGTCGGCCGCGGTCCGACCAGCGTCATCTGGCCGAATAAAAGATTAAAAATCTGGGGAAGTTCATCCAGGCTCGTTTTTCGCAGCACTTTGCCGACACGGGTTATCCGCGGATCGTTTTTGATTTTGAAGTCGGGCCATTGCAATTCATTGAGATGCATGAGCTCATACTTGAGCGCTTCGGCATTTGGCACCATGGTCCTGAATTTATAAATCCGAAACCGCCGGCCGTTCCTGCCGGTTCTTTCCTGCAGAAAGAAAACGGAATCCCTCGGAGATTCCAATTTGATGAGCAAGGAAATCATGACGATCAGCGGCACCCATGCCGGGCTGGATAGCGCCACAAAAATCAGGTCGAACAGCCGCTTGGCCATCAGGTAGCCATGATCGTCGGGTTCTCTCAGCCTTGGCTTGAACCGATTCAGCCAATCGAGATCGCTGCCGTATCTCTCCTTAAGCGTGGGGCTGATCATGCGGCTTGCTCCTCGGTTTCTTCGATAGGCGGAGCCTTTTTGCCGTCCGCCAGATTCGATTCGGCGGCCTTGATCAAGGCTTCAAGCGTAAATCCGTCGCTTGGGAATGACGCGGCTCCGACCGATACGGGAAGATCGAGATCCTTTGTCGCGCTGGTTTGAATCCGTTGAACCACCGCATGACATTTTTCAAGACTGGTTGACGGGCACATGATCAACAAGCGCGAGTCATACTCCGTGCACATGACGATCATGTCGCTGCGCCTGAAGCCGGAGACGATGCGATGGATTAACCGCGTCTTCAGATAGCGTTTCAGGTAGCGCCCGGCAAGTTCCCGCAAAATGTTTTCCTCGTGATCGGAAAGCGCCCTCGGATTTGAGGGATCTTTTACGTCCAACAAGATGACGCTGAGCGGGTGGCCCGAGCGCCGGCTCTGATAAAGATATTTATTAATGTCTCCTGCCGAGTCGGTAAGCTTGGCAAGCGGTTTTGCGATATCCTTCATGAGCATGCTTTCCAGCTCCTCCGAAACATAGGATATCCATCTGGATACGGCATGCGAAAAATAAACCAGGGCGCTAAGCAAGGCGATTTCCAGAAAACTAAAGAGATAGACGATTTGTTGCCTGCTATGGAATACCGATATTGCCAATCGGGCGGTTATCGTCAGCAGCAGAGGCAGGTAAATGGAATGCCTGGCCCAGAATCGCCAGCCGGCTACGATAACCAGTACCGATAGAACGGCCAAAATCCTGGTGGGCGAGGAGACGCTGGAGGCTGGGCTTGCTCCGAGACCTAGGGTATCCAGACTGAAAAGTACGAATATGCAGGCAAGCAGGCCAAGCAAGTCCTTTAAAATAGATTTCATGTGAAACCCTCCTTTCTGCAAACTCCATGCTCTCTATCCTTGGCAGCCCGGTAAAAGGTCGGGTGGCGCGATGCGCTTCGCGGCGGACCCGGCCCGGATTCACGCACAATCGTGGATTACGCGTACATCCTTTTCCACCATACGGCTAACGGGGACGCGTTTGCTCGGATAAGCTCGGACAGCATCGGGGAAGGAATTCTGCGTTGCCGCGCAGAATCGGCGGGGCACGGGATTCGCGTAAAACGGAAACGGTGCGCTGTCCATTCGCCTGACTCCGCAAGTCGTCGATCTTCCCTGATCGGGCCGGACACGCGGACGGTCCGGCCGCTGGCAGCCACTATAGCAAACCGCCGCAAAATGAAAAAAGACAAAAATCAACAAACCGTGCCGGCTTTCGAAGCACGCTTTCGCCGGTTAAAGCGGTTCCGATTTGCCGATAAGGGCCGGTTTCAGGCGGGGATACCGGCACGGGCTTCCTTGGTCGTTTCGGACGTCTTGATCAGTTCGTCCGATCGGGGGTTCGAGATTGTTCGGAAGGTTCACCGTAATCATCTTAACGCCCCGGCCCGGTTATTTATTGTGGGAAAACCCCGGCTTAGCCGGGGGACTGTCAAAGTTTGACATTGTCGGGAGTTGGGTTTTATCCGAATTTTGCTGGGTCGTCATTCCGGCAGGGATTGCCGGGGTGACGACATGGCGGCAGTCAGGCTCCTGTGAGGGGCCAGCCGTCGAAAGCCATCTGCTTTGCCGGTGAGGGCGATCTTCCGAGGCTCCGCCCCGATGCCTCTTCGATTGTGACGGCACGCCATCAATTCATCCTGTCTTTGCGGGCCGTCCGTCCAGGCCGTCGGCCGCCGGTCGAGCCCCCTGTTCGGCGGACCGTCGCCTGCGCCAGGGACGTGGCTGGATCGAAAGCCACGGAGCCCGCAACGAACCTCGGAACCGTTGAACCTCGATCAAATAACGAAAGCCTGACCCCTTCACAAAGACCTCACGGAGGATGCTCCGTGCTTCAAAGAGAGCATAGCTCCTTCTTGGCAAAGAATCACACGGGACCTGACAGTTACAGCGTTTTCGGTAACATTCGATTACTCGAAAAAATTGACACCCCAAGTAAAATGCATATAAAACAGTCATTTATGCTGTCATTCTGTAACTAATCCGATTCGAAAACGCTGTATCAAAGATAATAAAGCTCAATTTGTGGAAGCCGGAGATCACTTAAAAAAAACAGGGTGAAACCCGAAAATCTAAATAGGCTGTAAAACTTAAATTAAGGATGAGGGAATTAAAATGGGTTCAATGTCAAAAATTATAAAAGATGTATCGGGTTCTACCAGGGCTGTTCAATGCTCGTGAATCCGGGTAAAACGCTTTGATTTGCCGAGCGAGTGAATCGTTGTCCCCGTTAAAACAAAGCCTGTTGCCGATTCCGGATCACCGTCGCGCGCAAGGGAAGTTG
>Ga0196981_1000530_pt1 | contig 11261 bp, 5 predicted proteins | sample S3_2013CmetaG_FD_155462 | JGI IMG/M metagenome (GOLD analysis project Ga0196981, IMG submission 155462) | Soil microbial communities from Anza Borrego desert, Southern California, United States - S3_20-13C | ecosystem: Environmental > Terrestrial > Soil > Desert | place: USA: California...
TAGATGGAAAACCGTGACGCGCTGGTCCAGGTTTCGTCATCGAGATCCTGCGGCACGGGGGGCATTGCGGGCGGCGCGGTGAAGTTAATGCCGGTGGGTGCGGCATTTACCTCCCATATTCTCTCCTCCCACGCCGCGGCATCGATCATGCGATGAAGCTCTTTTTCAAGCGCCACGCGCAGCGTACCGCCGGCTATCACGTCTTTTTTTACGCCGCGTAATGGATAGCAGTCGGCCGCGCTAACGATCGCGACGCGTTCCTTCGGGACACCTGTTTCAGCCGCCGCGATGCCGCCCGAGACTGAAGGGCCCATGAGAACGAGTGCCGCCACCCGCTGTGCGTCGCCGGTTATCTTCCACACCGTCGCATCCCGGCTTGAAAGCATCACATAGAGTTTGCCCGCACCCGCCGGAATGTGGACAGTTGCAGCCGTTGTTGTGAGCGATTGACCCTGCAGCGTATGCGTCGAAAACAACGCGCCGCCGCTGCTTGCGATCAGTAGAACTTTGTCCGAATCCGCGGGCCGCGGCAGCGTACAGGCCGCCTGTCCTGCCGAAGCGCCCGCAGCTGGTGCGGAGAACACTAGAAATAACGCCAGAAGGACGCACACTGCGCGACCAAAAGATCCACCCCAAACAGGAGTCCGGCGGGAGCGGCGTTCAGCCATTACTTATTCTGCGGGAAATGGAAATCCGCGCCCTTGGCGGGGCCTTCCGGCCAGCGGGCGGTGACGGTTTTGAGGCGGGTGTAGAATTTCACGCCCTCGACGCCGTGCATATGCGTATCGCCGAACAGAGAGCGTTTCCAGCCGCCGAAGCTGTGGAAGGCGACGGGCACGGGGATCGGCACGTTGATGCCGACCATGCCGACCTTGATGTCGCGCATGAAATTGCGCGCGACACCGCCATGGTTCGTGAAGATCGCAACACCGTTGCCGTATTCATGCGCGTTGATGAGGTCGACCGCCTCGCGGTAGGAATTCACGCGCATGATGCCGAGCACGGGGCCGAAAATTTCTTCCTTATAAATCGTCATGCCGGGCTTCACGTTATCGAACAGGCAGCCGCCCATGAAGAAGCCATTTTCATGCCCCTTTACCTTGGCGGCGCGGCCGTCGACCGCGAGCTTCGCGCCCTCGCCCAGGCCGGTTTCGACATAGCCCTTTACCTTGTCGAGATGCTGTTTGGTGATCAACGGTCCCATTTCGGCCGTGGCATCCGTGCCGGGGCCGATCTTGAGAGCGTTGATGCGGGGGCTGAGCGCCGCGACTAGCTTGTCCGCCACTTCGTCACCGACCGCAACCGCAATCGATATCGCCATGCAGCGCTCGCCGGCCGAGCCATAGGCCGCGCCCATGAGCGCGTCGCAGGCCTGCGCGAGATCGGCGTCCGGCATCACAACCATATGGTTCTTCGCGCCGCCGAGCGACTGCACACGCTTGCCGTTCGCTGTGCCGGTTTTATAGATGTATTCCGCGACAGGGGTCGAGCCAACGAAGCTGACCGCCGCGATATCGGGATGGTTCAGGATCGCGTCGACCGCTTCCTTGTCGCCATGCGCGACGGTGAAGATGCCCTCGGGGCAGCCGGCTTCTGTCAGTAGCTTCGCCATGAAATCGGCGGCGGAGGGATCGCGCTCCGACGGTTTCAGGATAAAGGCATTGCCGCAGGCGATCGCGATCGGGAACATCCACATCGGCACCATTGCCGGGAAGTTGAACGGCGTGATACCTGCGACGACGCCGAGCGGCTGGCGCAGGGAGAAGCTGTCAACGCCCGTCCCGACATTGTCGCTGTATTCGCCCTTCAGCAGATGCGGGATGCCGGTTGCGAATTCGACGACCTCGATGCCGCGTGCGACTTCGCCTTCGGCGTCGGTCTGCACCTTGCCATGCTCGGCCGAGATGATGCGGCCCAGTTCTTTCGCGTTTTTATTGAGAAGCTCGAGGAAGCGGAACATGACGCGCGCGCGCTTCGCCGGGCTCTGCTCGCCCCAGCCCTCTTGCGCCTTTTTTGCCTTCTGCACGAGGGCGTCGATATCGGCGGTCGTGTTGAATGCGACCTGCCGCACGACTTCGCCTGTTGCCGGATTATAAACGTCCGCCTGGCGCTGCGCCTGCTGCTGCTTCATTTCTGCTTTCATTTTTTCTTACCTTTGGCTTAGCGCGCGGGAACGGGCTGGATGATCGCCAGCGAATTCGCGCTGTTGTTGAAGAGGCGGTCCTCTTCCTCGAAATTGTTGACGCGGTGATTGGGCTTCCAGACCGCGATGAACCTGTTTTTGCGCATCATCTCGACCATCGTCCAGGTTTCGCCGGTCTGCGTGTCGAGCAGGTAGTTTCGCCCGTTGCGGTCGCTGATATACATCGCAAAGCGGCCGGGCGCGCTGGTCGGCATCTGCGTCTCCGCCCTGCCCTGGAAAAGCAGAACGATGGCCGCGGCGGCGAGCAGGACGATCATGCCATTTTTCATCGGAAACCCATTAAAACATGCCAAAACCGGAGATACCGGACGGTAGCAGGATTGCCTGGCGCGGGCAATGGGGATAAAATTACATAACGCGCCGCAGCAAAATCGCGCTGTATTTCGCGGGGTTTTCGCGGAATACTTGGCCTTCCGGTTTTGAAGGCGATCAACATGGCAAAAGCACCCAACATGGCGAAAAAAGAACAGACGCACAGCAAACCCGCCGGCGGAAAACAGCCGGTACAATTGCTGCCCTTCAAGGAGGTCGTCAAGCTGCATGAGCAGGGCAAGCTCGATGAAGCCGCGCTCGGCTATCGTCGCATCCTGCTCGTCAACCCGAAGGACGCGCCCAGCTGGCTCAACCTCGGCACGCTGCTGCGCACGCAAAACAAGTTCGAGGCGGCGCTTGCCTGCACCCAGCGCGCGCTTGAGCTGAGCCCGGAGAACGCGTCTGCCTGGACGAATTACGGCAACGCGCTCATGTCGCTCGACCGCCATGAGGAGTCGCTCGCGGCTCATGAAAAAGCGGTCGCGCTGTCGCCCGATACTTTCCTGCTGCGCTCAAACTTCGCCATCGCGTTGCGCGAGGCCGGTGAATCCGAGCGCTCCGTCGAGCAGTTCAACATTGCCGCGAAAATGAAGCCCGAGGATTCCCAGATCCAGTGGGAACGCGCGATGACTTATCTCGACATGGCGGATTTCAAGCGCGGCTGGGAAAGCTTCGAGATCCGCTGGGAGCTCGGCCAGCTGAAGCAGCGCGGCTATCAGGAACCGCAATGGGCGGGCGAAGACCTGACCGGCAAGACGATCGTGCTGCACGAAGAACAGGGTTTTGGAGATACGATCATCGCGGCGCGCTATATCCCGCTCGTCAAGGCGCGCGGCGGCCGGGTGATCCTTCAGTGCAACAAGGCGCTGCACCGCCTGTTCGCGAATATCGGCGCCGACCGCATCATCGACTTCGGCGATGTCGGCGAGAAGGTGGATTACCAGGTGCCGATGATGAGCCTGCCCGGCATCTTCAAGACCGATTTCGACAACATGCCGCCGCCCGCGAATCTCACGCCCGCGCCGCTTTTGCCCGGCCCTGCGCATCTGCTGAAAAACGGCGACGGACGGCTTAAGGTCGGCATCGTCTGGTCGGGCAGCGTCACCTTCGCCCGCAACGCCAAGCGCGCCGTTTCCGTCGAACGTTTCCTGCCCTTTGCCCAGATCCCGGGGGTGCAGCTTTACAGCCTTCAAAAAGGCCCCTGCGAGCCCGAACTTGCCAAGGCCGGGGGCCAGGGACTGGTGCTGGAGATGGGGCCGCTCGTCGATGATTTCGCGGATACCGCCGCTGTCATCAACGAGCTGGACCTTGTCATCATGACGGACAGTTCGGTCGCGCATCTGACCGGCTCGCTCGGCAAGCCGATCTGGAACCTGCTCTGCTACCGCCCCTACTGGCTTTACACCACGCGCTTCCCGAAGAAAGACGCCTGCGCCTGGTATCCGTCAATGCGGTATTTCCGCCAGGAAAAGCCGGGCGACTGGGACCAGGTGTTCCGCGACGCGCATGCGGCGCTGACGGAACTGGCAAAGCAGAAAACCGCGAAGTGAGCGACCAGAGCGAGGGTCAGGACCGAAGCGATTTTCGCCGCCGCGCTTTTGCTGTCGTACTTTTCAACCTGTTCCCGCTCGCGCTTGTGCTGCAGGGCAGCTGGCGCGCGTTTGACGTGGTGGCGTTTTACTGGGTCGAGGCAATTGTTGCGGGGGTCATGGCGACGCTCCAGTTATTCACCGCCCCGCTCTCCGCCCTTAAAGGCGGCCGGGTTGGGAGTTCGATCGGGAGCATGGCCGCGCTCATCGGTTTTCCGCTGCATTTTGGCTTCTTCATCGTGATGAGTTGCTTTCTGGTCGGCACGTTCCTGCCCGCGGATACGGCGCCACGCAGGCTGACATCGCCGTTCGTCCCACTCGAAATGGTGCTGGACCATATCGATTTCTGGTGGTGGTTCTTGCTGATCGCACTGTGGGAAGCGGCGCAGTTCACCTATCGCAAAGTCGTGCGGCAAGCGCAAGAGCCCTTGACGGGGTCGCCGGTGGGGCTGGCCTATGTGCGGTTGTTTACGATGTTCACGGGCGCGTTCTTCGGCGTGCTGCTCGGCATGGCGACGGACAGCCGCATCTGGGGCGCCGTCGTGATCGTCGCGGTGAAGATGGCAGTCGCGCTGGCCGTCGCCTATGGCGATACGAACCGGACCCGCGACGGCGCTGCATAACGAAGAATGCCGGGACCACGGGCCCCGGCATTCTTGTCAGCCTGAATAATTAATGCGCGTTGCGACGATGGACACGGTTGCCGCCGCTGCCCCTTTTGCGGTCGCGCACATCTTCGCGGCGGTCGCGGCGGTTTTCGGCGCGATCCACTTTATCCTCGGCGCGGTCGGCGACCTGCTCGCGGCGATCACGGCGGTCTTCGCGGCGGTCACGCACATCTTCCTTGCCGTCGCGCACATCCTCCCGCGCATCCTTGCGGTCTTCGCGCGCGTCGCGCTTATCCTCGAACCTGTCGCGGCGGCCGCCATCATGCGCCGCGTCCCTCACGTCTTCCTTCGCATCGCGGATGTCCTCTTTTTCATCGCGCTTGTCTTCGCGCGCGTCGATGCGGTCTTCCTTGCGGTCGAAATGCTGCTCGCGGCGGTCGCGCATATCTTCCCAGCGATCGCGCCAGTTTTCACGGCGGTCGCGCACGTCTTCGGCACGGTCGCGGCGATCCTCCAGCCTGTCCCATCCGCGGGCATGGTTGGCGGCATAGCCGGTGTCGGAGGTATCGGCCTGGGCGGCGCTTGCGGTTAAGATCAGGCCGAGCATGGCCGCCGACAGCAAAGACTTGTTCATGTGAGCACCCGATTGTTTGTTTTCAATGCGTTACAGGCAGCTTGCGGCCCGTTCGTTATATCTTATACCCGCCCCTTGCCGGGCCCCCTGCGCCCCGCTGCAAAAGAAAAAGCCGGGAGTTTCCCCCCGGCTTTTTTTGAACAGGTTATGTTCAGGTTACGATCAGGTTGCCTGCGGTGACGAGCGCGTCTTCATCGGTCAGGCCGGTGACGCCGGTCAGTGTCGCCACCTGCGTCCAGCCGAAGCCGGTGCCGGCGCCGTCGCGGTCGATTTCGACGATGCTGTCGCTGCCGGAGTCGGATACGCGGACATATTCCGTCAGGATGTCGGACATCGGGTCGAAGCCGGTGAGCAGGTCGCCGATATCAAGCGCATCGCCCTGGCCGGTATTGAAGTCGGTCACCACGTCGATGCTTGCGAAGCCGGTCGTATCCAGCATGAAGATGTCGTCGGAGAGGCCGCCGGTCATGGTGTCGGTGCCGTCGCCGCCCGACAATATGTTGCTGCCCGCGTTGCCGATCAGGATGTTGGCAAGCGCGTTGCCGGTCGCGTCGATATCGCCGGCGCCGGTCAGCGTCAGGTTCTCGACGTTTGCGGCAAGCGTGTGGGAAACGCCCGACTGCACGGTATCGGAGCCGGCCGAAGTGCCTTCGCTCACCACGTCATCGGCATTGTCGACGATATAGGTGTCGTTGCCCGTGCCGCCGATCATCGTATCCGCGCCTGCGCCGCCGTCGAGCGTGTTATTGCCCGTGCCGCCGTTGAGGATGTTGGCGAGGCCGTTGCCCGTGCCGTCGATCGCGCCCGCGCCAAGCGTGAGGTTTTCGACGTTCGCGCCCAGCGTATAGGTGATCGAGGACTGGACCGTATCCGTGCCTTCGCTGCTGCTTTCAGCCACGCTGTCGCCGGCCGTATCGACAACATAGGTATCGTTGCCTGCGCCGCCCGTCATCGTGTCGGCCCCGGTGCCGCCGTCGATCGTATTGTCGCCCGCGTTGCCGGTGATGATGTTGGCGCCCGTGTTGCCGGTGGCATTGATGTTGGCCGAGCCCGTCAGGACGAGGTTTTCAAGGTTCGCGCCGAGCGTGTAGGTTACGTTCGCGCGCACCGTGTCCGTGCCTTCGCTGACAAGTTCGGTCACGGTGTCGGCTGCGGTGTCGACGATATAAGTGTCGTTGCCCGTGCCGCCGATCATGGTGTCCGCCGCGCCGCCGCCGTCGAGCGTGTTGGCGCCCGTGTTGCCGGTCAGGGTGTTCACGCCCGTTCCGCCCGTGCCGTCGATGCTGGCGGATCCGGTCAGTATCAGGACTTCGGCATTGGTGCCCGCGAGCGAGTAGGTAACGCTCGAGGAAACGGTATCGGTGCCTTCGCCCGCGACCTCGATCACGACGTCGCCGACGTTGTCCACAAAGTAATAGTCGTTGCCCACACCGCCCAGCATGCTATCCGCGCCAGCGCCGCCCGTCAGGGTGTTGGCCGCGCCGTTGCCTGTCAGCGTGTTGTCTGCTGCGTTGCCGGTGCCGTCGATGGCCCCCGCGCCGGTCAGCACCAGGTTCTCGAAATTCGTGCCGAGAGTATAGGTGATGGCCGCATTGACGGTGTCGGTGCCTGCGGAGGCCGCTTCGGACAAGACATCGCCCGCCGCATCGACGACATAGGTGTCGTCACCCGTGCCGCCGATCAGCGTATCGTTGCCCGTGCCGCCGTCCAGCGTATTGTTGCCGCCGTTGCCGGTCAGGATGTTCGCGCCGGTGTTGCCGGTGGCATTGATGTTACCCGAGCCGGTCAGCGTGACATTTTCCACGTTCGCCAGCGCCGAGATGCTGTAGGTGATGCCCGCGAGGACGATGTCGGTGCCCGCGCTCGCGCCTTCCGATACCACGTCGCTGACGTTGTCGACGACGTAAGTGTCGTCGCCCGCGCCCCCGATCATGGTGTCGGCGCCTTCGCCGCCGTCCAGCGTGTTGATGCCCGTGTTGCCGGTGAGCGTGTTGTTATCGACGTTGCCCGTCGCGTCGATCGCCGCCCCGCCCGAGAGCGTGAGGCTTTCAACGTAAGCGGAGAGCGTGTAACTCACGCTGGAGGTGACCGAGTCGGTACCTTCCGCCAGGTTTTCGACGATCACGTCGTTCGCGTCGTCAACGGTGTAGATATCGTTGCCGGCCGCGCCAATCATCGTATCCGCGCCCGCCATGCCGTTCAGCGTATTGGCGGAGGCGTTGCCGGTGATGGTGTTCGCGACGCCGTTGCCGGTGCCGGCCAGTGCCGTGCCGGTCAGCGTCAGGTTCTCGAAGTTGCTGGCGAGCGTGAAGCTGATCGCCGACAGCACCGTATCGGTGCCCTCGCTCGCGTTCTCGACGAGCGTGTCACCGGCGACATCGACGACGTAGGTGTCGTTGCCGAGACCGCCCGACATCGTGTCGGCGAGCGCGCCGCCATCCAGCGTGTTGGCCGCTCCGTTGCCGACGAGGGTGTTGATGGCGCCGTTACCGGTCGCATTGATCGCACCCGCGCCGGTCAGCGTCAGGTTCTCGACCTGCGCCAGCGCGGCGAGGCTGAAGGAAACGCTCGACTGCACGAGGTCGGTGCCGCCTGCGGCGACTTCCGACACTACGTCGCCCGCATCATCTACGACGTAAGTGTCGTTGCCGCCCGCGCCGATCATGACGTCCGCGCCTGCCATGCCATTAAGGGTATTGGCGCCCGTGTTGCCCGTCAGCGTGTTGACATCGGCGTTGCCTGTTGCGTCGATCGCGGTGGCGCCAGTAAGGGTGAGGTTGTCAACATAGGCAGAGAGCGTGTAGGTGACGCTCGAGGTCACGCTGTCGGTGCCCGCGCCCGATTGCTCGATCACGGTGTCGCCGGCATTGTCGACCAGGTAGATGTCGTTGCCGCCGCCGCCCGCGAGCGTATCCGCGCCCGTGCCGCCGTCAAGCGTGTTGGCGCCGCTGTTGCCCGAAATTACGTTGCCCAGCGTGTTGCCGATACCGTTGACGGTGCCGCTGCCGGTCAGCGTCAGGTTTTCAACGTTCGCGCCAAGCGTGTATGTCACCGCAGACTGTACAAGGTCGGTACCCTCGGACGCGTTTTCCGAGATGACGTCGCCCGCCGCGTCGATGATGTAGACATCGTTGCCGAGGCCGCCGATCAGGGTGTCGTTCGCGGCGCCGCCGTCGAGCGTGTTGTCGGCCGCGTTGCCGGTCAGCACGTTCACCGCGCCGTTACCCGTGGCCGAGGCGGACTCGCCGCCGATCAGCGTCAGGTTCTCGATATTCGCAAGCGCCGCGAGGCTGTAGCTGGTGCTCGAGGTGATGGTGTCCGTGCCCGCGGCCGCGCCCTCGCTCACCGTGTCGCCGGCGTCATCGACGATGTAGGTGTCGTTGCCCGCGCCGCCGATCAGGGTGTCCGCGCCGGTGCCGCCATCGAGCGTGTTGTTCCCGCCGTTTCCGTTGATGACGTTGACTTCCGCGTTGCCGGTGCCGTCGATATTGCCGGCGCCCGTCAGCGTCAGGTTCTCGAGGTTGGCCGCAAGCGTGAAGGTGACCGCCGAATTGACAAGCTCGGTGCCTTCGCCTGCAAGCTCGACGACGACGTCGCCGGCGCTGTCGATCGTATAGACGTCATCCCCTGCCGCGCCGATGAGCGTATCCGCGCCCGTGCCGCCGTCGAGGGTGTTGTTGCCGCTGTTGCCGGTGATGATGTTGTTGAGCGTATTCCCCGTGCCGTCCAGCGCCGACGATCCGGTCAGCGTCAGGTTTTCGACCGCGGAGAGCGCAGCGAGCGAGAAGGTCAGGCTCGAAACGACCGTATCAACGCCCGGACCTGCGAGCTCAGTGATCACGTCACCCGCGTTGTCAACGACATAGGTGTCGTGGCCGAGGCCGCCGATCATGGTATCCGCGCCGGCGCCGCCGTCGAGCGTATTGTCGCCGTTGTTGCCGGTCAGCACGTTGGCGCCCGCGTTCCCGGTCGCGTTGACCGAGGCCGCCAGCGTCAGGGTGAGGTTTTCCACATCGCTGGAGAGCGTATAGGAGATCGCAGACTGGACCGTATCGGTGCCTTGGCCGCTGGCTTCCACCACCACGTCGCCCGCGTTGTCCACGGTGTAGGTGTCGTTGCCGTCGCCGCCGATCATGGTGTCCGCGCCGGCCGCGCCGTTCAGCGCGTTGGCCGCCGTGTTGCCGGTCAGCGTGTTCGCAAGCGTGTTACCCGTGCCGTTGATCGCCGAGCCGCCGGTCAGCAGGAGGTTTTCGAGGTTCGCGCCCAGCGTGTAGCTGTTGGAAGACTCGACCGTGTCACTGCCTTCGCCCACGGCTTCGCTGATAACGTCCGTGCCGACATCGACGATGTAGGTGTCGTCACCCGCGCCGCCGATCAAGGTGTCGGAGCCGGTGCCGCCGTCGAGGGTGTTCGCGCCCGCATTCCCGGTTAGCACGTTAACCGCGCTGTTGCCGGTCGCGTTGATCGCGGCGGTGCCGGTCAGCACGACTCTTTCGACGTTCGCCGAAAGCGTGATGGTAACCGACGAGTTCACAAGGTCGGTGCCTTCGGAGGCGCTTTCGATCACGACATCTCCGGCGTCATCGACGAAATAGACATCGTCGCCCGCGCCGCCGATCATGCTATCCGCGCCGGTCCCGCCGTCGATCGTGTTGACGGCAGTGTTGCCGGTGATGGTGTTGTCGGAGGCGTTGCCGGTTGCATCGATCGCCGCAATACCAATCAGGGTCAGGTTCTCGATGTTCAGGAGCGCGCCCATGTTGTAGCTGATGCTCGACTGGATGCTGTCGGTGCCTTCGTTGGCGTTCTCGATGACAACGTCATTTACGTCGTCGACGACATAGGAATCGTCGCCATCCCCGCCGGTAAGCGCGTCGGCGCCCGCGCCGCCGTCCAGCGTGTTATCGCTGCTGTTGCCGGTGATAAAGTTAACGCCGGCGTTGCCGGTGCCGTCAATCGTGTCCACCCCGGTCAGGGTCAGGCTTTCGATGTTGGCGCCGATTGTGTAGCTGATTGCGGAGAGCACGGCATCCGTGCCGCCATTCGCGGCCTCGCTGACCACATCACCCGCGCTGTCAACCACATAGGTATCATCGCCAAGCCCGCCGATCATGGTGTCCGTGCCGGCGCCGCCATCCAGCGTATTGCTGCCGGCGTTGCCCGTCAGCACGTTGCCAGTCGCGTTCCCCGTTGCGTCCACATCCGCAGTGCCGGTCAGGGTAAGGTTTTCGATATCCGTGCCAAGAGTATAGGAAATCGAGGATTGGATGGTATCCGCGCCTTCACCTGAATTTTCAATGATAGTGTCGGATACGTCATCGACCACGTAGGTGTCGTTGCCGAGGCCGCCCGCAAGGGTATCCGCGCCCGCGCCGCCGGACAGCGTGTTTGCAGCGGAGTTGCCGGTAATGGTATTGACCGCCGCGTTGCCCGTGCCGTTGATGGCAAGGGCGCCGGTCAGCGTCAGGTCTTCGACGTTGTTGCCCAGAGTATAGGTAATGGCGGAGAGAACGATATCCGTGCCCTCGCCCGATGCTTCACTGACCACATCCGCGACGTTGTCGATCACGTAGGTGTCATCACCGTCGCCGCCGATCAGGGTGTCGCTCGAAGCGCCGCCGTCGAGAGTGTTATCGCCGCTGTTGCCCGTCAGCACGTTGATTGCCGCGTTGCCGGTGGCGTCCACGTTGCCCGCGCCAGTCAGCGTCAGGTTTTCGATGTTTGCCGAAAGCGTGTAGTCGACGCTGGAGCGCACCAGGTCGGTGCCGCCGAGCGAAGCTTCCGAGATCACGTCGTTGGTGTCGTCGACAATGTAGGTGTCGTTGCCGGTGCCGCCAACCAGCGTATCCACGCCGGCGCCGCCATCCAGCGTATTTGCGCCGCTGTTGCCGGTAATGACGTTTATGGCTCCGTTG
>Ga0196981_1000531_pt1 | contig 11234 bp, 8 predicted proteins | sample S3_2013CmetaG_FD_155462 | JGI IMG/M metagenome (GOLD analysis project Ga0196981, IMG submission 155462) | Soil microbial communities from Anza Borrego desert, Southern California, United States - S3_20-13C | ecosystem: Environmental > Terrestrial > Soil > Desert | place: USA: California...
CAGCGCCGGAGCGGATTTTTTGACGAGCTTCGCGAGGCCGACGGTCGCCTTGATATCGTTCATGGCGTCATGAGCTTCTTCCGCGGAAAGACCGACGCCATTCTGGCGGGCGACAACGCCGAGCTTCACGCTGGGCGCGCCGTTCGCGTTTTTAACATCGAGCTTCAAAAGACCGGGCATATAGGCCTGCGCCGCCTGGACCGCGATCATCACGTCGAAGCGGCCGTTATGCTGGCCGTTGGACGGGTTTTTCGCGGAAAGCATGTCACGGTCGAGCAGGTTCTGGTGCAGGTTCTGCGCGAAGATATCGTCATCATAGCCGATATTATTGTAACCCGCGAACACGACGGGCCAGTACTGGCTGCGCGCCCACTGGTCTACTTCCTGCATCAGCTCGAAATGGGAATTCCTGGCGTTTTTGAGGTCGGCGGCCGTAAAGCCGGTTGTCAGCAGCGCGCCCGGCGCCGGCACGGTCCAGGGGGAGACACGCGCCTCGAGTTTTTTCATCGAGAGGATATTCATATCGCTATCGGTGAAGATCAGGCCGATCTGCAGTATCTGACTGAAGTCACGTTCGAGGCCGGTGGTTTCCAGGTCGTAAAAAATATACATAAGCTCGCGTCCCCTTCGCTATGTACCGGCCGAAACGGCGTATCGTTCTATGATGCAGTTGATATACTGGTAGCATCGAAAAACGGCGAGCACAATATCTTAGGGAAATAAACTTGCGGGATTGATAAAGATTTTGAAATTATGACGCAGAGCACAAAATCCGCCGACCAGAAAAACCCCGCTCTCTCCGGCGCGGGGAAAAAAGCGAACGCCCTCAGCCTTCTTGTCGATAAATTTAAAACGGAGCGTGAAGCGCTATTCGCGGAGATAAGCAAGGATGTTCGTCGAAAGAATGGCGGTTATTTTCATAACAGTCTATCCGCGCAAGCCGATGCCGCCCTTTGCACTCTCGCCGAAACCGTCTGCGCCGGCGCAAAATCCGACCTGCCTGCCGTGGTTGCGGTCGGCGGTTACGGACGTAACGAACTCGCCCCCTATTCCGATCTCGACGTCCTGTTCGTTACGACTGGCGATCTGACGACAGATGGCCGCAAGATGGTCGACGGCCTGCACCAGACGCTCTGGAACGCAGGTGTCAAGCTCGCCTATTCGGTGCGGACGGTTGCGGATTGCGAAGCCGCGATGGAAACCGACCTCCATTTCCTAACCAGTCTTTTGGAAAAGCGGCTCGTTTGGGGCAGCCGCAAAACTTATGCCGCGCTCGACAGCGCGGTAAAAAAGCATCTCGACGCCGCCGCCCCAGCGACCTTCATCGCCGCGAAACTGGCCGAACAGGAAGCGCGCCACAAAAAGCTCGGGGACAGCCGTTACCAGCTGCAGCCGAATATCAAGGAGAGCAAGGGAGGCCTGCGGGATATCCAGACACTGCTCTGGATCGCGAACTTCCTCTACGGCATTACCACGCCAGAAGGCCTTGTCGAAAAAAATGTACTCACGGCGCAGGAGGCGGAAACGCTGCAGGATGCAGTCGAATTTTTCTGGGCTGTCCGCTGGCACCTGCATCTCGCCAACAAGCGCTTTGACGACAGGCTCGCCTTCGACATCCAGCCCGAAATCGCCGCGCGCCTGGGTTACAAGGAAACCGAGCTTAACAAGCGCGCCGAGCATTTCATGAAGGACTATTTCATGACGGCGGCAGAAGTGGGCCACCTGACCCGCATCATCTGCGCGGATCTCGAGGCCCGCTCGCTCAGCGCGGGCGCGACTGCGGGAACGAAGAAACCGGCGCTCGCCAATATCGTCGAAGGGTTTCCCCTGACGCACAACCGACTTACTGTCGCCGATAAAACGCATTTCAGGAAAACGCCGTCGGACATCGTGCGCATTTTCCGCGCCAGCCAGAACAGCGGCTATGACATCCATCCCGACGCGCTGCGCGCCGTCCGTAATGCGGTGAAGAACGCCGACTTCACCCAGGATGGAGAGGCGTTCCGCCTTTTCTTGCTCATCCTGCTCGATGAAAAAAAATCCGAGCAGACATTGCGGAGATTGAACGAAGCGGGCGTGCTTTCCGCGTTGCTGCCGGATTTTGGCAATATCTTCGCGCATATGCAGTACGACATGTACCATGTGTACACGGCGGACGAGCACACGATCCGCGCCGTTGGCATGATGCACAAACTAGAAAACGGCGAGCTCGCCGAGCAGGCGCCGCTTGCGACGGAGCTGTTCAAAAAAATCCAGTCCCGCCGCGCGCTATATGTCGCGATGTTCCTGCACGATATCGCAAAAGGTACAGGGGGCAAGCATTCCGAAGCTGGCGCGAAGATTGCGCGAAAGGTATGCCCCCTGCTCGGCCTCGCCCCCGAGGAAACCGAAACCGTCATCTGGCTTGTCGAATACCACCTCGTCATGACGATGGCAGCCTTCAAGCGCGACCTGAACGATCCGAAAGCGATCGAGGATTTCGTCAGCTATGTACAGTCGCCCGAGCGGCTCAAACTGCTCACAATCCTCACCACCGCGGATATTATGGCGGTCGGTCCCGACAAGTGGAACAACTGGAAAGGCGGGCTGCTGACGGAACTCTACGACAAGGCCTATGAATTTATGTCAGGCACGCCGAAAGACCGCGACGATAACGACCAGTTCATCATCCTGCAAAAACAGGCGCGGCGGTTGGTGGGCCGCAACGCGCCGACGCTGCAATACCTTGCTGATTACGCGCCAAAATATTTCTGGCTGAGTTTTTCGCCTGAGACAATCGCTGGCTTTGCGCGGTCGATCGAAAAGAACACGGGCAAGGAAGCGACCGTCATCCGCGTCTCGCCAAATGCGGCGCAGGATTTCACGGAAGTCTTTGTCTTCACGCCCGACCGCAAGGGGCTGTTCGCGACCCTGTCGGGCGCGATGGCGGCGGCTGGCGCGTCGATCGGCGATGCGCGGATCTTCACGCTGACGAACGGCATGGCGCTTGACGTATTCCAGATTCAAGACCTGCGCGGCCATGTGTATGACAATAGCGGCTTCTTGCAAAAGACGTTGAAGGCGGCGCTGGCTGGGACGCTCGACCTCGCCCAGGAAATCGCCGAACGCCGCCGCACCGCGCCGCAAAAAGGCCGCCATTTCACTGTGCAACCGCGCGTGATCATTGACAATAACGCGAGCGCCAGTAACACCGTGATCGAGGTCAACGGCAAGGACCGGCCCGGCTTCCTTTACGACATCACCTCCGCCCTCACCGCGGAAGGTTTACAGATTTCGGCCGCGAAGATCACGACCTTCGGCAGCCGTGCCGTTGACGTCTTTTATGTGAAAGACAGCTTTGGCCTCAAGATCGTCCACCGCGCCAAACTTGCGGGTGTGGAAAAAAGCCTGATGGCTGCGCTTGTCAAGAATCAGTAACGGCGCATATAATTTTACTGCTTAAAAAACAAATGGTTGGAGTCCTGTCTTGGCGATCAAAGCCGTCGAAAAAAATTCTGTGCCGCCGTCAAGCAACTGGACTCCCGACAGCTGGCGGTCGAAGCCGGCGAAGCAGCTTCCCGTCTACGACAACGAAGACGAATTGAAGATTGTTGAAAACACGCTCAAGAATTATCCGCCTCTCGTTTTCGCTGGAGAAGCCCGCCGCCTGAAAAAAGCGCTCGCCAAAGTCGGCGCGGGCGAAGCCATCCTGCTGCAGGGCGGCGACTGCGCGGAAAGTTTTGCGGAGTTCCATCCGCGCAATATCCGCGACACCTTCCGCGTGATTTTGCAGATGGCGATCATCATGTCGTTCTCCGCCTCCGTCCCGGTCGTGAAGGTCGGCCGTCTGGCCGGCCAGTTTGCGAAGCCGCGCAGCGATGGCAATGAAACCAAGGACGGCGTCACGCTGCCGAGCTACAAGGGCGACATCATCAATGGCTCCGAATTCACGCCGGAATCCCGCCGCCCGAATCCGCAGCGCATTATCCAGGCTTATAACCAGTCGGCCGCGACGCTGAACCTTGTCCGCGCCTTCGCGCATGGCGGCTATGCCGACCTGCACCGCGTCAACAAATGGATGCTCGATTTCGTCAAGGGCCACCCCATGTCCGATCGCTACCGCGATTTGTCCGAGCGCATCGACCAGGCGCTCGCCTTCATGGCCGCCGCCGGCATCACGGGCGAAAGCTCGCAGCAGATCCGCGAGGTGGAATTCTATACCTCGCACGAAGCACTGCTGCTCCCCTACGAGGAAGCGCTGACCCGCGTGGATTCCACGACCGGCGAATATTACGACGTCTCCGCGCACATGCTGTGGATCGGCGACCGCACGCGCCAGCCCGACGGCGCGCATGTCGAATTCCTGCGCGGCGTGAAAAACCCGATCGCCTTCAAATGCGGCCCCAGCCTGCCGGTCGATGACATGCTGAAGCTGTTGGACATTCTTAACCCCGAGAACGAACCGGGCCGCCTCACCCTCATCTCCCGCATGGGTCATGACAAGGTCGCGGAACACCTGCCCGGCTTGATTCGCGCAGTAAAAAAATCGGGCCACAACGTCACCTGGTCCTGCGACCCGATGCACGGCAACACGCGCACGGCTTCCAGCGGCTACAAGACGCGCGAATTCGGCAATATCATGTCGGAAGTAAAACAGTTCTTCGACATCCATTACGCCGAGAGCAGCTATCCCGGCGGCGTGCATTTCGAGCTGACCGGGCAGGACGTCACCGAATGCGTCGGCGGCGCTTACAAGATCACCGACGAAAACCTTTCCGAGCGTTATCACACGCACTGCGATCCACGCCTCAATGCCTCGCAGGCGCTCGAGCTTGCCTTCCTGATCGCCGATGAGCTGCGTGGGCACTACGTGCGTAAGCGGGACGCTGCGGATGATGAAGGCATGAAGGTGTAAATGGGAAAACATTTCACCATCACCGCCGCGCAGCTGAATCCCACGGTTGGGGACATTTCCGGCAATATCAAAAAAATTCTCGATGTCTACCAGAAGCACAAAAATCAGGCCGACCTGATCGTGTTCTCGGAAATGATCGTCACCGCCTATCCGACCGACGATTTAACCCTGAAGCCGTTCTTCATCGACCGCGTGATGAAGGGCGTGGAAAAACTCGCGCAGCAGATCGACGGCACAGGCGCAGGCATCGTTATATCCGCGCCCTGGCGCGACCAAGGCAAGGTGTTCAACACTGCCCTGCTAATCCATGATGGCCAGATTGTCGCCAAGCGCTTCAAATGCCACCTGCCGAACTACGGCGTTTTCGATGAAGTGCGCTTGTTCTCCGCGGGACACCTGCCCTTCCCGGTGGAATTCAAGGGCGCCAAGCTTGGCATCCTGACCTGCGAAGATATGTGGTTCCCCGATGTCGCTTCGCACCTGAGAAAGCACGAAGCCGAAATCCTCATCTCGCCGAACGGCAGCCCTTACGAAATGGACAAGACCCATGTGCGGCTCGATCATGCGCGCAAGCGCGTCGCTGAAACCGGGCTTGCGCTGTTCTACATCAATCAGGTGGGCGGCCAGGACGAACTGGTGTTCGACGGCGCGTCCTTCATCATGGACCATAACGGTAAAGTGCTGACGCAATTCCCGAGCCATCAGGAATACGTCGTCACGACGATCTGGGAACAGGGCGTGGACCGCGTTTTCACCTGCAAATCGGCGGAGGCGTCGCACACGCTTTATGCCGGCTCTGAATCCGTTTACCAAACCCTCGTGCTCGGCCTGCGCGACTACGTGAACAAGAATAATTTCCCGGGCGTGCTGCTCGGCATGTCCGGCGGCATCGACAGCGCCTTGTCGGCCGCTATCGCAGTGGATGCGCTTGGTCCCGACCGCGTGCAGTGCTACATGATGCCCTCGCCGCATACCTCCCAGGAAAGCGTTGATGACGCGGCGGAATGCGCGAGACTGCTCGGCATCAAGCACGGCATCATCCCGATCGAACCCTCCATGCAGGCCTATGGCGCAATGCTGAAAAACGCCGCCAACCAGAACATCACGGGCGTCGCGGCCGAGAACATCCAGGCGCGCACGCGTGGCATGCTTCTCATGGCGCTGTCGAATTCGACCGGCTACATGGTGCTTTCGACCGGCAACAAATCCGAAATGTCAGTCGGCTATGCGACGCTCTATGGCGATATGTGCGGCGGCTACAACGTGCTCAAGGACGTCTACAAGATGATGGTGTTCGAGCTGTCGAAATGGCGCAACCAGTGCCACCCTGCCAATGCGAAAGGCCCCGCCGGCCGCGTCATTCCAGAGCGCATCATCACCAAGCCGCCCTCCGCCGAGCTCAGCCCCGGCCAGAAGGACGAAGACAGCCTGCCGCCCTATGCGGCGCTCGACGACATCCTGCATTGCCTCGTCGAGGAGGAAATGAACATCGACGCGATCGTCGAACGCGGCCATGCGGTCGAAACCGTCAACAAGGTCTGGAAGCTGCTCGACCACGCGGAATACAAGCGCCGCCAGGCCTGCCCGGGCGTCAAGATCAGCCGCAAGGCCTTCGGCCGCGACCGGCGCTACCCGATCACCAACAAGTTCACCGACCTGATCGTCGAGAACGGATAACGCTACAGACTTGGCTACGGACTGAAGAATGAAACAGGGGAGTTTCAGGGGTCATGGAAGACACGTTCGATACCATCGTCAAGGCGCAGGACATCTATAAAAAGATGATCGCCTGCGAAAAACCCGCCGACTTCAAGAAAGTGTTTTCGGACGCGATCTACGAATATTCGCTGACCGATTTTTATCCGGTCGTCGTGCGCGCGCAGCTCGCCGCCGCGCTAGCCGCCTGCGCCGAGCAGACCGACGTAAAGGGATTCAATTTCACGGACTACCTCTATGCCGGCTTCGGCCTGCGCCCGCACCATTTCGTCCAGCTCTCTGTACAGACCGTCGCCGATATCATGGAGCGGGACGCCCGCGACGTAGAAAGAATGTTCCGCGGCTTTGGCTACACCACTGAAAACGGCGAAGTCACCAGCCACCCGCTCGACGGTGCCGCGCCCAAAATCGTCAACTTCGCGGATGCGCGGAAACGTAAGGGTGCCGCGTAACCAGCCGAATACGGCCGTTTCCGCGCGAAACTTGACAGTCCCTGTGTGATTATGTAAACATATATCCCGCAACAACGGGCTATGTCATGTCGTCGAAACTTTCCCTCGCCTTCCGCAAAGCCGCCGCGCGCGATGTGCCGGCGCTGGCCGAGGTATATGCAGCTTCCTTCGCCGACAAGAACGAACAGACCGATCTTCCCGGCTATCTCGACTGGACCGTTCAAAACAGGGACCAGCGGGTCATTATCGCGGAAACACCAGAGCACAAGATCGCCGGCTTCGTGATCGCCGCCTTTGATTCCGCGATCGCCCGCAACGCGGTCAATGTCGAGCAACTCGCGGTCGCCCCCGAATGCCAGGGCCGCGGCGTTGGCCGCGCGCTGCTTGAAGAAGTCGAAGCCACGGCGCTAAAAAACGATTTCTCCCGCGTCACGCTGCATGTCCGCGTCGATAACGAAAAGGCCAAGGTACTTTATGAGAGCGAAGGCTTCCGAGCCGCCGAGGCCGAGCCGGGCTTTTACATGGACGGCACCGCCGCACTGCCGATGACAAAGGAACTGCCGCCCGCCAACCTTCCCGTTTTCCACATGCCCAACTTTGTCCGCCGCTGGACAAGCAGCTACGCCTGATTACTTGAAGCCGAGGATGGGCCGCGGATCGACCAGCCCGAATTTCGCGAGCAGAAATATCGCCGCCGTAAACACGAACGGGGCGCCCGCCCAGAACGCCTTGCGCAAATTACTGCCGCGCGCCCCGAGGAACGACTTCACAAGGTAAAGCAGCATGAGCGCAAGCGAAAACAGCGCCGCCCCAAGCACAAGGATCGGCGCCTTGTCATTGCCGCCATGCGCAACGATAACGGCGAGAATGAAAACGATCATCGGCGCGAAGCGCAGCTGCGTAAATCTGTTCATTCCTGATTTATATACCGCGCGGCGACGGGGTCAAGCGACGCGATGAATTTATCGACGGCGTCAGTATAGTCGCCTGGCAAACCAAGGTCGTTATTGATCTCGCCGTGTTTCTTGTCGATCGGGATAACCTCCGCGCGAATGCCGAGCCCGTTGCTCTTTTCCGCATATTCCTTTGACTGCCCGCACGGATTGCCCGCCCGCTGCGCGGAGCAGACGGAGAGCCAGGGCGCGGCGGTTTTATCGAGATGATGGAACGGGGAGGCTGCGATCCAGCCCTCTTCCTCGTCACCGAAAGCCTCGGCATAGCGGTCCTTCATGAATTCGATCGGGTGCTTCATCTGCGTGACGACATTCGTCGTGCCGCTGTCGAGCGAAATTGTGCCCAGCACCGGTTTCACGCCGGCAGCCGCCCGCAGCTTCGCATCAGCATTGACAAGCGAGACCAGGTGCGCGCCCGCGGAATGCCTCATCAATATCACGCGCGACGGGTCGCCGCCCCATTCCGCCGCATGCGCCTGTACGAAGGCAACGGCGCGGGCGACATGCTCCGCCTGCTGGATGGCGAGGCTCCCCTCCGCCACCATGGGATAATTGGCGCTGACATAGATGAAGCCAAGCCCGGTATAATGCTCCAACTTGTTGCCGGTCATGCCACGCATCGATTTGTCGCCGACGCACCATCCGCCGCCATGCACCATGATGATGACCGGCGCGGATTCGGCCGTCTTCCTTTTCGGCAGGTACACATCCAGTTTCTGCAAAGCCTGGTCGCCATAAGCGACATCATGCAGGTCACCCGGCGGCCCTTTCGAATTGCGTCCGCCACGGTTGCCGCTCAGCAGTTTGGAAACCTTTTCCTTATGGTCGGCGCAGGAACCGCTGCCGAATTCCTCCAGGAACCCGCCGGCCTCTCCCGTCGCCGCCCGCTCCTGCATCCGCTTCGCCAGAAACTCCCGCAGCCGGCCGCCTTCCGCCTGCGCCGCATGGCCCGCAGATACCACCAATAAAATCGCCAGGATCAGTTGCCGCATCATGCTTCCCCCTGCCTATAATACCGGCTCTGCGGCTATCTCCCTGCGAGCGCGACCAAACGGTTGTTATGCTTGATTGAATTGCCATATAATCCGCTTGGTTTTTCGCGGCCATGTAGTATATTAACGGCTCGAATTTGAAGGAAAAATGAAATGACCGTCGCCGTAAGATTTGCCCCCAGCCCCACCGGAAAGCTGCATGTCGGCTCGGCGCGCACCGCGCTGATCGTCTGGCTCTGGGCGCGCAAGAATAACGGCACGTTCATGCTCCGCATCGACGACACCGACCTCGTCCGCTCGACCGAGGAAAACGTCGAGGACATCATGGAGGGCATGAAGTGGCTCGGCCTGAACTGGGACAGCTTCGCCCGCCAGCGCGACCGCGGCCCTGATTACGCGCGCACGATCGAGAAGCTGAAGGAAAACGGCCGCCTTTACCCCTGCTATGAAACCGAGGAAGAACTCGCGCTCAAGCGCAAGGTTCAACTTTCGCGCAGCCTGCCGCCGATCTATGACCGGGAGGCGCTGAACCTGACCCCCGAACAGATCGCCGCGCATGAAGCCGCGGGCCGCAAGCCGCATTGGCGCTTCAAGCTGAACCATACCCCCATCGTCTGGGAAGATCTCGTGCGCGGGCATGTGGAATTCGACGGCAAGGATATGTCCGACCCCGTGCTCGTGCGCGAAGACGGCCGCCCGCTCTATCACATCTGCTCCGTCATCGATGACATCGATTTCGGCGTCACGCATATCGTCCGTGGCGAAGACCATGTGACCAACACGGCAACCCACGTGCAGATGTTCGAGGCGCTCGGCGCCAAGCCGCCGCAATTCGCGCATGTGACGCTGCTCGGCGATATGGAGGGCGGCAAGCTCTCCAAACGCAAGGGCGGTTTCGGTATTAAAAGCCTGCGCGAGGAAGTCGGCATCGAGCCGATGGCGCTCATCTCCCTCGTCGCGCGCATCGGCACTTCCGATCCGATCGAGCCGCTGTTCACGATGCAGGAAGTGATCGACAGCTTCGACTTCTCGAAATTCTCCCGCAACCTGCCGAAATTTGACGAAGACGAACTTTATCGCCTCAACGCCAAGATTTTGCACCAGACGCCCTTCGCAGCCGTGAAAGACCGCCTCGCCACGCTGAACTTGAACGAGATCGACGAAGCCTTCTGGAACGCCGTTCGCCCGAACCTCGAGATTTTGTCCGATATCGCCGACTGGTGGCATGTGGCGAAGGGCAACGTTACGCCCGTTATCCAGGACGCCGATTTCGCCAAGACCGCCGCCGAGCTGCTGCCGCCCGCGCCGTGGGACAACACGACCTGGCAGAAATGGGTCGAGGACATCAAGCAAAAGACCAACCGCCGCGGCAAGGAGCTGTTCATGCCGCTCCGCTGCGCCATCACCGGCCAGGAACACGGCCCCGACCTGAAAGACCTGCTGCCCCTCATCGGGCGGGAACGGGTGCTGGAGCGGCTGAAGGCGGCGTAACCACCATCGTCATGCCCGCCTTGTGCGGGCATCCGGTAGCGCGTCCGCGCGTCACGTGACTCACAAAGGCAGGCTAACGCCTGCGCCGGATCCCCGCACAAGGCGGGGATGACAAGGCAGGAAAGAATGGCCGGCACCAACACCGCAAAAGAAAACACCAAGCCTATCCCCCTCGCCCCCGCGGTCATTCTCGTGCGGCCGCAGCTGGGGCAGAATATCGGGATGTGCGCGCGGGCGATGCTGAACTGCGCGGTGACAGAGCTGCGCATCGTCAAGCCGCGCGACGGCTGGCCGAACCCGGATGCGACGGCAGCGGCATCAGGCGCAATCGCGCTGCTGGAAAACGCAAAGATTTTTGAGACAACCGCGGAGGCTGTCGCCGATCTTGACTTCGTCGTCGCCACGACGGCGCGCGAGCGCGGGATTGTGAAAGATATCTATACGGCGGAGGCGGCGGCTAAGGAAATCCGCGCGCGCAATACCTCGACGCAGCGCTGCGGCATCATGTTCGGGCCGGAACGCACGGGGCTGGAATCCGACGATGTCGCGCTTGCGACCGCGATCGTCAATATCCCGCTTAACCCGTCCTTTTCGTCGCTCAACCTCGCGCAGGCGGTGCTGCTGACCTGCTATGCCTGGCTGAATGCCGAAAATCCGTTCCGAGAGGAACAGGTGATCGCCGAAACCGGCGACACGGCGCCGGCGACCAAGGGCGATGTCGAAAATTTGATGAAGC
>Ga0196981_1000532_pt1 | contig 11231 bp, 8 predicted proteins | sample S3_2013CmetaG_FD_155462 | JGI IMG/M metagenome (GOLD analysis project Ga0196981, IMG submission 155462) | Soil microbial communities from Anza Borrego desert, Southern California, United States - S3_20-13C | ecosystem: Environmental > Terrestrial > Soil > Desert | place: USA: California...
TAGTTGCAGGATGAAATTTGACAATCCTACGGATCTTCTTGATAACAATATTAAGAGCACAAAAACATTTGCTGCAAAGGCAAAATACGAATATGCTGTTGAAGGAACAACAGTTGTTTTGGTAGAACGAAATTAAAATGAATGGAAATAAAATCATAAATTGGAATCGAAGCATAATGATAGTTATTATTATTGGAATTATACTAATATCAGGATGCCAAGGAACTTATAGCAATCAAAATTTCCGTACAGGAACTGAAGGAGTTGTAGTAGAATTCAATAAGAACACAAAAAACGTAGTATATGAAAGAGAAGAATTCGGAAATATTATATTCATAAAAAACAAGGGTGCAACAGATATCACAGCAGAAAATCCTGCAGTCTTGAAAGTCGCATACGATGATTATAGGATAACAATGGTTGGAAATTCTCACACAGTTGCAATAACAGGCCTTGAAGGAAAAAACCCGTGGAATCCTGTAGGAAGCGAAGAGCCTTTTGAGACATATTTCAGGGCTAACCTATTGACAAATTTAAGGGAAGCTGCAGAAACTGAAATAACTTATAATTTATGCTATCCTTATGTAACTGAACTTACAGCAATGACTTGTATTGATACAAATACAGCAACCCGAAGCGAGGAAGCAGCTGCATGCAAGAGCGAGACATATAACGGCGGTTCAGGACAAGGAGCTCCGATTGTAATCACAAAAATAGTCCCTGAAATACAACTTCAAAGCAATTATGTCAGGCCTCAATTCAATATATACATAGAAAACAGGGGAACTGGATATGTCACAAGCGCAGATAGCTGCACAAGCGGAAATGCAGACATCACAAACGGAGATATTGTAGGTATTGTGAATGTTGAAGCATGGGTCTCAGGAATGCCGCTTCAATGCGGACCAAGCGGATCTGGAACACTCAAGCTTTCAAGCAGCGAATCCTTCATCAAATGTTACCTGCCTCTTAATGCCAACGGATATTCCAGGGATCAGAAAAATTATCTAACCCCGCTTACTGTTCGCGCAACATACACTTATATTAGCATTTCAGAGCAGCAAGTTGAGATAAAGCGCGACAGCACAATAATAGACAGGCCTGAAGAAATTTACGATATATATGATGAAAATACTATTGCGCAAGGAAAATGCAGCAGTTTCCAAGTTGAGTACAACGGAGGTTGCATAAGCAAATGCGAATACTGCGCAAAAAATCCTAATGATGATCAAATATGCGGCCAAAATAAGCCATTTGATTCCTTCACATTCAATCAGAATTTTGCATGCGCATGCGGCCTTGAGAAATGCAACCAGCTAAGCAAAGATGGCAAATGCATAAAGGGCTATTGCCCTGGAAACGTATACTGCTGCGCAGCAAACAATTGCGCTGAATGGCAAGTCAGCTTCAATGGAGAATGTGTTGATACATGTGATTATTGCGCAACACATCTAGAAGATACAGCCAGATGCGGAAAGAATACTTATTTCCAAGGACAAAAATGCATATTCCTTACAAATGGACAAGTTCAAAAACTTTTGAATTTAGTTAATAACAAAACTGCATCTGATGATGTACTGGCAAGATATGGATATGGAACAGTTTCAACAGCAGACGGTTGCGATTTCAGAAATAAATATCATTGCCTTAATGAGCAATTCTATTATGAATATCTAAGTCCGGACAATGCAGGTAATGCTGCAGCAGTTTCAGAATCAGATTCCAATGATCTTTGTTCATTCTGTGCAGGCAATGGTGATTGTACGTTCACAAACAACGGAATTGAAGCAAGAATCAGTTCAGACTTCAGTTGCTCATGCGGCGAAGAAGATTCAAGATATCTTGAATCATATAATTTTGTTCCTGAAGCAAAGTATTGCAATAACGGATTATACTGCTGCAAGAAGCCAGGATAAGAATAATTGATGTTGCGCCTAGCAAAACACTTATTCACTGATGTTCAAAGGTGTTACGCGAGGAGCGTAACATTTGCTCATTGACATTCACAACTGTTGCGTAAAAGACGTAACATTTATATATTATAGACACGAGGTTTAATAAAAATGGTGCGTGAGTTGAGTACAGAGAAAAAATACAAAGGCTTCTTCATATTAGGATTAATTCTAGCATTAGTTGTAATAAGCGGCTGCTCAGGAACAAGCAACGCTCAGAGAAGATATTATACTGGCTATGAAAGCGTTGAGATGAGATTCCTCCAGGATACGCCTCCAACGATATTCTACTATGACAGCCAGGCTAGTCCAACTCAATTTGATCAAAATACAATCCCTATCAATGTTGAAGTATATAATAGGGGATCATCAGACACTTTCGGGGCATTATTTATCCATGGATTTGATCCAAACATCGTCGCAGTCCAAGGGTATACTCCAAATTATCCAGGATACACTGGACCTCTTAGAAGCAGCAGTTTCGGCGGATGGTATGGCGACTCAGATAATTTTGCATTAAATATTGGAGGAATCCCAATAGGTAATGCTGTGCTTAATTTAGGCGTTGCAAATATCAACGGAAGAAAATCAGTTTCATTCTCAACATTCGGTTTTACTAACAGGGGAAATTTCTTTAGCGCTCTAGGATATGCTGGCGGCGGAAGCGCATACGCTGGATACACTGGAATAAATGCAGGAGTTGTCCAGGCAAGAATCGGTTCAGTATTAAACCCGATCACTCAAGCCTTGTTTAATTCATTCAATTGGGGAGCATGGCTTAAAAAATTCCAGCTTGAAGGAAGAAATCCTAACAATCCTGCAGGAGGAATGGAAGTTATTGAATTCCCCGCAACAATCTTGACTTTGCCTCCATCGCTTGAGCAGTTCACGCAAAGAGTAATGGTAACTTCATGCTTTGATTATGCAACACACGCATCAACCATGGTTTGCATCGATCCAGAGCCTTATTCTAATGTAAAGAAGGCTTGCAGGCCTCAGACAGTTGGACTTTCAGGCGGACAAGGAGCTCCAGTTGCAATAACAAGTATTGAACAAAGACCTGGCAGAGGAAGAACTACTTTCGTAATAAACGTGCAGCACAGTCCAAGAAATTCATTTGATGAACTATACGATTACTTCAGCTTATACAAATGCGATCCAGCATCAGGCGAAGTTGTAAAGTCAACTGACAAGAATGTTGTATATGTAGGATATGTCTACCTATCAGACTTCGACATAACAATGAGCTGCATCCCAGACCAAGTAATAAGACTTGATGATTCAGGAAGAGGCCAGATAACATGTTCAATAGAATTCCCTAAGGGAATCGATGGAAAGCCAATAACAGCAAGCGCATATCAGGCTCCAATGGAAATAGAATTATGGTATGGCTATTCCAAGACAATATTTAGGGATGTTGTAATCAGAAGAATTTAATTAGTCCAATGCCCTGCAAAATTACAATCATATTAATACAAAGGTGATGTATAATGAATAACAAATTAAACAAGATATTCGTAGTGTTTATGGTCTTTGCTCTGGCATTTACTTTAAGCGGATGCGGCCAGCAGAATACTACAGGAAAGACATTTATTGGCGGAACTGAAGGCCTTAAGACTAGTTTCTTGCCAGGAAGCCCTCCGGACAGGACAGTTGATGGCGGCCAAGGTGGATTTAGCATTGTTGTAAAAGCTGAAAACGTAGGAGAGAGCGACATCAAGGCAACAGAAGGATATGTCCAGATCTGGGGACTTGACGCAAGAACTTACGGATCAAGCTTGCCAGACTTCAAAAAGAAATTTTCAGAACAATCAGGATTTGGTGAAGAGCTAAGAGGAGCTGTAAAAAACTTTGATGGAACTGTGCTTAATGGCGGCGTTGCGACAATCGAACTTGGAGACTTGAAATACGGCCCAACGATCCAGGGAGACATCCAGCAAAAGATCTGGGCAAATGTTTGCTACAAGTACACAACTAAAGTTGCAACTCAAATCTGCGTAAAGAACAATGTTGAACAAGCATTAAGTGGAAATGAAATCTGCACTGTTGAAGGAGAAAAATCTCCACAAAACAGCGGCGCTCCAATCCATGTAACATCATTAAAAGAATCATATGCTGGAAACGGAAAGATCGGCTTGACGCTTCAAATCTCGCATGTCGGAACTGGAGATGCATTCTTCAAGGATGATAAACTAGAATGCAATGATGTTGAAAGTAACCTAGACAGAGGAAAGGTCAGGATAAAATTCAAGGATGTACAGGTATCAGGAAGAAATGTTCCAGTAGTTTGCCAGGGAGTTAGCGATGGATATGTTAGATTATTCAAAGACGGTTCAGGCAAGGAAACAACAACACTATACTGTACTGTTGATGTCTCAGGAAGCGACAATGTTGTAGAAGTACCATTAGACCTAGAACTAGGCTACACATACTTGCAGCATGTAGAATCCGACATAACAATCAGGCATATTGCAAAGTAAGCCTTTAATTTTTTATTTCTTTTCTATTTCTTGAGAAAATTTATAGGATAATAAAACATATCTTTCTTATATGCGGTTTAAATATGTCGCATCAGCGACTTTTTGGGAGGCTGTCACTTTTCCAAAAGCACAAGAAGTTATATTTTGAGCGCAGGAATAATAGTTCCTTGCGGGTCAGTTGCCAAACATTCCGCCCATTAATGTCTGGAACATGTTTGATGCAAGATAGTATAATACTATAGATATTATCATGAATATCGGGATTGTTTTCACGCCGTCTTTTATTGTTCCTTTCTGGATTGTGCTGATTATTGCTGCTGAAAAGAATGATGAAATGCATAGAACCAAGATTGCAAACCTTCTAAAGTCTGATAATTTGATGCTTTCTCCGGAAAAATTCAGGCTAAAAAGACCTGATGGTCCTGTTGAAGTATCTATATTGATAGAACCGAATATCTGCTGTATAATAATCAAAAGCTGAGTACTCAGGGCAAAGAGTATTGGCGCCGCGCCGACTGTTGCTACGCCGATGAATATAGCGTATGTTGTAACGCTTGCGCTTATTTCTTTTCTCATCAATTGTGTTTCCTTGATGTTTGTAGACAATTTATTCAAAAGATCGGCAATCTCTCCTCCGCTTTGAATTCCTTCAATGATCAAGTTAATTGTCTCTCGTAGTATTCTTGACTCATAGCGCAAAGTGAGTTTGGAAAGAGCCTTTTCAAGATCTTCTCCTGCGATTGTTGACTTTGCAACAGTCTCCATTTCTTTTGCCAGAATTCCAAATTTCGGCCTTACAGCATACCATAGCGCGCGATCAACAGTCATTCCTGCGCTGATATTTGCTGACGCTAGCTGCAAGAAATCCGGAAGATTTTCCTCAATTTGCTTTACATATGCGTACATGCGCATATCAAGATATATAAATATCAAAAGTGATAATAGCAAATATATCAGTCCAAGGCCTAAAGTCCAAATGAAGATCCAGAATGTAAGCAAGATGTCGATTGTTCTGTCATTTGCTATGACAAATCCCATTACTACAAGAGATATTAAAATAGTCAAAAATATCGATAGATACACGACCATTTTGTTTATTTCTCTTGCAGGCATATCTATGTTTAATCTAAGAGAAAAATCTGAGAATAGCCCGATTATTTTCTTTCCTTTCTTCTGCTTCTTGTCGAATCTGCTTTTTGCTTTCTTTGCATCTTTCTGTTCTTTTTCAAAAGTCTTTTCATCAAAATGAGTTTTTAGAACGCTATTTATCTTATCTTTAAATTCAGTCAAGTTTTTGGAATCCTTGAAAGATACTCTTATATCACTTGATTCTATTAATTCATCTTTGAAATTTTTCTTGTGAATTTCCGATTTTTCTTTTTCGTGTTTCATGATATTTGAATTTTATTCAATGTTTTTCTTGAATGCTTAGTTATTAAGTACTTATGGAAGGTCTTGATGATCGCACCAGCGATAGGAACATGAATTGTACAAATGCTATGAGCATTGCCATGACAAGAAGTATTGGCATAGTTACTTTAAGTCCTATGAATGTTGCAAGTATTACAAGCATGGTTATTCCAAGCGAAGGAACAATTATTGATATAGTCATGTAAAACATTGCTAGTGGAGATAATTTCTTTCCGTATTCTTGTACAGCTATTGCCTGCTCTCTTACAATCTGGTCGATCACGGAATTAAGGGCTGTCCCGACTTCAGTTCCTGTTTTCATAGAATTCATGACTTGCCAAAGTATTCTTCTAAGATTGGGGGAAGGCGTAGTGTTTAGAGTATCGCTTATTGCATCCTCCATGCTTGTTCCCAGATATACCTTGTTTAATATCTCTCCGAAATAGAATCCTATGTATTCATAGTTTTTTTCCATGTCTTCGAAAATCTTGTGTATCGGAACGCCAGATTCTAGTCCAATAATCAAAAATCTTCCGGCAAAAATTATCTCTTCATCGATTTTTTTCTTGATGTTTTCAATCTTGACATCAACGAATTTCATAAAATAACTAAAAATCATTGGAATAAATAGCGGAACAACAATTATTGCCCATAAAGACAGTGTAAAAAAGAAGAATACAAAAAACATTCCAACTGAGAGCAATATAGAAGTTGCAAGAGTATTTTTTATGTAGTCTTCAGGCTCTTGAAATATGCCTGCCTGCCTAAGCTTGCTTCTAAGTCCCGGAAATCTTGCCGCTAAATATGAATATATCATGATCAGTATGTTTCATTGTAGATATCTAAAGGTCTACAGATTTTTATTATATTTTATAATGCTTGATTATAATGCATACAATGCATATCATTTTTTCAAATGCAATAATGGGAATGAAAATCTAGGCTTTGCCTTTTCCTTGCTCGTATCTTTTTTATTTAAGGGAGTTGTGTGAGATTTTTCCGGATGTTTCTCATGTTTTTCTTTTTCATGAGATTCAGATTTTGCATGAGCATCATTTTTTGCTTCTGGTTTTGGAGATTCCGTTGTCTGGGCAGAGATAGTTTTGATTTCTGTCTTGATATCTTTATTTTCCTTGCTATCTTTTTTATCTTCTTTTTTAGCATCTTCCTTCTTATTCTCTTCTTTCTTATCTTCTTTTTTATCAGATTTAGATGCAGAAGCTTGAACTTCTTTTGTAGGCTGAGACGGATTTTCCTTAGGAACTTCAAGCGTCAATTGCGATGCTAATGGGAAGTCTTTCTTTCCATTCACATATTTCATGAGGCCATCTTTATTAGTATAATATTCTGCGACAATTCTTCCAACTCCATCGACGTCAGCGATATTTTTATCAACAAGATAATTCAATACCTTTACTTTATCTTCAAGTTCTTTGCTTATCTCGCTGTCGCTCATTCCTGTAAACAGAGAAATATTATCGTATAGAGCTTTAGATTTGCTTACTTGGACTAATACATCTTTTTTGATATCATACTGCATAATAACATTTGCCTCGCCGCCAGGCATTATTTCTGCGATCTGGAATGTTCTTCTCTTTCCAGTACGCCTATTTCTGAATTGTACTATTACAAGCGAGATTGCCGGCAACATAATACTAGGAACGTCAAGCGGCGCATTAGTAAGTCTTTCGACTGTTTCCTTTGCGCTGTTAGCGTGGAATGTTGCGTATACTGAGTGTCCTGTGTGGATTGCCTCGAATAATGTTTCAGTCTCTCTCTTACGCCTTACTTCTCCTACAAGAATTCTGTCTGGTCTCATTCTCAGGCTGTTTACAAGGAGATCTCCCATATTGATCTCTCCTTTTCCTTCAGCATTTGGCAAAGTAGTATTTAACGGAACCCAGTGCAAGAACTTAGGAAGAACGATTTCTCTTGTATCTTCGATACTGATTATTCTTTGATTAGGGGGGAAAAAATTTGCAAATACATTAAGCGCTGATGTCTTTCCTGAAGCTGTTCCTCCGGCAATCAATGCAGAAAGTTCATATTGTATTGCAGTCCAGATTAATGCTGCAGCTTCTGGCGCAATAGTTTTTGTCTTGATGAATTTAGTGATAGTCCAAGGATCCTTTGAGAACTTTCTTATTGTTATAGTATTACCGTTAGTTGACACAGGGCTGAGTGTTGCATTTACCCTGTCTCCAGTTCCTAAATGCGCATCAAGAAGCGGAGTTAGAACAGTAATTTGTCTTCCTACTTTTCTTCCAATGATGCTCGCATAATGTTTTGTCTGCTCTTCATTCTTCAAGTATACATTAGTTCTTAGCCAGCCGTATTTCTTATGATATACCCATGCCGGCTCAGATGCCTGATTGATTACAAGTTCTTCAAGCGTTTCATCGCTCATTAGAAGTTCTATGTTTCCAAGACCAAGGCTGTTTATTTTCAAATATGACCTCAAGAAATTTACAGTATCATAATCGCTGTCTGGAAAATATTTGTCAATCAATATTCCTATAAGTTCATTGAACTTATCCTCGACAAGATCTGTCTTTTTGATATCTCCGATATCTTCAGTTCCAAGGCTTACTCTTCTTATTAATTCAAGCCTTACTTTTTCCAGGATTAATTCTGTTGTCTTGCTGATTGCAGAAATTTGAAGAGAATATGTAGGGACAAACTCTCCATGTTTTTTTATGATTGTTACAGTAAGCGGAATTCTTTCTGAATAGAAATCGTAAGTATCTAGGATAGTATCACTATTTTGATCTTGAACTATTGAATCTTTTGATTTTTTTGGCGCTGCTGCTATTTTCTTATCTTTCTTGGATGTTTTCTTGATTGATGCATGTATATGAGATGCTGCGTGTTTTGATTTCTTTTCAGTTTTTTTTGGTATGCTAATCACCTTGTGTATACTAATAAAACATTAAAATTTATCTTGCTGAATGCTCCTTATCTATCTATCCTTTAATCATTGAAACCAGTCTTTCTATTTTCGCTCGGATTCCGCCTTTCTTCTTTTCAAGCTCCTTGAGAGTATTCTCGAGATCTTTGAAGCCTGTTTTCATATTGCTATGGGAAGATATTAAAGTGAATTTCTCAACTTTTGTTTTCAGCGCCTCGAGATCTTTTGCAAGGCTTGTCTTGTCATTTTCAATTTCAGCGATTAATTTTTCCGTGCTGATATTTTTTGCGATCGCTCCGCTAAATGCTGCGCCAAGCTTTCCATTAAGGCCTGCATAATTTTTCATTGATGACATTTTTTGCTTAAGATCTGTCTCGATTCCTGATTGGTTCTTCAGGAGTTTATCTTGTATTGTTTTGAGTTCCTCAAGTTTTTTGTTCAGTAATGTATTTTTCTTCTGGGATATTTCTTTATCAAGATCGTCTATTGATTCCCTGTAATTCTGTAGATTCTTGCTTGAAGTATCGAACTTCTTTTTCTGGTCTGCAAGAGTATTATCGATATTTTTGAGCGAATCTCTTAAGGAGGAAATAGTTCTCTCGTATTCAGTCTTCAATTTTTTGAGATCTTCGATTTTTTGTATAGATTGATCGATATTTTTTCTTTCTTTTTCAATAATTGATCTTAATTCGTCATATTTTTGTGATTCTGCCTTGATTTTTTCCTGGGCCTGAGAAACAAAATCTTGGTATTCAGATTTTTGCTTTGTTATATCCTTATCAAGATTCTTCCTAAGATTGTCAAATTTTTCAAGATCACTAAGCTGCCTTTTTACAAGTTCGATCTCATTTTTGATGTTTTTCTGGATATTTTCGAACTCTTTCTTTATATCTTCAAAGCCTGAAGTGTCTTTTTGAAGAGTTGTTATCGCAACATCAATCTTTCTTGCCAGTGCATCTTTTTCAGAATAAACCTCGTTTGCGCTTCGAACTATATCTTCTTTTGTTATCTTTTTCTCTGTAATCCATGTCTTTGATAGACTATACTCTAAGCTAATGATGCCTTCTTCTTCTAAGAATTCTGCCCATTCCTGGACTACTGTCTTTCCGACGCCCAGACTTTTTGCAGCATCCTCTATAGAAATTTTTTTTCTTTCAGAAACTAGCTCTATAAGTTTATCTGCACCAGTCTTTATTTTAATGCCTGCCATTACCCACCATCTTTTATACTATTTTATCATTTGCCCTTTATAAAATATTTGTTTTAGTATCGTCCTAGGACATACTTATAGACTTTAGGATTTTATGGGCATGAAACTGAATAATTTAGTCCTCCTATCTGGTACAACGCTATACGATCGCTTGGTATTACGAAATAATAGCTTGGGTCCAGATTTTCAACGTCGCAAACTTTGTCTGTTGATATTGAATTAAAATAAATGTAATCTATTTTTACAGCATTCTCATCAACTTCTATATCTTGGTCAGATATGTCTACAATATCAACTACGCTTTCTATGCCGTTAGGATCTGAACCTGTATCTCCAACAAATCTCATTATAAAACTTGGAGCATCTGGAGATTCTAAGTAATATGAATCGGCAATTAACGTTTCAAGATTAGTTACATTTGATCCGTTTACAAGTACGCTTTGGTTGAATTGCTTTATTACATTTGGAACCCTATTTAGAGTATTTTTGCTGTATAGCGGATCTCTTAAATTCTCTATTGGAATATCTGTTGAATATTCCTTGCTTATATTCCATGAGGCTGTGCGCTTTGCGTCATCAATTGAAATGTTTATTGACATGTATACAGTTATCACCCATGGAGAGGCCTGGACTATCCTGATGCTTGAAACATTCATGTCAAGCCCAAATCCTGTATTTGATGCCATGTCCTGGACGCGCAAAAGATAATCCTGGAAAGTCGAATTAAGCATTATCCCAGAATCACTTCCGTTAATTGTTCCATAAAAGAATGCTTCCCTAAATGTTGCATTTATGTCTGTCAAATATTCCCCAGTTGTTGCAACATTGTCTTCAAGGGCAAGCATCGCCCTGAATGCAGAAATATATGTCGCCCTGTGGATGTCATTGTTTAAATCTTTTACAAAATCATTCATTGCCCTGATTCGGACTTGCTGAAGTGTTGTCTGGTCTTGGTATTTATAGCTGCTTGACGCGAAAAAGAAAACAAGCAATACTACAGTTATCAGCGTTGATACAAGTATGTATGTGAATCCTCTTTTCCCTAAATGCGCTTTAATATTTTGCACAAGCCTCTTCATTTCCAAACCTCAATATTTACAAGCGAAGGGCCCCACATGTATGCAACCTGCCCTGTCGTAATCAGCAATATTTCCAGGTCATTTTGCGTCAAGTCGAAAAATATTGTTCCGCTTGATTCATAATCAAGCTGCTTGAGCATATTATACACTGAGACATCATATACGTCTTCATCGTCGTAATAAATCAATGTC